>Ga0163150_10010236_pt1 | contig 10190 bp, 8 predicted proteins | sample OliLakLV19P2IB_FD_148628 | JGI IMG/M metagenome (GOLD analysis project Ga0163150, IMG submission 148628) | Freshwater microbial mat bacterial communities from Lake Vanda, McMurdo Dry Valleys, Antarctica - Oligotrophic Lake LV.19.P2.IB | ecosystem: Environmental > Aquatic > Freshwater > Lake >...
TTCATAGGTATTATCTCAGAGGTTTTTCAGAGTGTCTTCTCGAAAGATAACATTTGTCGTATTTTTGTACCACGATTGGAATGTTTCGAAGGAAACTCAAGCTGGAGATCGCATTTCGTAAGAACGATCAAACCAGTTCATTCAATATTCTCACAGTTCTGAATTAATGAGAGCGTAATATGTGTCTAAAATGCTTTTTATAGTCGTGGTCTCTTGAATTACATCTATTGTTTCTTTTTTTGATCCAAGTGTCAATTCAAAACGACTGCCACTTATATGTTTTAAAAAGACATATTGATCGAGCTCCGGATTATTTTTTTTATATATTATATAGACTGAATATCATTTTTCTAATGAGGCAATTTGGCATAAAGAATATATTTCACCTTCACAACCAAATATATAATTGTTATTCTTATCTATTTGAGAATTGCCCATAAACCACCATATCTTAGAACTTTCAATACTGTAAATCCTTGTAATAGTGCCGCCAGTCAAGGTCCAATCATAAATCAAATGATTTTTGATTATTTTGATATTACTAATATATCATCTATCTACCTCTATTTTTTTATCTCAAGTTTTGAGATAGAGTATTTTAGGTTCGTCTGGAATTATTTTTACATTGGGGTTGTCAATAAGCTCGAACAAATATGAACTTATTGTTTCATTGTTTCTGGGAAATAATATATTCCTCGCAAACCCAAACACCTCAGCACGAGTAGCGAGACGGTTCGGGTAAAAGTAAAATTTCCAACCTCCTCCAACCTCATTCATTAAAGGGTCTTGCTTTTTTGGTAGAGTATTAAGATCAATAATTTTCGTGTAAAGAGCGTTTTCAAATACTTTATAAATCCAATCAGTTGTAATATCTACATTCGTAAAACCTCGACCTTGTTCAAAACTTGGATCAAGATATTTGACTGTTTCAATTCATCCAGCTTTCATAGTCATAACCAACGCCTCAGCTCTGGTCACGAGTTTTCCTGGATTCGCATACGTATTGCTTCTGGTAATAATTCCATTATCTGCAGCCAGTTCTACTGCTCTACACACCCAATCATTCTTTGTTACATCCGCAAAGTATTTCTTACACTTATAATTCTCTGGAAGAGTGATTCATTTGATCTTCAATGCCATTCAGATGACTTCTTGACGAAGAATTGTATCATCTAACCTATATCCAGTTGCTGTTGTTTGTTTGGTGACAATTCATTGCTCAGAGAGATAGGTAGCATTTGAGACATCTTCACTCGTATAGGCAAAAGCAGAAAGCACAAAGCAGAAAGCACAAAAGATGGAAAGTTTTTTCATAGAAAAAGAGTGAGAAATAACTCAGAAAGTATACGAGTGGGGGGGGAAGTCAAGGAGATTATGTTCTCTTTTTCTGATATTCCCAATACGCGCGAATGCCTATCATGGCAGCATTATCTCAGCAATACTTCAGTGATTTTGGGAGGAATACAGGAATAGTGTCTTCTTTTCAAAACTGTTCAACTTTGCTACGAAGTGCAGAATTGGCACTCACACCACCGACAAGACAGATACATTTTGTTTTGTGTATTTCTGATGCCTGAATAATACGACGCGTCAGTATGTCGGTCACTGTGCTTTGATAGCCATAGGCGATTTCAATTCGGTCTTTTTCTGAGAGTTCTGCAGTTTGTTCTGTCAGAACAGTAGTAGTTCCTCCCCCCTGACAAGGGGGGGTAGGGGGGGTTATTTTTCGTGTTTTTTCTTGTATCCAATCGGTAATTATCTCAAAAATACCTTCCTTATTATGGAGAACTTCTCTATTGGTGAATCGTAGTATTTTGAGTCCGTGTGATGCTAGGTCGAGCGTCCTTTTTGTATCATATTTATCTTGTTCTCAATGGCTATCTCCATCTATTTCTATAATGAGTCAGTGCTCTGAACAATAAAAATCTACTATATAATCGAGGAGTGGTTTTTGACGAAGAAATTTGTGATCTTTTAAAACTCATACTTTTAATATTTTGTAGTACATATCATACTCAAATGGTGTTGGGTTACTGCGATTTTCTTGTGCTTTCTGTGAGAGATCATGACGATAGGGGATATAAGCTAGCTCTCTAGGTTCATTGTCAATATCCATGCAACCCCCCTTGCCCCCCTTATCAGGGGGGAGGGATTCCGATTCATCAGTATGAATACTATATTCATTTTTATTGTGTATTTTCCTCAATTCTATCTCTCGAATCGCCGCTGATTTGATGCCTGAAAACGAAAAATCGAGGGAATCTGCGGGGAGTACGAGAGGAAATTTCGGAATATTGGTATGAATCAAGGCATCATATTTTTGTGCCAGCTCATCAACTTCTCGGCCAGCAGGAAAGGGGAGCCCCATAGACCGTCCTACTTTATCCATACTTTCTCCAGCGCTATCATCGCGGGTTCATCCGATTTTCTCTATTTCATAGAGGGATTTCCAGAGGAAGAGATCATTATGCCCACCTGAAGCAGAGAGGACCATTGCAGGGAATTGTATATCATCAAGTTTTCTCTCCAGAAGAACGGAAAAGATATGCCCCTCTATATGATTGACCCAGATGAGTGGTTTTTTATGAGCAGTAGCAAGTGTTTTTGCGACAGTTTTTCAGATCAGAAGAGAGGGGATAAGCCCGGGTTCGCTGGTAGCGGCAAAAATATCAATCTCTGCAAGTGTCACTTTTCCTATTTCTAGTACTTCTGCTAAGAGACTGAATACGTGATTTGCATGGAGTCGAGCCGCTGTTTCTGGGACAACACCTGCCGTTTCTATATGCTCGAGCTGAGTATGCGTTTTCATACATATGAGCTCATCATCTCGGAGAAGAGCAATGGAAGTATCGTCGCAGGAAGATTCAAAAGCAAGAAGGTACATGAGAGTTTTATTATGTCTACTCAGTTTAATAAGTTTATCAAGTTTGGAAAGTAATAAAAAATCATCCGAAATGGATGAAATTTATTTTTAAATGGGATGTACCATTCGTAGCATGTAGAGTGAAGAATGGTGGGTGATGAGGGATTCGAACCTTCGACCCTCTGCTTGTAAGGCAGATGCTCTAACCAACTGAGCTAATCACCCAAAGTGAAAGTACTATATGAAATATTTTTATTTTGCAAAATATTTTCTTGGTCAGTACTTGAGAATTTGCGTTTTTCTTTATACTTCCGTTTATGCATTCAATCTACGATACAGCTGCGCTGCAAAAATTTCTCCTAGATCAGTGAGAAAAACCATTTCGTCTGACCCAAATTCAGCATTCTCTCTACAAAGATCTGGTTGAGGATATTTCTGAATGTACGACTCTGAGTCAAAAACTCCGAGAAGGGCTCAAAGAAAATTTTACGCAGCATATTCTCACAGTGAGCCATATAGCCAATTCAGAAAATGGCCAGACAACCAAATTTCTCCTCGATACACAGGATGGCAATCATATTGAATGTGTTATTATGCGACATCTCTCTGGTCGTAATACACTCTGTATTTCGTGTCAGGCATGATGTCCTATGGCATGTACTTTTTGTGCAACTGGGAAACTTGGTTTACTCCGTAATCTCACGGTAGGGGAAATCGTCGAACAGGTGATGCTCTCTATTCAATATCTCAAAAAAGAAAAACTCCAACTCAGAAATATTGTCTTTATGGGAATGGGGGAACCATTTCTCAATTATCCAGAAGTGCATAAATCACTTGAAATATTTTGTGGTCCGAAGTGTCTCAATTTCTCTGAACGTCGAGTTACTATCTCAACATGTGGTATTATCCCATGAATCAAAAAATTAATGGTAGATCATCCACAAATCAGTCTCGCTGTGTCTCTTCATGCGCCAAATGATGAAGCACGTCGCGCTATCATGCCTGTGGATAATACCTATCCTCTCGCTCAACTCATGGCAACACTCGATGAATATGTCGCTACCACAAATAAGCGTATTTTTTACGAGTACATTATGATAAAATGAGTGACCGATAAGCCATCATATGCCCATGAACTTGCTGAACTCATGAAATGAAGACTGGGACACGTCAATTTTATCCCTTACAATGCCGGTGAAGGAATAATGGGCAATGATATGCAACCGACTTCAAGTCTTATGATTCGCAAATTTCAGCGTGTTCTCGAAGAACATGGAATCCCTTCAACGGTACGATTTACCATGGGTGATGATATCGACGCTGCTTGTGGACAGCTCGCCCTGAAAGTCGATGGGAAAAGAACAACGGAATGAGAAGGGAAAAGAATAGGTGGGTAGACTATTTCTTCACTTTCTTCACTACCTTTTTCTTTGCTACTACTGGTTTTGTCTTTTTTGCTTCTACAGGAGCCGTCTCTCCGAGTTTTTTCATAATTATTTCATTACAAATAGCTTCATCGAGACTGTTTGGATCATCTTTGTATTTTTTTGGAAGTGGAAAATTATCTTTTCCTTGTTTCATATAAGGGCCAAATTTTCCTCGTAAGACTTGGATATCTCCGAATTCCATAATCACATTACTTGTGCCAGATTGTTTTGCTGCAATGAGCTCAAGTGCTTCCGCGAGGGTGACCGTGTAGGCTGTGTAGAGCGCGTCTTTTGGTATAGAGACAAAGGTTTTTTCACGGACGACATAGGGGCCAAATTTTCCAATACTAGCCTTGATTTCTATATCTTCATGCATTCAGAGAACACGAGGAAGTGAAGAGATTTCGAGGGCTTGTTCGAGAGTGATAGTTTCCATATCCATACCGGCAGGAATACTCGCAAACGTTGGTTTCTTATCTTCACTTTTTTCACCAATTTGTACAAAAGGTCCAAATCGTCCCATACGAACAGACATCGGTTCTCCTGTTTTTGGATGGACTCATAGGCTTCGTTCGCCTGTGACGCGTTCAGATCCTCCGGCATTTTCTACCTGAGGATGAAAATCTTTGTAAAAACTTTTGAGCATTTTCTGCCATTGTTCTTCTCCACGAGATATTTTATCAAATTCTTCTTCGACATTGGCGGTGAATTTGTAGTCCATCATTTGAGCGAAGTTTTTTTCGAGATATTCGCAGACAAGACGAGCGAGAGAAGTAGGGAAGAGATACTTTGCCCTTTTCTCTACATAACCACGATCCATCACGGTTGTAATAGTTGGAGCGTACGTTGATGGACGACCGATACCTTCCGATTCAAGTTTCTTCACAAGTGTTGCCTCCGTATAGCGTCCTGGCGCTCGAGAGAATACCTGGTTTCCTGTGAAAGATTCTGATTCGAGTTTTGTTCCTTTTTTGATAGATGGGAGTGTGACTTCGCCTTCTTCTTCCTCCTCATCATCTTTGCCTTCTGTATAGAGCTTCATAAATCCATCAAACAGAATCACTTGTCACTTTGTTTGCCATTTTTGATCCTGTCTTTCTGGTACGAAGTTATAGGTCGTTGTTTCTATCTTTGCTGCTTGCATTTGGCTGGCTACTGTTCGTTCCCATATTAGTTTATAGAGCCTGAGATCATTCCCTTCGAGTTTGATAGTGCTGGGAGTGTTTTCTGTGTGAGTTGGACGAATCGCCTCATGAGCTTCTTGTGCATTGGCTGTTTTGGTATCAAATTTTCTTCCACTCACCAGACTATATTCTGTACCATAGTTTGTATCGATATAGCTTTTACAGGCATTCATGGCCTCACTCGAGAGATTCACCGAGTCAGTACGCATATAGGATATATGTCCATTTTGGTAGAGAGACTGGGCGATACCCATGGTTTGCTTTACTCCGAACCCCATCTTTCGGCTCGCCTCTTGTTGCAGTGTGGAGGTAGTAAACGGTGCCCCTGGCATACGAAATGTCTCATTGGTATCGACTTCTTCGAGTATAAATGGGTATTGTTGTTTGAGTGTAGCAATAAGTGTCTTCTCTTTCTCTCCAAGTTCTACACTTACTCCTTCTCCAAAATTTTTGAGAAATTCTTCGATTTGTTTTTGTGTTTTAAATGCTGGTGCTTTCCCGTTTACTTTTGTGAGTTCTGCAACGAGTTTTTTATCAAACTGAACACGGACTTTCCATGATTCTGTTGGGATAAAGGCTTCGATTTCTTTCTCACGATCGACGACAAGACGCATAGCCACTGATTGTACTCGACCAGCAGAAAGAGTTGTCGTGCTCGGCACTTTTCTCCAGAGGATAGGGGAGACCTCGAATCAGACAATTCTATCAAGAATCCGACGAGCTTGCTGAGCATAGACGAGATCCATATCGAGCGTCCTAGGATTTTTGAAAGCTGCCTCGATAGCTTTCTTCGTGATTTCTGTGTATGTTACTCGTTTTGTCGTTTTTGGATCAAGACCGAGGGCCTCACAGAGATGCCATCCGATAGCTTCTCATTCTCGATCTTCATCCGTCGCTATGTAGACTGTTTCAGCAGACTTCACGAGTTTTTTGAGTCCAGAGACGACTGTTTTTTTATCTTCATCTATTATATAGGTGGGGGTAAACCCATTTTCTATATCTATTCCCATTTTTTTCTTCTCGAGATCACGAATATGACCGACTGATGCCTTGACGGTATAGTCAGCACCGAGATATTTTTCTATAGTCTTTGCTTTTAATGGAGACTCCACAATTATGAGGTTTTTTATCATGCTTTCAGTGTAGAAAAAAAATACGTTCGGCAAAAAAAATGAGTTGACAGTATTTACTATTTGTTTTATAATGCTCTTATGCCGTGAATGAAAGTACAATTAAATCTCAATTTCGGTGCCCCCGAAGAACTTCCTATTAGCCAGATAAGCAAAATAGGTTGGAAAAGAATATCAGTGGCGACAGGAAGATGTATGAGTAATTGTGCTGAATGTAGCTGTATCGCAGACCTTCAATAGCTTGCCCGAAATGCTGCTATGCGAACTATTTCGGTGAGTGACTCAGGTAGTCCACTTTTGACATGAGATCAATTAAAGATTCTCCGTGCTAAAAAAGAAACATTAGTAGGGTATGACGATACGGATGTTATTGATATTCGGGTTCATATTCCTCCAGCTCCTCTTTCTCAATGCTCTGATGATGAGCTTTAGGTTTTGATTTTACTATGGTTTCTTAAAACCTCTAAGATATTATTATACTCTCATACTACTCTATCTTCCATTTCGTCTAAGAGTTGTATAAAATCATCATCATATTCTGTATGATCACGTTTGTGTTTGATTTTTTCTAAGCAATCTCTCCATTCTTTGTGCATTTTACATTTAAGTATAATTTTCTCTACTACTGGTTCACTTTCTTGAAATGGTTGATATTCAGGTGCATCCAGATTGCCTCAATGATAAAATCGATAAGACTGATCTATGTATACTTTTATAAAATCCAATAGAGCGATCTGTTTTCTGAATTCTTCTTCTTTTTCTGGAAACTTTTTATGAATTCTATCTCCTAAGTAAGCCCAAGATACTGTAGCTGGTTTATGTGCACAGGCTAGATTTCATATACGTAGAGGGCAATTTTCTAAACACTTCAAAACGTTTTTACGAACTTCAAAAGGATCTTCTTATGCTTTTAGGCCTTTCCAGGCCTCTTCATGTCAATGACCACAACGTTTTGCAGATAAGCTCATAAGTATCCTAGATTAGAGTGTCTTTACGACATTTTGGAGGAGAATCTCCCGGTCAGCAGGGAATTTCATATTTTCGAGAAGGGCAACAGTACTGGCAAAAATTTGGTATTGACCACCCTCATAGATATAACTGTTTCCAGTGAATTCCATCGGATTAAACTGTGAAAACATATTCTTAAATGGTGTATTTTTCGGTACAATTGGTACTATGCCCGCTAAAATACAGGCAGTAATACGAGAAGGACTGGTTTGTGTATCTGACACGAGAAAGTCACATCCAGAAAGAAGTGTATCGGAAAAATCCTTCACATTGCGAATAAAATCACTTTGTACACTAGTTTTACCGATAATAAAAACACTCACGCCAATATCCGTGAGTCACTGAATGATGAAATCACGTACTTTTATATCAGAAAGATCGATACATCCGATGTATTTGGTAGTTTTTGGGAGTTTATATTCTGTAGTAAGAGTTTTTTTAGCACTATTCTTTTGTGCTATAATGGTTTCTTCGCGTTGAGATTGGTAAGAGTTCTTCATATACCAGTACTTTACCAGACATTTTTTATGAGTGCAAATCTTTCAGGACTATATACCTCTTGACACTATGAGCATTTCACAGTCTTTATTGAATTTTAATTTTCATTAAACCCTTTCTCCCGTATTTCACGGACGAGTTCCTGACCACCAGAGCGCTCTATGATACCATCTCGCATCACGATAACTTGGTCTACAGGAATACTCTCGAGTATTTCAAAATAGTGGGTGATAATGATGATGCTTCTTTCTGGGCTCGCACATTCAGCGAGCATCTTTGCAACGAGACGAAATGCATCGAGGTCGAGACCGCTATCGATCTCATCGAGTACGATATAGATTGGCTGTATCAGTTTGAGCTGCAATACTTCGAGTTTTCTCTTTTCTCCTCCACTAAATCATACATTCAAGTCTCGCTCCAGAAAAGCTTCAGGAATATCACAGCTCACAAGGAGTGTTTTGATAAAACGACTGAAGAGCATAGGAGAGAGCGGTCCAGTGCCTGGAGAGATTCGCGGCAAATGCAGATTGTAGATAGTTCTCAAATACTCACTCACTTTGATACCTTTTATTTCAGTGACATTTTGAAATGAGAGAAAAATACCTTGTATTGATCGTTCTTCTGGTGTCATCGTGATGAGATCTGCACCATCGAGTGTTATACTGCCTTCACTGATCGTGTAGGCAGGATTGCCCATGATAATACTCGCAAGCGATGATTTACCAGAACCATTCTTTCAGAGAATACAGGTATTCTTACCTTTTTCTATCGTGAGGCTGATTCCTTTGAGAATTTCTGTGTCTGCGACACTTGCTTTGAGGTTTTTGATTTCAATCATAATAAGGTTTTAAGTTTCAAGTTTAAAGTTTTAATTTAAGGATTTTTTATGGATTTCTTTAGTGCAAGTATCATTTTCTTCTTTTTCTATGTATCAAACATTTTCTGAGATTATAAGAAGTGTTTCTAATTCCCCAACACTATTTCTCGCTTGCCCTTCTGAGATATTTGCTGCAATAGATACGCTTTCTCTCCTAATCTGAGAAATAAGTCCATACATTTCATCTCTAGGGAAATTTTTTGTCATGTGATATATCCTCGTCGTTACTTGTATAGATTTTTTCCACACAATGAGATCTTTGAAGCTTCCAGATTTTTCCATGAAGTTAGGAACTTAAAACTAAAAACTCTAAACTATAAACTTTGAATTGCTCTTAGAGTAATTCGTGTCCACTCTTCCCATATAGTATCAGGATTTCGCATCATTTCCAGTAATTCTTCTGGAGTATAAAATCCTTCATTGACGACTTCCTCACTTCATTCTGCTGTTTTGGAATCTGTCGTGATGACGTAGAGGACACCGATATGCACTTTGCTGACTTCATCTTTTTCACTATTGATATAGCCAATGGGCTCAATAGTGAGGATATTCCCGTGCAATGTAATTTCCTCTTCGAGTTCACGACGAAGAGAATCAGCGAGAATATCGCCTGTTTCTTCATCTTCTGCCTCGATGTGTCCTCCGATACCGCATGCCCATTTACCAGCGAGACGTGTCTCATGAAATTCACTGCGTTTGCTTCCTCTCTGGTAGGCAAATATTTTCCCCTCCGTATTGCGGATAACCGCATACGAAATAGGTTGCTTGAGCGTGAAATCTACTTCAGCATCACCACGACGAGTGTAGCTAAAATTATCGAGAATTACTTTTCGGAGATCCTGCTCAGCATGAGGAATAAAACCTTCGTGGTGAACACCAGTAGGGAAGAGCGCCGTATTTGGTACGGTCACGATCATGATATCGGATTTATTCATAGAAAGGGTTATTTAGTATTTACAATATGATTCTGCTTAGTACTTTCTTCATCTAATGCGGTATTAATTACTGATAAAAAAAGAAATACAATGATTAGTCAAATAATGGAAAATATTTTCAGGTATAGAGCTCTATTTTTTTCATATTTTTTTTAAGGTGTCTGGACCATATTCATTAGCTCAAATATCGCCTTTTTTAAATAGTAAAAACAGTATATAAAAAGGTATGAGTTGGTAAAAGCCATTTTTTCAAATATCATGACAACGA
>Ga0163150_10010237_pt1 | contig 10190 bp, 3 predicted proteins | sample OliLakLV19P2IB_FD_148628 | JGI IMG/M metagenome (GOLD analysis project Ga0163150, IMG submission 148628) | Freshwater microbial mat bacterial communities from Lake Vanda, McMurdo Dry Valleys, Antarctica - Oligotrophic Lake LV.19.P2.IB | ecosystem: Environmental > Aquatic > Freshwater > Lake >...
GATTCGGGAAATCCCCCTGCGGAAGTCGTACCGGGTCGCGCTGATTGCGACTGCCCTTGTTTTGGCAGTCGCCGGCTGGAAGCTTGTGCGCAAGTCGCATCATCGTCCAGCGCCTGGATGAACTGGCTATTTCCCGGCGAAGGGGTCGTCGCCACCGCCTGCTGCGGGTGGGGGGGTGGTGCCTGCGGCTGCGGCGGGTTGGGTTTCCAGGGCGCCGCTGTTGATCCAGGCTTCGATCAGCTTGATTTCGGCGTTGGGGATCTTGTTGCCGTCGAGTGGCATTTTTGGTTCGTCGGCGTGCGTGATCAGCTGGTACAGACGGCTTCCTTTGGCGTCCCCTGCCTTGATTGGTTCACCCGAGTCACCGCCGCGCAACAGAGTGGCGACCGACGATGCGTCCAGACCACCTTTGGGATTCTGGCCGCCATGGCAGGTGCCACAGCGCTTTTTGAAGACCGGTTCTACGTCGGACCAGACCGTCAGCTTGTTGGCTGCTGGGAGATTATTGGCCGCAGCGTTGTTTTGCTGACCGGCTGCGCCACCACCGGAGAAGGGATCACTTCCGCCACCAAACGGGTCGTCGGTTGCCGGAGCGGCGTTTCCGCCACCCTGGAAGGGATTGCTGTTCCCCATGTCAAAAGGATTGGACGATGGTTCAGCGTCTGTTGCAGGTTTGGTTGCGGCATCAACGTCGGTCATGGCCACTTCGGTCCATTCTCCCGACAGGAATTTTGGCCGTTCACTTGCGGCTTCGCGCAAGCACTGGATCAACCCGGTTTCATGACAGATATACAACCGGTCGGACTGGAGATTGGAAAAAGTGCGAAGCGACAGATTGCTGGAGACTTTCCCCAGACTCGCACCCGTGTTCCGGTCGACTGTCACCAACTGCCCGAGCGAATCGAGCAGATACAGATAGTTTTCGCTTGCGCCAACATATAGAACAACATTGGGCATGGGAGTTTCCCAGCCAGGTTTGACGCCGCCTGTTCTTGCATCAAAGCAGTGCAGGTTCCGGCTCTCGGTAATTACGAACAGGTCGTCTCCCAGCGGAATCGGAGTCAAAGAGACCTGTTCCCCGGTCGGGAATTGCCAAAACAGTTCGGCTCCCGATTCGGATACGGCGTAAATGGAGCCCTGGGACGAAGCGACAAAAAAGATTCCGTTGCGTGCTACGGGTGAACAGACCACGGGGCTTTCCGTGTTGATCCGGAAACGGAGGCTGCCCACCTCGTCCGACGGTGCAACCGTGACGCCGCGGCTGGTTGCCCAGGCGACGCTTGTACCTTCGAGAATTGGTGCAGGTCCACGGACGGGGTTTCCAAGGGCCACATACATGGAATGGCCGTACCCCTGGGTATCCAGTGGCAACAGCTGCAGTCGTCCGCTGTCCAGGGGAACGAAAACAAATTTGTCGTTGAGTACCGGGCTCGCGGAAATGGAATCCTTGAGCCGTTGTTGCCAAAGCTGTTTGCCAGTGCGGCTTTCCAGACAATGTACATTTGATCCATTGACAACGGCGATGAACGATTTGTTGGCACCCATCCCGATGGTTGGCAGATTCCGGTCACCGACCCGGGCTTTCCACCGCAGTTTTCCGGTTTCGGCATCGACGGCATTCAGCATTCCCGTGCTGGTAATCGAGTACAGCGTGGTATCGGGAATTGAGTACTGCTCAATTTTGACTTCCGCTTCAACCTGGTCCCGTTTGAGCATCGCCTCGAAAATCTCTTTGCGGATTCCGGCGAATTCCTTTGCTCCTTCGACACCAAAGGGTTTGCCAAACGGACTGAGATCGAATTCCGAAATGGTCTCGCTCAATCGCCCGCCGGAAATCTGAAAGAAAGTGGTAGCGCGATCTTCATCGACGACCAGCAACAGTTCCACAATCGAGTTGGCATCAGTGGCATCCATTTGCGAAAACCAGTTCACCACCAGTCCTGAGCGATTTGCCTGGCTGGGAGAAATCAGGCCATGCTGGGACTGGCAGGTTGCCAGGTCCAGGCAGCTGGTGAACCAGCAGAAAAACAGGCTGGTCAATATGGTTCCGGTTCTCATTGGCTGATCAACTCCCAGTCATCCAGTACTTGTTCGATGCGCGCAGATTTTCCGAGCGGCATTCTGCCTTTTTTCGAATGGGGATTGGCCCCCGGAAAGACAGAGCGGGTCCGGCCCCTTTGGGAAAAGGGGCTCAATACTGCATTCTATTCAAAAGCGACCGGAAACATCCGATCCGAACCTGCCGCATGGACAAAAATCGGCGGTATTTTTACGATAACCATAGCCGCAATCTGAAAACCGGGACCGACATCACCGATTTGGGCTCCAAATAAGCCGGAAATGACGGTTTTCTGGACAATGCGGGCGGGCTGAACCCGGTCGCCAGCCTGTTTCGTTGGGATCGTTCCAATTCCCATTTGGGGAATACCAGGGAATTTTTGACCTGCCTGCATGGCCCAGGATTATTCCGACCCTTTCCGTCCGGAGAGGGTTCAGATCACTTTGGGACCATGCGACAATTCCGCTTGCCGGATCAATTTCCACAAGTTCTGGCAGCCGCCAGTCAAAACAAGTTCATGAACCGGTTGTCCGACCCACTTCTTGGTTATGTCAACTTCAGTTCTGGAGCCCATGACCCATCCGTATTCCGTTCGCTGAACGAGCTGTTTCGCGAAGTAATTGCCCAGGACGGTGTTGGCGGCGATTCCGGGACCGTTGCCGGACGGGTGGGGATTCATTTGCAGCGCCGGTTGGAAGAATTGAAAGGGACGCAAAAGGCGTTTTCGGACTGTCGTCAGGCCGAAGTGGTACTGGCCCTTTGTTTTGAAAAGATCCTTCCGTTCTGGAAATCATACCATCCGGACCTGCTGTTTCACCAGGACGAGAATTTCCTGCTCAATTCTTTTTTCGTCGGGCGGGCAATCGAGCAGATTCTGCGAAACGATCCGCTGGATGCGGACCCCCAGGAACTGGTTACGCTGGTGATGCGCAAACTGAGTGATTACATCGGGCATCGCCCGGTGGCGGTGCTGGAAGACCGGCGGATGGAGCCCTACCCTCACGAGTTCGTCCGGCCAGTGCCGGTCTATGTTCGCGACTGTGGTGCAGCCGTGGGGCCTTATGAAGAGGTGGTTGACCGTGCCATCCAGATCCTGCGTGAATGTGATGAAGACGTCGCGCGGGCTGCCCAGTTTGACATCGACCGGCTGGTGGAACTGGCCATCGATCCGCGCTCGCTGGATTTTGACCATCCGCTGAATCGCCGGCCCAATCACCATTTCGGACAGTGGGACGAGCAGACCGTAGACAACGAAGGATATTTCAACCGCTTCATCATTCACCAGATCACAATTGATTCGATGCTGGCCAGGGTGAATACAGAAAAAGGGGTGCCGCAGGAAGAGCTGATGTACGAGGCTGGCGCAGTTCTCGCCTGTACGATGCTGATGGGATCCGGCATCAGCGGGCGGGGACCGGGCGCGTGGGATTCGACGATGACGCTTGGCAAACTGGTCCCGATGATTGCATCGTACCGGGACCGGTTTTATGAATCGCTGTTGAGCAAAATGCCCGAGGCGCATCGTGCGCGTCTGATGATCGAGGCCAGCACACGGCATCAGCCGTTTGGGGCTGCCCGGCAACATATCAATGGCCAGCTGGGACGGCACCGCGACAAGCAAATGGTCCACAGCCGCCTGACTGCAGTCTACGCGCGGATGGGTTACGAAGAATCTGCGTTGCGGCAGGCCGATGTGGTTCAGGTTGCTTCGACCCGGATCAATACCCAACTGGACTGTCTGTTGAGCAGTGCGGCAGTCGCGTTGCGAAACCAGCAGCTGGAAACGGCGATAGAAATCCTGCCCCGGCTGTTTGGGTTGATCCGTCGCGGAATTGAATGCGGGGCCCTTCCCGATCCATGGAGTATCCTGGCATTCGACGGCAATTACTCGCTGTTCCCTGCAACCGAGAACACGGTTCGCGATCACCGGGTCGACGATCTGGTTGAATTGATGAGTCAGGTGTTCCAGTTTTGTTCGCAGGTATGGGCCGACTCGGCCGCAGCCAACCGGCAGGATCTGGCCGGAAAGGTACAGGCCCATTTCCGGGAGATCTCCGACTGGTGGCGAAAGTACGCTTCGCATGAAGTGATGACTTTTGACGGGGTCGATCCGGAGGATGTTTACAACGCCTCGAGAATGGTTGCCGAAGCCCTGACGCTGTGGCATCGGGGGGGCGCTGCGGCGGGTGACATCGAATTCTGGGCCCAGCATGCGATGCTGTTCGAATCTCCCAGCGCCTATGCCCTGGTGATTTCGGCATTGCTGGAGCGGAGGGATTTCAAAACGTCGAGGGCATTGCTGGTGCACTGGCTGAGCCAGTCCGAGAGAATCGAACTGGACACCGGTGACCACGCCTTTCACGATCTGCTCTGGCAATGGCTGACGCTGCAAAGGGACATGGCTGGCGGTCCCGATCCGGAGGTCGCTGCCGAAACGTGGGTCCGCATTGGGAAATTTCACGACTACCTCGAGGCCAACGCGGACGAGTACTGGCAGGTTCCCGAATTCCAGCCCGAATTCCTCATCATCGGGGATGAGATGGATGAATGGGACGAAGCTGATGAAGAGGGCGAGGGCTTTGAAGAATCGCGGGAAAATTCGTCCGACGATGTTTTGGGCGCTGCCTATGAGGGTGTGGTCTATCACGACCAGACTGACGATGGATTTGAGGGAGAAGTGCATGACGGTGGCGGTCCGGATGACACGGACCTGGAAGCCGAAGTGCTGAGGGTCAATGACCGGCTGGATTTTCTGGTGTCACTGGCGGGCTATTGGCGAATAGCGGCCACGTTTCAGATTCCGTCTGCTTCAGACACAGCGATTCGCGAGGCCGACAGCCCGATGCGCGGAACTGTCGAAATGCGCCGGGATTTGTACCAGGCCTGGATGGAACATGCGCTGGTGAATCGTGACCAGTTGTCGAGGCTGCTGGATTCCGTGCACGGATACTCGCTCAGTTCGGGCGGTGTGGATACCGAAGCGATGCAGTCGTACGACCGGCAGCGGCTGATGAAGGAGTCCCTCGTTCAACAGATTATCGCGGCCTGCGTCGAAGTCGAGAATGCGATCCGCATGCTGGCCGCCAGTACGCTGGCCATTAATGTGGTGCTGGACCGGACGCTGATTGATGAAGTCGATTCGCGGCTGAAACAGTGGCAGCCGGTGATCCCGGTCTATGCCGCGTTGATGCTGAGGAATCCCCGCCGGATTGTCGATCTGTTCCCGGCCCTGAACGAAGCGTTGCAACAGCAGAGCCTGTTGTACGTGCCACTCTCCCGCGGTGGGCATCCGCGGGATATCGTGCGGTTTCGGGCAACCCAATCGGCGATCCGGGAACTGTTGGCCAGCTTGCCCGGCCTCGGGTTGTTTGTGGAGACTTTTGAGCTGACCGAAACCTCGATGCGTATGGAACGGAATATTCCGGCAGACCAGGGTGCGGTGACCGAGTTCGACGAAATTTTCCGGGTCGCCTATTGCGCGATGGTCGAAGGACTGATTCGGGCTTCACATGAAAAATCGCCGCCACGAAAATCCAGGACCCGCCAGACCAAACGGGACCGCCAGCTGTTCCAGTGTCTGGAAGACCTGACGGAATCGATGCTGATCATGTGGCTGGAGCACAGCCGGACCCTGCGTTTGAGTGTGCTGGAGAATGTTCCGGACCGAAGCCGCTGGCAACCGCTGGTCGCGTTTATCAAGCGATATGGCGACGACCTGTTCACCCAGGAATTTCTGAACCTGTCCAATGTGCGGGCCATCCTGCATCAGGGAGTTGACCAGTGGCTGTACCGGCTGCAGAGTTCCGAGCAGGCTGAATCGATCCGGCTGTTGCGCGAGATCGGCACCAAAGTGCAGTTTCGCCAGGCGGTCGATTACCTGACGCTGATCCTCGAAGCGATCATCGAAAACTACAGCCGTTACCGGGACTACAACGCAACGACCACGCAGTCCGACCGGGGGAGTTTGCTGCACATTCTGCTGGATTTTCTCCGGCTGGAACGGCGTTACGACCGGGTTGGATGGCACCTCAAACCGGTGGTCTGGGCCCACCAGATGCTGGTCAAAAACGATGAGAATATTGTGGCCCGGGACTGGCGCCGTTCGCTGGTGGAACGGGTCGGACCGGAGACGGACAAATACCTGGCCATGCTGGAACGGTTGCGCGAAAAGTACTCGGTGCAAATGGCATCGATCGGTCAACATCTGGGCGAGCGGTTTGTCCAGCCGATGATGATCGACCGGCTGGTGACGCTGGTCGGCAAGGCGATGAAGTCTCCCGGCGAAGGAGAATCACAGCGGGCGTTTGAAACGCTCCAGGCCGAGTGCCAGTCGTTTGTGGAAAGCTCGTCCGGCGTCGGAGTAGATGTGCCCGCCTGGCTGACGGCGATGACGGAAGAAGTCGAGAACCAGCAAATGCTCGCCAGGGTCCCGGAACTGGCAACGACCGAAGTACCACTGGTCGATCCGCTGCCGATGGACCTGGAACGGCTGGTGGAGCAAATCGAAATGTTTCCGCGCCGCCAATTGCCCGGGACCGCTGAGGCCGGGTCCGCAGGCGGTGAAGACAGTTGATTGGCGTCAAGACCGCTGCTGGTTGCGGCCACTGTTACTACTGGAGGAGGCCCTGGGGAACCGTGGCTCTTGGCTGTCCAGGATCAGCGGGTGTTGGCTGCATCACTTCGCCGGGCAACAGTGCCGGATCGTTCATCAGCAGCATGCCGGGAACAGCTTGCGAATTGCAGTCCGGGCACCCGGTTCCGCCACACGCATCACAGGGTGGCGGCATGACTGGCTGGCACTGCTGACATCCAAATCCGCCACATCCACAGGCGCCACTCCCTCCAAACACACTGAATCCGCCTGGATATGCGTTGCCGTATCCACCCTGATACGCACCTGGATTTCCATAGCCAAAGTTTCCGCCACCGTTTCCGCCATAGCCATAGTTTCCGTTACCGTAGCCATAGTTTCCGCCACCACCACCACCGTAGCCAAAGTTTCCGCCGCCGCCACCACCGTAGCCATAGTTTCCGCCGCCGTAGCCATAGTTTCCGCCACCGTTGGCGCCACCGTAAGCTCCATATCCGTCGTTGCCGCCACCGGTCCCGCCGTTGCTGTCGCCGTACAGATCGGAGTATTTTTCGCCGTAAAACATCATGTCGAACATGTCGTTCATGGCACTGAAACCCTGTTGCAGGGCTGACTTCCGTTTTGGGCCGTTGTTGAACGGGAATGGATTGCAAACGGGGCATTCAGCCGGCGGCGCAGGGCGCTCGCGACTGATGATCCGGTCATAGGCGGTCTCGATCGCGGTCTGGTTCAGCCAACCAGTGGCGTCGATCGATGCCAGACTGAAGTCGACCGCTGTTTGAGCCGCAATACCGTCCACGATATTGCCGCTGCCGCTTTCGACAACATTGATTCCGATGCAGCCGACGCCATCGGCGCTGACAGCGACGGCAGAGTAGGAACCTGGCGCGATATTGGGAAGCCGGAAGACGCCGTAGTTGTTGGTGTCGGCGGCCACTACGACATTGTTGTCGGCCAGCAGCATGATTCTCGCCGAACGTACGTCTACTGGACGGCCATTGCGTGCGTTGATCTGGTGAATTCGCCCGACCAGCGATCCGTCGTCCGTCAGAACTACTTCCTGGGCTGCAATGCTCGTGGCCGGAAACGATTCCGGTCCAAACGTAGACAATCCTTCCAGCCCAAACAGCTCGGCCGGATCCCCTTCACCTTCGTTAAAGGTATGGCGACCGATCACGCGGAATTTTACATTGGGTGCAAAATAGCGGATCCAGTCCAGATTGATTGTGGTTTTGTTCTCCGTGGCCTGTACGGTGATTTCACCCTTGAATCGGTCTGCCAGCGTCAGCTGGTATTCAATCGCGTTGAATCCGAATGCAAAGAACGCCGAGTCGCCAAATCCGATCAGCGAGTAACTACCCTGATCCACATTGTTGAACTGGAATTCCCCAAACTCATCCGTTTTGACCTGGGCGATTACCATCCCACCATCAAGCAGATAAACCGGAAGGCCAGCCACATCCACCGTGCTGTCACCGATTACTGTTCCTCTCAATTGACCGGTGCTGCCGATCATCATCCAGTTTCCGCGCAGCGGATTGTCGATGGCGGGTCCGGCTGGATCGACACCAGCTTGTTTCCATCCGGCATGTTTTTCCCGGACGGTGACTTTTTGGTCGGGCTCGCGCAAATCTTCCAGTTGCGGCAGGGGTGGCAAACTTTCATCCTGGCCCCGCAACAACGCGGGATCGATGACCATCGGTGCATTTTCCTTTGCCGGATCCTGGTTCTGCTGGTTCGAAAATCCGAAAGCGGAATCGGGCTCCTGCTTCTGGAGTCCAAGGCCGGGAAGGAGCGTGTTGCCGGTTTCCTGCGTTGGGTAACTGGCCAGCCGGTACCTGGTCTGTCCCACGGCGTTGGGGGTGAGGACGGCAAACACGGTTGCAACAACCAGCAGAAATGTAGGGAATCGAAGGGATGTCATGACAATCCGTTCCGTGTATGCGCAAAGTTACCTGAAATGGTTCCCGGTTCGGCCAGGACCTCGTACAGATATTCGGTGGCATCGGGATTCAGAATCGACTGCAAAACAGCTACACAAAACACGAACCCGATTTTCCGGTCGGGATATGACGGTCTTTTCTGCGATACCGAATGATCACTTTCTCCGCCATGATAGCCGCCGGTCATTCAACCGTTTCAGCTGGAATGCCTGGCATCCTTGCGTGAAACTGCCGGCTCCATGCCATCCGGAGAGGATTTTGCGGGAGAGTCCGGACTTCCCGAATAAATGGACCGGAAGGGAGATCGATCCGTCAGAAACCGTGTTCGGCCAGCTTGTCCTCGAGTTTGCGGATTGCCGGCCGGATCACCTTCAGAATCCGTTCATCGGTCTGTGTCTGTTGCAGGTCAACGAGTTCCTTGCGCATCTTGGCTGCCGCAATGCGAAACAGGCTTCGGGAAAGTCCTTTCAGCCGGTCCAAACCCATCGAGTCAATCGACTCACTCAAACCAGTCAGCTTTTCTGCGATTCCGGCGGCATCATCCAGGCTGATGTTTTTGAATCCTGCGGCGACGCTGCCGAATTTGTCCAGCAGCTTCTCCAGTTCGAACCCTTCATTCTCCGGAACCACGACCGGAGGATTGGGAATTGCATCATCCGAAGCCGTCGCCTCAGCCGGACCAGGCGCAATCTCCTTCTGGGCCGGATTGCCAATTGACGGTGCCAGTGCCGGTTTGTAAGGCTGATTCAAATACCAGACAGTTGCTGCCACCACCACTCCACCAAAGCAAAATGCAATGACGGATTTCATGATCGAATCGCCGCGGGATGACCTGATATCGGTTGAGTCCGAGAGCCGGTCTCCGGCATGGTCAGACGCCCCCGACCCCAGGGCGGCTTTTCTGACAGGAGCGTCCACTGTTTCCTGGACCGTGACGTCGGGTGCAACCCAGGCCGGTTGAACGGCCAGCAGACTGGCCAACCCCGCTGCATTCAGCGACTGTTTGCTGACCTTGCGACCAATAACTCCCATCACCACCGGTGCGGCCAGATTCAGGAGTTCGGCCGCCGCCGGTTCCTGCAGCCTGTTCGTTTGCGCAAAATCTTTTGTCAACTGACCGGATTCCGAACCGAACAGGTCTTGCAGAATCCTGCTGCCGGAGAGTTGCAAACCAGCCCTTCTGGTTTCGTCCGCCAACAGGGATCCGAACCGGTCCAGCAAGCCAAAGTCCTGATCTCTCGCGGTTTTGTGGATCAGGGCGGCCCCATCTGCCAAAGCCGAACGGATTTTCAATTCACCCAGAATCAAACCGGCAGCCGATTCAAACAGGCCGACCGCCTGTTCAACGGGCAGTCCCATTAGGCCGCCCAGACTCTCTCCGACGGAATGGGAAAGGCTTCCTGTTACCAACTCCATCAGGTCAACGGCCATCGCGACTGTTCCGGCAAACAGGAAAAAACAAAGGTTTATCCGGCCCATGCCGGCAGCCCGGTTATTGTAACCGCTACGGGCAAACGTCACCGGAGCAACGCCGTCAAAACTCGGCGTTGCCAGGCGTGCGAGGGAACGGGACCACGTCACGGATGTTTGCCATACC
>Ga0163150_10010238_pt1 | contig 10190 bp, 9 predicted proteins | sample OliLakLV19P2IB_FD_148628 | JGI IMG/M metagenome (GOLD analysis project Ga0163150, IMG submission 148628) | Freshwater microbial mat bacterial communities from Lake Vanda, McMurdo Dry Valleys, Antarctica - Oligotrophic Lake LV.19.P2.IB | ecosystem: Environmental > Aquatic > Freshwater > Lake >...
GCGTAAAACCCGTCGGCGACGGCCTCATACATCTGCCCTTCCTTGTCGGGCAACTGGCCGGTCGCAGTGGCGCTGGCGGCGTTGACGAAGATCGGCGGGTTGACCTCCACGTAGCCGGCCTTGCCATTTTCATCCAAGAAAAAATGCAGCAGCGCGCGCACGATCTTCGCACCGTCGCCGATGTAAAACGGGAAACCCGCGCCGGTGACTTTGGAGCCACGCGCGAAATCGAAGAGTTTGTCGAAGCCGGCGATTTCCCAGTGGGCTTTCGCATCAGGCGAGAGCGCGCCGACGTCCCCCCATGTTGAGAACACGACGTTCTCCTCGGGCGTGCGCCCTTCCGGCACGGAGGCGTGCGGGATGTTGGGCAGTGTCATCATCGCCTGCTTGAGACGCTCTTCAACGTCTTTCAACGAGACCTCGCCCTCCTTCACTTGAGTGGAGACGGCTTTCATCTCTTGCACCTTCGCGATGAACTCCGGCGAACCCTTCGGCAGCTTCGCCATGTCGAGGTTGGCCGCCTTCTGCGCAGCACGCAGGGCTTCGACCTGTTGGAGTTGCGCACGCCAGCCGGAGTCGAGCGTCAAGAGGGCATCGACATCGACATCGAGGTGTTTCTTGGCAATCGCGGCACGGACAACAGCGGGCGATTCGCGGAGGAGTTTGGGATCGAGCATGTAGAAGGCAATTTGAAGTGAGTCGCACGGGCCGGCGCAAGAGGGAAGACGAGGGTTGTCGGCACCCGGCCGCGACCAAATTTAAGGTGGCCTTGCCCCGGTAATTCCGCCCATCTCTGATGGCTCATGCGACGCTTCCTACCCTACTTCCGTTATCTCAAGCCGGTGCGCGGCGCGATCTTGGGAGCGATCGTGGCGGGGCTTGTTTATGGCGCGGCCAACGGCGCCGGTTTGCCGCTGATGATCAAGTTCATCTTCCCGAAAATATTCGGGGAATCGGCCCTACAACTCGACACGTTGCAACTAATTCTCGTGGCCCTCTGGTTGCCGGCCGTGTTCATGGTGCGCGGGGCCGCCGGGTTCACCAATAGTTACCTGATGCAGTGGGCGGGACTAAGGGTTTTGGAGCGCATTCGCCTGGATTACTTCCGCAAACTCCAGGTTCTTCCCCTCGCGTTCATTCATCGCAATACCAGCGGCGATCTCATTTCTCGGGGCCTCAACGACGCCAACCAGCTCCAGACCACTCTCACCAGCATTTCGAACGACGGCATCAAGCAACCGGCCACGCTGATCGGCGCGTTTAGCGTGTTGATCTGGCTGGCGCTGAACGAAAGCGGCGTCGTCCTCGTGCTGGTGTGTCTGGCCATCGTTCCGCTGAGCGTTTTCCCCATTCGCTTTGTCGGCAAAAAACTCATCAAACGCGCCCATCGCGTGCAACATCAACTCGGCTCCGTCTCCGAACGCTTCGTGGAAAACCTGTCGGCGTCCCGGGAAGTCCGCGCCTTTGGTCTCGAAGACCGCGAGGTGGATCGCCTCGCGAAGGAGAGCCACCAGCTCGTGAAGTTTCAGATGAAGGCGGTCAAATATGACCAGTTCCTTAACCCCGCGATCGAGATCATCTCGGCCATCGGTATCTCGATCACGTTGGTTTACGCCTACCGCGCACATATCTCGCTGCCGTCCTTTATCGCTGTGATCACCGCGCTCTATACGTGTTACGAGCCGATCAAAAAACTCGGTGCGCTCAACAGCATCATCAAGCGCGGAACGACCTCGCTGGAGCGCTTGGAGTTCGTGCTCAACGCGCCCTTGGAAATCGCCGACCCGGTCAATCCCGCGAAGGTCGGCCGCCTCGACGGCGGCATCGTCTTCAAAGAGGTCTCCTTCGGCTACAAGACCGGTGAACCCGTGCTGCAAACCGTCGATGTCTCCATCCCACCCGGCACGGTTTGCGCGTTGGTCGGCCCGAGCGGCGCCGGCAAATCCACGTTCGCTAACCTCGTGCCACGTTTTTACGAAGCCTCCGCCGGCTCCGTGAAGATCGATGGCATCGACGTGCGCGACATGAAACTCACCGACCTGCGCCGTAATCAAGCGCTCGTTTCGCAAGACACCGTGCTCTTCAACGACACGATCTACAACAACCTGCTGCTGGGCCGCACCGACGCCACTCGCGCCGAAGTCGAGATGGCTGCGCGCAACGCCTTCGCGCATGATTTCATCACCGCGTTTCCCGAGGGCTACGAGACGATCGTCGGCGAACGCGGCGCCCGTCTCTCCGGCGGACAAAAGCAGCGCATCGCCATCGCCCGGGCCTTCCTCCGTGACGCCCCCATCCTGATTCTGGACGAAGCCACGTCGGCCCTCGATTCGGAGAGCGAAGAGAAAGTCCAGCAGGCGCTGCAAAAGCTCATGCCGGGGAAAACCGTGCTCATCATCGCCCATCGGTTCAGCACGATCCGCCACGCGCACCAGATCCTGGTATTTGAAGGTGGCCGCATCAAAGCGAGCGGCACCCACGAGGACCTCTACACGACCGACCCGCTCTACAAACAGTTGTTTGACCACCAAAACCAGGGTCGCAGCAGCGCCCTCGTCGCATAAGACCCGCGCCACCTAAGCTCACCTCTTTCGTTGTGCGTATTTTATTGATCAAGCTTAAGCATATCGGCGACGCGCTCATGATGACGCCGACGATTCATGCCGTGAAATCCGCCTACCCCGAGGCGCGGGTGTGCGTGCTGGTGCGCGCCGGAACCGAGAGCATCCTCGCCGGCTGCGCCGACCTCGACGCGATCTACCTGAGCGAGCCGCCCGAAAAGAACAAACGCCGTAAAAACACCGTCGGCCGAGCGCTCTATTTGTGGCGCGCTTTGCGCCGCGAGCGGTTCGATTACGTGTTCGAGCTCGGTGGCAGTAACCGCGGTTTCCTCGCCGCCCTCGTGAGCGGCACCCGCAACGCCTGGTTCACGCCGCAGCCACGCCCCGCTCCGAAATGGTGGGGCTTTTTCGGCGGCAAAACCACCTCGACCGACCTCGCCGGAAAACACGCGGTCGAGCGCGATTATCTCGCGGTGTCCCGAGTGCTGCCGCTTCCGCCCGAGCCTGTGGGACTCATCTATAACACCGCCAACGCGTCCGCCTCGAACGCTCCCGTGCCCACGGCGGTTGAAACCGGTCCGTTCATCGTCATGCACCCGTGCACGCGTTGGCGTCGCAAGCAATGGCCCGAGACCAACTGGCACCAACTCGTTGATCGCCTGCTGCGCGAGACCGACGTGAGCATCCTCGTCTCTGTCGGCCCCGCCGCCGAGGAGGTCGCCTTCGGTGATCGGCTGTGCGCCGCGTTTCCCCACCGGGTTCAATCCACCCGCGGCGCATGGAGTTTCGGTCGCCTCGCCCACGCGTTGAAAACGGCAAAGTTTTATCTCGGCGTGGACACCGCGGCCATGCACTTGGCGGCCGCTTGCCAATGTCCGGTCATCGCTTTGTTCGGCGAGTCCGACCCGGTGATCTGGTCCCCGTGGAAAACGCCGTTCACAATTTTCCGCGCCCCTCTGCTTTCGCCTCCGCCGCCTCCGCCGGCCCCCAACCGCCGACTCGACGACATCCCCGTGGCGACCGTTTTGGCCACCTGCAAAACCTACCTCCGCACCCAGCCCGTTGACCAAGAGGTGGTCGATGTCTGACGCCAGCGGCAGTCCCACCGGCCGGCCCACACTCGTGATCGTGCGGCGCCAAAGCGGCGGCATCGGCGGGGCCGAAAAAGCCGCGCGCCGGATGAGCGCGATGTTCGCCCAAGACTGGGACATCTCGCTGCTGTGCGCGGGCACCGAGCCCGGCCACCTGCCCGGCACGCGCGGGCCGAGTTGGTGGCGGGCGTGGCGGTTTGCGTTCGCCGCATCGACCTGGCTCAGCCAACACCGGCCCACGCTCGTCCTGAGTTTGGAACGCGGCGTCGAGTGCGACGTCTACCGCGCCGGCGACGGCGTGCATCGGCGTTGGCTGGAACTGTCGGGGCGTCGCATCAAACAGGTGTTCAACCCGCTCCACTGGGTCTCTCCGCGCCTCGAACGCATCAGCGCGCTGAAGTCCCGTTGCATCGTGGCAAACTCCGCCATGGTCGCGGGCGAATTCCTCAAAGCCTACCCCGAAGCCGCGCACAAAATACGCGTCATCCACAACGGCGTGGACCGCACCCAGTATTATCCGCCCACCGAACCGATCGCGAATATCCGTCGTCGCCTCGGGCTGGAGACTGACGACGGCGTGTCGTTGATCTTCGCCGGTAGTGGCTGGATGCGCAAAGGCCTGTCCCACGCGTTGGCGATTCTGCACCAATTGCGCGCCCAAGCATCGCCACGTCTCGCCGGTGCCCGCCTCGTCGTCATCGGCAAAGGCCGGCCCGACCAGTATGCGAAGGAGATTCACAACCTGGGCTTGGGCAACGCGGTGGTGTTTGCCGGCTCGGTGGCCAATCCCCTGCCCTACTATCAACAGGCCGATGCAATGATCCTTCCGACCCTCTACGACCCGTTCGCCAACACCTGCATCGAGGCGCTGGCTTGCGGTTGCCCGGTCATCACGACCGACACCAACGGCGCGTCCGAAGCCCTCCAGCCGGGCGTGAACGGCCTCGTGATCCCCGGCCAGCTCACGGCCGCCGACGTGCCGGCCGAGAGCAACCGGGTCGCCGTTTTTCTGATGGAAAACCGTTTACCCAAGGCGGATATCAGCGCTACGGTCGAACGCTTTACCATCGCGCAAGAGACCTCCGCGTATCGCGCTCTCTTCCACGAATTGACCAGCACTAATCGACCATGAGCACATTTCAGAGAATACTCCTCACCGGCGGCGCAGGCTTTATCGGCTCGCACATCGTGGACGGACTTCGCCGTAGGCACGCCCAGGTCACCGTGCTGGATGACCTCAACGATTACTACTCGCCCGACATCAAGCGCGCTAACCTCGCGGCCAACTTGGGCGCCATCACGTTAATCGAAGGCGATATTCGCGACGCCGGCTTGGTTGAGAAAACCTTCTCCGAGGGTCGTTTCGACGCCGTGATCCACCTCGCCGCCCGCGCCGGAGTGCGTCCGTCTTGGGCCGACCCGGAACTCTATTATTCGACCAACGTCCTCGGCACGCTGCGCCTCCTCGAAGCCTGCCGCCGCCATGGCGTGAAGAAGATGGTCTTCGCGTCCAGCTCGTCCGTCTACGGTATCAACAAGAAGGTGCCGTTCGCCGAGACCGACTTGATCGACCGCACGATCAGCCCCTACGCCGCCTCGAAATTGTCAGGCGAACAACTCTGCGCCAACTACGCCTACGTGCAGAACATCCAGTGCGTGTGCCTCCGGTTTTTCACTGTCTACGGACCGCGCCAACGCCCCGACCTGGCGATCTCCAAATTTGTCCGCCACTTGCTCGCCGACCAACCCATCGAGCGTTACGGCACCGGCCTGACCAAGCGCGATTACACCTACATCGACGACATCGTCTCCGGCGTCCTCGCCGCGCTCGATTACACGCAGACGCCGTTTGAAATCGTCAACCTCGGCGGCTCCGACACGACCACGCTCAACGAGTTGATCTCCGCCATCGAACTCTCCGTCGGCCGCACCGCGCGCATCATCGAGCAACCCGATCAACCCGGCGACGTGCCCCTCACCTACGCCGACGTGACCAAGGCCCGCGCCCTGCTCGGCTACGCACCTAAGACCTCCATCCGCGAGGGCATCAAAAAATACGTGGCGTGGGTCAAAACCGGCGCGCCCGCTTAACTATCACTGCGGCGAACTTGGCCACCCCCGACAACAAGCATCAAATTTATACAGATCCGATCCTATGAAAAAGACCATCAAGCTACAGAAACAGCTAAAGTATTTGTTAGAAAAAAACCCGCTCACCAGTGGCCTGATGGAGTCCAAACGCCAACGCAAAGAGCTTCGCCGTTTGACTGAATGGAACACGCGCGGCCGCACCACACGTCCACCTGAAGCCGCGAAGCATTACAACCTGCGCACGGCCGCAGTCGAAAATTCGCTCACCACACTCGTTGAAACGGGCACCTACCACGGTGACACCTTATACGCCCTGCGCGACGACTTCACCGCGCTACACTCCATCGAGCTGAGCAAAGACTACTACAAACTGAGTCAGTCCCGCCTCAAGCGCTACCCCCACATCCAGATCCACTTCGGCGACAGCGCAGAGATGCTCGAAAAGGTGATCTCCAAATTAAACAACCAACCCACGTTATTTTGGCTGGATGCCCACTACGGCAATTACCGGGATGAAGGTGCTGCGCACGGCATCGAATACGCCCCGATCATCAATGAACTCACGGCTATCTTAAAAGGCTGCAAAGATTCGTCCTACTACGTGATCATCGATGACGCGCGCCTCTTCGAAAACGATCCTCACTACCCGCGCATGCACGATGTGGTGAAGCACTTAAAGCAGAGCGGTCATAACGTAAAAATCGAGCACGACGCCACGTTCGATTGTTACCGCATGCATAAACCTGTCTGAGTATCAAAATGGGTGCCTCCCCCCTTCGGAAATACAAAATCCTCCACACCGAGGCGTCCTGCGGCTGGGGCGGGCAGGACATCCGCGTCGTGCACGAGCTGATCGCCATGCGCGCTCGCGGCCACCAGGTCGCGTTGTGCGCCCCGATCCACGCTCAAGTCTTCAAACACGCCAAGGCCGCCGGTATCACGGTGTATCCGCTGTCGATCAACAAGCTCGCCTACCCTTTCACCATGTGGTGGCTGCGCGGCCTGCTGAAGCGCGAAAAGTTCGACGTCATCAACACCCACAGTTCCCGCGACGGCTGGATCGGCGGCGTCGCGTCGCGCCTCGCCGGCACTCCGCTCAGCGTCCGCTCGCGCCACATCGAGGTGGATTACAAGACGCCCGCCATCAACCGCATCGCCTTCGCCAAGTTGAGCGACTGCGTGATCACCACCAGCGACCGCATCACCGAGCGCCTGATCGCCGAACTCGGCCTCGACCCTGACCGCGTGAGCTGCATCGCCAGCGGCATCGACTTGGAAAAATTCAGCCCGCACACCGTCGGCACCCTCCACGGCGAACTGGGCCTCGATCCAAGCGTGCCCTTGGTCGGAATGGTCGCCGTGCTCCGCAGCTGGAAGGGCCACCCTTACATGCTCGCGGCCGCAGCGAATGTCCTGCGCCGGCGTCCTGATGTTCATTTCGCTTTCGCCGGCGGCACCACGCCGAACGCCGAGCTGCAAGACCTAGTCAAAAAACTGGGCCTCACCGGCCGCGTTCACTGGCTGGGCCATCGTGAGGATATTCCCGCCGTCCTCGGTTCACTCACGATTCAAGTTCTGAGCTCAACCGGACACGAGGGCGTGCCCCAAGCGATTCTCCAGGGTCAATCCTGCGGCAAAGCCATCGTGGCCACCACCGTCGGCGGCATCCCCCAGGTCATCACCCACGAAACGGACGGCCTGCTCGTCCCGCCCCGCGACGCGGACGCCCTATCAAACTCCATCCTTCGCCTGCTCGAAGACGAACCGCTACGCACCCGCCTCGGCCAAGCCGCCACCGCTCGCGCCCGACCGCGCTACGGACTCGATCACATGTGCGAAACCGTCGAGGCCCTCTACGCCAAACATCTGCCGTCTTCCTCCCGGCCGTCATGAAAATCCTAGTCTCCTCCTGCGACCGCTATGCGGACCTGTGGCCGGCGTTTTTCCACCTATTGTTCAAATACTGGCCGGACTGCCCGAAGCCCGTCTACTTGATCAGCAATCAGAAAACCTATCAGGACGACCGGGTCGTCAGCCTGCTGTTTCCCAACGACGAAGGCTGGGCGGTCAACTTACGCGGAAGCCTGGAGCAGATCGACTCGGATTACGTCGTGTATTTGCAGGAAGACTACCTATTTCACGCACCGGTCCCCCAAGAAAAGATCGTGGCCTTGCGCGATTTCATCCGGAACGCGGGCGGCCCGATGCTTCAACTCAAAGTCCGCGGCACCGACAGCAATCAGGAGCAAGCAGGCTCCACCGCCGAAGTCATCCACTTTGCCACGACCTGCCGCTGGATGACCACGCTTCAAGCCGCCATCTGGAACCGCCGTGCGATGCTCGATATCATCGCCCCGGAGTGGAACCCGTGGCAGGCGGAGAGCGGTGTCAATCGGCACGCCAAAAAAGTCGGCTCCGGTTTCTACGGCATCCGCGCCGGACAGGAAAACGTGTTTCCCTACACCGAAGGCGTGAAGGGCGGCTATTGGATGCCGGCCGGTATCACCGTCTGCCGCCGCGAAGGCATCGAACCCGACCTGCGCACCCGCCCTTGGCTGCCGCAAGGTCCGTCATTCCTCAAAAAAATCATCCGCAGCGTGATTAAACGCAAAACCGAGTTCCTCCGAAAATTCCGGGCTCCGGACACCTCGACGATCGTGCTCCCTCTGACTTCCAAATAAACCGCCTCATGTTTTTCCTTCCCTCATCCGCCAAGATCGACGGTCTCGAATTCCCCTTGGCCGGCCTACCCATTCCCCACCGGAAAAAGCGCCACTTGGTGCGCGGAGACTACGAGACGCCCGAGCGCATTCTCATCAAAGCCTTCGTCAAACCCGGCATGCGGGTGCTCGAACTCGGCGCGTCCCTCGGCATCATTTCGACCTTCATCGCCCGCGAAATAGGCAAGGACGGCGCGCTCCTCAGCGTTGAGGCCGACCCATCGTTGCTGCCCTACTGGAAGCGCAACCTGGCCCACAACGGCTTCACCGGAAAATGCGTGTCCGCCCTCGCCTGCCCGACGTGGAAAACCGAAGTCCCCGCCCGCCTGCTCGCCACGTCGTTTAATCCCTGCGCCGATAAACTCTCCGGCCGCGTCCAGGAGTCGGCTGACGGTTCCTCCGCCGGTCTGTGGAAGACTGCGCTCACGGTGTGCACCGAGGAAAACTTTCAACCCGACGCCTTGGTCATCGATATCGAAGGCACCGAGACGGTCTGGCTCGAAGGCGGCTCCGGCCTGCCCGCCCAGGTGAAGCTGCTGGTGGTCGAATTCCATCCGCACTACACCGGACCGGACAAAGCAGCCCAATGCGTGCAAGCGCTGCTGGACGAAGGTTTCCGCCTCGCCGGCTACAAAAACCACGTGCTCGCGCTCACGCGTTAAGCGATCTGCCATGGCTGCGTCGCCCCTGCCGATTTCGGTCTCGATCGTTGCCAGCAACGAGGCGCACAACCTACCGCGTTGCCTCGACAGCGTGCGCGACTGGGTCGCGGAGATTGTCGTGGTCCTCAACAACACGACCGACGACAGCGAACGTATCGCCCGCGAACGCGGCGCAGTTGTGCACACGACCGCTTGGCTCGGTTTCCGGGATACCAAGAACTGGGCGCTAAAAAAATCCACGCAGCCGTGGGCGCTCTGCCTCGACGCCGACGAAGCCGTCACTGCGGAACTTCGCGCGGCCCTCGAACGCTTTTTCGCCTCGGGCCAAAGCGAACGCTTCCCGGCCGCCGAATCACCACGCCTCTCGTGGTTCCTCAACCGCTGGATTCGCCATGGCGACTGGTATCCCGACCGCTGCTTGCGCCTCATCCGCCTGGGCTCCGGCGAATGGGGCGGCGACCCTGCGCACACGCACATTGTCACGACGGGCCCGGTCGCGCGACTCGACGGCGACCTGCTGCATTTCCCCTTTCCCGATCTGAAAACGTTTATGCTGAAGTCGGTCCGCCAATCGGAAGACTTTGCGCGCATCCAAGCCGAACGCGGCCGCAAATGGCGCCTCGCCGAAACGGTGTTCCGCCCCGCTTGGCGCTTTGTCCGAGCCTACCTGTTGCGCCGCGGTTTTCTCGATGGTTTCCCCGGCCTGTTTATTGCGTTGGCCACCGCGTTCGTGACGTTCCTGCGTTACAGCCGCCTCTACGAAGGCGAGCGTGCAAAGCCTGCGGCCCCTAGGTTCGGACGTCTTCCCTAGGCAGTGCGCGTCCGGATCACCCGGGCCGGCACGCCGACCGCGACCGACATGCTGGGAATCGACTTGGTCACAACAGAGCCGGCACCAATCACCGAGCCGCGTCCGATACGCACTCCGTCCAAAATACGGCAGCCCGCTCCGATCCAAACATCATCCTCGATGACGATTCCCTTCTTGGTCTCCGGTTGCCGGCAAATGGGAATGCTTGGATCGTCGAACGTATGATTCGCGGGAACGATGACGGTGTGCGCGGC
>Ga0163150_10010245_pt1 | contig 10186 bp, 6 predicted proteins | sample OliLakLV19P2IB_FD_148628 | JGI IMG/M metagenome (GOLD analysis project Ga0163150, IMG submission 148628) | Freshwater microbial mat bacterial communities from Lake Vanda, McMurdo Dry Valleys, Antarctica - Oligotrophic Lake LV.19.P2.IB | ecosystem: Environmental > Aquatic > Freshwater > Lake >...
AGATGGCGCCAACCATGCCGTAATGCGCACTGTCCTGGTTTTCGTGCACCTGGATTTCGAGGGCGGAGAGGACGTTCTTGGTGTTGCCGGAGCGGAGGAAGACGCCGCTGTTGGATTCCTTGGCGACCTTAAATTCGAGATCGAGAACGAAGTTGGCGTAGGATTTTTTCGTCCAGATCGTGTTTTTTTCCTTGGCCACGAGCATGCCGTTTTCAAAAACCCAGTCGCCCGATTTCGTATCGGCGTTGGAGAAATCGGTGGCGAAGAGTTCCGACCAGCCTTTGGTGTCGGGGTGAGCCTTGGGTGCGGCGTTCAGGTGCGCGGTGCCGGTGAGGCAGAGCAGGCCGAGGGTGGTGGCAACGAAGCTTTTGCGGGCAAGATGGGTAATCATGGAGGGTGGGATGGGGAAGTAGGCTCGGAATGCGAAGGAGAAATGTCGCGACTATTTTTCGAACGCGCGGAGCGCAAGCAATCCGGGCGAACGGAGTTCTTTACCACGGAGGGCCCGGATGAACACGGATGATACCGAGCCAATTTTAATACCGTTGGCGTAGGGGGGTGGTTCGTCCACCTCCGAGGGCGCGCCCGGGACACGCTCCTACAAATCGTCAGGTTTTGAAAGAACCTCGACCAACGGCATTTTTGTTTTGGCCTTTTAGCATCGCGAAGCGTGCCGGGTCGACCCAGCTCGATTGCTTCGTCGCTGCTACTGAAGACCTCCAGTTTGTCATTGCGAAGGAGCCTAAGTGACTGCGGCAATTCACGCGTCCCGATCGATTGCCACGCTCGGCCAGCCTCGCTCGCAATGACAATCGGGGGCATTGGCGATTCCACCCAACGTCGGGTTGGTCCGCTGCTAATGAACTCATGGTTGTCATCACGAGGCCGGCTCCGCCGGGTGTGGTGATCCAGCTGGATGGCCACGACGCTACGCGTCTCGCCATGACAAGGATGGGTTCATTGGCTTTTCCATCCAAGCGCTCGGGCTTGGTTTGCCGTCTCGCAATGACAGTCCAAATAGCCCACTCTGAATCACGGGCGGGGCAAGGGGTAACGCCTAAGGTCTTCGGGCTGCTTTCCCCAACGTACACCGTGGGCAGCGTAATTGAACCGTGTACCGCCGATGACCTCCGAGTTGTCGGCCGGAAATCGCCTTCCGATGGCAGGCCGAAGTTGCCGGGTGCGCCGCGGCTCGTCAGAGACGACTCGCCCTACCGTCAATCGGGAGATGCTCCCGGGGCGGCGCCGCGGCAAAGATTACGCTTGAAGCCTAAAACGATTTAGCTTTTCGACCATGTGGTCGTCCCAACCCCTGACTTGCCCCCCGAACGATCCGAGCACGCGCATTGGTTTTCCTCCGAGGTACTGCCCCATGAGGCGGACCTGCGGGCGTACCTGCGTCGGGCGTTTCCCTCGCTGCGGGATGTCGACGACCTGATCCAGGAGACGTATGCGCGCATCTTTCGCGCCCGGAGCGCGGGCAAGGTGAACGAGGCGCGGCCGTATCTTTTTTCCACGGCCCGCAATGCGGCGTGTGACCTGTTTCGCCGCAGCAAAATTATTCCGTTCACCGGACTGGCGGAAGTCGATCCCGCGACCGTGGTCGAGGAGCGGCCTGCGGCCGGCGAAGCGCTCGCCCGGGCGCAGGAAATCGAGATCCTCCGTGACGCCATCGCGACGCTCCCGGAGCGGTGCCGTCAGGTGTTCACGCTCTGCAAGCTCTACGGGTTGCCGCATCGCGAGGTGGCGGCGCGGCTGGGGATTTCCGAACCCACCGTCAACGCGCAGATCGCCGCCGGGGTGGTGCGCTGCCGGAATTTTCTGCGCGCGCGCGGCGTGGTGTCGGATCACGGGTCATGAACTCCACCGTGGCGTGAGCAGCCGCCGGCGGAAACGCGCGCCGCGGCGTGAGCGTTTCGTTCTCGCGTGGGCCGCGCGAAAAGCACCCACGGCGCGCCCGGTTTCGTCGGTGCAAAATTATTTTGTGCGCGAAACTAGTTGAAGTCGGTGCTTCGTTCGTGGTGAAGGAGAGGGCCGCTTTCGGCGACGCCCCGCCCATGTGCCGAAACTTGAAATCTTACGTGACTTCTCCGCGCCACCACCCGGACTTGCCGGGCGCACGGTCCCTTTGCAGCATGCCGCCGGAGCGGGGCGCGGCGGGTCGTCGCGGCGCGCTCATGCGCGGGTCGACTGAGCGCGCGCCATGACTCCCGCCATCGAGCAGGCCGCCGCCGACTGGATCGCGCGCCGTTACGCTGGGCTCACGCCGGAGGAGGATGAGGCGTTGCAGCGCTGGCTGGCCCGCGACGCGCGGCACGCGGCGACGTTTGCCGAACTGGGGGCGACCTGGGCGCTGCTCGACCGGATTGCCGGCGCGGATCTGCCCGCCGGTGCCGCGCCGGATCCTGACGCCCTGGCGCCGGCGACGAACAAGCGGCGCGGGCGAACGCGGTGGCTGGGTCCGCTGCTCGCAACGGCGGCGGCGGTGGCGCTGGCCTATGCCGGCTGGTGGCGTCCGGCGCAGCTCCGGAAGGACTTTCGCGACGAAGTTGTGACGGCGGTGGGCAGTCTGCAGAAACGTGGGCTGCCGGATGGCTCGGTCGTGCGGCTCAACACCGACAGTCACGTGGAGATCCACTATTCCGCCACGGAAAGACGGGTGCGTCTGACGCGCGGTGAGGCCCATTTTACCGTGGCGAAGAATCTGCAGCGCCCGTTTTTCGTCGAGGTGGGCACGGTTGCGGTCCGCGCGGTCGGTACGGCGTTCAACGTGCGGCTCCGCGAGGACAAGGTGGAGGTGCTCGTCACCGAGGGGAAGGTGCGCGTGGACGAGGCTGCGGGTGGCGAAGCATTGATTGCGCCGCGCGTGGCCACGGAGCCGCCGCATCTGGTGGCTGGCGAGCGGGCGATCGTGCCGCTGGAGGAGGCGGGGCGGGTCGCGCGCGAGCGGCCGGCGCCGGTTGTGGTGGCTGCGCCCGAAATGGAGCGCGCGCTGGCCTGGCGGGAACGGCGGATCGAGGTCGTGGCGGCGCCGCTCGGTGAGATCGTGGCGGAGTTCAACCGCTACAACCGCCACCACCTCGTCATTGCGGATCCCGCGCTGGCGGCCCGCCGGTTCGGCGGGAGTTTCCGCGCCGATGAGCCGGAGACATTTGTGCGCCTGCTCCAGCTGCGCTTCGATCTGCAGGTGGAGCGGTCTGGCGATGTGACCACCCTGCGCTGACCGGCCGGCGAAGGTAGCGCGAGCTGCCAGGGCCACGCGATCCCGGCGCGAAAGATGAAATTCCTTCTAGTTAGTCCCTGGCCGTCGCTCGTGGTTAGGAACACTGGCCGACCTCCCCTCGAACTCTATGAATACTCCCGTTCCATTTCATCTCCCTTTGCGGATGCGCCGTCTGCTCTTGCCGCTTTGCCTTGTGCTGGCGGCGGCCCCGGCGGGAGCGGCCGATGGCACGCCTAGGGACTTCGACATTCCCGCGGGCGAAGCGCTGGTCGCGCTGAAGCAGTTCGTCGCCCAATCCGGCGCGCAGCTCATCTACTCGGCCGAGGAGGTCGAGGGCGTGACCACGAAAAGCGCCCGGGGCCGGTTCCCGGCGGTCACCGCGCTCGAGCGGATGTTCCAGGGCACCCCGCTGGTGGCGGCACGCGACGATCGCACCGGCGGGCTGAGCGTGCGCCGCACGGGAACGCCGCTGAATTCCGGAGCGGGCCGGGCCGGCACCTTGTCCGGCGTGGTCAGCAACGTGCGCACGGGAAAATTTCTCGAGGGCGTGTTGGTGCGGATCGCCGCCCTCGACCGGCAGACGCTGACGAACGGGCGCGGGCAGTTCGTATTTTCCAACCTTCCGGCCGGGGCGTACGAGGTCGAGGCGTCGTACATCGGCCTGAACACCGCGTCCCGCCCGGTCGAGATCCGCGCCGATGGGCCGGTGACGGTGGCGTTCGAGATGGATTCGGGCATCTACCAGATGTCGACCTTCGTCGTCGCCGGCGAACGCGAGGGTAACGCCGCGTCGCTCACAGCGCAACGCAACGCGATCAACGTGAAGAATGTCGTCGCGATGGACGCCTACGGGAACCTGCCCAACGACAGCGTGGGCGAGCTGGCGATGCGGCTGCCCGGGGTGGCCGGCAGCATCGACGATCAGGAAAACGTCCAGAATGTGATGATACGAGGCATCCCGTCCGGGCTGAATTCGGGCATGGTCGACGGCAGCCCGATGGCGTCGAACAACGGATTTTCCCGGCAGTTCCGCACCAACAATCTCTCGAGCGCGCTGTTCGGCGAGATCGAGGTGGTGAAGGCGCTCACGCCGGAGATGAGCGCCGACGGGCTCGGCGGCGCGATCAACCTGAAGACCCGGTCGCCGCTCAGCCTCAAGGGCCGGCGGCAGTTCACCTATCGCGCCGCGGCGCGCTGGGCGCCGTCGTTCTACGATCACATTCCCATGCGCGAGGCCAAGCCGGCGCACCCGCTATTCAATTTCGGCTATCAGGAGGTGTTCGACGCGTTTGGCGGCAAGCGGAATCTCGGTGTCTCGCTGACCGCCTTTGCGAGCGACAACGTCGCGGGCTTTTCGCTCGGCGCGCGCGACTATGCGTTCTCGACCGCCTCACCGACGTACCTCTGGGACTTCCGCGAGTCCGATGTGCTCGTGAATCGCAATCAGCGCAGCATCGGCGCCAAGGTGGAGTGGCAGGCCACCGCCGCCACCAAGGTCCACGTCAACGCGCTCTACCTCGGCGGCGGCACGCGTTACAACATCCAGAACGTCTTTCGCGCCTTCACTGGCCGGACGATCGCGGCCCTCGATGCGAACGGCCAGCCGACCGGCACCGGGGCCATCCTGCCCAACTACACGGACAACCTCACCACGGTGCGCAACGTCGCGGCGTCCACCGTCACGCTGCTCTCGCAGAACCTGCCCTCCGGCTTCCTCGATGACGGCGTGCAGCTCAACGTCGGCACGGAGCACGTTTTCGGCCGCTGGAAAATCGATTACGAGGCGAACTACAACCACAGCAATGTAGACCGCGGCAACGGCCGTGGCACCGAGGCGCCCGGCGGCGAGTTCACCACCACGATCACCGGGGTGGGCTGGACGATCGACCGCAGCGGATCCACCCTTAATCCCGGCTTCACCCAGACTTCGGGCCCGAGCATCTACGACGGCGCGAACTACCGCAGCGGCCAGCTCTTCTTCCGCGAGAGTAGCGAGCGCAACTCCCGCAACATCGTGCTCAAGGGCAACGCGAGCTACACGCTGCCGACGGCGCTGGAGGCCGTGGTGAAGACCGGCTTCAATTTCCGCACGTTCAAGGTGGAGGAGGTGACCGACGAGCGGCGCTTCAACTACATCGGGGCGGCGCCGCTCTCGATCTTCGCCGCGCCGGGCGGGCTCAACACCTTCGAGCGCCGCAGCGGCCGCGAGCTGCCCTTCGCCGAGGCGACGTTTGTGTATCAACATGTTTTGGACAACCCGGGGATGTGGAACGAGGACATCTACTTCTCCGAGATGCAGCGGTTCGCCGGCGGCCGGCACGTGGAGGAGGCCATCACCGCGGCCTACGTGCAGGGGCAGGTGCGGGCCGGCAAGCTCCGCCTCCTGGGTGGCTTGCGGATGGAACGTACGGACATCGAGAGCTTCGGCCACATCGCCTCGCGGCCGCTGAGCACCGCGGCGCAGCGCGCCGCCGACCCGATCGGCACGGCGCGGCGCGACTACGCGAATCCGCGGCGACTCGACGGCGGCTTCACTGACTGGTTTCCGGGCGTCCACGTCGTCTACCGCTTTCATCCCCGGTGGCAGGCGCGCCTGAGTTGGTCGCAGAGCATCGGCCGGCCCCAGATGTCGAATTACCTGCCGCTCGAGACGGTCAACGAGACGGCGCAGACGGTCGCGATCAACAACTCCTCGTTGCAGCCCCAGTATTCGAAAAACTGGGACGTCGCGCTGGAATACTACTTCGAGCCCGTCGGCCAGCTGGCGGTCGGCTACTTCCGCAAGGAGATCTCCGACTACATTTTTTCCGACCGGGGCGGCACGGTGGCGGTCGGCGCGGGCAACGGCTTCAACGGCCTGTACGAGGGCTACACGGTGATCACGAATCGCAACGGCGGCGCGGCGACCATCGACGGGCTGGAGCTCAACTATCAGCAGCAGTTCAGTTTCCTGCCGGGGGCCCTCCAGGGGCTTGGCGCGTTTGCGAACTACACCCGGCTCTGGACCGAGGGCGATTACGGACAGACCGGCCCGCGCTCGACCAGCGCGGTTGCGGACTTTGTGCCCGAGACGCTCAACACCGGCCTGTTCTGGAAACACCGGGGCGTCGGCGCCCGCGTCTTCGTCAGCACCATCGGCGAGTTCCTCAACGCGTATTCGGTCGACGCCTCGCGGCTCCAGTTCAAGAAGTCGCGCACGACGGTGAACGTGAGTCTGTCCTACCAGTGGCGTCCCTGGCTGGAGTTTTCCGCCGATCTCATGAACGCGTTCAACGAGCCGCATGTTTCCTACCGCGCGCTGCCAGACCGGATTTCCCTGTACAGCCGCAACGGCACCACGCTCACCTTCAGCGTGAGCGGCCGTTTCTAATAATTTCCATGATGATAAACACCTCCTCCTTCGCGGCACTCCGGCGGGCTGCGGCCCGGTTCACCCGCCCGCTGGCCGCGGGCATGGCGGGAGCCATGGCGCTCGCGGTTGCCGCCCCCGCGGCGCCGGCGCCGCGGCCGAACATCGTCTTCATCTACACGGATGACCAGGCGTCGTGGACGCTCGGCTGTTACGGTAATCCGCAGGCGCACACGCCGCACCTCGACCGGCTCGCCACGCAGGGGGCGCGGCTGACCAACTCGCTCGTGGCGACGCCGGTGTGCAGCCCCGCGCGCGCGGCGTTGTTCACCAGCCGCTACGGCAGCGAAGTGGGCATCCTCGATTTCATCACGAATCCCGGCCACAAGGAATACACCGCGGCCAACGGCGACATCGGCCTCGAGGCGCGGTTCACCACGTTTCCGACTTTGTTGGCGAAGGCCGGCTATGCGACGGCGCTCGTGGGCAAGTGGCACGTCGGCGACTGGAGCAAGGATCCGACGCGCCGCTATCACCCGACGCGGCACGGGTTCGAGTTCTTCATGGGTCTCACCGGTGGCGGCTGTCCGACCAGCAACCCCACGCTGGAGCAGGATGGGGTGGAGCGGAAGTTCCAGGGCCTCACCGAGGACATCCTGACGACCGAGGCGATGACGTATATCGAGAAACGGGATACGTCGCGGCCGTTTTTCCTCTTTCTCGGCCTGCGCGCGCCGCACACCCAGTATCTCCCCGTGGCGCCGGAGGACGCCGCGCCGTATCGCGGGATCGATCCGGTGATTCCGAACCCCGACTATCCCGACCTCAACGTCGCCGATGTGAAGCAGAAGATGCGCGACTATCTTTCCAGCGTTACAGCCATCGACCGCAATGTCGGCCGCCTCCTCGCGACCCTCGACCGGTTGCAGCTCAACGAAAACACGGTCGTGATCTTCAGCTCCGACCACGGCTATAACATGGGACACAACGGTATTTGGCACAAAGGCAACGGCGTCTGGGCGACCCACAAGCTGCCCGCCGCGCAGCCGAACATCGCCGCGCGTTACCGGCCGAATCTCTACGATCATTCGCTGCGCGTCCCGGCGCTTGTCCGCTGGCCCGGCGCGATCAAGCCCGGCACCGTGATCGACCAGACCGTCTCCAGCCTCGACTGGTATCCGACGCTCCTGGCGATGGCGGGCGCGAAGCTGCCGGCGGACGTGACCGTGCGCGGTCGCGACGCCCTGCCGCTCCTCCGGGGCGAACCGGTGGCGGGTTGGGACAACGATTTCTACGCGGAGTACAGCATGCGGGTCTACTGCCAGACCGATTTGCGGTCCTATCGCACGGCGCAATGGAAGCTGGTGCGCGATTTCCGCAATCCCGATCGCGACGAACTCTATCACCTCCTGTCCGACCCCGCGGAATCGAAGAACCGGATACGCGACACCGGCGACCCGGCGGTTCGCGCGGCGATCGCGGCGCTCGATGGCCGCATTCGGGAGAAAATGAGCCTCGTCAATGACCCGCTGCTCGCGACCCTCGGGCCGGTGAAGCGTTGAAACCCGTCCGACGTTCGGCCAGCCCACTGACCCCATGAGCTTAACCTCCCTGACTCCCCCGTCCTGCTCAACTCCTGTCCACCGTTCGTGGCGCCGCCGTCTGGGAGGCTGGCTTTTGCTCGGTAGCGTTCTGGCCGGCACCACCGTCGCCGCGGAGGGGAACCGTCCCGCCCCCGGAACCGGGCCCGCCGGCTCTATCGCGGGCGTGGTCAGCAGTCTCGCGCACGAGCCGCAGCGGATGGATCGTTACCGCCCCTCGCAGGTCGAGCGGATCATCTACGCCGGCACGGCGATCACGTTTGGTGTCAGCGGCCGTTTTTGAAATGCGCGCCCTCACCAAGATGATCAAGCGATCCTGCCTCCTGAACGCGCTCGCGCTGGCCTGGGTTGCGGCCGTCGTTCCAGGCATGGCAGCGCCGGCTGGCCGGCCCAACGTGCTCTTTATCGCGGCGGACGATCTGCGGACGGAACTGGGCTGTTATGGCTCGCCAGAGGCGAAGACCCCGCAGCTCGACGCGCTCGCGCGCCGCGGGTTGCTGTTCGAGCGCGCCTACTGTCAGCAGGCGGTGTGCAATCCATCACGCGCCTCGGTCTTGACCGGACTCCGACCGGACACGGTGAAGGTCTGGGATCTGCGCACGCACTTCCGCCAGGCGCGGCCGGACGCCGTGACGCTGCCGCAGCATTTCAAGCAGCAGGGCTACACTAGCGTCGGCATCGGCAAACTTTTTCACAACGAGTCCGGTTCGAAGCCCCCGTTTCCCTTTGCCGATCCGGTGTCGTGGTCGGAGCCGCCGGTGTTTGCCGACGGCGCGCACTGGCAGGACTGGGTGGTGCCGGGCGATCCGGCGGGGCCCAAGGTCAAAGGCAACGCGATGCAGTCGCTCGATGTCCCGGATGACGCTTATTTTGATGGCAAGATCGCGACGGCGGCCTGCGCCCGCCTCGCCACGCTGGCGGCGAAGGGCGAGCCGTTTTTCCTCGGGGTGGGTTTCTGGAAACCGCATTTGCCGTTTAACGCGCCGAAGAAATACTGGGACCTCTACGATCGCGCCGCGCTCCGCCCGCCCGTGACGCAGCGGATGCCGGTGGGGGCGCCGGAGATTGCCGGGCATGCCTGGAACGAGTTGCGTGGCTATGGCGGCATCCCGCGGGCCGGCCCGCTTGCCCCCGAACTGATCGCGGAGCTGCGCCATGGCTATCTGGCGAGTATCAGCTTTCTGGATGCGCAGGTCGGCCGGGTGCTGGCGGAGCTCGAGCGGCTCGGTCTGGCCCGGAACACGATGGTCGTTTTCTGGAGCGACCACGGCTTTCATCTCGGCGAACACAACCTTTGGGGCAAGACCACGAACTACGAACTCGATACCCGCGTGCCTCTCATCGTCGCGGCGCCGGGGGTGACGAAGGGCGGCGGCCGCACCCGCGCACTGGTCGAACTGCTCGATCTCTATCCGACGCTGGCTGAACTCTGCGGACTGCCGGCCGCCGCCGGGGTCGAAGGCCGGAGCCTGGTGCCGGTGCTGCGCGAGCCGCAGCGGCCGGGCAAGCCGGTGGTGATTTCGCAGCATCCGCATCCCTCGTATGGTCCGGCGACACACATGGGCTACGCGCTGCGGACGCCCCGGCATCGCTATGTCGAGTGGCGCGACCTGAAGACAGGGGCGCTGGCGTGGCGGGAACTTTACGACGAACTCACCGATCCGAACGAAACGGTGAATCAGGCGGACAATCCCGAGTATCGGACGGCGGCCGCCGATCTGGGCCGGCAGGCCGCCGCGCTGGCGGCTGCCAGCGGACGGTGGCCGGCGCGGTCGGCGCGCTGAGCCGCGGCGACGAGAGTGGGGCGCGGGCGGATGATTGAAGGCGGGTGCATCTTAGTTTCCTGCTCGCAGTGGCTGATCGCCATCCTTGGGATCATCCTAAATTCCGGCGAAGAAGTAACCACGGATGAGCACTTATAAACACTGATCAAATAGATCCAGATCGATGGGATAGAACTTTCCCTTCACTTACAGAGTGAACGGCCTCCATCGCGCAACTCTGTTTTGCATC
>Ga0163150_10010247_pt1 | contig 10182 bp, 6 predicted proteins | sample OliLakLV19P2IB_FD_148628 | JGI IMG/M metagenome (GOLD analysis project Ga0163150, IMG submission 148628) | Freshwater microbial mat bacterial communities from Lake Vanda, McMurdo Dry Valleys, Antarctica - Oligotrophic Lake LV.19.P2.IB | ecosystem: Environmental > Aquatic > Freshwater > Lake >...
TTCCGGCGCACCCGCTTGATTTTCTAACAGCGCCAGCAGTTCGGCGCTGAGGCGCGGCTGACTCGACGCGAGATACAGCCGCGCAAAAACACTGATGGCCTCATACCGCATAATGCTATCATTCATGCTCAAGGCGATTCGCAGCGCTTGAAGTAGGTGATGACGCGCTTGATCGAGATCGTTCACGCGCAGGTACAGCACCGCCGTTTGAATCGCATTATCCGCCACGTTACGCGGGTTGCCCGTTTCTTCGGATAGGTGCGTGCCTTCCTCGTAATAGGCTAACGCTTGCTGCCACTGCTGCCGCTCACGGGCGACATTGCCTAAGCCGCGCATTGAAGCGCACATTAGATAAGGGTCGTTGGTTTGTCGGGACAGCATCAGGCATTCTTCATGGGCGGCGGCTGCTGTATCCCAATCATGCTGCTGTTCCGCCGCCCAACCGATCCCATAGAGCGAACGCGCTGAACCCGCACGGTTGCCGATGGGACGTGCTATCTGTAGGCTTTCTTCGGCATAGCGCCGGGCCGTATCGAAATCGCCTTGAATGCCGACGATGATGCTGGCACGGAACAGCGCGCCACCTAAGCGGCGAATGTCTTTTTCGTCTCGCGCCCGTGTAACGCTCTCCTCGATATAGTCCCGTGACAGCGGCAGGCTTCCCGTATTGGCGGCAATGAACGCTAAACCGAACAGTGTGTCATCAATGAGGGGTGGGTTGCCCAATTCTCGGAACAGGACAAGGCTTTCTTCCAGATGGATTTTCGCTGCTTGATAATCCGTTGGCCGCAGCGCGTGGCCTAATCGACATAACGCTCTGGCCACTAAGTATGGATTGTCGAGCGCCCGCGCTAATGTCAGGCTCGCTTGATAATGGTCATAGGCTAGGGCCGCATTGGCCATCGATTCATGGGCTTCACCGACTAAGTTCAGCATATTGATGCGATCAACCATCAACGCAGCGTCGTTCGCTTCACCCATGTTTTCAAGCAAGCGCAGCGCACGTTGGGCTAAGGTGATCGCATCAGGGTAATTGCTGAGTTCAGCGGCCACCGTCGCCGCTTGTTGGGCATAGAACAGTTCTTTGGCGCTGTCGCCTGCTTCGCACCAGTGTTCCACCAGCAGCGAGGCGCGGGTTAAGTCATCGGGGTAGGCATGTTCATATGCCAGCGCTACCTGACGATGCAGCGAGGGGCGTTCGTCGTCGGTGAGCGCGTTGATAACCGCTTCACGCAGCTTGTCGTGCGCGAAACGCCAGTGTCCATCCTGTACATCCAACACGGCGACGTTGGCGCAGGCGTGCAGCCACGCATCGAGGTTGACACGCGGCGCAAGTTCGCGCAGCACGTTCAAATCAAGCTGGCGTCCGGCGACTGCCACCAGCTTCAACAAGGGATAGGCTTCCTCTGGTACATGGCTGAGACGGCGGTGAACGATCTGCTGAACGCCGCCCGCGAACACCCGCTCTGGCAGGGAGATAAAGCCGACGTTGCTCAGTCCGCCCGCTTCTTCGGCTAAAGCGCGCACGACTTCCACCAGAAAGAAGACGTTGCCTTCGGTTTCGCGGCGCAGCAGTTCAAGCACTTCTGGCAGACGGCCCGCCTCGCCAAGCATGGACGCGCTGAGATCAGCGATGCCTTTAGCGTCCAGCCGTTCCAGCTTCAACACGCGCATTCCCGGTAGTTCGTCGGGCAGAGCGGGGCTTTCGTCATCGCGGTAGCTGCCGACGATCAATAACGGCAGCGTGGACGCGGCCTTGTTCAGACGTTTGAGCAGCTCGCCGCTCTCGATGATCCACTGCAAATCCTCAAGAATCAGCACGACAGGTTGGCGCTGGCGGCGAAACAGATCAATGACTGTCGAGGCAAGGCGCTGTAGCTGTGCCCGACTGTCGAGCGGCGCGATACGCGGAATGTCGCGCTCTAACAGGCTGGCGATGTCCGGCACGATCTCATTGAGAATGCCCGCTTCAAGATCGCTGACGGGCGTTGTCAGCGCCAGTCGCCGAATCGGTTCGCGCCATAGTTGATACGGCTGGCCGCCTTCGGCCACCGCCTGACCACGCAGCACCAACGCGCCATCGACCAGCGCCAGCGTTCGCAGTTCGTCCAATAAGCGCGATTTACCGACACCGCTTTCACCGCCGATCAGCCATGTGCTGCCTTGCGGCTGATCTAAGCGTGTCGCGCCGAGCGCCGCCGCCAAGCGTCCGAGTTCCGCCGAACGTCCGACAAAACGCGCCGCCTGCAAAAAGATCTCACGGGTGGCCGCCGTTTCATAGTTGACGTGATAATCGGCGGCATCACTCAGAGCGGCTAAAAACTCGTCAGCGCTGCGATAGCGGGCATCGGGTTCTTTGGCCAGCAGCATCCACAGCGTCAGCGACAGGGCTGGTTCGATGTTCAGCGCGTTCATATCGGGCAGTTTGTAAACGATGTCGTTGACCATCGCTTGCATAGTGGTCGCCTCGTAGGGGAACAGGCCGGAAAATAACTCGTAGGCGATTACGCCCATCGCGTACAGGTCAGCCGCTTCACTGGCGCGCATTCCGCGCACGACTTCCGGGGCCATATAGGCCAACGTGCCAACGGTATTGCCCGTGCTTTCCATGTCGATATATTCGCGGCCCATCGCCAAACCGAAATCCAGCACCTTCACCTGACCATCAGCCACGAGAACGTTATCCGGCTTGATGTCGCGGTGAATGATGCCGCGCCGATGCAGATAGGATAGCGCCTGCGCCATCTGCGCCAGCAGTGCGACCTTATCCTCAAGCGGCTGGCTATTTCCCGCAGCGATAATGCTCTGCCGCGCTTCGAGCAGTTCCATCGTGAAGTATGGCTGGCGCTCCTCATCGAAGCCGTAATCCAAGACGCTGATGATGTTTGGATGTCGCAGCGAGGCCAGCGTTTGAAACTCACGGGCGAGGTCGAGGCGGAAATCGCCGCCCGTGCTTTTGGACGCAAATGTAAGCTGTTCACCGGGTATGGTGACGCGCTTGAGGGCGATGGTGCTGCGTGTCAGACGGTCAAAGGCGCGAAAGACTTCGCCCATGCCACCCGCGCCAATCGGAGCGACGATCTTGTATCGACTGCTAATCAAAGGCAATGAGTCGGGATGGGGCGGTGTGACATTGGTGAATGCCATTGGGCAGTTTACCTTTGAGGCGACGATTTAGATGCTGGTGGCGTCGATGTAGGGGCATTGTACAGCATACAGTCCATTCTAACGGACGAAATGTGCCGCTAGACGAAACAAAGCCATTAGCTAACGTTAAGATTGCATCATCGCTGTCCATCGTGACGACAGGTAAACAATAAAATGCTTCAGCCTGCAAGCGGATATACCGCGCTTTATGGCCCTCTTTTTTTCAGCCGCGCCATATGCTGACCTCGCCGGTGCTTATAGTCGTGTGATCGGTCTTCCAGAATAAATCCATACTGATCGGCTAGCGACTGGAAAAACGAAAAGGGATAGCGGAAGTCCTTCACTCCCGTTTGCGTAAACGCTTCCCCTTGATTGAACGTAAAGAAAAAGAGCGTCTTAGCATTCATGATCTTGCCGACGTTGGCCAAACATTCTTCAATATGCTGCGGCATGAGATGTGTAAAGACCGATTGTGCCAGCACGAAGTCAAATACTTCGCCCTCGAACTCGTTGAATTTCAGGTCTTTACTCTGGCTCAATATCAGGCGCGGCTGTTTGGCGGAGAGGCCTTCCTGCTGAACCAGTTGATGACTGTACTCGATGGCTTTGGACGAAATATCAATCCCGCAGTAATGTGTGTCGTTCAAGTATTGAATGAAATGTCGTCCGCCGCGCAGTGTTCCACAGCCAATATCCAACAGTCGATGCTCTGGCAGCAAGCCCTCGCTCACCAGGAAATTGAACTGGCCGAGGCCGATCTCATCCCAGAAACCGCCTACTGCCTCATGAGGGTCTTCGGCTACGCGCATGTCGGTATGCTGGCTGTAGGCATCTAAATAGTCGTTGGACTGGTAGAGCGTCTCAACCGTTTTGGGGGTTTTGGATTCGGGTAGGATGCGCTTGATGATTTTGCGCCGCAATGTGAACAGCTTTCGTCTCACGTTGGATTTCCTTCACAGTTGCCAAGTAAGTTCAGTTTATATCCGCAAGTTGAATGCCGACCATGCTTTGAGGCGGCAGCGTATCTAGTGGTCGATATTCATCAAAGCCGCCAGCGTCGTTCGCTCCGAGCGGTAGCACGTCCGCGCCCGCTCCAAACACCAACTGCGGTTGATGGCTGTCGGTCAATGGCCCGGCTTCTAGCGTGAGCATGTAATCGCTCACGGGCGCTTCGGTCATGTTCATCATCACCAGAATCGTTTCTTCGTCGCTGTGGCGCACGAAGGCATAGACATCACGGGTGCTGCTTTCGACGGGCAGATAGTCACCGTGTCGCAGTGCTGGATGCGCGTTACGCAGGCCAATCAGTTGGCGATAATAACTCAGCAGCGAGTCGGAATCGTCGCTTTCTACGGCTACGTTTCTGAGCCTATAGCCGTCGGTGATGGGCTGCCACGCTGTGCCAGTGGTGAAACCTGCTGTATTCGGCGTGTCGTCCCACTGCATCGGTGTGCGGAGAGGGGCGTCCGTGCCCGCGCCGCGCATTCCGGTCATGCCGATCTCTTCGCCGTAGTAGATAAACGGGACGCCGGGACTGGTGAGCAGCAGTGCGGCGGCCAGTTTGGATGCCTCGATATAGCCGTCCAGTTCACTGTTCACACGGTTCTGATCGTGGTTGGTGAGGAACGTCGCGTATTGTCCCGGTGGATACAGCCGCGCTGTGCGTTCGGCAATCGCGCTGATGGTTTCGCGTGAGCCTTGCTGAACGCTGGCGACCATCGCGCTGGCCAGTTCAAACTCGAACACGATGTCTACCTCGTCGCCCACATAATCATCGGCGTAGTAGCTGCTCGTCCACGCTTCGCCAACGGTCAAAGCGTAGGGGTTTACCGACTCGACATAAGCGTGAAAGCCTTGCAGCCATGCGTGTGTTTCGTCGCTGTTTTCGCCCGCGCCATTTTCTTCGATCAGGTGCTTGATGGCATCGAGGCGGAAGCCATCGACGCCCATATCGGTTAGCCAGAAGCGGGCCACGTCGTAGAGTTCGTCGGTCACATCGGGGTTTGCGAGGTTCAACTCAGGCTGAGTCTCCGAGAACGCGCCGTAGTAGTAACGCCCGTTGAGCAAGTGCCAACCCTGCTGTCCGCGTGGCACATCATCTTGCCAGATGTACCAGTCAGCGTATTCAGGATCGCCCGCCGCAGACGCGGTGAACCACTCGTGCTGATTGGACGTGTGGTTCAGCACCAGATCGACAACGACCACGATGCCGCGTTCGTGAGCGGCGGCCATCAACTCACGGAAATCTTCGTTCGTGCCATAGTCCTGCTCGATCTGGCGGTAATCCGTCGCGTCGTAGCCGTGATAGCTCGGCGCTTCGGCAACGGGCATCAGCCACAATCCGGTTATGCCAAGATCATCAGTGGTGTTCGAGTCACCATCGTTGAGATAATCGAGCTTGTCGATCAGCCCTTGCAGGTCGCCAATGCCGTCACCATCAGAGTCGTTGAAACTGCGAACGAACACCTCGTAAAAGACGCGCTCATTCCACCACTGATCGGGGTTGTCCTGTTGTGGGGGCGACCCATGCGTCGCCCCTACGGTGAGTAGTAGGGCAGCGATCATCAACGCGAATTTCTGGTGCATAATCAACCTCAAAATTAAGGGTCGTTGAATGAGTCGAATTGTGTATGGCGCATTCAACCAGCTATGCTATAGTTTAATCCGTTCATCCAATTGGAGCTAAACACCATCATGTTAACGCAAGATGAGCCTCCCCTTCACCGTAACGCCAGCGCCCACCAACGCCCGGCTTTATGGGCGGATGTGCCTGATGCACAATGGGACGACTGGCGCTGGCAGATGTCGCACCGCCTTAACACCCTCGAAGAACTTTCGCAGCTTATTAACCTAACATCCGAAGAAATCGCTGGACTGACGGTAGAAGATAAGTTCCGCGTCGATATTACGCCGTACTTCGCCAGCTTGATCGACCCCGATGATCCGCTTTGCCCGATACGACGGCAGGTCATCCCGCTGGGCCGCGAACTGCGAGCCTTCGACGGCATGATGGAAGACAGCCTCGCGGAAGATCGTCACAGTCCCGTACCCGGTCTGGTGCATCGCTATCCTGATCGCGTATTGATGCTGCTGACGACGCAGTGCGCCTCGTACTGCCGTTACTGTACGCGCAGTCGCATCGTTGGTGATCCGGCGGCGACATTCAGCAAGGCGGAGTTCGAGCAGCAGATCGACTATTTGCGTAAGACACCGCAGGTTCGTGATGTATTGTTAAGCGGCGGCGATCCATTGACCATAGCGCCGAAAACGCTGGACTATATTCTCTCCAGCCTACGCAGCATCGAACATGTCGAGATCATTCGCATCGGCAGCCGCGTGCCTGTGTTTTTGCCGCAGCGCATCACCGTCGAGTTTTGCGCCATGCTGCACCAGTATCATCCGCTGTGGATGAACGTTCACATCAACCACCCGAAAGAGATCACGCCGGAACTGAGCATCGCGCTCGGCAAATTGGCTGACGCTGGAATCCCGCTCGGCAATCAAAGTGTCCTGCTGGCGGGCATCAACGACAGCGTGAACATTCAGCGCGAGTTGGTGCATAAGCTGGTGCGAAACCGTGTGCGCCCGTACTATCTATACCAGTGCGATCTGGTCAAAGGCGCGGGGCACTTCCGCACGACGGTGGCCAAAGGTATCGAGATCATGGAAGGCTTGCGCGGGCATACCAGCGGCTACGCTGTGCCGACGTATGTGGTCGATGCTCCCGGCGGCGGCGGCAAAATCCCGGTAGGGCCGCAGTATCTCATCAGCCAAGCTCCCGGCAAAGTCGTCTTGCGGAACTATGAAGGCTACATCACCACGTATGTCGAACCGGACGATTACGACTCGCACATGATCGACCATCTTGACCGCCAAGCGCCGCAGCGTGAAGAAAACGGCCAATCAGGCGTTCTCGGTTTGCTCGAAGGCACGGCAGATACCATCAAGCCGGAAGGCTTCGACAGCATCCACCAGCGCGGCGGGGTTCAGCATCGCCTGAACGCCGACGAGGGTAAGTGGAAACCGTATCATTTGCACGAGACACCCGTTCAGCCGGAAGCGATTGAGCTTCACACGAATGGAAACGATGCCAAGCCGAACCGCGAAGAACCATCTAAATAAGAATGAATCGCAGTAGGGGCAAGGCGCGCCTTGCCCTACCATCGCCAATAAATAGTGACGTATAGGGGCAGGTCTGAGACCTGCCCTACAGTGGAATTGGAAAAACAAATTATGCGTATCGCAGTTCTGGCTAACTTAAAGAAAAATGCTCCGACGTGGGAAGGTATGTCGCCCGATCAATGGGACGACCTCGACAGCGTGAAGACCATCGACGCGATGCTGGCCGTGCTGCAAGGCGCGGGCCACGAGGCGCAGTTCTTCGAGGCGAACATTCTGCCGCCACATAACCTCGTTGAGCATTTGCAAGCCTTTCACCCTGATCTATGTTTCAACATCGCGGAGAGTCACTTTGGCGATGCCCGCGAGTCGCAGATTCCGGCGGTGCTGGAAATGCTGCGCTTACCCTACACGGGCAGTCGTTTGCTGGCGCTGGGTATCGCGCTCGATAAACCGATGACCAAGCGCCTGCTCAAATATCACGGACTGCCGACGCCGGAGTTTCAGGTGTTCGATACAGCCAATGACCCGATTGCCCCCGACTTGCTGGACGAAAGCGGCGAACTGCGCTTCCCGTTGTTCGTCAAGCCAAGCCGTGAAGGAACGAGTATGGGAGTCAGCGCGGAGAGCATCGTTCGCACCGTAGCTGAACTGCGCGCACAGGTCGCACGTATGATCGAACTGTACGATCAACCGATGTTATGCGAACACTTCATTCAGGGGCGCGAGTTGATGTGCGGTCTGATCGGCAACGTTGATGGCGCTGGTGGTGAACGGCTGTCGTTTGATCCGCTGCCGGAGTCACTCACTTTCCTGCCGACGCTGGAAGTCGATTTGGCCGCGTATGACGAATCAGAGGCGGGGCTGTACACCAACCGCATGAAAACCGTACTCGCCGAAGAATACTACTACTTCTGTCCCGCGCCCATCGACGAAGCGCTCGACCTCGAACTCAAACGGCTGACGGCGGCCACGTTCCACGCTGTCGATTGCAAAGACGTGTCGAGAGTCGATTTCCGGCTAGACGCAGCCAACGGCGACAAACCCTACATCCTTGAAATCAATCCGCTTCCGGGCCTTAATCCCGGCATCAGCGATTTGAGCTTGCAAGCGATGGCGGCGGGTTGGTCGCACGAGCGCTTGATCCTGTCGATTGTGGACTCAGCGGCACAACGTTATGGTCTATCCGCTGCGACGGCGCTGCAACGTCAGGCGGGGGACTAGGCACTATCAGGGCGATTACATCAAAACAAATTAAACCGCCAAGACGCCAAATTCGCCAAGCCATACAAAAGATTTGTTGCAAAGCAGCAAAGCAATAAAGGAAAAACAAAGGTATTTTCTTTGTTGCTCTACTGCTTTGTTGCCTTGTGATGTGTCTTTTCTTTGCGTTATTGGCGGTTCAAATCCCAGTTTAGTGTTTTCTCATCTCAATATTGGCTAATGCAACCCAAATCTCTTACCACTATGCAAACAAAAATAGCGTTACAATTTGACTAACGACAATCGAAAGGCCGCTGGCAATGGAAAAGTTGACCGTTACGTGGGCCGATGACAGTCAAAAAGTTGTGCTGTGTACCTACCACGAAGATGGGTGGGTGTGGGCTGATTTTTACGAAGCGCTGAAACGCCAAAATGCGTTGATCGAGAGCAGCAGTGCCCCCATTGTAGACGTTATTGTTGACGTGAGGAGCAGCAGTTGGCTGCCGAAGGGTGGGTCGCTGCTCACGGGGATCAATAAGGTCAAGGTCGATCAGCATTCCCGTCAGGGAGAAACCATCATCGTCGGGGCACGGGGCATGGTTGCGGCTATCGCGGATGTTGCCAGTAAATTGATGAGCAAAGCGCGGCGACCTATGCGTTTCGCCAAGACGATGGACGAAGCTCACGAACTCATCGCTCAGGTTGCGGCGAGTCGTCAAACTGAAAAGACCGCCAAAAACTAACTGACTCCCGTCAGTTCCATAAGAAACTGTCCAGCCGTCGCTGTGGAACGTGGATCGAACGCAGTTCGGCACGCTCGGCGGCGACCATTTTGCGCGCCGCTTCTGCGAGGAACACCACCGCAATCAAGAGCAGCGGCATCCACAATGACCAGCCCACAAACTGTAACAGAAACGCCGCGAAAATTGGGTTTTCGAGGAAGCGGTATAAGCCGCTCGATACCATGCGCTCCGGCGCTTTTGCCCCGATAGAGAACGCTTTCGCCCGCGACAACTGAATCTCGCCAATGAGTTCTGTTGCCAGCCCGATGACTTGTAGGGCAACCGCCGTCCAGCCAAGCCATAACGGTAAATCCAGCGCAAAGAACATCGGCACGAGCAGCAGCAAAAATGTCAGCGGCGCGAAACGCGGCAGGATGGCCTTGGCGCGATCTTCGGGCGTGGCGCGGGCAATGACAATCGCTTCATTAACCCACATGAGGACGAACAGGATGCGGCTGATGGTCAAGGGATGCATTTGATTGAGCAGCTCCATAGTTGTGATGGAAATTCTAGCGCACTTCCTCGTACAGCGCTGGCGAACCTACTCTTTGTATCAGTTTTTAATCTGCCTATCAAAATTATGTGGTAAGAATAGTTTATCGATTTCGTCATGATCTTGTGTTTCGTGAAATTTAGAAAGGGCTGGCTATGTCTTTCAAGTATCGTGTAAGTGGGTTAATCGTTATGATTGTGGTGTTGGCAGCCGCGCTGCCCGTGTTGGCGCAGGACGCCACTGATGAACCTATGTCCGAACTGCCGGATATGGTGGTTGTCGAACATACGGGTCTCACGCCTGAAGGTATCGAATGGGACTCGGTGAATGGGCGTTTCTTGCTCAGTTCGCTGGTTGAAGGCACGATTTTTGAAGTGGCCGACGATGGCACGATCACGCCCTTTATCGAAGACGAGAACTTTTTGGCCACTGTGGGCA
>Ga0163150_10010250_pt1 | contig 10179 bp, 11 predicted proteins | sample OliLakLV19P2IB_FD_148628 | JGI IMG/M metagenome (GOLD analysis project Ga0163150, IMG submission 148628) | Freshwater microbial mat bacterial communities from Lake Vanda, McMurdo Dry Valleys, Antarctica - Oligotrophic Lake LV.19.P2.IB | ecosystem: Environmental > Aquatic > Freshwater > Lake >...
ACGGTCTCATCGGCCGAGACGACCGCGGGCATGTCGCCGCCGAAGAGCTCGACCGCCTCGTGGTCCTTGAGCCCTGTCACCGTCGTCGCCCCGACAGTCACGTCGATGCCGCCCCCGGCTTCCGCCAGGTCGGCCAGCATCTCCGCTATGTCGGATTCACCGAGAAACGTCATCCGTCAGCTCGCCTTCTTGATTCCCACGAACTCGACGCCGAAGTCGAACGACGGGGTGGTGCCCGCGATCGTTCCGATCACGCGCAGGTAACGCTTCAGATCGGAAACGTTCACCTTCTTGACCTGGACGCCGGCCGTGCCGGCAACGTCGGTCACCTGCGTGAACGCTCCCGCGGTGACGTCCGCGAACGTCGTGTTGTCATCGGAGTGCTGAAGCTTCACGTCGAGCGTCGGGGTCGTGCCCGTGCCCGCCGAGGCGTTGAGCGCGAGGAGAGCCACGCCTTCGTAGTGGAGGACGTCGATTCCCGTGCCGGTCAGAGTCGAAGTGCGCCGGGCCGCCGCGGCCAGGACCAGGCCCACGGCCTGGGACAGCGCATTGAGCAGGTGAGTCATTGCATTACCTCCCGCCAGCGCGCGAGGGGTGCGACCCCCGCGAGCGGCCTTTGCGCGCCCCTTCGGGCGACTCGGTGACGGGATCTCGGCTCTCGATGGCCGGATCCTGATGCGTGATGGTTGTGGGCCCGGACGTGTCGTGCGATTCCACGACCGGCTCCGGTGTGTTTGGGATGATCCGGGCGTAGCCCAGGCGGACCTTCTTCATGGCGTCCGCGATCGAGAGGTCCTTTGGCGCCTCGAGGATGTCGCCCGGGTAGACGTCATTGCTCTCTCCACCCAGGCAGTGCCCCGTGGTGATCTCGATCGTGAGCTTGGTCTCTCCCGTCATTGATCTCCCCTTACACGATCGTGGCGCCGGTTCCCTTGGCGAACGACTCGCCGCGGCGGACCGCCGTGTCGCCCATGGAGTAGCTGGTGATCAGGACCTGGCCGCGGGCTGCCTTGGTGACGACGTCGACGACGATCTCGAGATCGTTCCCCCACATCCCGACCAGGAGGTCCTGCCAGTTGCCGAAGACCAAGCCGTGTTCGCTCCCGGCACCGAGCGTCTTCGAGATCTGGTTCGTGGCCCGGGCCGGATAGCCGCCGAGCTCCCCTTCGCGGTAGGTGCCCACCCAGAGGAAAACCGGGTAGCCCGAGACCAGCGGCGTCCGCTTGAGAACACCTGCCATGAGCGGGGTCGTCATCCACGACTGGTTTCCAAGGTCAGCGTTCTTGTCGGCGACCAGGGCGGGCATCGTGGTGATGTCCTCCAGGTCAGGCACGCCGCCGACCGGGTGCGATAGCACGTCGGCCGCCGAGTAGATGCCGACCGGCTGCTTGTCCGTTCCTTTCCCGTGCAGAGCCCCCAGGTCGAATGCCAGGCCGTGGCCGATCGCCAGGTCGTTCCGAACGTCGGCCTCGACATCGATCGAGGACATGACGAGGAGCTGCCGCGGGATCTGGACCTGGCCGATCAGGGTCTTGGGAGAGAGGGAGACGTATCCGTACGCCGGCTCCGACTGCCCGGCGTCGGCGGCGGGGTTCTCATCCATCCAGGCGACGGTGGGCGCTCCGGTCTTCTTGTTGAAGTAGACGACGCCCTGGAGCCCGGGAAAGAGCCGAGCACCCGCAACGAGCACGAGCGCGCGATTCCGGAGCAGGTCGATCATGTCCGGCATGACCTGCTGGCCGACGAGCGTGGCGCCGCCGGTCGGCTGGTTCGTGCCGAGCGTGCGCTTCTGGGCCTCGCCCAGCTCGTCCTCTCCGCGCAGGCGCCACGGTATGAGGACGCCGCCATGGTCGGCGCCGGTCCGATGCTTCGTCAGCTCCTGATGGACCTCGGCCTCGAGCCCGTCGTACTGGCTCCGCTTCCCATCCATGATCTCGGCCTGCATCCGGATCGCCCGGTGGACCGAGTAGCGCTTCTTGTCCTTGGCCGGCATGGCGGAAAGCGACTCGGCCGAGGGCTGGCCGGGGCCCTGGGTCCGCACCTGCCTCAGGATCTCGCGAGAGACCTGGTCCGGCGTAAGTCCCTGCCGGATCCAGCCGGCCGCCTTGTCGGTGGCGCTGTGGGCCTGAGCCATCTCCATGATCTCGGCGGCCTCGGCGCCACGGTCACGTACTTCGACATGGATGGGTGCCGGCGGAGCCGCTGCGAGCGGTGCGACCGCCGCCGGCTGCGCCGGGGTCTCGGTGCCCTGCGAGGGCGGGGTTCCAGCTGCGACACTCATTGAGCGTTCTCCTTCCGTTACGGGTTCCTCGATCGTGAATTCCACGAGATCGATGTCGGTGGCCCCAGCGCGGGCTTCCGCGCGCGTGCGGCCGAATCCGACCTTGTAGTCAGCGGGGATGGGTTCGGTGGACACCTCGTACGGCATCCACTGACAGCGGTAGGCGGCGATTCCGGTCTTCTTGTCCTTCGCGACCATCTCCATCGAGGTGACCTGATAGCCGACGGAGACGGTCTTGATGTGCCCCTCGCGGAGCATCGTTTCCTGTTCCTGGCCCAAGGGAATCGAGGAGAAGCTCGCCATTCCCTTCAGGCGCTTTTTCTTCTCGTCGAGCTCGACGGCGTTCACCGACCCGAAGTGCAGAAGCCGCTGGTGCGACTTGATGAGCGGCAGGCCGTTCCTGGCCAGGGAGAAGTCGATGTCGCCGGGCTCGTGGGAGAGAATCTCGTCGTAGTCCTCCCAGGTATCCCAGGAGAAGCGACGAACCGGGGCTTCGCTCGAGAAGGAGACGGGGTAGAGACGGACCTCCCCCTCAGCGCCATCAGCGCGGGGGAGGACCTCGACCTCAAAGTTCCGGTACTGAATCCGCGGAACCTTGATCGTTCGTGTCGGAACCGCCACTGCTGTGCTCATGGCGATGAGTAGTGACGGTTCTGAAAAGCCTCGACCAATCTAAATGTCATTTAGATTGGTCGGAGCCTCCTCGGGCTGGCAGCGTTGCCGCCATGGCACAAGAGCTTTCCGTTCTTCCCGAGTCGTTCCCCGCGGGCACGACCGTCCGGTACCGCAAGCGCTTCAGCGATTACCCGGCCAGCGCCGGGTGGACGCTGAAGCTCCATCTGGCCGGCGTGAACGTCCTCACCAAGACCGCTGTGGCCGACGGCGATGACTTCGTGGTGACGATTGCGGCCGCCGATACGGAATCGAATCTCGGCGCCGGCCTCTACAAATGGGTGGAGCGGGTCTCGAACGCGGGTGGCGAGGTTTACGAGGTCGCTTCGGATATCGTCACGATCCTGCCGAACCTGGCCACAGCCTGGGCCGGAAAAGAGCAGGAGTGGCTCGAGCGGGCGGTCGTAGCCCTCAAAGCCCACATCGAAGGGCGGCTCCCGGCGGGGATGGAGTCGTACCAGATCGCCGGCCGCGTCGTTTCCAAGATGCCCGTCAAGGAAGCCGTCGATCTCCTGACGAGCCTCGAGTCGCGGCTGGCCCGCCTGAGTAACCCCGATTTCGTGACGCGGCCAGTCCTGGTCTCCTTCACCGGTCCCGGTTTCGATCGATGAAGAAGCGGTCCATTCATCGCCGGGTTGGCCGCGCCTTCCGGCTGGCGTGGCAGGAGATCGCGGGGTCAGGCCAGCGGAGTGCTTTCGACGGAGCCGGCATGCACAGGCTCCTTCTCGATTGGATTGGGCAGGCTCGGGCGGCCGATGACGAGATCAAAGGCGACCTTCGGCTTCTGCGAGCCCGGGCACGCGAGCTCGGGCGCAACAACAGTTACGTCAAACGCTACTTCCGCCTCCTGCAGACAAACGTGGTCGGGCCCATGGGGATCCGACTCCAGGCCCAGGTGAAAGCAGGGGACCAGACCGACACCAAGGCGAACAGCGCCATCGAGGCCGCCTGGATCGACTGGGCCAGTAAGCCCGTCACGATCGACGGGAAGCTCACCCTGCGCCGTTTCGAGAAACTAATTCTCAAGACCGTCGCCTGCGACGGCGAGGCCTTCGTCCGCCTCTGGCGAGGCTTCGACGGTAACCCCCATGGCCTGGCGCTCCAACCCATCGACGCGGATCTGATCGACGAGAATTTCAGCCGGCCTCGCCGCGGCAGTGACAACGAGATTCGAATGGGGATCGAGGTCGACTCGCTCGCGCGGCCAATCGGCTACTGGGTCTGGAACACGACCCAAGCCTCGGGCATCGACTTGATGAGAGAGCGCTACTTCGTACCCGCCGAAGAGATGCTCCACCTCTACGACCCCGAACGCGTGAACCAGACCCGCGGCGTGACCTGGGTCCACTCGGTCATGGTTCCCGCCCACATGCTGAACGCCTATGAGGAGACCGAGGCCGTGGCCGCCCGGATCGGCGCCTCCAAGATGGGCTGGTTCGAGAGAAAACTGGACGCCGGGGCGGGGGATCTCGCGAACGACAAGAAGCCGGCCACGATGGAGGCCAACCCCGGCACCTTCGAAATCGTCCCCGACGGCTACGAGATCAAGACCTGGGCGCCGGAACATCCAACGGTCCAGTTTCCCGCGTTCGTGAAGCAGATGCTGCGGAAGATCGCTTCAGGGTTCAGCATCTTCTACAACGTCCTGGCCAATGACGCCGAAGGCGTCAGCTACTCCACGATGCGGAGCTTCGCCCTGGTCGAGCGGGACGACTGGCGCTCGATTCAGCAGGACTTCATCGATATGTGGCGCCGGCCGCTCTACTCGGCCTGGATCGGAATGGCCCTCCTGACCGGATCGCTCAAGCTCGCCTCGCGGGACCCGGCTCGCTACATGGCCGTCCGGCATCGCCCGCGCGGCTGGCAGTGGATCGATCCCGAGAAAGAGGCGAAGGCGGCCGTCATCTCCATCACGAACGGCCTCGGCACCCGCACGGGCTTCCTGGCCGAGAAGGGCGAGGACCTGGAGGATGTCTTCCAGGAGCTGGCCCGGGAGCAGGAGCTGGCGGAGAAATACGGCATCTCGATCGCGGCGCCCGTACCGGCAGCGCCTGCCGCAACGGCCGACGACGAGGAGGCTTCGGGCAACGGGCAGAACGGAACGAATCGACTCGAGGCTCTCATTTCACGGAGGTAGGACATGGCGGTCAAGACGTATCCCGACTGGGTCTCGAACTACGGCGAAGCCGACTGGGCCGACGGCACGAAAACCTACTACTGCATGCTGATCAAAACCGGGAGCTACAACGCGGCTCACGTGACCGTCGCGGATGCGAGTGTGACGGAGATCACCGCTGGCGGCTATGCGAAGCAGAACGTGGCCGCCAGGACCAAAGCGGTCGCGGGAGCCAACGTGAACCTGGACGGGAACGACGTTGCCTTCGGAAACCTGGCGAACAACGGGGAGTCGATCACCGGCGTCGTCCTCGTTCGGCAGGTCGGTGGTTCGCCGGCCTCCACCGACCGTCTGGCCGGCTTCTATGACGGAGGAACCTCGCCAAATAACTTGCCGTTCACCTTGAACGGCGGGCCATTCGACGTGATCTGGCCGGCCGCCGGCGCCATCCAGTACCAGACGTAAGAGGACTCCGGTGTGTCCGTACTCACCATCCGTCCCAATGCAACAGGCGCTTCCGCCCAGCACTCCCGAAACGGCGGCACGTCGAACTTTGGCCGTTGCAGTGAGATCACATCCGATGGCGACACAACCTACTGCTACAACCTCACGGCCGGCGACGGCGGTATCCAGTTCAAGACTGACCTGTACAACCTTGCGAATTCGGGCGGCGAGGTCGGTGCGATCACGTTGGTCAAGCTCTACGTCGTGGCCCGGTACGACATCCTCGACGCGGGCGGCATGGCGCTGCTGGGCGTCAGGATCCGAGTCGGCACCACCACCTACGCCGGCAGCACAGTCGATCTCACCGGTGACTACACCGCCTACACGGCGCAATGGGCGACGAATCCGGCCGGGGGGAACTGGACCTGGGCGGCGATCAACGCACTTCAGGCCGGCTACCTCACGACCTGCCAAGACGGTGGTGGTGGGCCAACGACCGAGGCTCGGGTCACGCAGGTCTACGTCGAAGTCACGTTCAACCGCGCGTTTGCCCCGTCGAGCCCCGCCCTCATCGTCGTCGCTGGTTTGCAGCCCTACTTCGCGCACCTGCAAAGATTCGAGCCTGCAGCGTCGGCAATCGTCTCGACTGCGGCGCTACAGCCCGACTTCGCACATCGGCAGCGCTTTGAGCCGACCCCGGCCGTCGTCTCGGCCGCTGCGCTTCAGCCGCTCTTCCAACATCACCAACTATTCGCTCCGGAAGATCCGGCACTTGTCCAGGTCCTCGGGACCCAGCCTGATTTCCAGCACCATCAGTTGTTTGCTCCGGAAGACCCGGCACTCGTCCAAGTTCTCGGGGCACAGCCTGACTTCCAACACCATAAGCTGTTCACGCCAGCGGACTCGGCGCTCGTTCAGGTTCTCAGCCTGCAGCCTGACTTTCGCCATGGTGAGCCTCCAGATCAGAGCACCCCTTTCAGCCTGGTGTCCCAGTTTCCTGACGCATTCATGCGGACCGAGGCTCTCGCCGACTTCTCGGTCGAGACCCGGGCTGTGGATTACCTGAAGGAGACCCGCCTGTGATTTACCAGATGGTGAAGGGCGAGACGCGGACCTTCAGGTTCGATTTCAAGAAAGCGGATGGGTCCGCCTACGACATGACCGGCCACTCTCTCCTTGAGGTGATCTTCCAGAAGCCGGACGGAACGAGGGACCCGAAGACTGCCGCTCTGAACGGCGCGGCGACGGCTGGTTCGTTTAGGCATTCGGTGGCGAAGGGCTACATCAACCAGGCGGGGCCCTGGCGCGCTTGGGGACACTTTGAGATCGGCACGAGCCCGGTGTCGGATGCCAAGTACAGCCAGAGCCCAATTGAGTTCACCGTGTTGGAGGCGCCGTAATGAATGAAATCCTCGAGATCGCCCGGAGCTTTGGCCTAGGTGGCCTCGGGCTCCTGGCCGCCGTCCTCTCAGTGAAGCTTGCCGTCCAGGCCGTCGATCTCGTCCGAGCGCAACAACGGCGCCGCAACGGGAACGGCGGGCCAAAGCTCGCGCTCGATGAGCTCCGGGTTGTGTGTCCCCTCGCCCCGGGGAATCACTCGCTCGACGACGTCTACGAGGTCTTGATCCAGATCCGGTCTGGCATGGAGCGGCTGAACGACACGCAGAAGGAGATCGATGTCGACATGAAGGAGCGGAGCCACCGCCTGTATGACGTCCTGAGCGCGCTCCGGCTGGAGCTCGCCAGAGGGGAGCGATGACATGACGAGCCGGGAATTATTCGACCGGGCAATTGAGATCGTCCTCGCGAACGAAGGCGAGGCATTCACCGATAACCCAAAGGACCGGGGTGGTCCGACGAAGTTCGGGATCTCGCAGCACTGGAATCCCGACGTCAACGTGCGCGAGCTGACCCGCACGCGGGCGATCGAAATCTACTGGCATCGCTACTGGCAGGGACACAGGTACGAGCAGCTCCCCGAACCGGTGGCCATCAAAGTGTTCGACCTGGCCGTGAATCTGGGGGACCAGACCTCCGTCACCTGTCTCCAGCGAGCTCTCCGGGCCTGCGGTATCAAGGTGAAGAGTGACGGCCGCCTCGGACGCGAGACCTCCGGAGCCGCCCACCACGCTGATGCTGCGGCGCTCATGGCTGCCCTGCGGTCCGAAGCGGCGGGGGAGTATCGGCTGCGAGTGGCGCGAAACGCGGATCAGGCCGCGTTCCGGGATGGCTGGCTGAACCGGGCTTACGCCTAAGGGGAGGGACGATATGGTTGGAGAAATCCTCGGAATCCTGGGAAAGATCGCCGGCACGGTCGCCGAGCGGATCTTCCCGAATCCGGAGCACGAGCTGAAGCGCCTCGAGCTCCAACAGGCCCTTCAGGCAGCTGTGCTGGAGAGGACATCGGAAATAGAAAAAGCTGCGGCCGATGTCGTGAAGACCGAGGCACAAGGCCAGAGTTGGCTCCAGCGCACCTGGCGGCCGATCACGATGCTCGTCTTCGTGGCGTTGATTGTCGCCCGCTGGCTCGGCTGGTCGACGCCGAACCTCACTGAAGCCGAGACCCTCAAGCTGTGGGATATCGTGGAGATCGGCCTCGGGGGTTATGTCATTGGGCGGTCGGCAGAGAAGGTTTTGCCGGGAATCGTCGAGTCACTGAGAAAGGGTTGAATCAAAGGAATCCAATGAGAGCTCTGTAACACATTGATTCGAAGCTGGTTAGTGATCTGCGCCCACGTACTCCTTTCAGCCCGAGCCTGGGTGGACTTGAAGTACTGCTTCGCAGTATCTTGTTGCTACTAATTAGGTTCCGTAACCGATTACCCTTCGTCGCTCTTGATGCGGCTCGGAGGTCGTCAGCTTGGTTATTAATCCTCAAATGTGTGGGGATCAGAGTCCCCACGAAAGTGGGCACGTTCCGGCTATCCCCCCGCAGTCGCAGCAATGAAGCTCACCGATTCTCAACGGAGAGCCATTGAGCACTGTGGCACAAATCTGCAGCTTATCGCCTGCGCCGGCTCGGGCAAGACCGAAGTCGTTGCGCGGCGCGTTGTTCATCTATTAACGCCGGGGCGGCCGGATTCTCTCTCACCACGCAATTTCGTCTCCTTCACTTTCACGGATAAGGCGGCCGCCGAACTGAAGGAACGGATTGTCACGCGAACGCGGCAGGCTCTTGGCGAGATCCCCGGAATGGCCGAGATGTTCGTTGGCACCATTCACGCCTTTTGTCTGGAACTTCTGAAGTCTGAGTCACCGAAGCACTTGAAGTTCGAGGTACTGAACGAGGTTCAGCAGGGCCTCTTCGTCGATCGAAACAGCAGAAAGAGCGGGCTCACCACATCCGCCGACCTCAAGGGGGCCACGTTAATACGTTTTCGGGACACGAGGCACTACGTAACCGCGCTCTCCATCTTGCGTGAAGCGGAACGGGACGACGCCCAGCTAAACAAGTGTTCCTTGCTTGATGGCTTGGCGTCTTATCAAGGCCTTCTCGATGAGAAGAGCTACCTCGATTACTCGTCGATTCTCGAGGAGGCGGTGACACTCCTGACCAACGACGACGGCGTGCGGGCGCGCCTCGCCGAACGCGTGAAGTACGTCATCGTGGACGAGTACCAGGACGTCAACCCTGTGCAGGAAGCGATCGTCTGGTCGCTGCACGAGCTGGGCGCGCGGATCTGCGTCGTCGGGGACGACGACCAGACCATCTACCAGTGGCGCGGCAGCGACGTCGAGAACATGCTCACGTTCGACAAGCGATACCCGACCGTCGAACAGATTCCTATGGAGGAGAACTTCCGCTCCAGCGAGGGTGTGGTGGAGACGGCGCGTGCTTTCATCGAGCAGAACACCGACCGACTCACCAAGGCGATGAAGCCGACAGGAGCCCAGCCCTACGAGAACGGCGATATTGCGGCGATGTGGTTCGCCAATCCGGAGGACGAGGCGCGCCACATCGCCGAGACGATCCAGTCTCTTCGAGGCGTTGCGTTCAAGGAGAATGACGTCGAGCGCGGGTTGTCGTGGTCCGACATGGCGATCCTGCTGCGCAGCGTGAAGGGGAACGCAGAGCCCATCACGCGAGCGTTCCAGGCGGCCGAAATCCCGTTCGTTGTGACCGGCATGACCAACCTATTCGGGTCTGCCGAGGCGGAGGCGGCCCGAACGCTCTTCTACTTTATCGCAGATCTGCCAGGAATTGACGCGGCTGCCCTGAAGGCCGCATGGGAAACCGCACGTCTCGGTGTCGAACTGCTGGCGCTGGATCATGCGATCGCGAGCGCCACCGCTGCGAAGGCGGCTTTGACCGACCCCGATCAGAAGCGATGGGAGCAGTACTCAATTCAACGCATGTTCCTCAACTTCCTCGACGAAGCCGGGGTGCGAGAGGAGCTGGTCTCAAGAGATCGGGGCGAGGTGGTTTTCTACAATCTCGGCAAGTTTAGCCAGGTCATCTCGGACTTCGAGAGCATCCACTACCAGTCCAATCCGGTCGAAAAGTACCGATCATTCTCTGACTTCCTGTCCCACCGCGCCGAGGACGCCTACCCGGAGGGCTGGCAGGACAATCAGTACGCAAACCCGGACGCCGTGCGGATCATGACCATCCACCAGGCCAAGGGTATGCAGTGGCCGGTGGTCTTTCTTCCGGCATTGCTTCGCA
>Ga0163150_10010251_pt1 | contig 10179 bp, 7 predicted proteins | sample OliLakLV19P2IB_FD_148628 | JGI IMG/M metagenome (GOLD analysis project Ga0163150, IMG submission 148628) | Freshwater microbial mat bacterial communities from Lake Vanda, McMurdo Dry Valleys, Antarctica - Oligotrophic Lake LV.19.P2.IB | ecosystem: Environmental > Aquatic > Freshwater > Lake >...
TGCGCCCTTCCTTACGGTCGGGCTACTGAACCGCTCCGTGACCTAAATCAGTAGCCCGCGCGTTAGCAAGGGCTCTACCTCGACTCAAGGACTTGCAAGACTTTGACGTGACCCTACCTGACGGATGGTTCGGGTTGCTCGAATCTATACTCAGCAGTTATTCTTGGGCCCCGGATCGACTCATCTCATCTCTGGCCCTGAAGAGAACCTATGAAGATCATCGACACGCATCAACATCTCTGGGATCTCGATCTATTCTCCTACAGCTGGTGTAAGGGGGTTCCCAGCTTGGATCGCAGCTTTCGGATGACGGACTATCTGGAGGCAGTGCAAGACCTCGAGCTTGAACAGTCCGTCTACTTGGAAGCTGACGTAAATGAGCCTTTCATCCTGGCCGAGACCCGTCATATTCTAAAAATGGCCGAGCAGGACAACCCTCTGCAAGGCGTCGTGGCGGGTGGCCGACCTGAGCATGAGGATTTCGAAGACTACTTGAAGCAGATCACGGGCCACCCGAAGCTAAAGGGCATTCGGCGGGTCTTGCATACCCAGCCGGACAAACTCAGCCAGAGCGCCACCTTCCTGCGGAGCATCCGGCTCCTCGAACGGTATGGCCTCTCGTTCGATCTCTGTGTGCTGGCGCGACAGCTGCCGCTGGCCCGGCTCATCGTTGAGGCTTGCCCGGAAGTCTCCTTCGTTCTGGACCACTGTGGCGTTCCGCAAGTTCGCGAGCGGCAGCTCGATCCCTGGCGACAACAGATTCACGAGATCTCAGACTTTCCGAACGTCGTCTGCAAGATCTCGGGGCTGGTGGCCTATGCCGATCCTGAACACTGGACCGCTGAAGACCTGCGCCCCTACGTCGAACACGTCATCGGGTGTTTCGGCTGGGATCGCGTGATGTTTGGCAGCGACTGGCCCGTTTGTACGCTGGCGGCCAACGTGAAGCAGTGGGTGGAAGCCTTGTCGACGATCACTCGCGATGCCGACGAAGTTTCCCGTCAGAAACTGTTTTCGGAGAATGCCCGTCGCGTCTACCGATTGGCATCAGACCTCTAAGCCAGGCTCGGCAAAACGAGGAACATGTCTTCGGTTCTATTTTTCAGGAGTGTCGGCAGTGGGTAGCGCAGAGCTGCGTTGTGTGCGGCTTCGAAAGTAACGAGTCAGCCAGCATTGAAGGGAAAAGCCGCAGCCCCTGAGATGCAGGGTCTGCGCTACCCGACTCTCGTTTGAATTGGAACATTCGTGGAGAGGCCCATAAGTATGAATGAGAATACAGCCCAGGATCTAGTGGCTCGACTTGTCGCGATTCCCTATACCGGCGCGATCAGTGACATCCTGGATGAGATGGGATTGACGAACCAAGTCTTACCCAAAGAGATTCAGTCGATTCATCCTGGGCAAACACTGGCGGGACGCGCCTTGACGCTTCTGGGGGAAAAGACTGCGAGCACCGATCCGGATATTATTTTTCGACCCTTTCTAAGAATGTTGGGAGAGCTGCGGCCGGGCGACGTGCTGGTGAGCCAGCCCAATGACGGCGGGGCAGCACATCTGGGTGAACTTTCCAGTGAGACCGCCCAGTATCGTGGCGCCAGAGGCGCGGTCATAGATGGTGGAGCGCGTGATGTCGACTACATTATTAAACTTGGCTTTCCCGTGTTTGCCCGATACAAGACCCCGCGCGACATCGTCGGTCGTTGGCGCTTGGTTGACTACAACGTGCCCATCGTGATTGAAAATGTGCGTATCGATCCGGGCGACTATGTGGTCGGAGACCGCGACGGCGTCGTCATTATTCCTCAAGGAGTCGCTGCAGAGGTGGTCGGGAAGGGCGAGGCCGTTGTTCAAACTGAAAACCTCGTCAGGAAGGCTATTCTCCAGGGAATGCACCCGCTGGAGGCTTTTGACAAGTATGGGAGATTCTGAGGAGCACCACAACGCGGGGGCTGGGTGTGATGTAGGGAAGAAGATGTAGGGTGCGTTGCGCTTTCCAACGCACCACCACCCGAAGAATGCATCGACTTCGGTGCGTTCAGCAAGCGAACGCACTCGACATCAGGAGCGCAAGGGCATATCCAGGCTGAGAAGCACAGTCGATTTGCTTCTTTTAGTCCGTGTGAAAGACTTCCTCCATTTTTGCCCACCATTCTCCCGAAGCCCGCGTGGAAATGGGGTCCTGCATGGGCTCCATGATTCTCCACCATTCCTGGGTCTTGGGATCCGCTGCCATTTTCTTCATGTCGGCCTCAAAATCGGTTCCCGTGTACTCGAAATAGGCATAGAGGACATGGTCCTTGAGAAAAATGGAATAGTTGCGAATGTTGCAATTCCGGATCGTCTGCAAGACTTCCGGCCAAACCTGCGCATGGTATTTGATGTACTCCGGCTCAACCTCCGGTCGTACGCGAATGAGTTGTCCAAATCGTTTCATGCGCTAAGCCTCCTGACGATTGTTGATCCTAATTTACCACTTCTGAACGGTGCAGTTATCAATGAAGTCCCAGTCGAAATCGACTCCGATTCCCGGCTGCTGCGGAGGACGAGCATAGCCCTCAGCATCGATATCGAGTTTGTTCTTCATACCTAGGTCCATATACGACAGAGGGTACAACAACTCAAAGAATTCACAATTGGAGATGGCACAACAACAATGGAGGTTGACCACTTCCAGAGGATGATAGAGCGCGGTATGCAACTCGCACTGGACTCCGAACGACTCGGCCAGATGCGCGGTCTTCATCACCGGGGTGACGCCTCCCTTCCAGGAAACGTCGGTGCGGACCATATCAATGACACCGGTGGCAATGCACTCGGCTGTCAGGTAGTGGCTGCCTTGGAGAACTTCCGTGCCAATGATTGGGATGTCCAAGGCTGCCGTGAGCTTTCGGAGTCCATTGAAGTCCACATCAAACAGCGGTTCCTCGAGCCAGTAATAGTTCAAACGTTCCAGTTCCCGGCCCATCCGCAGGGCTTGCTCGTGATTATAGGCTGCGACTGGATCAGCCATGAGTTTAAAGTCAGGCCCTACGGCCTCCCGGCACAGGCGGTAAGCTTTGAGATCGAAATCGTAGTCACCCGGTGGGTGCAGCTTGTAGGCATGCCAGCCTCGCTTTTGAATCTCGGCGGCCTGTTCCGCATAAGCCTGCGGCGTCTTGAGAACAAACGAGCTGGCGTAAACCGGAACCTTGTCCCGATACTCCCCCAGCAGGCGGTAGAGCGGTTGCCCGGCCACCTTTCCGGCGATATCCCAGAGGCAGATATCAAACGGGCCGTAACTGTAAATGGGAACATGGTTCCACCAGCGGTCATAGGTGCGGAACTCCTTCCAATGTTTTTCACGCGCCAGCGGATCTTTGCCAAGAAAGAAGGGCTTGAGGGCGGAAACCGCGATCTGCCCGGCCATTTCGGCGCCGCGGCCGGCAAAACCGAAAGAGGTGCCTTCCACGCCTTCGTCAGTTTTCAAGGTAATCACAAGAAAATCAAAGGTTGATTTTCCGCCAGACCGCATTTCCGAGTCGGCCATGCCTTCCAGCGTATTGCGGCAAACACGGATCTCAATCGAGTCAATCTTCATCAGGTCTCTCCTTGAAAATTCCTTGTTGAAGGGGGAATTCCCCCTTCACAAAGGGGCGCCGCGAGCGACGGTGGTCGCGAAGCGGCAGGGGTTGTCCGGGCGGCCTTCCCAAACCCGTCCACGACAACCCCCTGAAGGCTCCGCGACCGCGTGAAATCTTCTCAAGATTTAACCTTCGCCTTCTTCCCCCTTTGTTAAGGGGGAATTTCTCGCAACCGCTGGCTAGGCGCCCTTAACCTGATATCGTTGCCCAGGCTGCGTGGGAAACACCAGGATCTCACCCTCTCGTCGGGAATTCACAACTTGTCCAGTGCTCAACTGCGTGATCCGAACTGGCGATGCTCCCCAGGGCTGTGCCAATCTGCATTCGGCGCCTTTTTCGCTGTTAATCTCCACGCGGACGATCTTCTTACCGTCGTAGGCAGCGCTGACGAGAAATGCTCCAACTGCCCGAAGATCCTGAAAACTGGCTGCTCCAAGTCCCTGGGTGTTCGGGAAGAGCCGGAGTGTACCCGAGTAGCTCTGCAGCAAGCATTCATTGACGACTGCCGGCAGCGACAGGTTTTCAATCCAGATGCCCATCTGCATCATAAAATCAGATTGGGTCGAATCCTTGTAACGTCCGCCGATTTGACGCACCCGGTCGCCGCAAACTCCGTTGGGCAGCAAGCAATAACGAACCTCCCGCTTGAACCAATCCAGATCGAGCATGCCCAGCCGGGCTCGTATCAGCGGCTGGTACACCAAATCGTTGCCGCCTTCCAGTCGCACCGAGCGGGCGGTGCGCTCGGCGATGTCGCGCAGATCGTCCCGCAAACCGATTCCGACCTGTTCAGCCGGAAACACGGGCGCCAGTGTCACTGGAACGTTGTAAACAAACTCAGGCGGGGCATCGACGACGTCAACCCAAACCTCTCCCTCGGGCCCGCGGGCCTGTGGATAGGGTGCCAGGTTGCTACGAATGTCCTTCCAGCGGACGCGCTGCTCCGAGTCCTTCCCCAACAGCGCTGAGGCTTCCAGCACGGCATCAAACAGAAACTCGGTAAGTGCCAGGTCGATGATGCAGTCTTTGTTCAGACGGAAATCCACCGTAAAGCCCCAGTTCTCGGGCGAAACCGTTGGGATGATGTGGTACTTCCCGTCATTCCCTTTCTTGACGTAGGCTGACAGAAACAAAGCGGCGGCGCGCAGCAGCGGGTAGACGCGCTTCAGAAAATCAACATCCAGGGTGTACCGGTAATGCCACCATAGGCTCTGCACGGTCCAGGGGGTCTCGCAAATCTCATAGCCCCAGGGCGGCACCGGGTAAGGGATTGTCTGGCTGGGCACCGGATAAGCCGTGTGCGGGAAGAACGCTCCCGGCAACTGAAAGTTTTCCTTCGCGTAAGCCTGGGAGTAACCCAACAGGTTTTCACACAGCTCCACATAAGGCAGGTGCTGCTCGACATGATTGCTTGAAAAGACGCCCCAGAACACCTGCTGTGTGTTGTAGTTCATGTGGTAATCGCCGTGCCACGCCGTACCGATCTTGCCGCTCATCCAGTTGCCGAAAAGGCCGGGCGCCACTTTGTCGGGTTTCAAGCAACAGGCCAGAAAATATTGGTTGTGGTACCAGATTCGCTCCAACTCCTTATCCTGGATTGAAACAGCCGACTTCGACCAAAAGGCTTTCCAGCTTTTCTCCGACGCCATCTGGAGTTGAGGAATTGGCAACGCCGAAATCCGCTGGGCTTCCTTCATGGCGAAATTGCGATTGTCACGGTCATCTCGCGTTGTCACCAGTGCGAGATCCAGGCGCAAGGGTTGTTTTCTGGAGCTGTGGCAGAAGACTCTTGGCCGTTGCGCATAACGTGTGTAGGTATCCGGAGCGGCAGAGGCCAGCTCTTTCAACTGCCTCTGACTCTCCGCCAGATCTTGAATAGTCCACTCGCCTGAGAGTTGGCCGCAAAGAAAAAAGCTGCGATCCAGCTCGCTGTTCGGCGGATTGGGATTCTGTGCCGACGGAGCTGTTGCCGGGAAGTGCTGATGAGCGGTGAATCGGACACCCGCCAATTCGGTCATAGCGTCCAACTCGGGAGGTGGCAATTGCGCTTCCGGCTCGATGTTCGGATAGTAGGCCAGCGACAGGAAAGGGGCTTCAGCGTCCGTGGAAACCGAAATCTGGCCAGCCTCAGCGTGGACAAACACCGTGACTCGAATCCGGCGTGATCGGTTTGCCTGCGGCTCATGGTGCGCCAGGTCGATGGTTAGCAAGCCGTTGCTGATGTCCAGCGTCTGTTGAACGACCTGCACGAATCGCGGATCCCAGTGAATCCACAAGATCCCGCACGGCCAGGGCCGCGGCCAGCTCTTGCGATAAGAAGACTCGACCTTCTGCGTGTACTCGCGAAAGAAATCGATCTCTCGTTCCAGGAACAGCAGCTCGGGCTTGCCCAGCCGCTTAGCCTCCTGGCTGGCGCGCTCCCAGAGCTTCAACAACTCCTTGAAGGGCAAAACGTGCCGGTAATGATCCTCGCTCACGCGAATGTCCCACGAGTCTTCCTTGCCCAGGTGCAAACCCAGCGCATCCGGCCGGGTCGTGACACAGACCCCGATGTCGCCATTGCCCAACAACATCCCCTCGAAGAAATTCGGTGTCGGCCCTTGCCGAACGAGGCGATGCTCTCTGGCTATCTGAACAGCATCCAGAATCCGCTGCGGCGGCGCAGCGGACAAATTCTTGAGAGCCGCCGCCGCCGCAACGGCCCCGAGAAAGGATCTTCTCGAAACACGCAACGCCGGAAAGCCCGGCTCAAGCGATGCCCGAAGGCTTGCTGCGATCGATCCGCTCATGTCGTTTTCCTCAATGGCCTGGCCGGGGAGTCTCCTCACGGCTGGTTCCGTTCTTTCCGGTAGTTCTACTCTCTCTTCGCCAGAGCAGCTGCCCACAGACCATGACCGTTTCGCTGTTGAGCAACGAAATCGCACCGTTCTGCGACGGACCCGTAATCACAACCTGCGCAGTGCGTTCTCTGAACTGCTGCCTCAAGATCTTCCAGATTCTCCATTGCAGTACGCGGCCGAACCGGTGGAGCAGCCGGGGTCTCCGTCACGCACAATCGAACCATAAGCGGGAAAGGCCGACATTCCCGGAGTCTGCTAAGCCTTTACGGACTCATCCGCATAGTATCGTGGTGAAAGCGATCCTTTCGAGCAACATGTGGACGGTCATCTCAGTTCCAGTCACGGATTAAGAAAGTCCGCGGGAGCCCGAGCTTCTCCGCTGATGATCTGCGACTCCTTGAGCAGCTTGGAAGGAGTGGGGGCGATCTTCAATGCGAACGCTTCCGAAGGCATCAAGGCGGCCGGCAAAGCCACCTCGAGGTTCGTGCCGCTCTGCGACCACTTGAGCGGACCTGGCTGACCGAGCAGCGTGATGGTGCTCCCGCTTTCGGCCACCACTCCCTCCAGAGTCACGCTGGCACGTTCAGGCCGGTCCAACAAAATCGCGTACACACTATCCCCTTTCCTGGTAAACCGCATTTGACCGCCGGTAGCCGTCTTCCCTTCCGCGGTAACCCATGGACGCGTGTCATAAATTGCTTCGCCATTGACGCGCAGCCATCGGCCGAGAGCACGCAGTCGCTCCAGTTGCAGCTCGGAGATGCTGCCATCGGCTTTCGGGCCCAACCCAATGAGCAGATTCCCATTCTTGCTGACGATGTCGGCCACCAACGCGATCAACTGCTTCGGAGAGAGCATATGCTCTGCAGTTTCTGCCTGGTTGTAGCCAAATGTGTAACCGAAGCCGCGGCAGGTCTCCCATTTCTTCAGGCTGATCTTCTCCAGCTTGCTGTACTCCGGCGTAATGAAGTCCGCGTGCCCATACCCAAAGCGGTTGTTGACCACGCCCTCGGGATTCTGGTTGTAGAACGCCGCCAGGATTCCTGGTGTGTCACCAGCCTTTGGATACGAAATGTCATTCCACAGAATGTCCGGACGGTATCGTTCCATCAGCTCGAGCCAGTGGGCGTCCGACATTTTCACGAACGGTTCGCTCTGGGGTACGCAGCGAAACACGTCCATGAACGTCTTCACCGGCTCTGGCATGAAGACCCAGTCCATTCCTCCGCTGTAATAGATCCCCACTCTCAGTCCTTCAGCGCGCATGGCTTTTGCAAAGTCCCCAATGTAATCACGCTCGGTGGCCAGGTGGTCGAACGGCAGTGTCGGGTGTTTCACGGAGGTAGGCCAGAGCGGATACCCATCTGCGAATTTCGACGTAAAGACTGCATACCGGATTCCGGCATCCTTGAAGGTGCGTGCCCATTCTTCCGGGTTCGATTTCCTAGATTCCTTCTGAAAGAGTGGAATGAAATCCTTGTACTGGAAGTCCGCTCCATACTTTGCCACGTGGTATTTCCAACTTGGCGTTCCCTCAATCTTGATTGAGTTCTCGTACCATTCCGCATATGGGTTCTGAAAGAACCAAGTCTTGAAGTCCACTTTGCCCAGTTCTCCGCTGGGAGGTGCGTAGCCAGGCACGGAGTACACGCCGTAAGTCACCAGAACTCCCACTTTTGCGTCGTTGAACCACGCCGGCACTGGGTGCCGCGACAACGACTCAAGCCGGGGCTCGTACTTCCGCGCCGCTGACGATGGCCGCTGCGCGCTCTTCAGGAGAGTAATGCTGCTCGACGCCAAGACTCCGACCACCAGAACTAAAAGAAATCGAGCTGTCCCTCTCATAAGCTCCTCCCATGCCTTGACTCTGTCGTCTGGGAAACCTTACCCAAGCTTCCAGCTAACCACAACCCTGTGAGCATCGTTACGTTGAAAGCATCGGCGCAGACTGGGTGCTTGATTCCCGCCACATGCGGTCGTGGCCGCTGCAGAAACCAGTTGCGCAACCCGCGACCGACTCGGGACCCGGGCGTCCTGGAACTACTTCGTCGTCAGCTCCAAAACGCTCACATGCGAATCTGGAGCCTGACTTGCGATTTCAATTCTGAGTTGCTTCCCGTTTTGGCTGAACTTCAGCGGCTGACGACCTGCCATCAATTTCACCCCGGAGATTGGTGGCAGGCCATCCACCTGCAAAGCCCCTTGCGGCCAGTCAAAGACATGCAGGTAAAGATTCTTCCCTTGGGCTGTCATTCTGCCGAAAGACAGATTCTGCAGCGGCCCATAGGTGCTGCCGTAAATCGAATCACCGTTCACCTTCAGCCATTCTCCAACCGTCCGCAGGCGCTCCTGGAACTCTGGCTGGATTGTGCCCTCAGGGGTTGGCCCGACATTCAGCAGGAAGTTTCCTCCCTTGCTGGCCACCTCAACCAGCGACTGGATGAGCTTGGTGGCTGACTTGTAGTGCGCATCGAACTTGTTGTAAGCCCAGGTATCGTTGATCGTCATGCAGGTTTCCCAAAGCTGGAAGTCCGCCGGCGCAGGCACTGCCGTAGATGCAGGCTGAATGGATGGGTCGGTTCCAGCCAGGGCTACAGCCGAGCTCTTGGTCGGAATGGCCGCCGGGATGAATTGTTCCGGTGTCGCATAATCGCCCGGTAAGCCGATGCGGTTGTTGATGAGTGTTTGAGGGTGCAGTTCGTGAATGACCTTGTGAAAGCGCCGGCCGTCGTATTTCTCCTGCTGGCGGAGGCCGTCAAACCAGATCAGGGCGACGTCGCCATAACGCGTGAGCAATTCGCGGAGCTGAGCTTCCATGTAATCCAGGTACAAGAACCACTCGGCGCGAGTGGGATCCCCGTGCCAGTTCTCGGTGGAGGGTTTGGTCTTGTCACGAAACCCGGGGTGATGCATGTCCGGAGGCGAGTAGTAAAATCCCAACCGCATTCCCTCGGCCCGGCAGGCCGCGGCAAGCTCGGCAACAATGTCTTTCTTGTAGGGTGTTTGAGTGATCCGGTAGTCGGTATAGGCCGAATCGAACATACAGAAGCCATCATGATGCTTGGTCGTAAAGACCATGTAGCGTTGACCGGCGGCCTTGGCAAGGCGGACAAGGGCCACAGGATCGAATTGCTGGGGATTAAACGTTTTGGGCAAGGCAACGTAGTCTTCATAGGAGATGGTTCGCGGAGCCAGCTTGAACCGCTCCAATTGAGCAACCGAGATCATGATCGGCCAGGAGGCCTCGACGCTGGCTTGGGAATAGGGTCCCCAGTGAACAAACATGCCGAATTTGGCGTCTCGAAACCAAGCCGTTCGGTCGGTCGATGTCGGCGTGGCCACTCTTGCGGGCTGGGCCGACCGGGCAGCCTGAGGGAAAGCGGTGAACAACAACGTCAGACAGAAAAGGAGATTCTTGAACATGACCTTCCCTCCTTGATAATCCCATCGATCCTGACGTAACAGTCTCGGCGGGACTGTCCTGTGCTTTATTCGTCCGTCTCTGATGATCGCAACCCGCCTGGCGGCGCGGTGACTGCCGGTAGAATCCCTGCGTCATTCCGGCCAAGCGCAGCGCGAGCCGGAATCCAGGCTGATAGGGGTAGGGAGAGCGTGCTGCTCCCCCTCCCTCCGAACCGTACAGGCGGATCTCCCGCATACGGCTCTCCAGTCGGTGGTTTTACCTGGTTAAGGGTTGACGAATTGCATCATCAACGGAA
>Ga0163150_10010253_pt1 | contig 10179 bp, 8 predicted proteins | sample OliLakLV19P2IB_FD_148628 | JGI IMG/M metagenome (GOLD analysis project Ga0163150, IMG submission 148628) | Freshwater microbial mat bacterial communities from Lake Vanda, McMurdo Dry Valleys, Antarctica - Oligotrophic Lake LV.19.P2.IB | ecosystem: Environmental > Aquatic > Freshwater > Lake >...
CGGTGATACGGACGAAGACCCGGCCCAGGACCTCAATGGCGACGGCGTTATTACCATCATGCGCGTCGAGGATGCCAGTGGCGCCTATATTGCACATCCTGGCGATTCGCGAGTGCTAATCAAAGCCGACCCGAGCAAGAACGAGCAGGGTCGTTATGCCATCTATACCGAAGGCCGAGACGACGACGGCGACGAAGCCTTCAATGAAGACGACGCGGGCGGCGTTTCGTTCAATCGCAACTTTCCACATCGTTATCCGTTTTTCGAACCGCTGGCCGGACCGCACCAGGTTTCTGAAATCGAAACGCGCGCGGTCGCCGACTTTGCCTTTGCGCATCCCAATATCGCACTGGTGTTCAGTTTTTCACCGGAGGACAACCTGCTGGTGCCTTGGAAGCCTGCTGCGACCACCGATTCGCGGCTGAAACCCACGATCAACGCTTCCGATGCGGAATACGCCAATTACCTGGCCGAGCAGTATCGCGAGATCGTGACGGCCAAGGACGCTCCGCAGGTCCCAACGGGTGCGGGTTCGTTCAGCGAATGGGCGTACTTCCAGTTCGGCCGCTGGTCGTTGGCCGCGCGCGGCTGGTGGATTCCGAAAACTGCAGCCAAGAAAGATCCGGCCACGGACGGCGCAAAAGACGCGGCGGCCAAGCCGGTCGAGCCCAAGGCCGACGACCAAAAGGCTCTCGAAGTGAAAGCCTCGGATACGAAAATGCCTGACGCGAAAAACAATGACAAGGACAAGCGCGGGGCCGAGGATCTCTCGGCCCTGGCGTGGTTCAAGCAAGAAGGGATCGACGGCTTTGTCGATTGGAAGCCTTTCGAGCATCCCGATTTTCCCGGCAAGGTGGTCGAAATCGGCGGCTTTAAGCCTTACTTGCGACTCAATCCGCCGTCGAAAGAAATCGCTCCGCTGGCCGAGAAGCACTTTCGATTCATCGCTCGGCTCTTGGAACTGATGCCGCGAGTCGAGATCGCTTCCGTCGAAGTCAAACCGTTGGGCAGTGACGTTTATCGTGTTACCGCGCGCGTTATCAATCAAGGATATCTGCCGACGATGGCGACCTTTGGCCGCACGACCAACGAGGCCTATCCGCTGCAAGTTCAAATCGACCTGCCCGCAGGCGCGAAGTTGCTCACCGGGCACGCGCGGTCGCGAATCGATCGGCTAGCGGGCATTGGAGCGAAAGTCGAGCACTCTTGGCTGCTGGTCGCCTCAGCGCCGGGATCGAAGCAGGCCACGGTTTCGGTGAGCAGCCCGTGCGTCGGCAAGGACTCCAAGAACGTGGAATTGAAATAAGCCAGCGAGGTTTGCAATGCAAGTGCCGCGACGGTGCCCTGGGGGATTGGCGTTCATCGCTCTGTCGATCATCGCGCTTGGCTGCGGCGCACGCCTTGCCGCCGGCGCTGAAAAGCCCATGTATCAGCCGGTTGGCGCGCCGGCCGACCCTCGCGTGCCGGCGCAGTGGAATCGGTATCACGATCATGCGGCAGCTACCGAGTTGCTCAAGCAGTTGGCGCAGACGTTTCCCGACTTGTGTCGGCTCGAAAACCTGGGGTTGTCTCATGGTAAGCGCGAGATGTGGGTGCTGACGATTACGAACTCGAAGGTGGGCAAGGAACTGGAAAAGCCGGCCTTTTGGATCGATGGCGGGATTCATGCCAATGAGATTCAGGGCCCGGAAGTGGCGCTCTACACCGCCTGGTACTTGCTAGAAAGCTACGGGCGACAGGAATTTCCCACGAAGCTGATCAACGAGCGGGTCTTTTATTTATTGCCGATGATGAGCCCGGACTCGCGCGACGCCCACATGCACGAGCCCAATACGACGCACTCTCCCCGCGCCGGCCAATTGCCCAACGACGACGATCGCGACGGTCTGGTCAACGAAGACAAGCCAGACGACCTGGACGGCGACGGTCATATCACGCAAATGCGCATCAGAGATCCGCACGGTCGCTGGAAATCGCACGCCAAGTATCCGCAGTGGATGATTCAATGCGAAGCCGACGAACAAGGGCAGTATTCGATGCTCGGCTTGGAGGGTTTCGACAACGATGGTGACGGATCGGTCAACGAGGACTCCGACGGTTCGTACGATCCCAATCGCAATTGGCCCTGGGGGTGGCAGCCGAAAGGCGTGCAGTTCGGGGCCCATCATTATCCTCTTTCGCTGCCCGAAGATCGGATGGCCGCCGATTTCGTCATGGCGCACCCGAACATTGCCGGATGCCAGACCTACCACAATTTCGGCGGCATTATTCTGCGTGGACCCGGCGAAAAAGGGGTGACCTGGGACTCTGCCGACATCGCCGTGTACGACACAATTGGCCGGGTGGGCGAAGTGATGTTGCCCGGTTATCGCTACACCGACATTGCCAACGGACTCTATCCGGTGTTTGGCGGCGAAGTTGATTGGTTTTATGCGATGCAAGGCATCTATGCTTTCACGAACGAACTGTTCACGCCGTTCAATTTTTTCCGCCAGAAACCGGGTCCAGGCGATGCTGACACCGGCGAAACACACGAGCGCTTCAACAAGTATCTGCTGTTTGGCGAGGGTTCGGTTCCCTGGCACGAGGTCGACCATCCGCAGTTCGGCAAAGTGGAAGTTGGCGGATTCAAGAAGAGCTGGCTGCGACAGCCGCCGTCGTTCTTGCTCGAGGAAGAGTGCCATCGCAACATGGCGTTCACGCTGTACCATGCCGATCAGATGCCGCAAGTGGCGGTCGATGCGGTCAAAGTTGAATCGCTGCCGGGCGGACTGTCGCAGATCACGGCCACCATTAGCAACAAGAAGCTGACGCCAACGCGCGCGGCCGTCGACGTGAAGCACGGCATCAGTCCTCCCGACCGGATCACGCTCACCGGCAACAACGTCCAAATCATCGCCGGTCTGACCGCCAATAACTTGCTGTTTGATAAACCGGTCGAACAAAAGCGCAAGCCGTCGGAGATTCGTCTGCCGACGATTCGTGGCATGCGCGCCACGTATGTCCGCTGGATCGTGCAAGGCACGGGTCCATTTCAGGTGACCGCTCGCTCGGCCAAAGGCGGCGTGGCCACGATGGCCAGCGACGGGCCATCAAAACCGTGACGCACGGAGCGGTTTTGGGCCTATTTTCTTGGGCAGTTGTCGCCAGTACAATCGACGAATTCGCTCCGCAGGGCGAAGAAACCACCGCTTCGAACTTGGTCGAACATGCCACCGCAAGTCAGTTCAGATTCTGTCGAAGTTACTCCACGCGAGCTGAGCAGTTTGATTCACGTCGGCTTTAACTCGCGCGTGGCTGCCTTGGACCGTGAAACGGGCGAGCTCGTATGGAAATGGAAGTGCCCTAAAGGAAGCGGATTCGCGGCCCTCTTGCTCGACGGAGACCGGTTGATCGTTTCGGTGCAGGGTTACACGTATTGCCTCGATCCCCTGACCGGCGCTCAATTGTGGTATAACCCGCTCACCGGAATGGGCGTTGGCACTCCTTGCCTGGCCTCGGCGCGCGGCAACACGACGCCACAGTTGTACGCGGCATTGGCCGCGTACGAAGCGGAGCAGCATGCGGCGCAAGCCGGCACGGGTGCCACAACCGCAATGCATTGAGTTTCATTTTGCCAATCTTGTGAATGACCCTGTCCGTCACCTTTGATTTTGAATCCTCTAGTTAAGGCGCATTGACTGATGAAGACATCGACGCAACTGTTTTTCTTTTCGGCTTTGATTGGAACGTTGTTGGCCGAATCGCCGGTTCATGCGGCCGACAATGTTCCGCCCGCCGGTTTCGTGGCCTTGTTCAACGGCAAGGATTTGAGCGGCTGGAAGGGCCTGGTGGCCACGCCACCGAAACGGGCCGCGATGTCGCCGGCGGAGCTCGCCGACGCGCAGAAGCAAGCCGACGAAAACATGAAGCAACACTGGAAGATCGCAGACGGCGCGCTGGTTTTCGACGGCAAGGGCAAGGCCCTGTGCACCGCGAAGGACTTCTCAGACTTTGAGATGCTCGTCGATTGGAAGATCGACAAGGACGGCGACAGCGGAATCTACTTGCGCGGTTCGCCGCAGGTGCAAATCTGGGATCCGGCCTCGAAGACGGCCGCTGGCGTGGGCTCTGGAGGATTGTTTAACAATCAGAAAAACCCGTCCAAGCCGACGATAATGGCCGACAATCCCATCGACCAATGGAACACGTTTCGCATTCGCATGGTGGGCGACAAGGTCACGATTCATCTCAATGACAAACTGGTCGTCGACAACGTGGTTATGGAAAACTACTGGGAGCGCGACAAGCCTATCTACCCGAGCGGGCAAATCGAATTGCAGGATCACGGCAGCACGTTGTATTTCAAGAATATTTATCTGAAGGATCTTGCGAAATAGCGCGCTTGAGCGAACGTTCCGCGACTTGTTGCTTGTCGAGTCCGTCCCATGCATATCGAACATCGAGCGGAAATTCGCTGCACGCCCTGGCAATTGTGGCCGTTTCTCGACGATCCCCAGCGACAAAAGCTGTGGCTGACGACGCTGATCGATGTGGTGCCCACCAGCCACTCGCCGCGGTCCGTCGGCACCACCTTCGACATGCGCGTCCGCGAAGGCCGGCGAATTGCTCGCTATGAAGGCCGGCTCGACGCCTACGATCCGCCGCGCCACTTGGGAGTTTCGTTCTGGGGCGGCGCCTTTGCTCCGGGCATGTTGATGAAGGTCGACTATCGCGTGGCCGATCTCGGCTCCAGTAGCCGACTGGAATACTACGCCGAAATCGATACTCGAAGCTTGCGCGGACCGATTAAGATTGCGATCCCCATCGCCCGCCTGTTTACGTTTTTTCAGCTCCGCTATTTCATGCGCAATTTGAAGCGGCTGGCCGAAGCAACGGCCAAGAGTGATGCGGCTCGACAGACGCCCGCGCGGCGGGGTTAGCGAAATGCTTTTCGCGTGCGGAGGGTCGCGCTTGCCGCGCGTGGCGCAAGAAAAAAGCCCGCCCAGCCTAGGCGGTAGACTGGACGGGCTGATCCACATCATGGTTGATGGGCGGATTACTGCTTTCTATCGGCCCGAGTGTGTTCGTGCCTGAATAAAAAAGCCCCCCTTGTCGCTTCGTTGACACTTGCGAAAAAAAATCGCTAGAATTCGGGCTCTATTTCGACGTAACTCGTTGGAAACCAAAGTGGGGGCGGACGCGACGATGACAAAACAGAGCGACGGACAACTCAATTCTGTAATGCACGAAACTCGGGTTTTCCCGCCGCCGAAGGAATTCGTCGAAAAGGCCGCAATCAACTCGTTAGCTGCCTACGAAAAAATGTGGCAAGAGGCCGCTGGCGACGTCGAGGGTTTCTGGGGCAAGTTGGCCGGCGAACTGCATTGGTTCCGCCCGTTCGAAAAGGTGCTCGACTGGAAAGAACCGGACGCGAAGTGGTTCGTCGGCGGTCAGACCAACGTCTCCTACAATTGCCTCGATGCTCACCTGAGCACCTGGCGCAAGAACAAAGCCGCGCTCATTTGGGAAGGCGAGCCAGGCGACACCCGCACGCTGACCTATCAACAGTTGCATCGCGAAGTCTGCAAGTTTGCCAACGTGCTCAAAGGGCTCGGTGTTGCGAAGGGCGATGTCGTTTCGATTTACATGCCGATGGTGCCAGAACTGGCGATTGCCATGTTGGCTTGCGCCCGCTTGGGAGCGATTCATTCGGTGATTTTCGCGGGTTTTTCGGCCGAAGCGATTGCCGATCGCAACAACGACGCCCGCGCCAAGGTGCAACTCACGGCCGACTATGGCTGGCGCCGCGGGCAGGAACTGGAGCTTAAGAAGAACGTCGATGCAGCGCTCAAGAAATCGCCCACGGTCAAACATTGCATCGTGCTGAAGCGCACTGGAAATCCCGTACACATGGAGACAGGGCGCGATCACTGGTGGCATGATCTGACGGCCGAGGCGTCGGCCAACTGCCCGGCCGAGCCACTCGATAGCGAAACGCCCCTGTTCATTCTTTACACCAGCGGATCGACCGGAAAACCGAAGGGCATTCAACACACGACGGCCGGTTACAACCTGTTTGTCAAGAAAACCTTCGAGTGGGTGTTCGATGCCAAAGACAACGATGTCTTCTGGTGTACCGCGGACATCGGCTGGGTGACCGGCCACAGCTATGTGGTGTATGGTCCGCTGTCGGCCGGGGCGACGGTGCTAATGTATGAAGGCGCGCCCAATTGGCCCGACGAGGGCCGATTTTGGCAACTGATCGAAAAGTATCGCGTCAATATTTTCTATACGGCACCGACCGCGATTCGCGCGTTCATCAAGTGGGGCGACGCCTGGGTCGACAAATATGACCTGTCGAGCCTGCGCCTGCTGGGAACAGTCGGCGAGGGCATCAATCCCGAAGCCTGGATGTGGTATCACCGCAAGATCGGCGCCGAGCGCTGTCCGATTGTCGATACCTGGTGGCAGACCGAGACCGGCGGCATCATGATGAGCCCATTGCCGGGGGCGATCGCCACGAAGCCGGGCAGTTGCACCAAGCCCATGCCGGGCATTGTGCCGGCGATCGTCGATTCCAACGGCAAGCCGGTGGGGCCGGGCCAAGGGGGCTGGCTGGTCATCACGAAGCCCTGGCCGGCGATGCTGCGCGGCATCTGGGGCGACGACGCGCGCTATCAAGAGCAATATTGGTCGAAGGTGCCGCACAACTATCTGGCCGGCGACAACGCCCGTTGCGATTCGGACGGCTACTACTGGATCATGGGCCGCATCGACGACGTGCTGAACGTGGCCGGGCACCGCTTGAGCACGATTGAAATCGAAAGCGCGCTGGTTAGCCATCCGATGGTGGCCGAGGCCGCCGCGGTTGGAAGGCCCGATGAGATCAAGGGCGACGCCGTAGCGGTTTTTGTAACGCTCAAGTCGGGTAAGCCGAGCGAGGAGTTGCGTAAGGAATTGAAACTGCACGTCCGCAAGGAAATCGGCGCGCTGGCCCAGCCAGACGACATCCGATTTACCAGCGCGCTGCCGAAGACCCGCAGCGGCAAGATCATGCGCCGGCTATTGAAAGACATCGCCAGCGGCAAAGAGACGATTGGCGATACCACGACGCTCGAAGATTACAGCATCCTGGCGCAGCTTCGCAGCGACGAAGATTAGCGAATCATCGCGCCTGCGAGCGGCGCGATCACACCTGCGCCGCTCAATAGAGAAGACTGCGCCAAATGCAACTTCACGTCGCACGCTCTTTGATTCGCCGGGTTTATTCCGGAAACAACTTCGTCGACAAATACCGTTCGCCCAGATCGGGCAGCACGACGACGATCAATTTGCCGGCGTTTTCCGGGCGCTTGGCCAAATCCAAGGCCGCCCAGGCGGCCGCGCCACAACTGATGCCGCACATGAACCCTTCGAGCCGGGCCAATTCGCGCGAGGTTTCCATGGCATCGTCGTCGGTCACGCACACCACGCTATCGATGATGTTGACGTTGAGCACTTCGGGTATGAAACCCGCCCCGATGCCCTGAATCGTGTGTCGGCCCGGCTTCAGGTCCTGGCCGGCCTTTTTCTGCGTGATCACTGGGCTGTTGGCGGGCTCGACCGCGACGATCTTGACGCCCGGCTTGCGTGCCTTGAGCACTTCGCCGACTCCGGTGATCGTGCCGCCCGTGCCCACGCCAGCCACGAAGATATCCACTTTGCCGTCGGTGTCGCGCCAGATTTCCTCGGCCGTGGTCTTGCGATGGACCTCGGGATTAGCCGGGTTTCGGAACTGTTGCGGCATGAACCAGTTTTTGTTTTGCGCGAGCAACTCGTCGGCCTTGCGCATGGCGCCCGGCATGCCATCGGCCGCCGGGGTCAGAATCACTTCCGCTCCGAACGCCTTCAGCAATCGGCGACGCTCCACGCTCATACTCTCGGGCATCGTGACTTTCAGCTTGTAGCCGCGCGCCGCACAGACATAGGCCAAGGCGATCCCGGTGTTTCCGCTGGTCGGCTCGATAATGACCGTGTCCTTATTGATTTTGCCGTCGCGCTCGGCGGCGTCGATCATCGCGCGGCCGATGCGGTCTTTGACGCTCCACAAGGGATTGAAGTTTTCGAGCTTCGCCGCCACCGTCGCTCCGCAGCCCTGGGTGATGCGTCGCAGACGAATCAGCGGAGTATTCCCGATGCAGCGGGTAATATCGTCTCGAATTCCCTTCTCAACCGTAGTGGCCATGGCAGATCCTTTTCGAATAAAAACAGTTCGTCTTGATGTGTGTTGAAACCGGTAGCGGCTGGCGCGGCACGCCAAAAACAACCGCGGCTGCGGCCCAAAAGTGGAACCGGATTATATCCCTCGCCTGAAAACGAGGTCAACGCCGTCCGTGAAACCCGCGAGCAGGCCGTCGCCTAGGCTCTTCGCTGCGCAAACATCCACGGCAGCAGGCCGTCGGGTCCAGTATAGGCGGGCGTCCAACTGTCGTGTCCCACGCCTGCCAATTCGCTGTACTGCGGGTTTCCGCCGGCTTGTCGAATGGCGTCGATCATGCGCCGTGATCTGGCGACCGGAACCACGTCGTCCATGTCGCCGTGCCAGGCCCATACCGGCACGTTGACCAGTCGATCGGCATACAACTCGTCGCCCCCGCCACAAACGGGCGCCACCGCGGCCCAGCGATCGCCCAGCCGGGTGCCCAAATCCCAACTTCCGAAGCCCCCCATCGAAAGTCCGGTCAAATAGAGCCGCTGCTCGTCGACCGGAAAACTCTGGATGGTATTGTCCAGTATGTTTATCACCGCCGCCATTTCTGGCCGCGGAGGATGTCGCGGGGCAGCCCGATCGTAGGCACGCGGAGTTTCGACCCACAACTTGCCTGGCCGGCATTGTGGAGCAACGAGAAAACAAGGATAGCGACGACGGTAGTCATCGCCGGCCATCCATTGGGGCAGATAGTTGATTTGCACGCGATTATCCGAGCCGCGCTCGCCGGCGCCGTGCAAGAACACGACCAGCGGATACTTCTGTCCCGGTTCAACCGTGGCAGGTTTTAACAACCGGAAGCCAAACTCTTCGTCCGCACCGTGATATCCCGGAGAAACGACGCTGCGAGCCTCGAACAGCTCGATGTGATCCTCGGCGTCCATGAAGAGGTGACTCCCAAAAGAGATTGAAGCGGCGCAAATTGCGCTAGTGCTTTGACTACTGAGCCGCTTCGGTGCTTTTTTGCCACTGAAAGCTGAGCTGTCCGCACGCGTACATCAAGGCAGCACTGATGACCAGCATCGCGACGGCCCACAGTTGCGCGCCCGCGCGCAACGAATTGATCTCGAGCAGATCGGGCGCATCAGTGGGAGCCGCAACCGCGACTGCCAAGGCAAAACCATAAAACACACTGGCGCTTGCCGTCGCTATAGTCCCTACCCACAGACTGCTCCAGTCCGGTACCAGAATCATCCACGCCCAACAAGCTAACTGCAACAGCGAAATCACGAGCAAACATCGCATCCATGCCGGAGCCGTTGGTTCGCCGTAAGCCAGAACGGGAATGAGTTGCACTAAACTGGCGACGGTAAGCACGGCCACAAGCGCTGGAAGCTTCTGTGATTCGGCAATCTTGCCGCGTCTGGCGGGCACGCTCAGGATCGTAGGCGCCGGCGCCAAGCTGTTGCCCAAATCGAAAGGAGTCGCGTCCGGCCTCGGAGTCTCATGAGATCGTCCGCCGGGAACGGGCGGCGGCATCGGCGGCAACGAGCCAAACTCGCCAACCGCGGATGCGTGCTGTTCGGCGGGATCGTCGGGAATTGGCACCATCACCAGGCACGCCGGACAACAGATCGAGGTCGCTTGCGCATCGCGCTGGGCCGTCAACATCGTCCCACATTGGCAGCGAAACTGGATCGACATCGCGGCGGATTCCCCTGGATAAATTGACTTCAGTATCAAGTCTTTCGTTCTCGACCGCCGTCGTCAAGCAACGCAACTTCCTTCAGTGCGAGCACTGGGCGACCGTGACGCCGGAAATTGCCGCTTCTGACCGCGAAAAACGGCGGATTGCGCCTGTTCCCTGTGTGGCGAAATGTTGGACATGTGCCGGATTGGGGTGTTAAACTCTATGCTTGACCTGTTTTTCCGGAGGCTTGTATGTCGATTTCGTCGTGTCCCCAGTGTGCCAAACAGATCACGCTCCCGACCGGGATTAGCGGTAGTGC
>Ga0163150_10010255_pt1 | contig 10175 bp, 9 predicted proteins | sample OliLakLV19P2IB_FD_148628 | JGI IMG/M metagenome (GOLD analysis project Ga0163150, IMG submission 148628) | Freshwater microbial mat bacterial communities from Lake Vanda, McMurdo Dry Valleys, Antarctica - Oligotrophic Lake LV.19.P2.IB | ecosystem: Environmental > Aquatic > Freshwater > Lake >...
CGTACAACCAATGCAATCGCGTCGATCACAGCACCCGATCAGCCCGAATTCACGATGCTCGTCGGGGCTGACGAAGAAGGCCAACTCCTCGAGATCGGTGTCAGCAACCTCAGGTCGGTGTGACCCTCGGGGCTTTGCGTCAAACGCTTGGGGGCTGCCGGGCCGCAGGCAATGAATCACAGCCCGATGCACGTTACGTAAGACTTGAACTGGACGGCAGGGGCCAGGCTCCCTGGATCGCGTCGAGGCCACGGCTACAGTCACCGTTCGACCGTGAAATGGGTCCCGTGAGGCCCATACGGTCAGGATGTTGATGTTGCACGACGAACACGCACCAGGGCAGCAGCCCGCGAGACATGGCGCGCTTGTGCTTGCCGACGGCAGCGTGTTTGAGGGCGAACTGATCGGCAGCGAGTTGCCCGCCGCTAGCTCCGGGATTGCCAGCGGCGAGGTGGTGTTCAACACCGTCATGTCGGGCTACCAGGAAGTGATCACCGACCCGAGCTACGCCGGCCAGATCATCACCTTTACCTACCCGCACATCGGTAACTACGGAACCAACGACTTCGACCGCGAGTCGGCGCGACCTTTCTGTCGCGGCGTCATCGTGCGCGAAATGGCGCGGCGGCCGAGCAACCAACGCTCGGAAGCGTCGCTCGACGAAATGTTGCGCCGCTTCGGCATCTGCGGTATCGCCAGCATCGACACACGCAGGCTGACGCGCATCCTGCGCGACACAGGCGCCATGCCGGGCGCGTTTGGCACGGCAAGTGAGGCCGAGCTACTTGCGGCAGCGCGCGCTGAGCTCGGCACCGACGGAATCGATCTGGTCGCCGCGGTATCCACCAGCGAGCGCTACTCAGTGCAGTCGACGGCCGGGCGCCGCATAGTCGCGTTCGACTTCGGCATCAAGGCGACGATGTTGCGCCACCTGAGCCAACTGGGAACAGTCGAAGTCGTGCCTGCCGCGACAACCGCCACCGATGTACTCGCCCTCGCGCCCGATGGAATCTTTCTGAGCAACGGCCCTGGCGACCCGGCGATGGTCGGATACGCGGTCGAGACGATTCGCAAGTTGCTCGGTCAGGTACCAATCTTCGGAATCTGTCTCGGCCATCAACTGCTGTGCCGCGCGCTCGGTGGCGAGACTTTCAAGCTGCCGTTCGGTCATCACGGCGGCAACCATCCGGTGCGGCATGAGGCAACCGGTCGCGTCGAAATCACCAGCCAAAACCACAACTTCTGTGTCGAACCGGCGAGCCTGCGCGGCGTTGTCGAGCCCACCCATCTCAACCTGTACGACGACACCAACGAGGGAATTCGTGTGTTGAACGCGCCTGCCTTCAGCGTGCAATACCACCCTGAGGCTGGCCCAGGCCCACACGACAGCCGGTACCTGTTCGACGCTTTCGCCGAGCTGATGGACGCGAACTGACCGATGCCGCGCCGTACCGACATCAATGACATCCTGATCATCGGTTCCGGCCCGATCGTGATCGGCCAGGCGTGCGAGTTCGACTACTCGGGCACGCAGGCGTGTCGCGTGTTGAAGGACGAAGGCTTCCGGGTGATCCTCGTCAACTCCAACCCGGCGACGATCATGACCGACCCCGACTTCGCACACGCGACCTACGTCGAGCCGATCACACCGGATGTGGTGGCGCGCATCATCGAACGAGAACGCCCCGACGCGGTCCTTCCAACCCTTGGCGGACAGACCGGCTTGAACACGGCGATGGCGCTCTTCGAACGCGGATTGATCGGCGTTCCTGGCACGCCAGAGATGATCGGCGCCAACGCGGAAGCAATCGCTACCGCGGAGGACCGCGGCAGGTTCAAACAGGCGATGATCGAGATCGGGCTGGCGGTACCGGCGAGTGGCATCGCGCACACGATGGTGCAGGCCCGCGAAGTCGTCGCTGAAGTCGGGCTGCCGTGCATCATCCGACCCGCATACATCCTTGGCGGCCGCGGTACCGGCATTGCCAGCACACCCGAGGAGTTTGAATCGGCAGCCGCGCTCGGCCTCGCGGCCAGCCCGATCGGAGAGATTCTGATCGAGTGCAGCATCGCCGGATGGAAAGAGTTCGAACTGGAAGTCATGCGCGACTGCGTTGACAACTGCGTGATCATCTGCAGCATCGAGAACGTCGACCCGATGGGTGTCCACACCGGCGACAGCATCACTGTCGCGCCGGCGCAGACACTCAGCGACGTCGAGTACCAACAGATGCGCGACGCCGCGTTCGCGTGCATTCGCCGTGTCGGCGTCGAAACGGGTGGCAGCAATGTCCAGTTCGCTGTCAACCCGATGACGGGCGAGCAGGTTGTGATCGAGATGAATCCACGCGTCTCGCGCTCGAGTGCGCTGGCATCGAAGGCGACTGGCTTCCCGATCGCCAAGATCGCAGCCAAGCTGGCCGTTGGCTACACGCTCGACGAGATCACTAACGACATCACCGGCACGCCCGCCAGCTTTGAGCCGACGCTTGACTATGTCGTCACCAAGATCCCGCGCTGGGCATTCGAGAAGCTCCCCGGAACCAGCGGTGTGCTCGGTACTCAGATGCAGTCCGTTGGCGAGGTGATGAGCATCGGCCGCACGTTCCCCGAAAGCCTGCAGAAGGGTTTGCGCTCGCTGGAACTCGGTCGTAACGGACTGGGCTGCGACGCCGCGGAAGCACAACTTGCCTCGCTGACCGCCGACGACCTGCTAGCCGCGGTTGCGATCGCCACGCCAGACCGCATCTTCCAGATCGCCGAATTGCTACGCCGCGGTGTGTCGGCCGAACAGGTCCATGCGGCCTGCCGCATCGACCACTGGTTCCTTGATCAGATGAGCCAGATCATCGAGGAACGTGCGGTGCTCGATCAGATCGGGTTCGCGGCGATGACACATCGGCAATGGAAACGGGCGAAGCAGTTCGGGTTCAGCGACGCGCAACTTGCCTGGCTCTGGCACGTCGACGAGCTTGCAGTTCGTGCAGCGCGCGAGGGGGCCGGTGTGTTCCCGACGTACAAGACGGTCGACACTTGTGCCGCCGAGTTCGCTACGCAGACTCCGTATCACTACAGCGCATGGGAGGACGAGAACGAGGTGCGCGCCAGCGCTCGGCCGCGCGTGATCATCCTCGGCAGTGGACCCAATCGCATCGGCCAAGGAATCGAGTTCGACTACTGCTGTGTGCACGCGTCCTTCGCGTTGCGTGAAGCAGGTTTCGAAACAGTGATGGTGAACTGCAACCCGGAAACGGTGTCGACCGACTACGACACCAGCGATCGTCTCTACTTCGAGCCGCTGACGACCGAGGATGTGCTCAATGTGATCGCGGCGGAAACAGCGGCGGCCGGGGGCGTGGCGCCGAAGGTCATTGTCTCGCTCGGCGGCCAGACGCCGTTGAAGCTGTCGGGTCACTTGCCGCCCGAATTAATCGCGGGAACCTCGTCTGCATCGATCGACCTCGCGGAAGATCGCGAGAAGTGGAATGCACTGTGCAACGACCTACGGATTCCGCAACCGCCCGGCGGGACCGCCATCGACCTCGCCCAGGCGTTCGCGATTGTCGAAGGCATTGGGTATCCGGTGCTCGTTCGCCCCAGCTACGTCCTCGGCGGACGCGCGATGCGGATCGTGCACGATGCAGATCACCTGACATCGGCGATGAAGGAACTTGCCGGGTTCGGCAGCCTCGGTAAAGAGGGGGGACTGTCGGCCGAGCGGCCGGTCTTGATCGATCGCTTCTTGGAGGACGCGAAAGAGGTGGATGTCGATGCGATCCGCGATCGAACTGGCGAGGTGCTGATCGGCGGCGTGATGGAACACGTCGAAGAAGCTGGTGTGCACAGCGGTGACTCGGCATGTGCGATTCCTCCACAAACGTTGCCCAGTTGGGTAGTTGAGGTGATCGAGCGTTACACCTGCGCGATCGCAAACGCGCTGGAGGTCTGTGGCCCGATCAACGTGCAATTCGCAGTACTGGGCACAACTGCATTCGTCATTGAGGCCAACCCCCGCGCGAGCCGGACCGTGCCATTCGTAGCGAAAGCAACGGGCGTGCCACTGGCGAAGATCGCGAGCAGGGTGATGTTGGGCGCAACGCTTGCTGAACTCCGCGCTGAGGGATTGGTGCGGCGAGCTAGTGATCACGGCCACGTTGCGGTAAAAGAGGCCGTACTGCCGTTCAGCCGTTTCCCAGAAGTCGACACCGCACTCGGACCCGAGATGCGCAGTACCGGCGAGGTAATGGGGATCGACACCACGTTTGGTCGCGCCTTCTTCAAGGCACAGTTGGCGGCTGGCACTCTCCTGCCAACGGAAGGAACGGTATTCCTCTCACTTGCTGACGGCGACAAGCCCGCCGGTCTCGTTGTCGCCCAACGACTACGCGACCTGAGGCTTGGCATCGCAAGCACCAAGGGGACGGGCGAGTACCTCGAACGCTTCGGCATCACGGTCGATCAGGTGGTCGGCAAAATTTCCGATGGCCACGGCATCAACGCGGTCAAGTTGATCGAGAGCGGGCAGATCGTGTTTGTGGTGAATACACCTCAGGGTCGGGGCGGTCGCACCGACGGCGAACAGATTCGAAAGTGCGCAAACGCACATCACGTCAGCTCCGTGACCACTGTGGAAGCAGCGTTGGCAGCGGTGGAGGGTATGGCGGAAATGGTCGGCGTCGAACTATCAGTGCGCAGTCTCCAGGAGTATCACCAGTCGTGACCGAGTCGATGACTGCCTCGCCTCGCTCGTCGGCAGTGCTCGTTGGTTCCGTCGAGTTCGACTCTCCGGTGATGACGGCTTCTGGGACCGCCGGATACAGCGCAGAGTTGTCGGGCTTCGGCAACCTCGCGGAACTCGGGGGTGTGGTCGTGAAGTCGCTCGCCGCTTTCGAGTGGGCAGGCAACCTTGCGCCGCGGCTGCATCCGGCCGGCGCTGGCATGTTGAACGCGGTCGGACTTCAGGGACCCGGTATCCAACACTGGTTGGCCCACGAACTCCCGCCGCTGCTAGCAACCGGCGCCAAGGTCGTCGCCAGCATTTGGGGTCGCACCGTCGCCGAGTATCAACGGGCCGCCGAATTGCTCGCCGCCGCGCCGCCGCAAGTGGTGGCCGTGGAAGTGAATCTGTCCTGCCCGAATCTCAGCCCAGACAGTTCAGCGCATTGGATCTTCGCTCACGACGCGGAATTGTCAGCGCAGGTCATCGCCGCGACCGAGGTCTGCGGTCGACCGCGATGGGCGAAGCTGAGCCCGAACACCGACCGCGTGGTCGAGGTCGCCGCAGCGGTGCACGAGGCCGGAGCGGAGGCCGTGACGCTGATCAACACTGCTCTCGGCATGGTGCTGAGCGAGCGCACCGGCCTTCCGGCACTGGCTGCGGGAGGCGGCGGATACAGCGGACGACCGCTGCACGCGATCGCGGTGCGCACCGTCTTCGATGTCCAAGCGGCCTTACCCAACATTCCGATCGTGGGTGTTGGCGGCGTCAGCACCGGCTGGGATGCGGCCGAATTGATGCTCGCCGGCGCGAGCGCAGTGCAGATTGGCACCGCCACCTTCGCCGATCCGCACGCTCCCTGGCAGGTCCAGCGCGAACTTTTGGCGTGGTGCGCCGGACGTCATCTCGCCGTTGCGGACCTTACGGGACGGGCACATCATGGGGGATTGCCGCCCGTCGGTTGAGGTCGGGCGCTAACGTCGGCCCATGGCAACACCCCCGCAACTCACTCCCGAACAGCGTGCCAATGCGCTGGTCAAGGCCGCGGAGGCCCGCGTCGCCCGTGCGGAACTGAAAAACAAGCTGAAGGCGGGCACGGTCACACTTGCGCAAGCCTTGGCGTCGACGAGTAACACTGTCGGCAAGTTGAAGGTTGTCTCGCTACTGGAATCGCTGCCCGGCGTCGGCAAGGTGAAGGCCCGCAAGATCATGGAAGACATCGGCATCGCCGACAACCGGCGCGTGCAAGGTCTCGGCCAGGTGCAGAAGTCGGCGTTGCTCGACCAGTTCGGTAAGTGAGGCCGGTAGTTGAGATCGGGCCAGCAGCGACTGGTGGCCGTCTCTTCATCGTCTCCGGGCCGGGTGGGGTCGGCAAAGGCACGATCGTCGATGCACTCGTTGCGCGTGATCCTCAACTGTGGCTGAGCCGTTCGTGGACGACGCGGCCGCAACGGAAGGGCGAGAGCGACGATGCCTATGTCTTCGCGAATCGCGACGCCTTTGAATCGCGAATCGCCGCCGGTGGTTTCCTGGAGTGGACCGACTTCCTCGGCAACTACTACGGAACGCCGACGCCGGATCCAGTGATCGGTCGCGATGTCGTGCTCGAAATCGAGGTCAACGGCGCTATGCAGGTGAAGAAGGTGCACCCCGAGGCGGTGCTGATCTTTGTCCTGCCCCCATCGCGCGACGAGCAGCAGCGCCGTTTGCGGGGTCGCGGCGACCCCGAGGATCGGGTCACCGAGCGGCTACAGAAGGCGCTCGACGAGGAACCGGTCGGGCTTTCTCTGGCCAATCACGTCGTCGTCAACGACGACCTCGAACGAACTGTCGCCGAGATGATGCAGATCATCGGCCACCATCGCTTGCTCGATTGAACCCGTCTGATTGCGCTGGGTTGATTGCGCTGGGCCGGTAGGCTCTAGTGCTGGCTTTTTGCCTTATTGCTCAGGAGATCCGGAACCATGACCACTCGCTCGTTCGACACCATGATCAACCCGCAGATCGAAGAGTTGCTCGACCGCGTCGACTCGAAGTTCAGCTTGGTAACGCTGGCCGCCCGCCGCGCGCGGCAGATCAACAGCTACTTCAATCAGTTGGGCGATGGCCTTGGCCACATGGTTCCGCCGCAGGTGAGCTCGGTCGCTCGTAAGCCGCTCAGCATCGCATTCGAAGAAATCGCTGCCGACAAGATCATTCAGGTCGAGCAGGCAGCCCCGGTCGTAGAGGATGCCGAGCCAGCCGAAGACGCAGTCTGAGAACACCCCCGGCCTCAGGTAAACGGCAATAGGACACGCTTCCAGTGCTGGCCGGCAAGAAAATCGTGCTCGGGGTCACGGGCGGCATTGCCGCCTATAAGGCCGTCGAATTGTGTCGTCGACTTGTCGATGCTGGTGCGCACGTCATCCCGGTGATGACCGAAGGCGCCGAGCGATTCGTCGGCCGCGCGACGTTTTCTGCGCTGGCGAGCGAGCCGGTGCAGACATCGCTCTGGGACGAGGCGCATCCGATTCCGCATACCAATCTCGGCCAGTCCGCTGATCTGATCGTCGTCGCGCCCGCTACCGCGCGGCTGCTAGCCGCGTACGCCATCGGCCTGAGCACCGACCTGTTGACGAACACATTGCTAGCGACCAGGGCACCTGTCGTGGTGTGTCCGGCGATGCACACCGAGATGTGGGAGCACCCGGCGGTGCAGGCCAACATCGCGACGCTGCGAGCGCGCGGCGTACACATCGTCGAACCGGAAGCCGGTCGCTTGGCCGGGGGTGATATCGGTGCTGGCCGGCTCGCTGCGCCGGAAACCATTTTCGCGGTAGTCGAGTCGGTAATCGGGTCGGGGGCCGATCTTGCTGGCACGAACGTCGTCGTTTCCGCCGGTGGCACCCGCGAACCCATCGATGCCGTGCGCGTGATAGCGAACCGCAGTAGCGGCAAGCAGGGCTACGCAATCGCAGGCGAAGCCGCGGCTCGCGGCGCCAGCGTCACGCTGGTCTCAACCGTCGACTTGCCGGTGCCGGCGGGTGTCGAAGTCTGCGCCGTCGAGACAGCGGCGGAGATGGCGGCCGCACTTGCCGAACGAGCACCATCGGCCGACGTCGTCATCATGGCCGCAGCCGTCGCGGACTTCCGGCCAACCACGCCGTCACCGGGCAAGTTCAAGAAGGCGAAGGGCGTGCCCGAAATCGTTCTCGAGCCGACTACCGACATTCTCGCTGGCCTCGGTGCCAGCAAACCGGCCCGACAGATTCTCGTTGGCTTTGCGGCCGAGACCAGCGACTTGCTCGCCAATGCAGCCAGCAAAATGCACGCGAAGAACCTCGACCTGATCGTCGCCAACGATGTCAGCCAGCCGGGTGTCGGCTTTCAGCACGACACCAACGCGGTGACGCTCTTGGATGCCAGCGGCGAGGCCGCGATCATCCCACTCTCGGACAAGAAGGCAATCGCCAAGGCAGTTGTCGATAAAGTCGTCGAACTACTCGCAAGCCGCTAAATCACAAACACAGCCGTAGATCACAAGACACAGAGGAGCCTCACAAAGTGAGCAGCTATACGTTCACATCCGAGAGCGTGACGGAAGGTCACCCCGACAAGATGGCCGATCAGGTCAGCGATGCCGTCCTCGACGCCATCCTCGCCGAGGATCCAAATGGTCGGGTGGCGTGCGAAACGTTGTTGACCACCGGCTTGTGCGTCGTGGCTGGCGAGATCACAACCTCCGCCTACGTCGACATTCCGAAGTTGGCCCGCGGCGTGATTAACGACATTGGTTACGACAATGCGCTGTATGGCTTCGATGGGAACACGTGCGGCGTCATCGTCAGCATCGACGAGCAAAGCAGCGACATCGCCCAGGGTGTCGACAAGAGCGAAGAGGTCCGATCAGTCGGTAACGCCGAGGATCAACTCGAACTACAGGGCGCAGGCGACCAGGGAATGATGTTCGGCTACGCGTGCGACGAGACGCCCGACCTGATGCCGATGCCAATTTGGCTCGCTCATCGGTTGGCCGAACGGCTCAGCGAAGTGCGTCGGTCCGGTGCGCTGCCGTACCTGCGGCCCGACGGCAAGACGCAGGTCACCATCCACTACGAGAACGGCAAGCCGGTCAAGCTCGGCACGGTACTGATCAGCACGCAGCACCAGGACGGAATTGACCGCGACACGGTGATTCGCCCCGACCTCATCGAGCAGGTCATCCGCCCGGTTGTGCCCGAGCAGTTCGCCGACGACGGCTACGACGTGTACATCAACCCGACCGGCAAATTCGTCATCGGTGGCCCACACGGCGACACCGGGCTTACCGGCCGCAAGATCATCGTCGACACATACGGCGGCATGGGTCGTCATGGTGGGGGCGCGTTCAGCGGTAAGGACCCGAGCAAGGTCGATCGTTCGGCCGCGTACGCCGCGCGCTGGGTTGCTAAGCACGTAGTTGCGTCGGGTGCCGCCGCGCGTTGCGAGGTTCAGGTGGCGTACGCCATTGGCATGGCGCATCCGATGAGCATCCTCGTCGAGACATTCGGTACCGAGAAGGTCGCCAACGAACAGATCGTCAAGGCGGTGCGCAGTGTGTTCGATTTACGGCCCGGTGCGATCGTGCGCGATCTCGACTTGAAGCGCCCGATCTATCGCAAGACCGCGGCGTACGGCCACTTCGGGCGCGACCTGCCCGAGTTCACCTGGGAGCACGTCAGCCGTCTCGACGACTTCATGCGCGCCGTCGGCGTGTGACGTTCGTAGCCACGTCTCCCACCACGGCACACCGGTGCTCGTAGCGCGAGTTGTTCCGAATGTCACCGGCCTTGACAAGCAGTTCGACTATCTCGTACCCGATCTTCTCCGCGAGCGCGTGGCAGTCGGTTCACTCGTAAGGGTTCCGTTGCATGGCCGCCGAGTGGGTGGTTGGGTCGTCTCGCTCGGCGCACCGGACCCAGCGCTCGCCGTTGAGAAGCTGATGCCGCTGGCCAAGTGGTCGTCGGTAGGGCCTTCGGCCGAATTGGTCGACCTAGCGCGCTGGGCGGCGCCACGGTGGGGGACCGATCGACTCCGGCCGTTTCTCGTTGCCGCGTCGCCACCAACCATGGTCGGTCGCCTGCCAGCGGCGCGCCAAACCGTCGCACCTGCCGGTTCGGGGGGCGCTGTCGCCGAGTCGGGCGTCTGGCGAATCGGACCGCTCGCCGATCCACTGCCGCTTGTCCTTGACGCGGCGCGCACAGGCCCAACTCTGGTCCTTCATCCCTCGCCTCGGGCTGTGCGAGCTCTAGCCGCGAGGCTTCGACGGACGGGGCTGACCGTGGCGGTGGTGCCGGAGGAATGGGCATCGGCCGCAGCAGGCGTCGACGTCGTCGTCGGCAGCCGTGTCGGCGCGTGGGCACCTTGTGCGGCGCTGGCGGCAGTCGTTGTGCTCGACGAGCACGACGAGGCGTATCAGGAGGAGCGTACGCCGACGTGG
>Ga0163150_10010258_pt1 | contig 10172 bp, 9 predicted proteins | sample OliLakLV19P2IB_FD_148628 | JGI IMG/M metagenome (GOLD analysis project Ga0163150, IMG submission 148628) | Freshwater microbial mat bacterial communities from Lake Vanda, McMurdo Dry Valleys, Antarctica - Oligotrophic Lake LV.19.P2.IB | ecosystem: Environmental > Aquatic > Freshwater > Lake >...
GCTTACTGTTTCCTCCTGACACCAGTTAACTCTCCGCCTCCACGCCGCCATTCTCGCCTCGCACTCCGGTCAAGCCACTCGTGCGCCCAGCCTTCGCCCCCCGTAACTAACGCATTACCATTGAGCGGGGATTTGCGTTGACAACCCGAGGAGATTTAATGCCGTGTCGCCGGAGGGCAGGATCGTCCATCCATGAGCCCGCGCTATGGCTCTGGCGATAGCGTCCGGATCCGGACTAGCCGGGGCGTCGAGCATGGCGCTGTAAGCCGGATAGTCGTAGACCCCACGCATGAGACGCCGGATCGTCCCTTCGTCCGCAAAGCGGCCAAGTGCTTTCCTCACGGCCGCATGGCTGGCTAGGTCAAGGAAGTCTTTTGGGGTAAAGACTCTACCCCTACCATTGCCGTATATCCTCGCAAGTATTTGTCCTGCTATATCTTGAGCCATCGTATGTGCATCTTTTTTGTCACGAATAGTAGGTGTTTTTCGTGACAAAATCAACCCTGATTTACCCTCTTTTCTGCCCTTCGTGGTCACAGGCTTCGCACGTTTTCTAGGCCGTGCTGCTGGAGAATGGCGGTGAGGTTGGTCTTGGCCACGTCGTCGGCAAAGGCGCTATCGCGGAAGACGACGCTCGTCTCGCCCGCGGGGGCCAGTTGCTTGTGCCAGGCAACAATACCCAGTGCCAGCGGCTCCACTTCGGCGGCGGCAATTTGCTCGGCGAGGCACACCAGAAGCGTGCCCGCGCCGATGCTGTAGACGGTCTTGCCAGCGATGGTCTTCTGCTCGATGGGAACGGTCAGGTCGAGGCCGAGCTTGAGCAGCAGCTCGAAAAGAATGTCCTGTTCTGTGCGGTCGGTCTTCAGGTGCTCGATGGAGGCTTCAAGCGTCTTCGGGAGGTCATCACGGTTCGAATCCCAGGCTCGAATGTTGCTGGAGGCCAGCTTGAAGACGCGAAAGCCAAGGTCGCTCGGAAACATCGGGTTCTCTTCTCGAATCTTCTTGCCCGCGCGGCGTAGACGTTCCTTGGTCAGTTCGGCGAGGGTGCTGGGCTTGCCGAGTTTGTTGCAAACTTCCGCCGCAAGCCTCTGATCCTTATCTTTCTCGTCCAGTGGCTCCGGAAGTTGCACAAGGATGAAACGCCTATTGCCACCGTCTTCAGAATTGTTCGCGAGAACCGCGTGCGCTGTGGTTCCGCTGCCCGCAAAAAAATCGAGCACTAGGCCATCATCATCCGTTCCAAGTGCACAGATTTGGCGAAGAAGTTTTACCGGCTTCGGAGTCTGAAGCACGCTTCGCCGTCGAACAATTCCTTCAACTCTATGCTTGCTTCTTTGTTGGTCCCAAATGCCTCATGGTTCCACCACGTGCTTGGAGTCAATCCTTCTTTGACTTCTGACAAGAATTTCTTGAGCATCGGTCTTCCGTCACCGCTCTGGCCAAAAGTTATCCTATTGTCCCCGAGCCATGCTTTGTACTGAGCCTCATTGCAGCGCCAATACCGCCCCGGCGGCGGAGAAAATGATTGACCAGTCGGTCCGACAATTGAAAATTGGCCAGCAGCATAGAATTTGCCCGCAGATAGATTCTCTGCTTTCCACGGTCCTCTTGGATCGTTGTCAGGGTTTTTGAATTTAGCTTTCTGTTCTTCCGAGCGCTCAAATCGCCCAAGTCCGGCAGAGTCGGCATCCTTTGCAAATATCAAGATGTGGTCATGGGTGTTGGAGATAAATTCGGCCGTCATATTTGCGGTGTAAGCTTTTTGCCAGACCGCGTTGCCGACAAAATTTTCCTCTCCGAAAACATCATTCGCAACAATCCGTAAGTTCGACAGCTCTCCGTCATCAATACTGATAAAGATCAGGCTGTCTTCACGTAGCAGATTCCTCGCCAATTTAAGGCGGGGATACATCATGTTGAGCCAGTCGGTGTGGAAGCGGCCAGAGGCTTCGGTATTGGAGGAGATCTTTTTGCCGCTGCCATCCACTTGGCCCGTGAGCTCTAGGTAGTTACGGATGTTGTCCTTGAAGTCGTCAGGATAGACGAAGTCCCTGCCGGTGTTGTAGGGCGGGTCGATATAGATGAGCTTGACTTTCCCGGTGCAGGATTTCTGGAGCAGCTTCAGGACTTCGAGGTTGTCGCCCTCGATCATGAGGTTGCGGGTGGTGTCCCAGTCCACGCTGTCTTCCGGGCACGGGCGTAGCGTGCCGGTAGAGGGTGTGAGGGCGAGCTGGCGGGCGCGGCGCTTGCCATGCCAGTTGAGGCCGTATTTCTCCTCCCCCTCATCCACCGCGCCACCCAGAAGCTGTCTGAGCACCTCGAAATCCACCTTCCCTTCGGTGAACGCTTCGGGGAAGAGGGCCTTGAGCTGTTCAATATGCCCGCAACGAGGTCTGGAGAGTTGGTTCCCGTATCTCCGGCTGTAAGTTTTTTCACTATTCAGTTTGCTCCCGTACCCGCTGTCGTCGCCCACGATTTGCATGACCGGTCGCGTCCGCCTCGATTTGAACTCGAGCCCGCGATCAGATGGTCCGCGCTTCGACGCCGAACGCCGGCGCAGCCCGTCGCATATGACCGTCGTTAGTGTAGAGACGTCGCAGTCCGTTCTCCCTGGCACAGACGAGATGCAATGCATCTGCCGACCGGATCGTGATGCGCTTGCTCAGCGTCCGAAAAGATTCCGTGGCATTCGCGATCAAGCTATCCGTAACCGAAAACCATGTCCACAACCCGGCCGCGCAATCGTCGGAGAATTGGGCCGAGACTTCGCGGAACTCGCGCTCAGTGAATGCGGCTTCGCGAAACTTGCGGTGAAAGACGCCTGCAACCTCGATGCGTCCGAGCGCGCAGCAATGCACGCGTCCGAGCGTCTCGGCCAAACGCCGGACGGCATCGCTTTCCGGCTCGTCGACATAAAACTTGGCGATATACGCCGAATCGAAATAGCTCACGTTCGATCCCGGTCCTCAGAAACCAACTGTGTGCTGTCCGTGCCACGGTTGAGCGAGCCGCGCATGCGCGCGTAACCTGGGCGCAGCTTGCGCGCCGAGAACAAATTGATCGTTGATGCGGCCTCAACCGGCACGATTCGAGCGACTGCCTTGCCGCGGTCGGTTACTGTGATGGCGCCGAGCTTTTCGCTCTTCCGGACCCACTCGCCGGTCTTTTCGTGCAACTCGCGAATTGAAATCGATTTCATGTGTCACACTGTGACACATTCGAAACCGGCTGGCAACCGGATTGTCCCTGCGTGCGGAGTCAGGTGTGTTCTCCTGATGCAAGCCCGCGCGTAACGTCGGCGATCTCGACTTCGAGTCTTTTGATTTCAAGGTTCAGATCCACGCGACGGTTCAGTTGTTTTTCTTTGGCGGCCTGGGCGCGCAGTACGGCAATATCGCGCCGGAGCCGGGTGTGGGTGTCGAGGCCATCGCGCAGGGCCAATGCGCGCTTCGCGGAATCCGGCAGAGCGAAGGCCCCCGTAATTCCGGCGGCTTCCAACGCGGCCAGGCGGTCGATCCATCCTTGATAGAGTGCAAACAGGTCGAGGGCGGGCAGACTTGAGAGCCCGAGGCTGGCGAGGAACAGGGCTTCATCCGCCTTGGGTGCATCCGGTCGAAACGGGGCCGTGCGGTGCACGTCCTCGATGACGACCTTGGCCGTCTCGCCTTGCGACCAGCGTTTGTGCGCCAGCGACAGGGTGACGGCGTCGCCGTGCGCTGCCACGAGCACGAGGGGATAGGGAATAGCGCGATGAATCAGTTCGATAAGGCGGGTCGGCTTCGCGCCGGTGCGAAGCGTGGCGGTGAGCACCGAAATCTCCAGATACTCCCGCACGTCGTCCCGGAACGCCGGCACGGCGATATTGGTGGGTTTGAGCGCGGCGACCCAGAGCATTTCCTCGACGCCGTCCTGAATCTGGCGCTTGTCGGCGGCGCTAGGCGCGCCCTGTTCCAGCAGCAGCTTCTTGGGAACCCGCTGATCCACGCGGGCTTCCGGCGGAATGCTCAGGGCGTTGATGACCGGGGCAAAACTCATTCGCTTGTTGGCTCCGGTTGCACGACAAGAAAGGCCACCACCTCGAAGTCGTTGATGCCCTGGAACTCACCCTTCATGGCATGGGTACCGCCTGGGATGAACAGACTGGCGATGGCGCGTTCCTCTTTCTTGCCGACAATGGAGACGGCTTTGGCGAGCAGGTCTTGCGCGGTGCTCATATCCTTACCGTCCTTGGTCATCTTGTCGAAGCGAGCGCAGGCTCCGGCGTCGGGCAGGTCGCGCCCGATGCAGAGCCGTTTCAAGCGGTCGAGCGCCTGTTTGGCTTGGGTGAATGGCAGCAGGACCGCACCGTCGTCGCCCACATGCACGACGTAGTGCGGAGCGAGCGGGTAACCCGGCTCGATGGCTTTGAGCGCCGCGGCTCCCACCGCACGCAGGCAGAAAATGGCACCCGGCAGGATAGCGGATTCGCCGCTGCTCTGCGCAGTGGTGACGGCAAACGTGCCAAACGGCAGGCTTTCCAACTTCCCGGCGTGTTCCTTGAGGAACTCCGCCAGGTCGATGCGGAAGTCATTCAGGGTGAGGTCGGCAATGGAGACGCCGCTGCTGAGGTCTTCGAGGTCGATGACGGCGTCCTGGAGCTTGAGGAGTTGTTTGCGGCGGTATTCCAGATCGTTCATCTGGTCGCCCGATTGGTGCTCGATGATGTTCTCCTCGCCGGTGGCGGAAATATCGAGCAACACATGCGGCCGCTGACGCGCTGTTCGAGGTTGATGTATTCCTCCAGCTCCATGTTGGGCCAGAAGTTAATGAGCTGGATGCGCTCGTTGAGCGAACCGATGCGGTCGATGCGGCCGAAACGCTGGATGATGCGGACGGGATTCCAATGGATGTCGTAGTTGACGAGGGTGTCGCAGTCTTGGAGGTTCTGGCCTTCGCTGATGCAGTCGGTGGCGATGAGCAGGTCGAGTTCGCCTTGGCCGGCGAGATCCTCGGGACGCTCCTTTGAGCGGGGCGAGAAGGACGTGATGATGCTGGCGAAGTCTCTGCGGAGGTTGGGCAGCGTCGTTTGATTATGACCGGCACCGGTGACAAGAGCCGAGTGCAGGCCGAGTTCCTTCTGCGCCCAGCCTGAAAGCTCGTGATAGAGATACTGGGCGGTGTCGGCGAACGCAGTGAAGACGAGCAGTTTGCGGTTGCCGGCATTGAGCGGCTGGCGGCACTTGCGCTCGATGACGGCGCGGAGAGCCCGGAGCTTGGCGTCACGCGCTGCGCCCACCTGTTTCGCCGCCGAAAGGAGCGTGGCAAGCCGGTTGTGATCCTCGATGAGGTCCTGCCGCCAGCGGACGCGGTCTACGTCCTGGAGCAGCACCTTGACCTTGCGCCCGACCAGCAGGCTCTCGAAGGCCGGGTCATCCGCGTCCACGTCTTCGATGTCGATTTCCTCCACCGCCTCCGCTTGGGTTTCGATTTTGGCCAGTGTAGCTTCCACGTCGGCGAGCTGGCGCTTGAGTGTGAGGGCAAAAGAGGTGACCGAACTCTCCATCCGCTTGAGGACGTTCACCCGCAGGAGGTGGACAAGGCTTTCCTCGCGGTCCACCTGACGGAAGAAGCTCTCGCCACCGCGAATCTGCGTGCTGTACTTGGCGTCATAGGCCGCCTGCTTGTGCGGCAGCACGTAGCGCAGAGGGGCGTAAGCCGCGAGGGTGAGGCGGCGGATTTCGTTGTTGATGTCGCGAATGGAGCGGAACTCGCCAGCAAGGTCAACGTCAGGCTTGATGTTGATGGGCTTGAGTCGCTCCGGGAAGCGGCCTGTTTCGTGGGTGCCGTAGTACTTCTCGATGTGCTTGCGGGAGCGGGCGATGGTCAACAGGTCGAGCAACTTGAAGTAATCGAAGCCAAGCATGTCCAGGAGACGCGGCGGCTTACGCTCGGCATCCTCCAGAGCGAGCCAGCGGTTGAACTGAAGCTGCGCCTGGCGAACCGTTGCCTCGATGCTGGAGATTCCGTGGGCGTCCAAGGCCATATCGTCCGCCTCAGTGACGAAGGCGATCTGGTTCTTGAGGTCGGCGAGGCGGTTGTTGACCGGTGTGGCGGAGAGCATGAGGACACGAGTCTTCACGCCCTGCTTAATGATGCGCCGCATGAGCCGGTCGTAACGGGTCTCGCGGTCATTGTGCGTGGCCTTGTTGCGGAAGTTGTGGGACTCGTCGATGACCACGAGGTCGTAGTTGCCCCAATTGACGTGGGCGAGGTCGATATCTCCGGAAGAGCCGCCGTCGCGGGAGAGGTCCGTGTGGTTGAGCACGTCGTAATTCAAGCGGTCGGAGGCAAGGAAGTTGCGCCGGTCGTTAGCCTTGTAGAGTGTCCAGTTGTCGCGCAGGCGCTTGGGCACCAGCACCAGCACGCGATCGTTGCGAAGCTCGTAGTACTTGATGATGGCGAGAGCCTCGAAGGTTTTTCCGAGGCCGACGCTGTCGGCAATGATGCAGCCGCCAAGCCGCTCCAGCTTGTCGATGGCCCCGACGACGCCGTCGCGCTGAAACTTGTACAGCTTCTTCCAGACCGTGGTGTTGCGGATGCCGGTGGCGGATTTGACGATGCGTTCTTCGTCCAGTTCGTCACCGAGGTCTTTGAAAATGTGGAAGAGGGTCAGGTAGTAGATAAGGGACGGGGCTTTCGGATCGGCGAGTTCCTGCAGACGTGAGAGGAACGCAGCTTTCTGTTGACCGGAGGCTGGCAGCGTGTTCCACAGGCTCGTGAACCAGGAGCCAAGGACTGAGGATTCCTCGGGTTTTTCCGAACACTGAATCAGACTGAATTGATTGCCGGGAGTGACGCCTAAACCTTCCGTTGTGAAAGCACAGTTTCCGGTGATGACACGATGAAGCTCTGATTCGTGCTTCCCGGCGATGAGGATGGATTGCGGTAACAGGGCCGGAGCACCGCGCAACTCTACCTTCTTCTTGATCCACGCGGCACATTCGCGGGCAAGCCAGCGGAGTTGAAGGCGATTTCGAAAAGCACGGTCGGTTTCCGAGCCGGTCAGCCCGAGTTCGGCTCCATCGGCTGCCGGGATCACCACGCGGCAGGCGTCGAGTTTCTCCAACAGCTCACGCAGCTCTGCGAACGCGAAGAGGGAAAACGCAGGGGAGGCGACGTCGAGCGACGACGGTGGTGCAAGGGTCTGGTGCAGTTCGTCGATTACGCGGTCGTTGCCTGTGTTCTTAATCAGTTTCATGAGGAGTCATGCAAATATCTATCGGTCAGAGTCAGAGACTACATCTCTTCAAGCTTGGCGACGTCCGCCGTTGTTTTGGCCAGCACTAGTTTGAAGCAAGCCGCGCAAAACCGCCTCGAATTTGAGAATGCTTTGCGGGGGTTGGGTATGTCGAAGCACTTTTCACCCTTGATGATCACAGCGTCACAGCCTGTGCATTCGCACTTCTTCCCGGCAACCGCCGAGGCTGGCTGGCCAGCCGAGCCGTTGATTAATGAGGGAATTTTATTCTGCGACATTTTGAAGCTTCTTGATTTCTCGTGTTAGATCATTCAGGATCTCCGTTAGGCGGCGTATGCCCGCTCCGAATTCGTCTACTGTCCATCCAGCCCGCTTTTTGCCGTTGCCGACGCGTTTGTCGAGCTGCTCATTCACCATCGTGAGTGCAGCCACGAAATTGTTATTCGCTCCGAGATTAGGCTTCAGCTTCCTGGGAATCTCGACCCCGCCCTGAGCGAGACTGCAGCGATTCAGTAGAAGATTCGCGGTCCGCTTTGCTTCCTCGTTCAGTCGCTTCTTGCTTTCCTGCCATTGCTTCAGCGGCAGAACGGCAAACGGTTCCGCGGCATCGGCCTGATGGAGTTGAGGCTTGGCTGAAGCGCTCTTCTTCACCACATCTTTTGCAAGCGTCGGATCAAGTCCCAGGCTTTCGAACTTCCGTTCCAAGTCTGCGACGATATCGGCATCCTCGACCGTAGTGAACTCTTCCTCAAATACGCGATCGACAATCTCGCTATTTACGACCATTTGTTCCCGAAGCTTCATGCGCGCCTGACCACTTAGAACGTCGCGGGGCGGTTCGGGCTCGCCGCCTCCGGTGACTTTTTCCCAAAAGGCCTGGTCGTCATTCTCGAACTGCTTAAACTGCTTGAGCTGCTCGTCCAGATTCAAACCGACATGCGTCACGATGTGGCCGTAGTTGTCGGGATGCGTAGGGTCGTTTTGAACCACGACCCGTAGGATTCTGCCGACAAACTGGATGTACGGCGCCAGGGACCGGAACGGCCTGAATATCGCGGCGACGCTCAGCTTGGGATGGTCGAAGCCTTCGCCGAGCATTTGCACCTGGACAATGCAGTCGAGTGTCCCGTTCTTGAGATCGCGGATGATGGCCTCCTGCTTCTCCTCATCCAGCTTGCTGTAGATGATTTCCGCCCTGTAGCCCCGCTCTTCGTAGAGCGATCGGATACGCTGTCCGTGATTGACGGAGCACGCGACCGCGATGATTTGATGCCTGGTGCCGGATAAGCGAAGCTGTTCGATTTTTTCCAGGCTGTTATCGACGATGCTCACGTTACACGGGTCGCTGAGAGCAACGCCGCGGCTGAACCACTCTTCCTCCTTCATCTCCAAAACCTCATCGAGAGTGAAGGTGCGCTCGCTGCCGTCCACGGTGAACGTCAGCTCCGTCGGTGCGACGTACGTGGCCTTCAGCTTTTTGATATATCCCTTGATGCTGGCGCTTTTGAAGGGATACCGGTAAATCAGATCTCCTTCGAGTTCCTGACGGTCGCTTCGGAACGGCGTCGCCGTCATGTTGACAACCTTCGCTTCAAGAAATCTGGAAAACACGAGCTTCCAGCTTGAAGCAGCCCCGTGGTGCGCTTCATCGACGATGATCAAGTCGAAGAAGTCCGGGGGAAACTGGTTGAGCCATTTGTCGGCGTTGGTGGCCAGCTGGTGAATATTCGTCAGGATAATGTGCGACTGTTCGCAGACGCTGACGTTCCCGGTCTCCAGCGTACAAACATAGGGTCCGGCGATCATGTCGCCGTCTTTTAAGACCTGCATTCTGCGCCAGAAGCATTTCTGGCGGTTCGTTATATCAAGGGTTTTCTGGAGTTCGTCCTTTATGGTGAGGTTGGGCGTGATGACTAGAACCCGTCCTCCGGCAATTCCAAAAGGCAGAATCGCGGCAAGACCCGATTTCCCGCAGCCCACCGGCAGTTGAATGACAGCCTTCTTTCCTCCCGAACTGAAAAACTCGTATGCGCGTAGATAGGCATCGCGCTGTGGATCTCTCAGATTCGGATTGCCTTCAATGCTCGCGGCTGTTTCCAGAAAGTAGGATTTGAGAGTCTTATTGGCCCGCAGCCACTCGTCCAACGACTGCTGCTCATAGAGCCACTTCTTACCGACCTTGCTTCCGGGGATTTTCCCGCCCTGCGACAGCGAGTAGAGCTTCGTTTTCCCCATTCCCAAGTAGCCCGCCGCCTCTTCCGTGCTAAGCCATTTCGATTCCATAGCCAGAAGCTAACACGCGCAGCATACCGGCGTCAAATGATATTAAATGATATCACTGTGATTCGATATCCATAGGTCCTTGCTCGACCTCAAATCGAAATTCTCTCGACAATATTCCGCGTGACCTTCCTCTGCCCTGCCGGCGGTCGTAGAGCCGCGTGGTGCGCTGCCCCACACCTGCCTGGTTTCGGTGCCGCGTGGCTTTGTCTAAAAGCCTGCCGTCGTGTCCGGACCGGCTTCAGGGGAAAAATGGGAACAATTCCGAGATCGGCGGGGAGATTGGGGACGGGATGTAGCGTTGTGGCTGGGACGGAGGCGGTGCGGGATGAAGCTGAGGGAGTTGGTGGACGCGGCTGGGGTGAGCCATTACGGCAGCGTGGCAACGGCACTGCGGTATCTAGAGCAGCGCCGCAGCCGAGACCCCAAACTGTCCCGGCTGATGATCGAGGCTGAAACGATATTAATGAATAATTAATGATTCCGCTGCAAAACCCCCGGTTTTGAAATCGGTGAGAATCCGCCTGGGAGCGATTTTTTAGCGGCTGGAGCTTCTTTTTTCGATTAAGGCGGCTTTGCGTTCATGATTCCGATTGCTGGACTCTTCCCAAGCGTTTTTTCTCGCCTCAGCCTGCTTCCAGGGCTGTTTAACTGG
>Ga0163150_10010260_pt1 | contig 10172 bp, 8 predicted proteins | sample OliLakLV19P2IB_FD_148628 | JGI IMG/M metagenome (GOLD analysis project Ga0163150, IMG submission 148628) | Freshwater microbial mat bacterial communities from Lake Vanda, McMurdo Dry Valleys, Antarctica - Oligotrophic Lake LV.19.P2.IB | ecosystem: Environmental > Aquatic > Freshwater > Lake >...
CAAGGCATAGCGGTTTCGCTCGTGGATGCGCGGACGCTCTTGAAGTCGGCGGCGGAACTTGGCCGGCGCGCGTCGGTGCTCTCCGCGGATTGCGATTTCGCGCCGGATCCCGATTGGTCAGCGCGCCTTGAGTCGCTGCCGGGCGTGATCCTGACGCAAGGCTTCATCGCCGCGGGTACGGAAGGCCAGACCGTGCTCCTCGGGCGCGGCGGCTCGGATACCTCCGCCGCCTATCTTGCGGCGAAACTTCAGGCCGCGCGGCTCGAGATCTGGTCGGACGTCCCCGGCATGTTCTCCGCCAACCCCCACGCCGTGACGGGCGCAAGGCTACTGAAGGCGCTCGACTACGACGAGGCCCAGGAGATCGCGACGAGCGGCGCCAAAGTGTTGCACCCGCGCTGCATCCGGCCGGCACGGCAGCATCAGATTCCCATCCACCTGCACGCGACCCGTGCACCCGGGCTGCCGGGCACGGTGATCGGACCGCAGTCCGAGGCGACCGGCGCGCGGCTCAAGGCCATCGCGCTTCGCAAGGGCATCACGCTCATCTCAATGGAGACGGCCGGCATGTGGCGGCAGGTCGGCTTCCTCGCGGACGCATTCGCCGTGTTCAAGCAGCACGGTATTTCCGTGGACCTGATCTCCTCCTCGGAGACGAACGTCACGGTGTCGCTCGACCCCCAGGCCCACGCGCTCGATGCGGCGGCGATCGCCGCGCTCGCCGAGGATCTCGGCCGGTTGTGCCGCGTGCGCGTGATCGGGCCCTGCGCCGCGCTTTCGCTACTCGGCCGCGACATCCGCACCATCCTGCATCGCCTCGGCGCGGCGTTCGAGGTGTTCGAGGAGCAGCACATCCATCTGGTGAGCCAGGCGGCGAATGACCTCAATTTCACGTTCGTGATCGACGAGGACCAAGGTGATCGTCTCGTCTCGCAGCTGCATGAACTCCTGATCGAGGCCGTCCCGAACGATCCGGTGATGGGCCCGACCTGGGAGCAGCTCAATGAGCCCTCGCCCGCCACGGCGGAACGACAGTGCTGGTGGCGCAAGGCGCGCGACTCGCTGATCGAGCGGCTGGGCGAGCGAGGCTCCGCCTACGTTTACGATCTCGCGACCGTCACGGCGCAGGCCCGGTTGCTCGCCAGCATGCAATCGATTTCGCGGATGTTCTATGCCGTCAAGGCCAATCCGCATCCGGCCATCCTCCAGGCGATCGCCGCCGAGGGCCTCTCGTTCGAATGTGTCTCGCCGGGCGAGGTCGAGCGCGTGCTCGAAGCCGTGCCGAAGATTGCACCCGAGCGGCTCCTGTTCACGCCGAATTTCGCGCCGAGCTCGGAGTATCAATGGGCGCTCAGCCGTGGGCTCCGCGTTACGGTCGACAATCTGTACGCGCTCAGCCAATGGGGCGATCTGTTCCGCGGCCGCGAGATCTTCGTGCGCATCGATCCCGGTCGCGGGCACGGGCATCATCCGAAGGTCCGCACCGCCGGCGTGCATTCGAAGTTCGGCGTGCCGCTCTTCGAGTTGGCCGAACTGGGTGAGGCCGTCCGGCAGGCCGGATCGAAGGTTGTGGGATTGCATGCGCACGCGGGCAGCGGCCATTTCGCCGTGGAAAGCTGGGCTGATACGGCCTCTGTTCTGGCCGAGGCGGCGGCGCAGTTTCCGGAGGTTAGGGTGCTCAACATCGGTGGCGGACTCGGCGTTCCCGATCGCCCGAGCCGGCGCGCGCTTGACTTGCAGGCACTCGATGCCGCGCTCGCGCCGATACGTGCTGCCCATCCATCGCTCGAACTGTGGCTCGAGCCGGGCCGTTACCTGGTCGCGGCCGCGGGCGTCCTGCTCGCGCGCGTCACGCAGCTCAAGGGCAAGGGCGCGATGCAATATCTGGGTGTCGCGACCGGCATGAACTCGCTGCTGCGGCCCGCGCTCTACGGCTCTTATCATGAGATCGTCAACCTGACGCGTCTTGGTCAGCCTGCGGAACTCGTTTGCACCGTGGTCGGCCCCATTTGCGAGAGCGGCGACGTGCTGGGTCACGATCGTCTGCTGCCGCGCTCCACCGAAGGAGATATTCTCCTGATCGCCAATGCGGGCGCCTACGGTCACGCGATGGGTTCCCACTACAACCTGCGTCCGCCCGCCGAGGAGCTCGTCATTTGACCGACTTTCCACGCATCGCGCGGCTGCCGCCGTACGTGTTCACGATCACGGGCGAATTGAACGCCGCCGCGCGCCGGCGCGGCGAGGACATCGTGGACCTCAGCATGGGCAATCCCGACGGCCCGACGCCCGCGCACATCGTCGAAAAGCTGGTGGAGGTTAGCCAGCGGCCCGGGACGCACGGGTATTCGGTATCCAAGGGCATCCCGCGCCTGCGGCGCGCGATCTGCCATTGGTACTCTACGCGCTTCGGTGTGACGCTCGATCCGGACTCCGAGGCCATCGTCACGATAGGGTCCAAGGAAGGTCTCGCACACCTTATGCTGGCAACGCTGGGCCGGGGCGACACGGCCCTGGTGCCTAATCCGAGCTATCCGATTCATTTATATGGAGCCGTGATCGCGGGCGCCGACGTGCGCTCCGTGCCCAATGCCGCCGGCACCGACTTTCTGGCAGAGCTCGAACGAGCTATCCGTGAGACGACGCCCAAGCCCAAGCTTTTAGTGATCGGATTCCCGAGTAACCCTACGGCACAGTGCATCGAGCTGCCCTTCTTCGAGCGCGTCATTGCGCTCGCGCGCGAGCATGAAATCTTTGTCGTGCATGACCTGGCCTACGCCGACATCTGCTTCGACGGTTACCTGGCGCCTTCAATTATGCAGGTTCCCGGCGCGCGGGACGTCGCCGTCGAGTTCTTCACGCTGAGCAAGAGCTACAACATGGCCGGCTGGCGCATTGGTTTCATGGTCGGCAAGCGCGAACTCGTGAGTGCGCTCGCACGCATCAAGAGCTATCACGATTACGGAACGTTCACCCCCCTGCAAGTCGCCGCCATCGCCGCACTCGAAGGACCGCAGGACTGCGTTCGCGAGATCCGCCAGCACTACCAGCGACGCCGCGACGTGCTGGTTCGCGGGCTTCGTGCCGCGGGATGGCCCGTCGACATGCCGAAAGCCTCGATGTATGTCTGGGCGGAGATCCCGGAGCGCTATCGGGCGATAGGGTCGCTCGAGTTCGCGAAGAGACTTTTGGCCGAGGCGAAAGTGGCGGTTTCGGCGGGGATCGGGTTCGGCTCGTATGGGGACGGCCATTTGAGGTTTGCGCTGGTCGAGAATGAGGAGCGGATTCGGCAGGCGGTGAGGAGTGTTCGGGCCATGTTGAGAAGGGATGCCGCAACATGATCAGCTCGGGCTCATCGGGACAATGTACGGCTGCGGTATTGCCAAGTGCGGCGCATGTAACTTGCATCTGAATGGCAACCCAGCGCGTCTGTGTTCGCTGCCGGTCGGTGCTGCACGCGCTGCAGACGGTCTGGGTCGAGCACGCCGTACTCAATACGAAATGCGAATGACCGAGATGACTTGTTGAAGGACGGTCGCGTTTTCAAGCGTGACAGTAAGGTTGACCGCCGCCGGCTATTCCGCTTTGTTCGGTGTCGCAGCCTCCTTCACGACTTTCTGCTGCTGGACGATTATGAATGCATGAATCGCGCTGACCTCGTCTTGCGACAGATTCTCGGCGAAGCTTGCCATGCTGGCATATGAAAAAGCACCGTTCAGAACGATTGCCTCAAAGCTCGCATGGACCTGCGGAGACATGTTGAACAGGTTTGGGTAGCTCCCGCTCATTCCGCCAGCGCCATTGTTCGCCGATCCGCCATACCCGGCGAGAACCGTCACATACTGGACGCCGTCGATGCTCCCCTGGAAAACGAGCCCGCCATGTGCCGCCAGTATGCCGCCGCTGCGCGGAATCCATGAGTTGCGAGACATCGCTGACTCGCTCTCGATACGGCCTTCACTCGATTACTTCCGAACGGCCTCCACGAGTGCAGCAACGCTGTCTTCCCGCAATGACTCCTGAATGCCGAGCAGGATGCGGAGCATCCGACGGAGTGGCTCGGCGGCTCCCCACAGCAGCTGGTCGCCGACGGTGAATGCCGAGAGATATTCGGGACCAAACGACAACTTGCGCAGCCGTCCGATTGGCACACTCAAAGTACCGCTCACCGCGGCCGGTGTGAGCTCGCGGAGCGTGGCTTCCTTCTCATTGGGGACGACGCGAACCCAATAGTGAGCTTCGGCGATCAAGTGCTCGATCGTGTTCAGCGAGACGTTTCGGGTCAGCTTCACGGTGAGCGCCTGGCTATGACAGCGCATCGCACCGATGCGTACGCAGAGGCCGTCGATCGGGATCGGCCTCGACTCGAGGCCCAGGATTCGATTGCCTTCCGCCATGCCCTTCCACTCCTCCCGGCTCTGTCCATTGCCGAGATCCGTGTCGATCCAGGGCAGCAGACTGCCGGCGAGCGGATGACCGAAAAGCGTCTTGGGGAACAAGGGGCTCCGAAGCGCGCTGCTGACCGCCTGATCGATGTCCAGGATCGTGGAAGCCGGGTCCTGCATTCGAGCGCTGGCGAACGCCTGGGTCGCGCCCATCTGCATGACGAGCTCCCGCATATGCCTGGCGCCCGCGCCGGAGGCCGCCTGATAGGTCATTGCGGACACCCACTCCACGAGGCCGGCCCGGAACAGGCCCGCGAGCGCCATCAGCATCAGGCTGACAGTGCAGTTGCCGCCAATGAAATCCTTCACGCCTCGCTCGACGGCGCCGTCGATGAGCGGGCGGTTCACGGGATCCAGCACGATGATCGCGTCAGGACTCATCCGCAGCGTTGAGGCCGCATCGATCCAGTGGCCCTCCCAACCTGCCGCGCGGAGTTTCGGGTGGATCGTTGAGGTGTACTCGCCGCCTTGGCAGGAGACGAGAACATCAGCCTCCATCAGAGCGGCAAGGTCATTCGCGTCTCGGACAGCCGGCACGGTTCTGCCGATGTCCGGCGCCCCATTACCGATCTGCGTCGTCGAGAAGAACACGGGCCTGATGAAATCGAAATCGCGTTCTTCGCGCATGCGCTGCACCAGCACGGAGCCGACCATTCCGCGCCAGCCGATGAAACCTACAACCGCGTTCCGCTTCACGGCGGCAGGATTTCGGGGTCGAACCCGGCAGCTTTGAGCGCCGCCACGACTTCTTCGCTGTGCCGCGCATCACGTCCTTCGAAAGTCAGCTCGAGCGTTGCCGAGCGGGCCGGCAGCGCGACGGACAGCCGGCGGTGATCGACTTCGAGCACGTTGGCTCCCAGGTCCGCAATTGCCTGGCTGATCCGCGCGAGAAATCCCGGCCGGTCCGGCATGGTGACCCGAAGGCTCACGATGCGCTTCTGTCGCACCAGATCGCGCACGATCACCGATGCGAGCAGATTCGGGTCGATGTTGCCGCCGGACAGGACGAGACCCACCCTGCGGCCCCGATAGCGCGCGGGCTCCGCAAGTACGGCCGCGAGGCCTGCGGCGCCGGCCCCTTCCGCCACGGTCTTCCCGACATTCAGGAAAAGGGTAATGGCCGTTTCGAGCGCGCATTCATCGACCAGCACGATGTCGTCGACCCAGTCGCGAACGAGCCTTCGTGTGAGGTGGCCCGCGGCCTTGACCGCGATGCCTTCGGCGATCGTGGCGCCCGTGCAGGTGGCTGATTCGCCAATCAGCGCGGCGACCATCGAGGGATACGCCGTCGTCTGAACTCCGATGACCGTGAGCTCCGGATTGCGCGTCTTCGCGGCCATCGCCATTCCGGCCGCAAGCCCGCCGCCGCCCACCGGCACGACCAGCGTATCGATCGCGGGTTGCGCCGCGAGCATCTCGAGCGCCACCGTCCCCTGGCCTGCGATGACGTCGGGGTCATCGAACGGGTGAACGAAGATGCGGTCGCGGTCTTTCGCGAGCTTCCAGGCATGCTCGCAAGCGGCGTCGAGGGTCTCCCCACGCAACACGACCTCGGATCCGTGTGATCTTGTCTGCTGCACCTTCACGTACGGCGTGGGAAGCGGCATGACGACGGTCGCCGGAATGTCCAGGCGCCTGGCGTGGCAAGCGACGGCCTGGCCGTGATTGCCCGCAGACATCGTCACGACGCCCCGCCGCCGCTCTTTCGCATCGAGCTGCAGCAGGAAATTGAGCGCCCCACGCTCCTTGAATGAGGCCGTGAACTGAAGATTCTCGAACTTGACGTAAATCTCGGCACCGGTGAGCTGCGACAGCGCCGGCGCATGCAGGCACGGCGTCTCGGCAATGCGCGAACCGATCCGCGCCGCCGCGGCCTCGACATCGGCGGGCGTGACGGTGGGCGTAGCGGTTGCTGCGCTTCTCAGCATGCCGCCCTGGCGTCGCTACGCGACGACTCGACGAGGAGCGCCGCGCGCACGTCGATCAGTCGAAGGACCTGGCGCAGCAGGACGTCGAACGGCCGGCCTTCTGATGCGACTTCGAGGCGCAGCACGAGTGTCTCCGAGCCGGCATCGCTCCGGGTCGTGATCGCCGTCACGGTGAAACCGCGCCTCTCGATGAGACCGAGCGTGCGAACGATTGCCCCCTCCGCGCGCGCGAGTCTCAGTTCGATCATCCGCTTCATAACATCGCTCCTTCGAGCATGGTTGCGTTCGTATGCCCGGGCGGCACGAGCGGCCAGACGTTGGCCGCGGGGTCGATGCGGCAGTGCACCAGCAAGGCGCCTGGATGGTTCAAGAGCGCATCGATCGCCTCATCGACCTGGTCGCGTGAGTCGATGCCGAGCGCATCGATTCCGAACGAGCGTGCGACCTGTACGAAATCGGGATTGTCCGAGAGATCCACTTCGCTGAAGCGGCGCTCGAAGAAGAGTTCCTGCCACTGCCGCACCATGCCGAGCGCCTGGTTGTCGATCAGCAGGATCTTTACCGGCAGGCCATAGCGCTTGAGCGTCGCCAATTCCTGGATATTGATCATGATCGAGCCGTCGCCGGAGACTGCGACGGCCGTTCGTGTGGGGTCGGCGTAATGCGCGCCGATCGCGGCCGGTAAGCCGTAACCCATCGCGCCGAGTCCACCGCTTGTCAGATGTCGTTCGGGGCTACGGATCAGGCAGTGCTGCGCAACCCACATCTGATGCTGACCGACATCGCAGGTGAGCGTCAGCTCGCCGTCCGCCTTCACTGAAAGACGCCGCAACAGTTCCGGGACGTAGATGCCTTCACCCGGCGCATCGTAGCGCCAGACGTGCTGCGCCTTGAGCGCGAGGCAATGTCGCCGCCAGGCCGAGATGGTGGTCGTCATCTGGAGTGCTTCGAGTGAAGCGCAAAGTTCGCCAGCGATCGCGACATCCGCATAACGCAGCTTGCCGATCTCGGCCGGGTCGATATCGAGATGGATGACCCGCGCGTGCGGCGCGAAACCATCCAGCTTGCCTGTCGCCCGGTCGTCGAAGCGTGCGCCCACGGCGATGAGGAGATCCGATTCCTGCACGGCCATATTTGACGCACGCGTGCCGTGCATGCCCATCATGCCGAGAAAAAGCGGATGATCCGTCGGCACGGCGCCGAGGCCCTTGAGCGTGCTGACGACCGGGATCCCGGTCGCGAGCACGAATTGTCGGAAGGTCTTAAGCGCCCCGCCGATGCCGATGCCACCGCCCGCGTAGAGGATCGGACGCTGTGCGGTAGCGATCAGAGCCGCCGCGTGACCGAGCGCCGTCATGTCGAGTGACCGCGGCGCCTGCGGGTGCGGTTCGACCGTTCTCGCGGCCTGCGCCTCGCCCGCGGCGATGTTTTTCGGCAGATCGATCAGCACGGGGCCCGGCCGCCCGCTCGTCGCGATCTGCCAGGCCTCGTCCACGATGCGCGGCAGGTCCTCGATGTGCCGTGCAATGTAGCTGTGCTTCACAATCGGCAGCGTGATACCGAAGATGTCGACCTCCTGGAAAGCGTCGGTGCCCATGAGCGGCGTCGCCACCTGGCCTGTGATCGCGATCATCGGCACCGAATCGAGGTAGGCATTGGCGATACCGGTGATCAGATTCGTTGCGCCAGGCCCCGAGGTTGCGATGCAGACGCCCGGGCGGCCTGAAACGCGTGCATAGCCATCGGCGGCGAACGCTGCCGCCTGCTCGTGTCGCACGAGTACATGCCGGATGCCGGATCCGAGCAGCGCGTCGTACACGGGCATGATTGCGCCGCCGGGGTAGCCGAAGACCGTATCGACTCCCTTCGCGCGCAGGGCACCGAGCAAAACGTCGGCGCCTTTCATGCGGCCGCGGATCGCCTGAGCCAGTTCATCCGCTCCCGCAGGGTCTTGCCGACACGCTCGATCGGATGCTCGAGATCGCGCTGAAGCAGCTCGCGATAGTGGGGCAGGCCGCGATCGCTTTCCTCCACCCACTCGCGCGCGAACTGGCCCGAGCGGATCTCGGCGAGAATCGCCCGCATCGTGTCTTTGACGTGATCGTCGATCACGCGCGGGCCGCGCGTCAGGTCGCCGTACTTCGCGGTTTCACTTACGAACTGGTGCATCTTCGCGAGCCCGCCTTCGTACAGGAGATCCACGATGAGCTTCAGTTCGTGCAGGCATTCAAAGTACGCGACCTCGGGCTGGTAGCCCGCCTCCACCAACGTCTCATAGCCCTTGACGACGAGCTCCGTCGCACCGCCGCAGAGCACGGCCTGCTCGCCGAAGAGATCCGTCTCCGTTTCCTCTGCGAAGGTCGTCTCCAGAACGCCGCTCCGCGTGCCGCCGATCGCGTGCGCGTATGCGAGCGTCCGCGCCTTCGCACGGCCGGTCGCATCCTGCGCGACGGCCATCAGGCAGGGCACGCCCTGTCCCGCCTCGTATTGGCGGCGTACGAGATCGCCGGGGCTCTTCGGCGCCACCAGAACGACATCGAGCGTTTCATCGGGCTTCACGCGCTGGTAGTGGATACTGAAGCCGTGCGCGAAAAGGAGCGCGGTCTTTGCCGCGAGAACCGGTTCGATTTGCGCGAATACCGCCGGGTGGGTCATGTCCGGCGTGAGAATCGCGACGAGTGTCGCGCCGCGCGCCGCGTCCGCGGGCGCGCGTACTTCGAAGCCGTCGACTCGTGCGCGCGCAGCCGTCTTGCCTTCGGGCCGCAGGCCGACCACGACGTCATAGCCGCTGTCGCGCAGGTTGAGCGCATGCGCGCGCCCCTGGCTGCCATAACCGATGACGGCGATTCGCCCGTCCAAGGCTTTCGGATCTGCATCGTCTTCGATATAGAGCTTCATCGCGTTTCTCCTGCGGAAAATGAAAAACCCCGCAGCGGCTCGCCGGTGCGGGGTTCAGTATTGCGTTCGGTTTGTGACCGTCAGCCCAGACTACCCCGTACCTCCTGTAATGAGGACTACGAGGACGCCGACGATAAGCAGCGAGCGGACGAGCGAACCCGAAGCCGGCAATGCCGGCGTCATCTCAGAATCGACCGAGTACGGGCGGGCGGATCGCATGAGGCAATCCTCTTGGAATCGACGCGGCAAGTCAAGCGGCCCGACCTAGTTGTCTACACACTGCAGGGGTAGGCGCCGAGGACTTTAAAGAGCGACGCCGACTTCTCCAGTTCCGCCAGCGCCGGCGCCAGGCGAGGATCTGCCGCGTGACCATCCAGGTCGGCGAAGAAGACATAGTGCCATTTGCGCTGTCCTGACGGCCTCGATTCGATTCGCGTCATACTGATCCCGTGCCGGGCGAGCGGCTCAAGCAGGCGAAAGAGTGCCCCCGGCGATTCCGTATCGGCAACCGACATCAGGATCGTCGTCTTGTCACGCCCGCTCGGTGCGAACAGCGCCCGCCCGACGATATGAAACCTCGTCATGTTGTCCGGCCGGTCCTCGATCTCGGCCATGATCGTCTCTAGCCCATAGATCTGCGCCGCCACGTCGCTCGCGATCGCGGCCGTGCCGGATTCGTCCCGCGCCCGGCGCGCGCCTTCGGCGTTGCTTGACACCGCGATCTGTTCGATACCGGGGAGAATCCGGTTGAGCGTGGTGCGACACTGCGCAAGTGCCTGCTCATGAGCACAGACACGCCGGACGTCAAGGAGCGCTCGCATGCGGCCGAGCAGGTGATGCCGTATCGCGAGTTCCACCTCGCCGCAGATCTTGAGCGGCGAGGACAGGAACATGTCGAGCG
>Ga0163150_10010261_pt1 | contig 10170 bp, 3 predicted proteins | sample OliLakLV19P2IB_FD_148628 | JGI IMG/M metagenome (GOLD analysis project Ga0163150, IMG submission 148628) | Freshwater microbial mat bacterial communities from Lake Vanda, McMurdo Dry Valleys, Antarctica - Oligotrophic Lake LV.19.P2.IB | ecosystem: Environmental > Aquatic > Freshwater > Lake >...
GCACTAAGTAGTGAGGGGCGGTTCGGAACTGGCAAATGCCTGATATTCGACCGCCGCCGCATGGCAGTCGTTCTGACGCGGCACAAACACGCCGCGTATTCGAGAGCGCAGGACGACCCCTTTTTCCAGTCGTCCTGCAAACAGGCGATGCGTGAGCCGTGTCTGAGTCGATTCTTGATCGTCTGGCATTAGCAGGCTCTCGCAAAAATCGAGCGGGTGTACCATCTCGACATACGTCCAATCCGCGTTCTTCAGGCGGATCAGAAAACAGCCGGTACCGGACGTACCATCCAGCACTTGCAATGACTCCGGCGTGGAATATGTCTCGCGCTGCACATCAGTAAGGCGGAGTATCTCGCCAGTCTGGACAATGGATCGAATGTCGATGATCGGATTGCTGTCCAACAGCGGCGTCTGCACTGACGCGATCAGTTCGATACCCGCATGGCGCAAACTCTCTTGCTGTGGCTGCAACAGGCGTAAGTAAAACTGACTGCGCAGGGGTCGGTGTTGCAGTGTGTAGGTGATAACGAGGTCGGCCCCGCGAACATAGCAATCAAGTTGGCTGGTGGCCGATGCCGTGGGTTCTGATTCCTTCTGAGTCGCAGGAGCTGCAATCTCGTCAACAGCAACCGGAGGGAGCAGTGGTGCCAGAAAATTCCCGATGACGGATCCATGCTGACGAATCTTTAAGCCATCGGCTGGTTGAGTCAGGTCAACTTCGCACCGCAAATCGACAGTTTGCGGGGGCGTATCAACGAAAAGAGTCAGTTCCGTGCTGGCTTGAAACTGATGCAGAGTCCAGGCAGCAGTTGCCATGCGTTCCTCAAGAAAATGGCAATAAAAAAACCCCGCTGCTCACTTGCGTAAGACAGCGGGGCCGGAACAGAGAAGAGGCCGAGCAATAAATCCTGTCCAGACGGGATAAATAAAATTAGGCAACCGCGACCATAAAACCTACAGTCAATTGCCGGACAAGACGCACTCGTGTTCTCTTTATTATTCACTCACCACGCTCTCATCATACCAACATTTTTAACCGCGTCCAGCTTTTCGGAAAAAAATTTCGAAATTGATACGGAGTATTTTCAACCACCCTTTTGGCCGCCGGCATATCGCCCCTCGGTGCTGACACAGTGGCTGGAAAACGAGCGTGAATCGTACCGGATGCTGGCACAATCAGCCGGTGCTAAGAATGAGTCGAGACCCTATAATCTTGGTCGACCAATGAGTCGCAAGACTCCAATGGAAGACCAATTAGACAATGCCACGATTCATCCAAGAAGTACTTAATGCCAAGCTATATTGAGGTTTGCGAACAAGCAGCTCGCGCCGGAGCTGCCGTGCTGGTCGATTGGGTCGGCCGGTTCAAGATACGCGAGAAAGGGCCGGCGGACCTGGTCACCGAGGCCGATCTGGCCGCGCAGGAAGCTATCAAGGTCGTTATTCTTACGGCATTTCCCGACCATGATGTGCTGGGCGAAGAGGATCAGGCTTTCCAGGAGCGGAAATCGGAGTTCCGCTGGGTCGTTGATCCGTTGGATGGCACCACTAACTACGCCCACGCTGTGCCGCATTACTGTGTCTCCATTGCCCTGGAACACCAGGGCAATTTACTTGCGGCTACAATTATTGATCCGAATGCCAACGAATGTTACCTCGCCTCCGCCGGCGAGGGTGCCTATTTGAACGGTGAACCGATGCGTGTCAGCACGGCCAGTTCCGTGACGCAAGCCTTGGTGGCGTGCGGATTTCCGCCAAATGTCCGACGGTCGGATCGCGAGATTCAGGACTTCATTCGCGTGTTAGCAGTGGCACAGGGAATTCGCCGTACCGGTTCAGCCGCTTTGAACCTGGCATATGTCGCCGCCGGGCGTTTTGATGGATTTTGGGCCAGAGAGACCAAATCCTGGGACGTTGCCGCCGGGGCACTTTTGGTGAAAGAGGCCGGCGGAATCATGACTGGGATCGATGGAACAGCCTTTTCACTCGACCGCCCGCAGTTTTTGGCAGCCGCTACCCTGCCGTTGCACCAGGAAATGCTGAAGCTAATTAACGCCGATCTCCCTTGAAAAGCTTCAAGTTACGCCCTGCCGCAGGTACAATGGAGATTGTCCGCTCCATAGCTTATCTCATCGCGGCTTCAATCGACCAGGCGCCAGGACGGCGGCTGGCCGGAACAGGGTGCTTTTCTTGCGAAGAACCTTTAATCTGACGCTCACACTCTGTCTGGCGTGCTGCTGGTCCGTTGTCCTACAGGGGCAAACGACGCAGCCGAGGGGTGCCGCGCCTGCGACGGGTTCAGCTCAGGTTGGCCGCCCGGAAGTCCGTCCGGCGACACCCCTGCCGGCTCTTCGCGGCATCGGCCCGGTAGTTCCAGCACAAGTGACTCCCGCCGCTGGTGATACGGCTTCACCGGTTTCCGGCACGCCCGACACTGGCATCGCGGCCCCAGTTGTGCCGCCGAATGGCAATACTGTCGGGCCTGCTTCGAAACCGGCAGCCAAGGCGGGGCCTACTGCACCATCCGGTTCAGTTCAGCAGATTCAGCCGGAGGTCACTTACCGACTGTACGACAAAGACGGTGTGCTGGTTCCGGTTCCAGGGATGACTTTGGAGGAGTTCACTGAACTTTATCAACTGAAGAAACAATTGAAGCAGCCTCGTCAAGCGCCTGGCGCCAGCATCCAGCAGCTCACCGTGACTGGCGAAGTTAGCGGCAGCAATGTGGATCTTCAGGTTCAAGTTCAATTGCGACTCAGCGAAGCGGGTTGGACGAGAATTCCCCTTGGGCTAGGTTCCGCAGCACTGCAGCCCGGGGCCGAGTACAAAGGAGAGGGGGAGCACGTACTTCAGTTCGACAAAGCCAGTGGCGAATATGTAGTCTTGATCCGGGGCGAAAAGCAGAGCGAACACCAACTCAACCTCAAACTGGTTGCTCCTTTGGTAGCGGTGAGCAACGCCACCCGGCTGGTTCTGCAATTGCCGAGTGCGGTCAGTTCCAAGCTGACGCTGGATGTTCCGGGCACCGCCACGGAGATCAGCTCCAGCGGAAAGACCGTACCGGACCTCACCAAGATTGCTGGCGATCGCTCGCGGATTAGCACCCTGGGAGTCAGCGGGCCATTCCACTTGCAATGGTCAACCAGCGACAAACTTACTGCGCGACTGCCCACATTACTCGAGGCCAACGGACTATGCTTATTAAAGATTGACGGTCGAAGTGTGACCAGCGAAATGACTTTGACTGTTCGCAGTTTTGGAGCAGAGTTCGACAGCTTTCGTGTGAAGCTGCCTAAAGGGGCAGTCTCAACCGGTGGAAAGCAGCCAGGAGTGACCATTTCTCCGATTGCGAACACCACGCCGCCGGAGGTGAAGGTCACTCTCGACCAGCCGACCACAGGGCCAGTTGATGTCAAACTCGTAACCGAACGAGCTTACGATGTCACCAAAGAGGATGAAATCCTGGAACTGGCCGGCTTTGAAGTCGAGGGAGCGGAACTGTATCGGCAAGGTGGTCAAATCGCCTTGGTCGTGGTCGGTGACTGGCAAGTCCTCTGGGATAAACGTGCTCGCGTTCGGCAAATTGACGAACCGGCTGAAGCGTTAAAACGAAAGGACTTGCTGGCCGCATTCGAGTATGTCGGCCAGCCATTCACACTGAACGCGCGGATCGTGCCTCGCAAGACGCGAGTGATCGTGGATCCGGAATATGTTTTTCTGGTTGATGCTACGGAAACCAGATTGCAGGCGCGGCTGAAGTACGCAGTCCGCGGTGCCAAAGTATTTGACTTTGAGCTGGAAATGCCAGGCTGGACGATTGAAGAGATTGGACCTGCAAACGTCGTCGATTCACCAATGTTGGTGGCCGGGGATGAGTCGCGGATCCAGCTCCCACTCATACAGCCTACGGTGGGAGATGTCGAAATCACGCTGACTGCACGTCGCGCGCATCCGGCCAACGCCAGTCAGCTTGAGCTGGCCATGCCGTACCTGTTGGCCGACACGGTCAACCCGGCGACGGTGGCCATTGTGCCGGCAGACAATATCGAACTGACGACTCGCGTTGAAGAGTTAGTCGACATGAGCGCGCAGCGTCCCGTTACGAGTATTGCTTTGCCTGAACGGCAACAGGCACCGCTGTTTTTTCGTGCTGAACGGTCGCAATCCAAGTATGTCGGCAGTGTCGCCGAATACCGACAAAAGGTATCCGTTCAAGTTGGTAGCGCGATTCAGGTCCGCAGTCGCGATCTGCTGATCGAGCAGAAACTGAATTACGAAGTGCTGTATGAGCCGTTGGATCGTATCACCTTGATCGTTCCCCGGAACCTGGACCGTCCAACGCAGACGATCGAGGCCAGTCTGGATGGCCAAAAGTTGACACCACTCGTCATTGCCGAAGACGACTCCACAAATACTTTGCGCATGCAACTAGTGCTTTCCAAGCCACGCATTGGCGCGCTGCAATTGGATTTGCAATATGTTCTGCCCTTGGAAAGCCTACAGCCTGCTGCCATGCAGGTGGTAGATCTTCCATTGTGTATGCCGCTGGAGGGACGTCTCACAGCAAACACCGCAACATTAACGGTTGAGCCTGGATTGAACGTATTGGTCCGGGGGGATGCCTGGACCAAACGAGTCAAGAGCGATGCCCCGACTTCAAACCAGTTGCAACTGCTCACTTCTGCTCGCGAGACGACGCTCCCCCTATCAGTGAGCATTCAGGAGCAGAAAGTCTACGGCAAGACCGTGGTTGAATGTGGCTGGGTTCAAACCGAATTGCTAGGAGATGTTCGACAAGAGCGTGCGGTATTTCAAGTGGACACTCGCGAACCACAAGTTCAGTTAAGACTGCCTGAACAAGTCAGCACCGCCGACTTTGAGATCCTGCTCGATCAGGTAAGGCAGTTTCCAGACATTGATGAAGACCGTCAGGTCACTATTCAATTGGCCAATTCAGCCACTACCGGTCCACAGCACACCATCGAACTTCGCTATCAATATCTGAATCATGAGAGCGATACCGGGCTGGTCACTCTCAATGCGCCGACTTTTACCGGCGATGTCTGGATGCGCAAGATGTATTGGCAGTTGATTGTGCCTCGCGATGAGCATCTGATTTGGTCGGCAAATTCGCTCACTCCCGAGTACCGCTGGAACTGGAAAGGAGTCGGATTTGGGCGAACTGATTTGAAGGATCAGCCACAATTGGAAGCATTGGTTGGAGCGGTCAAGCGGAATCCAATACCAGAAGCCACGAATCCTTATCTGTTCAGCAGCTTCGGATCCAAAGGAACGTATGAAGTTCGCATTGCACGCCGTGGCACTGTGGTATTCCTTCCCTCACTGATCCTTTTGGTCGCAACACTGGTACTGATTTATGTGCCCGTCGTACAGCGACCGATCACCGCACTGATAGCTATTCTATTGCTAGGTGCGGCCTCGATCGCATTTCCAGAACCCGCGTTACTAGTTTTGCAAGCTTCCATAATCGGGGTGGTTCTTTCTCTGTTAGCGGTACTTCTGTATCGATTTTTGCGCCGGCCAGCTCGGCCTGGCGTGGCACCTGTTTCAACCGTCAGTCGCAGTTCGATTTTGTCACATCGTTCGACCGAGGCGCTGAATCGGGCTGGCACTGCTGAAAGCCACGGCAGCCACTCAATAACAAGCTTGACTGGCTCTGGTGTGTCAAGCAACAGTGCTGCCACTGGCAGCGCTGCTGGCGGCCGAGCTAGTGTGCCAGGCACTACTGGGACCAACGCGCATTTGGCAATTCCACCAGGCGCGGCTACCACCTCAAACGGCGGACCGGCCGGCAATGAATTGCGAAGTGACCCACCGGGAAATCGATCCGCGGGCAGTTCCATTTCTCGAAAGGAGTCAGGCACCGGCAACGCGTCAAATGGCGGACGGACGGGGTCCACAGCAACAGCAGCGCTACCGCGGCCACCGGACAGTTCTGATTCGCGAATTCAACAGTAGTACTACGCCACATAAATCGCACGGTGCAATGAACCATTCAGTCCTACGCAATGCCTGTTCGGAGCGAATCGCGCGGCGATTCTGGCCATTGCGTTGGCTGGCTTCGCTGTCTTTGCTTCTGACATTGTTTGGCATTGGAATGCATGGTGCCAACTCCAACGCACAGCCAGTGGCGAAAGGTGCTGTCCCTGGCACCAGCGGTGACCGACTGCGAATCAACACGACTGACACGGTCAACCCGCAGGAGCCTGCAACGGACAGTACTGCCTCAGACTCAAATGCAACGCCGGTTTCGTCCACTTTGCCAGCCGCGAAGTCTGGTGCACCGAATAGAGACCTGACCGCAAAAGCGGCCCCCGCACTGATGGCAACCGAACCGCTGAAATTTCGCCAGGTACGTGTCCCAGAGGCTCAAATTGCCAACTGGCCATCGACGCAGCGACTAGTGCCGATGTCGAAGGAAGAATTCAATCGACGGATAGCGCAACTCGAGTCGACTGCGGCGAACCCGGCTGCACCAACAACCTCTGCATTAGTTCAAGCGGAATACGAAGCTGTCCTGCAAGGGAAGGACTTGACGGGCCAGGGTCAGTGGATCGTCAAGCACGTTGGCGAGAAACCTGCCACCATCTGGCTAGGATCGCCACGACAACCGATTATCAATCCCATTTGGATTGAGCCGGCCACATTGGACGCGGCGACTCTGGGAGTCAATGCAGCGGGCCAAACGAATTTGCGCGTGAAGAATTCCGGTAAGATTCGCTTTCAGTGGTCCGCAAAAGCTGATCGTCAAAGTAACCGTGATCTGGTGTTTCACTTGTCGCTGGCGCAATGTGCGGTCAACCGATTGCATTTGACGTTGCCAGCAGAGTGGCGACCAAAGGTCGAACAAGGTGTAGTTGGAGCTCCGCAGCGCACCGATGATGGCCAGTTGAAGTGGACTGTGATGCTCGGTGGAAATAGCGAATTTGATTTAAGACTGGAACCAATCTCGCAGGTCCTCGGGGACGGGCCAACTGTGCTTTGCAAGACCACTCCTTCGTATGTAATTTCTGCCAAAGGCTTGCAGCTTTCCGCAGAATGGAAAGTCGAACCGCTGGTTGGTTCGACACAACAGTTGGCCATTGAATATCATCCTTCATTGACTCTGCTATCGGTCCGCCAAGGCGATTCCCTGATCCCCTGGTCGGTCCAAAGCAGCAGTGAGAACGCGCCCAAACGCGTCTTGCTTCAATTTGCCGAGCCTATCGAAAAAGGGGGACGCACTATCCGCTTGTTGGCGGTCGCTCCTTTGAATGCGGGCAAGAATTGGCGGCTGCCGCGGATTTATCCAGCCGCGGCCATTCGTCACGACGGGCCTGTCACGTTGCAGATCGATTCTCCAATTGTATTGAACCGGCTGACCACCAGCAATTGCCGTCAGACCAAGCGACAGCAAATTGCCGGCCCACAGCCGTCTGAAGCGTTTGCCTTTCAACCTCTCACCAGCGACGCTGAAATCGACGTACAAGTTGCCGCGCGTCGCGATCTGCTGCAAGCCGAAGTCGCGACCTCGGTGGAGTTTCTTGGCACCGAAGTCAAGGGTCGCTTGGAAGCAAATCTGCGCGCAATACAAGGTGACCGTTTTCAAATCGCCGCCGAAGTTTCGCCTGACTGGATCATCGAATCGGTGAGTTCTTCGCCACCCGATTTAGTTGCGGACTGGGAGCGTCAGCGCTCCAGCGCAACTTCCACGCTATTGACAGTGCAACTCGCGCGAAATGTGAATGCTGAACGACCGGTGCGATTGATTGTCAACGCACAGAGAAGGCGTGCCGGCCTGGAAGATACCATGCGCATCGACGATCTGCGGATTGTCGATTTTCAGGATATTGCCGTGACGCGGCAGATCGTGGCACTGCGCAGTGTCGGGCCTTACCGCCTTGATTTTCAAAAGGCTGAAAACTTGACGCGGCTCGATGCACGCAACCTCAGTACTTCGGATGCCGCGCTACTAGGTGCTAATCCGAAAGGACTGCTCTTTGTGGTCGATGCGGCCGCCGAGGACATGCGTCTGCGACTAGTACGGGAAGTACCACAGTTTTCCGGAGCGATTCGGGTTCAAACTACATTGAGTAACGACTCGCTGACCGAATCGTATCGATTTGAGTGCATACCAGCGGCCAATGAACTGGATCGAGTCGTGGTACACTTCTCCGAAGCGCGCAGCGAGCCACCGCAATGGTCGGTCGAGAACGAGCCGAAAAATACGATTTCCGCACGCAAGCTAACAGGCGATCAGTGCGTTGCAATCGGCGCACCACTGCGCGGCGAGACCTGGGAAGTCACTCTGCAAAATCCCTTGAGCGATCCATTTGCCCTACTGGCCAGTCGAGTTGCTCCCTCGGCCCCAACTTTGCCGTTGGCACTCGCTTCACTAGTTCAATCCACTTCACAACGTGGCGAAATTGTCATTCGCTCGATCGCCGATGCCATACCGGATGTACAGTATCGCCGATTGGTGGCCATTCCCTCTCCGGCAGAAGCACCGGGTCAGGTACGCTCAACATTGATTACCTTGGAGTATCAGCCAAACGACGACTTATTCACGCCCGAAGGGGCATTGGTCAGTTTGCAATCTCCTGCCGACAATCAACTAACCAATGGTTGGATCTGGAACTGGCATACCGATGCGTATTTGGATGCTTCGGGCACCCTTGAGCAGCACGCCACTATCCAGGTCGAGGCAGCAGGAAAGTTGCGCTTGCAGGCAAAATTCTCGGGAGTTGAAACGGTTCCTGTCGTGATCGTCAACGGCGTCCGTGCGAAGGTGGATCAATATGATGCTGTCAGTGGTGAATTGGGCATCGACCTGCCAAGGTCCGACCGCTTTCCCACAGTCGAATTGATCTGGCGAACCGCCGGCACGCCACTCTCCATATTTTCGCATGCGCAGCTCAGCACTCCAACGGTGAACATTCCAGTTCTAAAGCGAAGTTGGACGGTATGGCTGCCACCTGGTTTAGAATTGGCAGATTCGGCCAGCGGCAGTCAGGCTTTTTCTGCTCCTCAAAATTCCTGGACCAAGCGATTATTCGGTCCCTTAGGGCGCGGTGCCGACCAGGATTCATTTAAACCGTGGTCGAGGCGTGATTGGCAAGATGTCAGTGGAGGGCAATCCGCCAGCCCGCAAGTCGAACTTTGCGCGCAAGAATTGATCGAACAATTGCGCAGTTCAGTGACTGGCTCGACACTAGGTAGTAGCACCAATGGATCGACCTTTGGGGAAAAAATTTACGCGGCTTGGATCGATTCCTCAAAACCGCTTAAGGGGAACTCGCTACCACTGCTCATTCACGTCGCAGCGCTCCAGCAGGCAGGACTAGACCAGCGATCTACTTTCGCGAGCGAGGATGGAACAATACCTCGATCGCGGTCAGCCGTTACCGACGAATTGATGGTGCTGGTCCATCCCAAGGGCCTCTTACTGACCACCGAGAGTTTTGCCAGACAATGGATCGGATCCGCGGAAATCAAACCTGCAGGTTTGCAGCATATTTCGGCAGGAACATTGTCCGCAGCGTTTGACTCTGGAACACTGGCTTCGACAATCGGTCCGGTGGTGCCGGTCGAGACTTGGATTTCGCTCCCACCAACCAGCGGCGGCTGGAAGAAGGTTTCCACTGCCAGCGCCACAAAACAATTGTACCGCGAGTGGACCACCTATCATTTTACTGACAATGGCACTGCTGCCTTGAATCTATGGATTGTTCGTCCTGCTACTGTGCGTAGCCTGGCCTGTGCATTATTTCTGTTGACAGCATTAGCCTTCTGGAAAATCAAATCGTTCTCCGGCCCAATGGGAGCAATCTTGCTGGGCATTTGCGCATTCGTCGCAATGCTGCTGCCGACTGTGCTAATTTCTTTGGGCGCGGCCGCATTTGTTGGAATTTTGTTTGGTGCATTTTGTCGGCGGTTCACACCGATTGCTAGCGATACTGATCACAACGCAGCGGTTCATAAGCCCGAATTGGAATCGACCGCGTCGCGAGCCGTGATGGCAACGGTGTTGCTAACAATCGCCTGTTGGGCCAGCAGCGCACTGGCGCAAACGACTGTGGATTCGTCCGCCAGTCCAACCGGAACGATTTTCGAAGTCGTAATTCCCATTGACGATCGGCAGCAGCCAACTGGAGACACATATTACTT
>Ga0163150_10010265_pt1 | contig 10168 bp, 9 predicted proteins | sample OliLakLV19P2IB_FD_148628 | JGI IMG/M metagenome (GOLD analysis project Ga0163150, IMG submission 148628) | Freshwater microbial mat bacterial communities from Lake Vanda, McMurdo Dry Valleys, Antarctica - Oligotrophic Lake LV.19.P2.IB | ecosystem: Environmental > Aquatic > Freshwater > Lake >...
ACGTTATGTTCGCGTGCGGGGCTGGCATGACCTGCCGCCGCGGCCTGTCCGTGAGCAGCGGCGCCGCTGGATTGCGGCTGAGTCTCACTGGCCTGTGGATGCGGGTTGTCGCTCGCCGTGGACGCAGTGTCGCGGCCGGTGGCGGAGCCTTCACCCAGGTCGGGCTTGCGGCCGCGGGAGAACTGCTTTACCGGCAGAACCGTGGTGGAGTCGAGGCCGAGAAAATCGGAATCAAGCGCGACGATGATGTCCGCCTTGTCGAATTGCGGATGCGCCGTGAGCGCCTGTCCGAATGCCATCTGAGACCCGGCGATGGCGTTGTCGGCATTCACCGGCTCATACTCAACCCACTTCGCCTTGGGCCACTTGGCGAGGGTGGCTTTCTTAACAGCTTCAAGGGTTGGCGAGCTGGTGGTCTCGCTCAGGAAGCGAACCTTGGCGCCGTCGCCCGCTTTGGCGAAATGGCCGGCGGCCCACTTCTTGTACTCGTCCCAGGACGACTGCTTGCCGCCCTGCATGACGCTCTTCAAACGATCGGGATCGTACAGGCTGAGCAGCGACGCCTGCTGAAACGCGCTGGCGGCGCCGAGACTATAAGGATGGTCGGGATTGCCCTCGATCTTGGTGGGGCGGCCATCGTGTGTTTCAACGAGCAGCCCCTGCACGGATCCGCCAAAAGGTATGGCGGTCGCATACATATAAGCTTGCCCGGGGACGTAATCCTCAATGCCCTTGGAGTTGGGCAGGATCTTCTCCACCGGCCGGCGGCAGGCGGTAAGGCCGGCGAGTCCAAAAGACGCGGCCATCAGCTTGAGCACGTTGCGGCGCGAGCGCCCGTCGAGCATTTCAGACGCGCCCGCGGGGAACTCGCGCTGCACCCACTCGCGAAATTCCGGTTTATCGGCGAGCTGGTCGAGGCTGCGCCAGTACTTCTTCCCAGTGAGACCGTCGCCGTCAATTTGAATCAAACTCATCCAGTCCCTCTATCGATGACAACCCGAGCAATGCGTCGGCGGAGCGATGCGCTTCTCCGCGATGATCTCGCGCCCGATTTCGGCCGGATCACGATCCGGTTTCCAGTCCAGTTTGGTGACCAGCGCCGCTGGCCGAAGCCTGGACGCGGGGTCGCGGTGGCAGTCGAGACACCAGCCCATGTTGAGCGGCTCAACCTGCTTCACCTCCACCATTTCATCCACGCGGCCGTGGCAGGAAACGCAGCTCACACCCGCCGTGACATGCGCCTGGTGGTTGAAGAAAACGTAGTCCGGAAGCCGGTGCACCTTCACCCATTGGACCGCCGTGCCGTTGGCAAAGCTATTTCGAATGGGCGTGAGCTTAGGACTCTGGGGCTTCACCCGCACGTGGCAATTCATGCAGACTTCAGCGGCGGGGATAGCCGAATACGCGGCCTTGGTGACAGTGGAGTGGCAGTAGGTGCAATCCATACCAAGATTGCCCGCGTGAAGCTTATGGCTGTACGGCACCGGCTGAATGGGCGTGTAGCCGGGCTCAAGCACTTTGGGGTGCGAGAGCACGGTGTAGGCGCCGATGCCGCCCACGGCGCCGAGCGCGACAACGGCGCCGATGATACGCACGAACCTGTCGGTCGACTTCGGAAAAAGCAATGCCATCTTGCGTGGATTCTCCCAGTGAACCGCTACCCAGAACGGTGGCCCCTCGAAAAATGCTGTTTGGACAACTATAACCGCTGTCCGAGGTTGACTATATTTCTACCATGACCGTATAAATTCCGCAATGGCTGTAATCATTCTTGCTGCACGAATGTATCGCTGAGGGTCGAAAAAAGCGTTCCCGGCGACGCAAGCGTATGAAAGCGAGAGAGATCAAGCGTCAAAACGGCTGCAGGCTCATCGTCACGGTGACGCTGGTCGGCGAAGTACACCAAGGGTCTGGAGTCAGGAGTCTGAATGGACTGGCGGTGCTTCCGCATTCCGTCTCCTTGTCTCCTGTCTCCTGACTTCCGGCCATGGCGCACAGCCGAAAGCCAATGTATTGAGAGCACGACTTGTCATTCCCGCTCCTTGTCAAATTTCCCAGGCACAACGATAGAATAATTTCATTAGACTCCGCGTGGCGGAATACTAATCATGGATCGCGAAGATAATCCGGCTCGGAACTCGCTGCGGCGGGTGGGCGCGAAATTGCCGTCACCGGCATCGCTCGCCTCCCCGGCCCCGCCCACGCCGCCCAACAGCGCCGCCAAACTCTTTGGCGACCTGAGAGTCCGCCCAAAGCTGATGGTGCTGCACAACCTGTTCTTCCTTGTGCTGGCCTCCGCGGCGTATTTTACACTAATTCCGCTGTTCGAGCAGCAGGTGGCGGACGCCCGCAACCGCGAGATCAACCTGATCCGTCAGGTCTTCTCGTCCGACCTGCCGCTGTCGAAGCTGAGCGGTCTGGAGGCGTACGACTATTTTGAAGGCGCCGCGGAGGATCTCACATTAAAGGAAGATGTCAGAACGTGGCTCGACTCCAATCCCGGCGCCATCTGGACCAGCGATAACTCGGACTATATCTATCGCAAGGATCCGCGTACGGGACTTTACCGGCGGCTGAAGGTGACGCAGACCTTCTACAACGATGTGGTTCATCGGGCTGAGCTGACCCTGTTCATCGTTCTGGGCGGCATTTATATGCTGGCCGTCGTGCTGCTCGAATCGTTGATCATGCCGTTGTATGTGTACCGTCCGCTGCGGCTGATGCTGGACGCCGACACGGCGACGCAGAGCGGAGACCGCGAGCGCGAGATGATCCCCGAGCAGTACATTCCCGGCGACGAGATCGGGCAGATCATGCGGTCGCGCAATGCGGCGGTGGCGGAGTTGCGGGGGCATGAGGACAACCTGGCGGCAGCGCTCCGGCGCCTGGAGGAACAGGACCGTCTGGCGAGCCTCGGCCTGCTGAGCGCGAGCGTCGCTCACGAGTTGAACACGCCGCTGGCGGTGCTCCACGGATCAATCGAGAAGCTGCGCGAGACCACGGCCGACGCGCACACGCTCGACCGCCTGGCGCGGATGATGCGCGTTACACAGCGGCTGCGGACCATCAGCGAGATGTTGACCGACTTTGCCCGCCAGCGAAACCCGCGGATGGAGCCGGTGGCGCTGAGGCCCGTGATCGATGAGGCCTGGGGACTGGTGGCGATCGACGAGCGGGCGTCGATGATCGAGTTCTCAAATGAAGTGGACCCGGCATATCGGACGGTCGGCAATTCGGGCCGGCTGGTGCAGGTGTTCGTGAACTTGCTGCGGAATGCGCTGCAGTCGAGTGCGGGACAAATTCGGGTGCGCTCCAAGAAGTCGCGATCGTGGATTTCGATAGCGGTGGAGGATAACGGGCCTGGGATACCGGCCGACGTGCTGCCGGAGTTGTTCGAAGCGTTTGTGACCACGCGGCTGGATGCCCGTGGAACAGGGCTTGGCTTGGCGGTAGCGGAGGGGATCGTCACCGGCTGGAGGGAGGGGCGTGCCTGGAGGTGAAGCTGCCGCTAAAAGAGATTTAGGCGGCGGTTGCTCCCGCCGGCCATGCTTCTTTTACCGACGGGGATTCTTCACGCGGGCGGCGATGGTGGGTGGCAGGCGCAAAAAGTCGTTGGTGTTCCAGGTGTAGATCACCTCGGCCTCGGCTTTGAGCGCGCAGTGCCCCAGGATCGCGTCGTAAATCGCGCCGCCCGCGAGATTGGCCGCGGCGGACGCTTCCGCCATTTGAAAATACTCCCGTTCGTCGAGAGCGACGAGCGACAGGTGCTCGCGGATGTCGCCGAGAAACAGCAGCGCCTCGTTGCCACTGACACGCCGTTTGCCAGGCATGCCGGTTAAGGTGGCGTAGACCTCGGCGAGGCTGTGAGCGCCGCAGCAGGCGTCGTTCTTTCCGAACCGCAGGAAGATATCGATACTCGGGGCATGGTGCTCATGGTCCGCGTAAAACGTAGCGACGAGGACGGAGGTGTCGAGGAGGGCCTTCAACGGCTCTCCCCCGCGTTTTGACGGTGACGTTGCGAGCGGATGTTGCGGAGCGTTTCCTCCGTAGCGCCAGCGGTGAGCGGATCGCCGGTGCGGAACACCCGGACACCGCGCTCCTTTTGCAGGGGCGTGGCGCCGCGCTTGGGCCGCAACGTCACTTCATCACCCTTGACCGTGATGTCGAGAGTGTCGCCGGGCGAGAGATGCAACTCGTCCCGGAGAGCCTTTGGCAGGACCACACGGCCCGCTCGATCAAGTGTGACGTTAGAGGTCATAACCCATTCCACAGTGGTTTCACCCACTTGGGAAATGGTAATCATATTTCCACCACTCCAGGAGAATAATCGCAGCCCGTGAGGTCCATCGGTTGACGAACTCCAATGCCGAGCCGCCCGCCGAGAACGTCGAAACCCGAAGCCCGCGCGACCGTCTGTTACTATGATCCCCGTGCGTGTACGCGTACTCTTTTTCGGGCAACTTAAGGACATTGTGGGCCGCTCTGAAGACTCCATCGAAGTGGAGGAACCGGCTGACTTGTCTACCGTTTTCGAGCGGTATTCAAGCGAGTTTCCGCGGCTCGTTGCGCTACGCAAGAGCATTGTTCTCGCGCGCAATCAGCAGTTCTCCGATCCCTCAACGCCTATCGCGGAGGGCGACGAGATCGCGTTTCTTCCGCCCGTTAGCGGCGGCGCGGGACCCTACACGCATATGGTGGAGGAGACAGGAATCTTTGCCGCCATCACTCGCGAGCCGGTTGACACCCGCGAGGTGATCGCCCGGATCCTGAAGCCCGAAGACGGCGCCTTCGTGAATTTTGAAGGCGTGGTGCGGAACAATACCAAGGGCCGGGCGACGCGGTTTCTCGACTACGAGTGCTACGAGGCGATGGCGATCGGGACGATGGCGGCGCTGGCCCGCGAGATTAAAGCTGCCCACGCCATCACGAGCCTGGCGATGGTCCACCGGCTTGGGCGCATGGAGATCAGCGAAACCAGCGTGGTGGTGGTGGCCGCGGCGCCCCACCGGCGGCCTGCTTTCGATGCCGCGCTGGAGGGCATCAACCGGCTCAAGAAAACCGTGCCGATCTGGAAGAAGGAACATTTTGAAGATGGTGAAGTTTGGGTAGAGGGCGAGTGGGACGAATCCATACGGTCTGCTTAACGCTGCTCACGCTGGCCGCGGCAGGAGCGCAGGAAAGGCCCGTTTTCAAGAGCGACGTACGCCTGGTGCGCTTGCTCGCGACCGTCAAAGACCCGTCCGGCAACCTGGTGGGCTCTCTCGACAAGTCGCTGTTCCAGATCTTCGACAACGGCGTGGAACAGCAGATCTCCGTCTTTGAGCGCCATACTGAACAGCCTCTCTCGGTCTCGATCCTCATCGATAATAGCGGCTCCACCGCCAAAGACCTGAAGTACGAAATAGACTCGGTCCAACGCTTCCTGAAGGCGCTCTTCCGCGATGGGAACCCCGAGGACCACGCTGCCATCTACACCTTCAACTGGCAGGTGGTGCTGGTGAAGAATTTTACGCGCAACCTGGATTCGCTGGAGCGGTCTCTGAAGTCTGTCAAGGGTGAAGCCGGAACCGCACTCTATGACGCGATGTACCTGGCGTCGGGCGATATCGCGGAGCGGGCGGGCGCGCGCCACGTGCTGATCATCGTTACCGACGGCGGCGACACGACCAGCTCCAAGAACTACCACCAGGCGCTGGAGGCCGCGCAGAGGGCCGACGCCGTGGTTTATCCGATCCTGGTGATGCCGATCACCAACGACGTGGGCCGCAATATCGGTGGTGAGAACGCACTCACCACCATCGCCGCGGGAACCGGCGGCCGCGTGTTCGCGCCCACCCTCGGGGCTAAGTTGGACGCCGCCTTCCAGGACATCCTCACCGACCTTCGGACGCAGTACCTCATCGGCTACTATCCTAAAAACGTGCCGCTTTCCAAGAACCGGTTTCACCAGCTCAGGCTGATCGTGAACCGCCCCGGTTTGCGGGTGCTGACACGAAGCGGCTACTATGGAGATTCCTCACCATAGGACGCACTGAACCGCCTTGACGCCGCGATGACTAAGACTGTAACCGCCAAGAACAAACTGAAACCGCCCGACCAGACGCTTGAAGAGCCAAAGTATCTGAAGAAGCTCATCGAAAAAGGCGCACCTGTTTGCGTGAGGCTGACAAATAACGAAGAAATTCTCGGAAAAGTGGAATTTTACGACACGACTTTCATCCGCATCACCCGCGATGACGGTCCCAATTTATTCGTGTTTAAGCACGATATCAAATATCTGTACGAGGTGGGATAGCACTTGGCCTCCTATCTCGAAACGGCAACGGAAATCGCGCGTGAAGCCGGCTCTCTTTTATCGGGGCATTTTGAACGGCGGGTCGCCTTCGAGTTGAAGGGCGAGTGGGACCTTGTCACCGAGGCCGACCGCGCCTCTGAAGCGCTGATCGTCGAACGCCTGCGCAACCACTTTCCAACCCATAGCATCGTCGCCGAAGAAGGCGGAGGGTGTCAGGGATCGTCGGAGTATACTTGGTACGTCGACCCGCTGGACGGCACTACCAACTTTGCCCACAGCTTTCCGGTTTACAACGTGACGCTCGGCCTTGAGCGCGCGGGCCAGATGATCGCCGGGGTGATTTACGACCCCACGCGCAACGAGATGTTCGCGGCCGAGCGCGGCGCCGGAGCCTATCTGAATCACCGCCGCATTCACGTTTCGCAAGCCAAGCGGCTGGAGGATTCACTCATCGCCACGGGATTTCCGAGCAAGAAGCGGCATCATAATATCAATATTCATTTCTACTATCAGCTCGCGATGGTGACCCACGGCGTGCGTCGCGCCGGCGCCGCCGCGATCGATCTCGCCTATGTTGCCTGCGGACGCCTGGACGCGTTCTGGGAGTTTCAACTCAACCCGTGGGACATGGCCGCCGGCCTCCTGCTGGTGGAGGAAGCGGGCGGACGCTGTTCAGACATGCTGGGCGCCCCGGCCACTTTACGCGGTCCGCACCTGCTTGCCGACAACGGCGCAATCCACGAAGAAATCCTCGAGATGTTCCGCGGAGTGTTCGCCGGCGAGTACCGTCACACGCTGGTGGAGTTACCGCGCTAAGCAGCGCGTTCGATTCGGCCACCTTCCGGACAAGCCTGAACGAATTGCCGTCTCCCGGCGTCAGGCCCTTACAGAAAGGGCTCCAAACCGTTGCGCGAGACATGCCTCCACCCAGGTTCTCCATCATCATCCCGGAGTGAAACGAGGAGGCCTGCGCGAAACGAAGAGCGTTTGATCGGCGGTTGCCTGGAATCGATTCGAACTGCCGGCACGCCCTATCGGGACCGGTTGGAAGTGATCGTGGTTTTGAACCGATGTTCCGACAGAACCGAGGAGATCGCCCACAGCTTCGGTGCACGAACGATCACGCTAGTCTTTTTCAAGCGGCTGCAATTCACCGAGCATCGTCGGCACCAGTTCAGAGACCGTCGGATGAATGTGCATCGCGCGCTGAATGACCGTGTACGGCGCTTTGGCGTACATCACGTCGAGGATCGAGTGAATCACCTCGTCCCCCCCAGTCCCTAAGATCGACGCGCCGAGTATCTGCTTCGATTCCGCATCGACGATCACCTTCATGAAGCCGTGCGTCTCGCCCTTCTCCACCGCGCGGCCAACCTTCGTCATCGGCCGCTTGCCCACGAGCGCCCGCCGACCCGATTTGCGGACTTCAGCCTCAGTCATCCCGGCACGCCCCAGCGGCGGATCGATGTAAAGCGCATACGCCTGAATACGGTCGCTGACACGTCTCGGATCGTGATCGATCAAATTCGCCGCCACGATTTCGGCATCGTTAAACGAGGTGTGCGTAAACGCGCCCTTGCCGTTGCAATCGCCCATCGCCCAGATACCATCGGCGCTGGTGCGAAGCTGATCGTCCACCACGATGTACCCTCGCTCATCCGCCTTCACGCCTGCCTTCTCCAAACCGAGATCGTCGGTGTTCGGACGCCTCCCGAGCGCGAGCAGCAGATGAGTTCCCACCACCTCGGTTGAACCGCCGCTACACTCCACACGCGCCACGATTTTCTCCCCGCGACCCTCGAACGCCAGGCAGTCGGCGTTCAATCGAAGGTGAATCCCCTCGCCCTCGAGAATCTCCTGGATCGCGGCGGACACATCCTCATCCTCACGGTCGATCAGCCTGCCGCGACGCTCGATGATGGTAACTTCACTGCCGAACCGGCGGAACATCTGCCCGAACTCGAGGCCGATGTAGCTGCCGCCCACAATCACCAAATGCCGCGGCAGATAATCCACTTCCATCATCGAGCTATTGGTGAGGTAAGACACCCGATCGAGGCCCTTGATCTCGGGAATCGAGGCGCGGCATCCGGTGTTGATGAAGATGCGGCCCGCCGTCAGCCGTTCACCGCCCACCAGCACTGTCCTGGCCGATTCAAATCGGGCGTGCCCCTGGTAAACGGTGCAGTTCTCCATCTTCCGGAGCCACGACTCGACGCCCGTGCGCGACTGCGCTGAAACCGAATCCTTCCGGGCCTTCACCCGCTTCATATCTACCCGCACATCAGCGCCGCCGCTCACGCCGAACTCTTCCGCACGCCGCACCATGTGCGCTGCGTAGGCGCTCGCCACCATCGTCTTGGTGGGAATGCAACCCGTGTTGACGCAGGTGCCGCCGAACAGCTTGCGCTCGACAATCGCGACCTTCATTCCGGCCGCGGTCAATCGCGATGCGAGAAATGGGCCCGCCTGCCCCGTTCCGATAATGATGGCGTCGAAGCTCTGGTCCATGATGCCCCCATATCATCATCGCTCCGATCCTCACGGGCTGGAAGTTTTCCCATATTGATTTGGCCGACTGATCGGGTATTATGAAGGCCTGGGGACGCCGCTCAAGAGCGGTCAAGCCTTTGGCAGGATGGGGCTTTCGGGCATCCCTTCACCAGCTCTGCCGGGCGCGGCGATTTTCACGTCTCAAATTCTAACCGCAAATCTGCTTTACTTTCAACGAATTCAGGTGTTACGCTGAAGGTCGAAAATGCGTACCGTCGACCTGATTCACCGCAAACGCGAAGGGGAAGAGCTATCCCCCGAAGAGATCACGTTCCTGGTGGAAGGGTACACCAGGAATGAGATCCCGGACTACCAGATTTCGGCTTTCCTGATGGCCACGTTCTACTCGGGCATGACGGACCGGGAAGTGAGTGCGTTAACCGACTCCATGGTGCGTTCGGGTGAAACGCTGGACCTCTCCGGCATCCCCGGCGTCAAGGTGGACAAGCACTCCACCGGCGGTGTCGGCGATAAAACCAGCCTGATTGCGGCGCCGCTTGCCGCCGCCGCGGGTGTCGTGGTTCCCATGATTTCGGGGCGCGCGCTAGGACACACGGGCGGCACGCTCGACAAGCTCGAATCGATCCCGGGTTTCAGGACCAACCTCACCATCGAAGAATTCCGCGACCTTTTGGTGAAGCATAAGCTCGCCTTCATCGGGCAGACTCCGGAGATCACTCCCGCCGACGGAAAGCTATACTCGCTGCGCGATGCAACGGCCACGGTGGAGTCGATCCCGCTGATCGCTTCGTCCATCATGTCGAAGAAACTGGCGGCCGGGCTTGATGCGCTGATCCTCGACGTCAAGGTGGGCTCGGGCGCGTTCATGAAGCGGCAGGTGGATGCGCGAAGGCTTGCGCAGATGATGGTGGGCATCGGCCGCCGCCTCGACAAGAAGGTGCAGGCGCTGATCACGGACATGAACCAGCCGCTCGGCTACGCCATCGGCAATGCGCTCGAGGTGATGGAAGTATCGCAAACTTTGCAGAACGCGGGCCCCACGGACCTCACACGAATCTCGCTCGAACTTGCCGCCCGGATGATCTTCCTCGGCAAGATCACGCCAACCCTTGATGAGGCTCGGGAAATGGCGCAGTCTCGCCTGCTCGATGGCTCCGGCTACCGCAAGCTGAAGGAAGTGATTCAGGCGCAGGGCGGCAATCCGCAGGTGCTCGATCGTTTCGAACTGCTGCCGAATGCAACGGGCGTCCGCGAGATCTCTTCGCCGCGCCCTGGCTTTGTGAGCGGCATCGAAGCCGAGTACATCGGCCTGGCGTCGTCGATGATCGGCGCCGGCCGCAACACCAAGGAAGACACGAT
>Ga0163150_10010268_pt1 | contig 10166 bp, 8 predicted proteins | sample OliLakLV19P2IB_FD_148628 | JGI IMG/M metagenome (GOLD analysis project Ga0163150, IMG submission 148628) | Freshwater microbial mat bacterial communities from Lake Vanda, McMurdo Dry Valleys, Antarctica - Oligotrophic Lake LV.19.P2.IB | ecosystem: Environmental > Aquatic > Freshwater > Lake >...
CCCGCACCCCCTGCCCGGAGATTCTCAATGATTCGTCGCACCACCATCGTTTCCGTATCCGCCGCGGCCACCATCGCATTTGCTGCAGGACATGGGCTCTCGCAACCCGAGTCTGTGAAAACCCCCGTGCCCGATCGCCCCGCCGCCGCGCCGGTCCCGCCATCGCCGATGCCCGACACCAGCGAGATCGTCGAGCGGCTCGAAGAGCAGGCCGCGACGGCCGAGCAGCACAAGCTGCTCGAAGCGCTCGTCGGCACGTTCAAGGCCGAGAGCCGCATGTACATGGACCCGGACCCGAAAGTGGCACCGCTGGCTTCGCACGGCACGGGCAAAGGCGCATGGATCCTCGGCAAAAGATTCGTGAAGGTGGACACCCTGGTGGGCCAGGATGCCGCCAAGAAGGAACTCGCCACCGAGGCCATGACCATCTACGGGTTCGACACGCGCACGCAGAAATACACCGTGCTCGCGCTCGACACGCTCGGAACGTACTGGGTGAGCGCTGACGGCGATTACGACGAGGAGTCAAAGGAACTGCGGCTGGCTGGCATCGTCGAAGACGGGGGCCAGAAGATGAAGTTCAAGTGGGTGGTGAAGCTGGCAGAGAAGGGAAACACGACGAGCGTGATGCTGAACATCGATGGCGAGATGTGGATGAAGGCGGCGGAGGTGGTGTTGGAGAAGAAGTGAAGGGTGAACGGCGAGCAGTGAGCAGTGATTGGTGGTGAGGGAGTACACTGGGTTCTATGAGCACCTTGCCGGCGGGAGCTTCTTCGGTATCTGCGTCATCTGCGGCAGTTTCGCTGCGCGATGTCACTGCGGAGTACCTGCGCGCCGAAGCCAAGATCAAGCTGGGCGGCGGGGCGGGAGCGATCGAGCGGCAACACGCCAAGAAGCGGCTGACGGCTCGGGAGCGGGTGGCGCTGCTGGTAGATGCAGAACCAGCGAAAGAAAAAACATCGGGCCAGAGGCCCGATCCACACAACTTTACCGAGATCGGGCTGTGGTGCGCGCACGGGATGTATGCCGAGCATGGGGGCGCGCCGGCCGCGGGCGTGGTGACGGGCGTGGGGATCGTGCAGGGTCGTCCGTGCATGATCATCGCCAACGATGCGACCGTGAAGGCCGGCGCGTTTTTCCCGATGACGTGCAAGAAGATCATCCGGGCCCAGATGATCGCCATGATGGCGCGGCTGCCGCTGATTTACCTCGTGGACAGTGCCGGGGTGTTCCTGCCGCTGCAAGAGGACGTGTTTCCCGACACCGACGACTTCGGGCGCATCTTCCGCAACAACGCCGTGATCAGTGCCGAGGGCATCCCGCAGATCGCGGCCATCATGGGCTACTGCGTGGCGGGCGGAGGCTATCTGCCGGTGCTGTGCGACACGCTGCTGATGACCGAGGGAAGCGGGCTGTATCTGGCCGGTCCAGCCCTGGTGAAGGCCGCGATCGGGCAGGTCGTTACTGATGAAGAGCTCGGCGGCGCGAAGATGCACGCGGGCGTGAGCGGAACGATCGACTTTCGGGAGAAGGATGATGAGAGCTGCCTGAGGCGGCTGCGAGAGCTCTTCGGGAAGTATGGGTCGCATGAGAACCATAAGACCCATTCAGATTCCGCCGCTCGAACCCGCGTTCCGCCGCCCTACCGCGACCCGAGCTCGATCTACGAAACATTCACCGACAAAGCCGGTGGGCAGTACGAGACTCGCGAGATCATCACCGCGCTGGCCGACAGCCGCAACGAGAACGGATCGCTCGCACCCGATTGGGACGAGTACAAGGCGGACTATGGTCCGAGCATCGTCTGCGGCTATGCCAACATCGGCGGCCGCGCCTGCGGAATCGTCGCCAACCAGAGGAAACTCACCAAGACCGCCGACGGCAAGGTCCAACTCCCCGGCGTGATCTACCACGACTCCGCCGACAAGGCCGCACGCTTCATCATGGACTGCAACCAGCGGAAGATCCCGCTGATCTTCCTGCACGACACCACCGGCTTCATGGTCGGCAAGGAATCCGAGCAGCACGGCATCATCCGCGCGGGGGCCAAGATGGTCAACGCGATGAGCAACTCGGTCGTGCCCAAGATCGTCGTCATCCTCGGTGGCAGCTACGGCGCGGGCAACTATGCGATGTGCGGCCGCGCATTCGATCCCTTCCTCTCCTACGCCTGGCCGGGTGCCCGCTGCGCGGTCATGGGCGCGGCCCAGGCCACCGGCGTGCTCGCGATGATCGAGGAAAAGAGCCGCGAACGCAAAGGCGAGAAGATCGATGAGGCCACGCACAAGACCATCCTCGACGCGGTTCGGGCCAGCTACAACGAGCAGCAGGACATCCGCCACGCGGCCGCACGCGGCTGGGTCGACCGAATCATCGAGCCGCACCGCACGCGGGAAGAGTTGATCGCGGCGCTGGGAATGACCATCGGCTGGGATTACTCGCGCCCGTTCAAGACCGGCGTCTTACAGACGTAAGGGATGTGCCACCGATCTGCTGCACTGAGCAGGTCGGTGCGACAGGCACGAAATATCCTCTGGCACGCCGCTTGCACTTCATCCCCGGTGACCGCGCCTTGAAGCGCTCCGCCTGCCACTGTGGCAGGCCTGCCGCCGAACGACGCGGACACCGTATCGGAGGTGCCGATTGGCCAACTCAATCAGGCCGAACTCGACCCCGCAGAACTCGCCTTCCGCAGACACCCACTGGATGGTCGCCGCGTGGCCCGGTATGGGCAACGTCTCCATGCTCGCGGCCGGCTACCTTGTCCAGAAGCTCGGCATGAAGCTCGTCGGCGAGTTTGCGCCCGCCGCCAACTCGACCATGTTCGGCATCGGCGCGGTCGAGGTCCACGAGGGCATCGTCGGCAAGCCGCGCCTGCCGCACAGCCGCCTTTACCAGATCGATGGCGCTGCCGGAATCGGCAAGCTCACGGTGTTCATCGGCGAGGCCCAGCCCAACACCGGCGCGTACATGTTTGCCAACGAACTCATGAGCAAGGCCACGCAACTCGGCGTGCAGCGCGTCGTGACGTTCGCCTCGATGGCAAGTGCGATCCACCCGCTGGAGCAGCCGCGCGTCTTCGGCGCGGGCACCACCGGCGACATCGTCGAAGGCCTGCGCAAAATGGATGTCGATCCGCTCCCGCAGGGCCGGATCGGCGGGATGAACGGCATTTTGCTCGGCGCGGCCGCGGAACGCGGCGTGCCTGATGTCTGCCTCATGGGCGAGATTCCCGGCTTCGCTCCCGGTGTGCCCAACCCTCGCGCGACCACGGCCCTGCTCGACGCCTTCGGCCAGATGACCGGTCGCCCGCTCGATCTCGACGACCTCGGCCCCCACATCGGCGCGATCGATGAGGTGCTGATGAAAATGCTGGAGCAGATCCAGAAGCAGCAGCGAAACGTCGAGAGCTTCGATGAGCCGAACGATTCGGACGGCGACGAGGGCGACGAACGCAAAGGTGGAACACCGATGCTGCCGGCGTCATCGTCCTCCACGGCCAAGCCGGAACTCGACCCGCCCAGCCGCGAGAAGATCGAACAGATGTTCGAGGATGCCGGCGGCAACCGCGACAAGGCCGCGGCGTTGAAGAAGGAGCTCGATGGTCTCGGCGTGTTCGAGCAGTATGAGGACAGATTCCTGGACCTGTTCAAGCGGTAGCCTTGCCGACCCGTGGGACGTTCGACCGTACCCCGTCCTTTTTATGGGCACGGCGAGGTGCCGGCGAAGCCCTGCCTCGGAATGGCGACACACCCAAGGCTAATCTACCACATGCTCATGCGGCCGAAGAGACATAAGCGGGTGTTGCATCGCGGATCTCCATTGCCAATCGCGTTGGCCATGCTGGCGATTCCGATAACGCCGCTGGCGACGACCGCCCAAGTGCCTGCTGCCGCCCCCGGTTCGCCGCCGGTGCCCCAGACTTGGAAGGCCGGCGACTATTACCCGCCGCGCCCGACCGAGTGGCCCCACGATCGGATCGCGCCTCTGTTCAATCAAGTTAGCACCGCCCGCCTCCGCCAATGGCATGACCTGCTCGCCAGCGAGCCGCACGTCGCCGGATCGCCGGGCGACGAACGCCAGATCGAGCGCATCGCCACGATCTTCGCCGAGATGGGCCTCGAGGTCGAGAAGCACGATTTCTGGGCCTATCTCTGCGAACCGGTGGCCGCGGTGCTCGAAATCGTCGAGCCGGGCGACAAGCGCACGCCGCTCGTGCTGAAAGAAAAAATCTTGCCCGAGGATCTCGACAGCTCCAACCCCGATCTCAGTTGGGGCTGGAACGCCTACAGCGGCAGCGGCGATGTCATCGCCGAGGTCGTCTATTGCAACCGCGGCACCAAGGCCGACTTCGCAATGCTCAAGGAACTCGGTGTCGATCTGACCGGCAAGATCGCGCTCTGCCGTTACGGCGGCAACTTCCGCGGCTACAAGGTCAAGTTCGCACAGGCCGCGGGTGCGGTCGGCGTGGTCATCTTCACCGACCCCGCCAAACCCGACGAAGCCAAAACGCCGGCCTATCCGGCGGGCGGCGCACAAAACGACACCTGCATCGAGCGCGGCAGTATCGTCACCACCGATTACCCTGGCGACCCGTTGACGCCCGGCATCGAAGCCACCAGGGATGCAGCCCGTCTCGATCCCGCGACCGTCGCACTCCCCAAACTCCCCGTGCAGCCGATCGGCTGGGGACCGGCGCGCGAGATCATGCTACGAATGGCGAGCGCCGACGATGCCCTCGCGCCCAGTCCCGAGCTGCCCAGCGGTTGGCAGGGCGGCATGAACATGCCCTACCGCATCGTGGGCGGACCCGCCATCAAGCTCAGGCTCAAAGTCGAGCAGACCCGCGAGATCGTCAAGTCGGCCAACATCATCGGCACGCTCCCTGGCAAGGACGAACCGGATCAGTGGGTGCTCGTCGGCTCGCACCACGATGCCTGGGGTTTCGGCGCGTGCGATCCGACCAGCGGAACGATCTGCACGCTGGAGGCCGCGGCCGTCTTCTGCGAAGCAGCACGCGTCGGCGACCGGCCCCGGCGCACCATGAAGTTCTGCTGCTGGGGCGCGGAGGAGTTCGGCATCGTCGGCTCGACCGAATGGGTCGAATCCCGCACCGACGAACTCTCGGCCAAAGGGGTCGCGTACATCAACCTCGATGCCTCGGTGCTCGGCCCCAACTTCAGCGCCGCGGCCGCACCGAGCCTGAAAACCATCATCACCGAAGTGACGCGGCATGTGCCCGCGATCGGTGCGCGATTCGACGACGGAGGCGCGATCATCGGCCCCACCGTGTTCGACAGTTGGATCAGCCGCGAGCCTGATGTGTTCCTCCTCGGCCATCCGAAGTTCGGCGACCTGGGCGGCGGCAGCGACCACATCGCGTTCTGGTGCCGCGCCGGCGTGCCCTCGGCCGCGCCGGGATCGGGCGGCGCCTTCGGCTCCGCCTACCACAGCGTTTATGACACGCTGAAGTGGTACCGGCAGAACGTGAGCGATGACTATGAGCCGGCGCGGATGGTGACGCAGGTTGTGATCGGAACGCTGGCGCGCCTGGCGGGCGATGAGGAGCCGCCGCTTGACAACGCGCGGATCTTCCACGACTTTGGCCGGCGTTTGCACGAGCTCGCGGCGATTGCGGAGAAGAAACTTCCCTCGGCCGTCGCCGAAATTCATCGAGCTATCCCCCGCGCGGCCGGGGTAGCCAAGGCCATCGAATCGGCGGGCGTTCGATACCGAGAATCCAAGCCCCGCGCGGCGCTCGCCCCCGGAGGTTCCGAGCATGGGCGATCGCCGCTCCATGCCTTCCAGCAAAGCCTGAATACGCCCTCCGGCCTGCCGTTTCGCGCGTGGTTCCGCAACGAACTCGCCAGCCCGGATGCCGACTCTGGCTATTCCGCGTGGGTGCTGCCGCGTCTGACCCGCGCGATCGACCGCGACGATGCGATGGCCGCGAAGCTCGCGGCCGAGTTCTACAACGATCTGCTTCTGCGCGCCGAGCGCGCCGCCAGCGCCGACCGCGGTCCCGCCAACGAGCCGCCAACGAAGTGATCGCAACGCCCGCGGTGTCGAGGTCTTGTCGCTCGCTCTTCGCGGCTCGCGCGCCCATGAAACTCCGCACCATCAACCTCGGCACCCTCGACTCGACCAATCGACACGCCCGCGCCGAGATCGAGTCGGGGCGGCTCCGCGCCGACGAACCGGCAGCATTTGTCGCCGACCGACAGTCCGGCGGCGTCGGGCGCTTCGCGCGCGCGTGGTCGAGTCCCGCCGGCGGGCTTTGGTACACCCTCGCATGGCCGGCCCATCGAAACGCCCTGGACGGGCTCGGCCTGCGGATTGGTGTGGCGTGCGTCGAGTTCGTGCGCGGCTTGCTTCCCGAGAACGCTCGCTCCAAGGTCAGGCTGAAGTGGCCGAACGATGTCGTGGTGGATGGGAAAAAAGTGCTCGGGGTATTGTGTGAGGCCGTTCGGGGTACCTCCCCCTCATCCGGATGGGAACGAATGGGGAGGCTCACCGGGGGCGGATCCGAACAACCGCCCCCGGCAACAGACTTGTGCCGCTTCGCGGCCGCGGAAGGTGCAAGAGCAGCAGATGCGAATCCGCTATGGATCCTTATCGGTGTCGGCCTCAACACCAACTTCGACGTGGTGGAGTTGCCATCCGACTTGCACGCCACGGCCACAACCCTGCGCTCGGCCTTGGGTGTGACGATCGATCTGTCGGCCGCGGCGGATGATCTGGGAGCGCGGCTGACCCGGGTGCTGAGCGAAAGCGGTCTCGCGCCCGAGCATCTCTCGGCCGCGCGGGCAATGCTCGATGGGATCGGTAAGCCCGCCCGCGTCTCCCTGCCCACCGGCGAGAAAATCGACGCCACGCTCATCGGCCTCGATAGCGACGGCCACGCGGTGTTCGAGCAGGATGGGTCCAGGTGGGCAGCACCGGGAAGCGTTGAGATCACCGAATGAGACCGCGACGAAAAACGCCACCCCAGGGGGCGGCGTTTTAGGAAAACAAACCAAAGACCCGCCTCGGAGAGGCGGGGTACCCGAATCACACCATGGCCTTGAGCGCCTTCAGCGGACGGATGCGGATCCGCGTGCTCGCGGGCTTGGCCTTGAACATCTGCGTTTCCTTGGTGAAGGGGTTCTTGCCTTCGCGGGCCTTCTGTGCGGGCTTATACACGCTCTGCACCTTCATCATGCCGGGCACCACGAACACCTTGGGCTTGCCGTCGCTGGGCTTGGCGAGGTCGACAGCCATGACCTTGCCGAGCGTCTCGAACACGGCCGCGACTTGCTTGCGGCTCAGTTCGGTGTGGTCGGCGATCAGGTTGTAAAGCTCGCTCTTCTTGCGGGGCTTGGCCGAGGCGCTGAGCTTCATCGGCTTGGGGGCGGCGGCCTTCTTGGCGGCGGGCTTCATCATCTTGGTCTTGGCCATTGCGGGAATCTCCCTATCTAGAGGCAAAGTCGAGGCGGAAAAGGCGAGCAGGCAGAGATCCATCCCTGTCGCCGCCCTTTCGAGTACTACTTTTTAGCCGAAAAACCGCGGGTTTGCAAATCCAACCTGCAAATACCTGCGGAATTTCGGAGTTTTCCACAATCCGGCCGCACTTTTCTCCGTGAATTTCGCTCTTCCATACCGTTCGAGCATCGCCGTCAGGCATCGCCCGCCCGCAAAACGCCCTCGTTTCGAGTAGAATCCCCCATGCCCGACACCATCTTCTCCAAGATCATCCGCGCCGAAGTCCCCTGCCACAAGGTCTACGAAGACGCCCACGTCCTCGCCTTTCTCGACATCGGTCCCCTCTCCAACGGCCACACCCTGGTCATCCCCAAAGAGTCCGCCGTCACGCTCGACAAACTTTCCGATGAATCCTCCGCGGCCCTGGGGCGCGCCCTGCCGCGCATCTGCCGGGCAGTCATGGCCGCGACGGGTGCCGCCGATTTCAACATCCTTCAGAACAACGGCGCGTCCGCCCACCAAGTCGTTCAACACGTCCACTTCCACATCATCCCGCACTTTGCGGATGGCACCGGGCTGAACATCAAGTGGAGCGCGGGAAAACTGGATGCACCCGCCGGAAAAGAGCTTGCCGCCAGGATCGCCGCCGCAACGTAGCGGGGCCGGCACGGTCGTTCGTCCTTAGAAAAACTTCGTCCTCCCGGGCACCGCCACCCCCGGCGTCTCCAACTCGCCCAGCTCGTAGCTCTCCGGCCCGAGCCGCTCCTTCGACGCCATCGCCTGCTCCCACGTCACGGTCTTCCCCGTATACGCGGCCATCCGCGCCATGATCGCCATCATCGTGCTGCTCGCGCCGCGCTCGCCGTCGTTGATCGGTGTGCCGCTCCGGATCGACGCGAACAGGGCATCGTGCTCGTTCTGATACATGTCGCGGTCGGCGCGCCCCGAGTATTTCCAGAGCTCGCCGCCGCGATGGTCGCGCACGACGTATCGCGGTGTCCACCCATTCACCTCGGCCCATCCCGTCGTCCCATACACATAGTCGCTGTTGTCGCTCGGGCACGAGTCGATCTGACGACAGGTATGAAAGCAGCGCCGCCCGTCCGCGTATTCGTACACGGCCGCAAAGTGGTCGAATGCGTTCCCCGATTCCGGCCCGGTGCGCGCGGCCCGCCCCCCCAGGCAGTTGACGCGCACGGGCATCGCATCGTTCATGGCCCATGCCAGCCGGTCTATCGAATGCACCGCCTGCTCGACGATGTGGTCGCCGCTCGCCCAGGTGAAGTGCCACCAGTTGCGAAGCTGAAACTCCATATCGCTCCACCCTGGCTTCCGCGCGCGCTTGCTCAGCGTGTCGGTGTGATAGGTGGTGTGTACGCTCACGATCTGACCGCACGCCCCGCCGTTGATCTGCTCGAACATCGCCTTCATGCCGTCGTGGTATCGCCAGCAAAAGCCCACCACCAGCGCGGTCCCCGCCGTCTTGGCCGCGGCCGCACTCTGGATCACGCTCCGCACGCCCGGTCCATCCACCGCCAGCGGCTTCTCCGCAAAGACGTGCTTTCCCGCGGCCACCGCGGCCGCGAGGTGCTGCGGCCGAAAGTGCGGATACGTCGTCAGCAGCACGACATCTACCCCACTATCGATCACCTTCTGATACGCATCGAAGCCGACGAAGCGTCTCTCCGGCGGCACGTCGATTCGAGATGCCGCGGCTTCGTCGCCTTCGGTCAGCTCCCCCATGATGCCCTTGAGGCTCGATTCCAGCCGATCGGAGAACACGTCCCCCATCGCCACCAGCGTGGTGCTGTTGTCGGCCCGCAGAGCCTGCACCGCCGCCCCCGTCCCGCGCCCGCCGCAGCCGATCAGCCCGATTCGCAGCGGCCCGACATTCGGCGCGCCTGCCGCGCTCGCGTTCGGAGTCACCGGCAATCGGCTGTGCGCTGCGGGCGGTCGAACGCGCGCGCCCGCATATCCACCTACGCCGCCGACCGCCGCCGCGCTCGCCGCGGCCTTGACAAACTCGCGCCTGCTCCATCCGGCGTTGCTCATTTGCGGTCCTTCTCTTTCTTGTCGATGGTTGTTGGCGACGGGGAAGCCGAGGGAACACGTGCGGGAGGAAGGGTCGCTTCACACACGATCCTGAAACCGATGAACGGCCCATCCGCCAGCCACCACTTGCTCTTGGGAATCTGCGGGTCGCTGGCGTTCCACGCCCGGCTGACGGGTTGTCGTGCGGATGCGATGAGCTGCTCCGCGCCGTCGCGGTAGCTCCCGCCCTTCACCGCGGGCTTTCCATCCCGCCCATCGACCCACTCGGCGACATTGCCCAGCATGTCGTGCGCGCCCAGCGCGTTCGCGGCTTTCGCCCCGACCGCGTGCGGCTTGCCGTCGGCGTTGCCCTCGAACCACGCCGCATCTTCGAGCTTGGCCGGCGCAGCGCCACACGCCAGCTCCCACTCATCCTCGGTGGCCAGACGAAACTTCCGCCCGCTCTTGCCGCTCAGCCACTTGCAGAATGCGCTCGCGTTGTGGTGCGACATGGTGATGGCCGCGAACCCCTCGTGCCCGAACCCCCGATCCGGCGGCAGATAAGGCTTGCTCGGCCGCGTGATCGCATCCGCTGCCCCTGCCTGGGCGAGGGGGTCGGGGGGCGGGCTTTGGTTTATCTCGCCCGTCGGCGATCCATCCAACCCACCCTGCTC
>Ga0163150_10010269_pt1 | contig 10166 bp, 5 predicted proteins | sample OliLakLV19P2IB_FD_148628 | JGI IMG/M metagenome (GOLD analysis project Ga0163150, IMG submission 148628) | Freshwater microbial mat bacterial communities from Lake Vanda, McMurdo Dry Valleys, Antarctica - Oligotrophic Lake LV.19.P2.IB | ecosystem: Environmental > Aquatic > Freshwater > Lake >...
TGCATCACATCGAGCCGAACACAGCGCTCCAAAACTGGTTGATCGCTTGCAGCAACGTCGCCGTGTTGGACGTGCAAGATGGACGCTGGCGTTTCGCTCATGACAAGCTGCGCGAAACGCTGCTCGACGACTTTGACGACGACGAACGGGTTCGCCTTCACCAGCAAGCCGCGCAAGCGATTGAGGCGGTTTACCCCGATAATCGAGAGCGGGCGGCGGTGTTGATGGAACACTGGCACGCTGCGGGCAATCGAGAAAAGGAGATGTATTACGCCCAACAAGCGGCAACGCTCGCCGTCGATGTGAGCAATATGCGTGAGGCGGTTACGCTGGCCGAACGGGCATTGGCGCTGCTTGCAGATTGCGCTCCCGATGACAGGGACACGCTGGCCATCGAAAGTATGCTGTACGTCGCTGGCATCGCTTATGAAGGCTTGAGCGATATGTCAGCGGCGACGACCTGTTTTCAGTCCTGCCTTACGCTGGCACAGGAACGCGGCGACCTAAACGCCATCTCGAAAGTGCTATGCAAGCTCGGCGATATCGCTAACTTCCATACGGACTATCTCAACGGACGCCGCTATTTTGAAGAGTCGGTGGTGCTGGCGCGTGAGGTCGGCAATTATCCCTTAATGATACAGTCTCTCATCGGTCTGACGTGGATTACCAGCAACGTCAGCGATTGGGAATCGGCGCACACCTATGCCCGTGAGTGTACGATCATGGCGCGGCAGACTGGCGACCTTCACAATCTCGCGGGTATCTTACAGCGCATCGGTTGGCTGACGGGTATGCAAACCGATTATGAGACTTCCGCTGCCTCTTTTGCCGAGAGCCTCTCCATTTCACGCGAGATCGGACATCGCTTATTTGAAATGCAGGGCATCTTCGGCTTGGCGTGGGTGGCTGAACAGATCAGCGATTGGGTGACAGCCCAAGCACAGTATCAAGCCGGGATGGACTTGGCACAGGCGACGGGTAATCGCTGGATTGTCGCAGAAACGCTGCGCGGGCTTGGCCGTGTGGCTGAACATACGCAGGATTGGGCGCAGGCGTGGTCGCTGTTCGAGGAGAGCCAGACAATCACCCGCGAAATCCGCAATCAGCGCGCCATCGTTGACAATTTATGTTCGCTGGCGCGGGTATGCCTGAAAACCAATATGCTGCCCAGAGCGCAGACGTTACTCGATGAAGCGCTGGAAACGGCGCAAATTCTCGGTGACATCGTGATGATCTTCGAGGCGTTGGCGCTGCTCACACGGCTGAAATTCATGAGCGCGAATCTCAACTCAAGCGCCGAACTGCTCGGCCTATTAGAGACCCATCCCGCCGCGCCCGGTTATGTGATTCAGCCGCTCAATGATGTGCATAGCGAGCTGGCCGCAGCCCTTTCCCCCGACGATTTCGCGGCAGCATTGGAGCGCGGTAGGTTACTGGACTTGAACGCGCTTGTGGCGGACTTATTGGCGGCGACGAAATCATGAACGTCGAAGCAGCACAGATCGGTAATCGTTATCAGATCATCAATCGACTTGGCGCGGGCGGCATGGGCGAAGTCTTTCGCGCCTTTGACCGCCTGACACGCTCCGTCGTCGCTCTCAAGCGTGTCACCATTCCCGGCGAACAATTGACATTCGCCTCTAAAAGTACGGGCAGCGATTTCCGCCTCGACCTTGCCCGCGAGTTTCAAACGCTGGCCTCGCTGCGGCATCCCCATATCATCAGCGTCTTGGACTATGGCTTTGACGATGAGCGCCAGCCTTTCTACACAATGGAACTGGTCGAAGGCAAACAGACCATTATCGCTGCGGGCAATAGTCAGCCGCTTAAGCGCAAAATCGAACTGCTGGCGCAGATGGCGCAGGCGTTAGCCTATCTGCATCGGCGCGGCATCATTCACCGTGACCTCAAGCCGGATAACATGCTGGTGGATAATGGACAGGTGAAAGTGCTGGATTTCGGTCTGGCTTTGGCGCGTGAATACGTTGCCAACAACGAGTTTCCGGCGGGAACATTGGCCTACATGGCCCCCGAAGTTGTACTCGGCAAACCGTCCAGCGAAGCCGCCGATCTGTATGCGCTCGGTATCATCGCTTACGAATTGTTCTCCGGCCTTTTCCCCTACGAAGCATCCACCATGCAAGCGCTGGTCAACGACATCGTTTACAAACTGCCCGATATGAACGCGCTGAACATCGAACCAGCGCTGTCGCTGACGCTGTGGATGCTGCTGGCCAAAGACCCCGATGCCCGCTATGCCAACGCCGACGAATTCTTGCACGCCCTCAACGATGCGACTGAATTTCCGGTTTCATATGAAACCGCCGCCACCCGTGAAAGTTTTTTGCAAGCGGCGCGTTTCGTCGGACGCTCGGCAGAACTCGGACGGCTTGCGGCAGCGCTCGGGGCAGTGCGTTCAGATCAACCGCAGGGCAGCGCATGGCTCATTGGCGGCGAAAGCGGCGTCGGCAAGTCTCGACTGCTGGACGAACTACGAACGCTGGCGCTGGTCGATGGCGCGCTGGTGCTGCGTGGTCAAGCGGTGACCGAAGGCGGTTTGCCTTATCAAGTGTGGCGCGACCCGATGCGACGTCTGGTGATTTCCACGCCTATAACCGCGCTCGAAGCCAGCATCCTCAAAGAGATCGTGCCGGACATTAGCGATCTGCTTGGCTACGATGTACCTAACGCTGTCGCGCTTGAAGGCGTACAGCAGCAGCAGCGTTTGATTTACACCATCCTGAACATGTTCCGCAAACAGCATCATCCAGTGGTCGTGCTGCTCGATGATCTGCAATGGGCGCTCGAAAGCATCGAAGTGCTGCGTGAGATGACCAGTATCGTTGGCCCGCTGCCTTTGCTGATCGTCGGCAGCTACCGCGACGATGAACGCCCCGAACTGCCGCAAACCCTGTCCAACGTCAATATGCACGTCTTGAAACTCGAACGTTTGGACATGCGCGGCATCACGTCCTTGAGCGTGTCCATGCTTGGCGAAGCGGGTCGGCTGCCCGAAGTGCTTGATCTGCTCCAACGTGAAACCGAAGGCAACGTGTTTTTTCTGGTGGAAGTGGTGCGCGCTCTGGCCGAAGAAGCGGGCGGCCTCAATGAAGTCGGGCGTATCACACTGCCAGAGCGGGTGTTCACAGGCGGCGTCCAACAGATCGTTCGCCGCCGCTTGAGCCGCGTCCCGGAACATGCTTACCTGCTGCTGAAATTGGCCGCTGTGATCGGGCGACAGCTTGACCTCGATTTGCTACGGTTGATCGTGCCGGATGTTTCGTTGGAACGCTGGCTGATTGATTGCAGCAACGTGGCTGTGTTGGACGTGTACGAAGGGCGCTGGCGCTTCGCTCATGATAAGCTGCGCGAGGCCGTGCTGACCGACCTCAGCGACGATGAGCGCTCGATGCTGCACCGTCAGGCCGCCGAAGCCCTCGAAGCGCTCTACCCTGACGACTCGACACGGGCATTGGCGCTGGCCGAACATTGGCGTATCGCCGGAGAACCGAGCAAAGAGCGCTCGTATGCGCTGTTGGCCGCCGAACAATTGCAAGCGGTCAGCGCTTACAGTGACGCCGCCGCGCTGTTAGAGCGCGTTATAACGCTGTTGGCCGAAGCCGACAGCGAAACATCGCATCAGGCGGCACAGACGCAGCGACTGCTCGGCTATAACTACCGTCGGATGGGCGATTATGCGAACGCACTGCGCTGGTATGAATCGAGCCTGTCGATTGCGCGCCAGCTTGATGATCGTTCCAGCATGGCCGCCAACCTCATCGAGATCGGCAACGCAACATGGCAGCAAGGCGATTACGTCAACGCCACGATCCATCTCAACGAAGCGCTGGCGTTGGCCGAAGTGGCCGACGATCTAGCCTCACAGGCGCTGGCGCTAAATCAACTCGGCTATGTGTGTTACTGGACGGGCGATCTGGACGCTGGTTGGCGCCATCAACAGCAGGCGCTGGCCATTTACACGACGTTGGGCGATGTGCGCGGCATGGGCATCGCTGCGAATTCTTTAGGCATGGTAGCCGAGTTGAAAGGTGATTTCGACGCAGCACGTATTTATTTCGAACAGGGGTTAGCACGGGCGCGGCAGGTGGGCTATGTGCGCGGTATTTCCGGCGGGCTGAACAATATCGGTAACGCCTTCTACTTAGCGGGCGATTACATAAACGCTCGCCGCTATCTGCTGGAAAGTCTGGAAATCGACGAACGTGTGGGCGCACGTTGGGATCGAGCCAACAGCTTAGGCAACCTCGCCTTCATCACCCTGAAACTAGAGGATTATCCGCAAGCGCGGCAGGAACTTTATGAGGGCGCGCATATTGCTTACAACATCGGCGCACCCGCGATTATTGTGGAAATGTTAGCGGGCTTCGCGGCGCTGTACTTTCAGGCTGGTCAAGCCGAACGCGCCGTTGAACTGGTTAGCTACATGACCGTTCATCCTTCGGTGAGCGAATGGGTGCTGCGAATGCGCGTAGACCCACTGCGCGTTCAGCTTACGGAAGCGCTGGACGCAAGCACCTTCGACACCGCGTGGGAACATGGTCAGGCGTTGGATTTCGACGCGCTGATCGCCGAGCTTCTTCAAAGCATTTAGCCATTAGGTTACGCGATGTGCAAGTTTCAGCCGGTTTGCCCCTCACCCTAAATCCCTCTCCCACAAAACGGGGAGAGGGACTTCCAGAAGCTCTGTTTTCCCCTTCGCCCCTTGTGGGAGAAGGGGCAGGGGATGAGGGGAAAAGAAATACCTGCACATCGGGTTAGCTGACGGGCTAATGGCTAAATGCTAAAAGCTGTAAAAATTCCGCCCATTTTTAGCGATTCTTTACACTCCTCTGTCATGGTAACAATGTCGAACGTAATTAAGGAGACAGCACCATGAAGAAGTTCACGATACTGGTAGTCCTAATCGTCCTTCTCCTCAATGCAGCCATCGCCTTTGCCGGAGACGGTACACAGGGGCGGCATAATCCCGCGCCCACTCGCACTAGCGCGCAGACTATCCACCTAATGGATGATCTCACGTTTGGTGATGGCGGCAGAACCGAAGGCCCCGGCCCCGGCGGCGGCGATGTCTCGGAAGATGATCTCAACGCGGCTTGCCCCGATGGTTGGGTCGTCATCTACGACATCGATTCGAGCGGCAACCCTGTTCCCGGCAGCCAACGCTACGACTGCCTCTAGAAACAGCGAAGCCATTGGCCAATGCCGTACCAGCACAACCTATGAAAAAGACCCCGAAGCGCTTCGGGGTCTTTTGATTTAAGCTCTCACATACCACGCCGAGCCGCGAGGCTGCATCTCGACACTTAAAGCGTCGTCCTGAACATCAATCGTCGCATGGGTTTGCAGCAAGTCGGCCCACTGCCCCGCCTCGTTGACGGAGATTTTCACACTGGCGGCTTGATCGCTGGCGTTGAAGACGCAGTACACCGTCTGCCCCTCATGACGGCGAGCGAACGCATAGATACGGCGCTCGTCGTCGATCAAAATGGTTTCCGTATCGCCTTGCCGCAGCGCCGGATGATTGCGCCGTGCCGCGATAGCCCGTTTATAGAAAATCAGCAGGTCGGCGTTGGAGTCGAAGTTGTCCCAATCAATCGTGCGCCGCGCATCTTCGGCATATTTACCTTCGAGGCCCAATTCGTCGCCGTAGTAGATCATCGGCGCGCCGGCATAGGATAGTTGGAAAGCGACAGTTTGCACGAAGCGGCTGCGGCTGCCCTCGCTGAACGTTAGTACGCGCCCCGTATCATGCGAGGCGATCAGGTTCATCTGGGTTTTGAGCGCGGGCGGCGGCGTATCGCGCTGCCACGTCAGCAGGCGATCATCCAATTCGGACGCGCTGATCTTGTCGTAAACGAAAAAGCCATGCAGCGCCCACGCGAAGCGGTAATTCATCGTGCCGCTGAACGTATCGCCGAGCATATAGTGGCTGGCATCTTCCCATTCTTCGGTGATGAGGTACGCGCCGGGCCGTACCGCGTCCACCACGCGCCGGAAGCGCCGCCAGAACTCGTCGCTGTTACAGTCGGTGACATCGGTGCGGAAGCCATCGACACCGCGCTTGAGCCAATAGGCGGTTACGCCTTCGGGGCCTAGAAAGAACTCCTCGACTTCGGGACACTCGACAAACTCCGGCATATGCGTTAGCCCGATCCAACTCTGATAGCTGGTGGGCCACTTGTCGAAGTTGAACCAGCGATAGTACGGCGACTGTTTGGACTGGGTTGCGCCATGTTTGCCATAGCGCCCGATCACATCGAAGTACGGCGCATCGCATGAGCAGTGGTTATACACGGCGTCGAGGATGACGTTTATGTTTCGCGCATGAGCCTTTTCGGTGAGTTCAACCAGATCGGCCTCAGTACCCAGCATCGGGTCGATCTTAAGATAATCGAGCGCGTCATAGCGATGGTTGCTTGGCGAGGCGAACACGGGCGTCATGTAGATACAATCGATGCCGAGTTCGCTCAGATAATCCAGCTTGTCGATGATGCCGCGCAGATCGCCGCCGTAGAAATCGCGTCCGAGTGGCGGCGCTTCGGGGATGTCGTTCCACTGCATGAATTTCGGCGCATGACCGTAAACGCCCATCGCTTCGCGGTCAGTAGATGTGTCGCCGTTGGCGAAGCGATCCGGGAAAATCTGGTAAGTCACCATGCCCTGCGTCCATTCGGCGGGCATTTTGCGCGGGTCGTACACAGCGATTTGAAAGTCGCGCTGTGTCCACTGCCCGAAAATCGGCCTGTTGCGTCCTTCGACCTGCACCGTCTCGCGCAGAGTGGACTTGTCGGCAAACTCGAAATGATAACGAATGATAGTCACATCCGGCGGCATCATCACCTGCGCCGTCCAAGCGTTGTCTGCGGGAGTCATGCTGACGCGCCACTGCATATCGCGCCGCGTATCGGTGAACACGATTTCCGGCTCACTCGCGGGCGCATTTTCCAATGTCAGGTCGATAGTAGCCCGAAGCGGCTGCGCTCCCGGCGACAAATGAAACGGCCCATCAGGGCGCAGTCGGCGGGCAGCCTCGATGCTGAGAGAGGATGGCATTTTTAAATACTCCTTAGCTTTTAGCGGTCAGCTTTCAGCCAAATCGCGTGTTGAAAGGTGTCTTCCAGCCGGCGAATTCATTCTCCGGTGGAGAACTGGTCTAGTTCACATCTAATATTATTATGAACGAACATTTTTTGAAAGTGAGCAGAAAGCTGGATCAGTCAGCAGCCCCTTTACCGAGCTTGTGCGCCGCAATCTCTTGAATCGTCTGATCGAGGAACGCTATCATCGCTTTATCGGTGTTTTCGCGGGCACGTTGTAAGCGGCGTTCGCGCAGCGCGGGTGTATCCTCATGTACAGCGCGCTCAATCGCATCGAGAAATTCGTCGGCGCTGTGGCAGATGGTCATCACATCCGCGAAATCGTCAAAATAATGCACCCCCATCATCACAATCGGCTTGCCTGTGGCCAAACACTCGAACGTCTTGGCCGGGAAAACACCGCGCATACGCGGCGAGTTCGCGTCATAGGGCAGCAGCAGCACATCCACATCCGCCAGCAGGGCAGGCAGCTCTTTGTGCGGTACAGGCGGGATAATCTCGGTCTCAGCCGACAACCCCTCGACAGGCTTATTGAAGCTGCCAATGATTCGCAGGGGATAACGATGGCTCACGCGCACTAGCAGATCCGAGTTGACGGCTACACCTATGTTGCCGAAATACGCGCAAAGCGGACGCTCACGTGGCGGCGGAACCGCGCGGCGAGTGGGTTCGTACATCTCGTAGTTTTTACCTTCGGGGCGAAAAATCGCCTGTCCGCCGAGTTCGTTCAGGTGTTGGGTTAAATAGGGCGCGTTGGCCAGCACGATGTCGGACATCTGAATCAGTTCGCGCTCGTACACCCGAATAGCAGGGGTGTGGAGAACGTTTTCCCAATCGGATATGCAGTAGAAAATGGATACGTCGGGGGCTAAAGCGCGCTGAATGGCCAGCGAGTAGCTCAATGGCACGTAATTAATGACGGTGAGCGGGCGTTTCAGGCCGCGTGAGCGCAAACGCTTAACCAAACGCGGCACGACGAATTGACGATTGAACCAGCGTTCCAGAGGCCGATGCTCAGGGATACCGTTCGGCGGCACGAGCGTCACCCCAGCCGGAACAGGCTGTGAAAACGTGCCTTCGTGATACGTATTCAAGCCTAGACGCCCACGTAAATACTTGTGTGTCTTTTGCCAACCGGGCCACCATTTGCGCGGCCACGTACTCATGAAATGTACGTCGTAGCCAAGCGCGCCCAAACCAGCCGCGACTTCATGATAGACTTGCCACGAAAAATGCCAATGAATTTCGGCAATGCACACAACCGTCCCTCGTGGATTCATAATCATCCCGTTGACTATATGCGGTGTTCACTTAACGAGATCGAAGGTCTGCTTGCTTTTTGTCCAATGTCGCTTGAATCGTTTGATCCAAGTACGTCGCCATCGCGGTGTTGGTATTTTCGCGGGCGCGTTGCAGCCGACGTTCGCGCAGAGCGGGGTCGTTCTCCTGTGCCGCGACAGCGATCATATCGAGAAATTCGTCGGCGCTGTTGCAGATATACATCACGTCGGCAAAGTCTTCAAAATACTGCAAGCCGATCATCACAATCGGTTTGCCCATCGCCAAACACTCGAACGTCTTGGCCGGGAAAACGCCGCGCATATGCGGCGCATTTGCATCATAAGGCAGCAGCAGCACATCCACGTCCGCCAGCAGTCCCGGCAGTTCTTTGTGTGGAACAGGCGGGATAAGCTCGGTCTCGGCAGACAAGCCTTCAACGGGCGTATTAAAACTGCCAATGATCCGCAGTGGATAACGCTGGCTCACACGCACCAGCAAATCCGTGTCGGTATTCATGCCGATATTGCCGAAATAGGCGCAAAGTGGACGCTCACGCGGCGTCGGCGTGGCGCGGCGCACGGGTTCGTACATCTCGTAGTTTTTACCTTCAGGGCGCAACACGGGTTGAGCGCCAAGTTCGCTTAGATGTTGGCGTAAAAAGGGCGCGTTGGCCAGCGTGATGTCGGACATCCTTATCAATTCACGCTCATAGACTTGAATTGCACGGGTGTGAACGACGTTTTCCCAATCCGACACGCAGTAGTACATCGACACGTCCGGGCACAATGCGCGTTGTATAGCCAGCGCGTAGTTCAACGGCACATAATTGATGACGGTCAAAGGACGTTTCAGACCGTATGACTGCAAACGTTTAATCAAACGCGGCACGACAACATGGCGGTTAAACCAGCGCTCTAATAGCCTATGTTCTGGAATGCCATTCGGTGGAACGAGCGTCACGCCAACTGGAACAGACTGCGAATATGTGCCTTCATGATACGTTCGCAAACCGATGCGGCTGGTCAAATATTTGCGGGTTTTTTGCCAGCCCGGCCACCACCTGCGCGGCCACGTACTTATAAAATATACGTCATAGCCGAGCGCGCCCAATCCAGCAGCGACTTCATGATGAACTTGCCACGCATAATGCCAGTGGATTTCAGCAATGATGATAACCGATCCACGTATAATTTCAGCCATTATTTCATCCACAAGGAATTCGTTATGTTGGAACTATTCTAGCCGTCATTCCTCACCTTGAACACATTGCCCGCCTACCCCTATACTGTTCTTTCGCTTTTTCAGGGGGTGTTATGCGTCGTCGTTTGCCAGACATTCTGATTATCACGCTGCTGTTCGCGCTGCCGCTTATCATGTTCTGGCAGCAGACGCTCGGCGGACGCACGCTGATCCCTGCCGAAAATCTGTACCAGTACGAGCCGTTCGCCAGCTACCGAGATGAAGCTGGCGCGCCAGCCCTGCCGCAAAACGCGCTGGTTTCCGACCTTGTACTCGAAAACTTCCAGTGGAAATCGTTCATCCGCGAACAGCTTGCACAGGGCGAAATCCCGCTGTGGAATCCGCATCAGTTCGCGGGCATACCGTTTCTCGCCGCCGGACAGCCCTCGACGCTGTATCCGTTCAGCGTGATTTATTATGTGCTGCCGCTGCCTGTGGCATATGGTTGGTTCACCGTCGTCCAATTGTGGTTAGCGGGCGCGTTCATGTATGCCTTCATGCGAGGGTTGGGCGCGGCCCGTATCGGCG
>Ga0163150_10010270_pt1 | contig 10165 bp, 8 predicted proteins | sample OliLakLV19P2IB_FD_148628 | JGI IMG/M metagenome (GOLD analysis project Ga0163150, IMG submission 148628) | Freshwater microbial mat bacterial communities from Lake Vanda, McMurdo Dry Valleys, Antarctica - Oligotrophic Lake LV.19.P2.IB | ecosystem: Environmental > Aquatic > Freshwater > Lake >...
GTTTTTCCGCTCGCGGAAAACCGCCATGCGGACGGCATCCTCGACCTGACCATCGCCCCGGCGCGTGTCCCGCAGGATCTGGCACTGGAGGCCTGCGCCATCGCATCGCGCCTGGCCCGGGAGCTCGACTATGTGGGCGTGCTGGCGGTGGAGATGTTTGTGGTTGGCTCCAGGCTGCTGCTCAACGAAATCGCCCCGCGCCCGCACAACAGCGGCCACTACACCATCGACGCGTGCCGCACCTCGCAGTTCGAACAGCAGGTGCGCGTGTTGTGCGGCCTGCCCCTCGGTGATCCCTCGCAGCACACACCAGCGGTGATGGTGAACCTGCTGGGCGATGCCTGGCGCGGCGGCGCGGACCCCGACTGGGAGGCGGTGCTGCGCCATCCCGGTGCACACCTGCACCTCTACGGCAAGCGCGAGGCGAGACCCGGACGCAAGATGGGGCACGTCACCGTCTGCGAACCCACCGTCGAACGCGCCCTGGAAGTCGCCCTGGACATCCGCCGGCGCCTGGGGATCGGTTCGGGTGATTCCGCCTAGGGTGCCGCCGGCATCAAAGGCTCACCCACCCTCGCGCAGCTTGTCATGAACCCACTGCCGCGCCACAGCCTGCCGACCTTGCCGGACGGCGCTCCCGCCTGATGGGTTGGTTCACACGGCGCGCCCGCCCGCCCCGCGCCATCGACTCGCAGCTGTGGCGCCGCGCCACCTCCCCGTGGCTCTTCATGCGCGGGGTGGGTGAGGAAGACAACACGCGGCTGCGCGAAATCGCGGGCCATTTCATCGCGGGGAAACACTTCAGCGGGACCCACGGCCTCGAGGTCGGCGCGGAAATGGAGGTGGCCATCGCCGCGCAGGCGTGCATCCTCGTGCTCGAGCTCGGCATCGAATGGTACGAGGGCTGGTCCGAAATCATCGTCTACCCCAGCCAGTTCGCGCCCGAACGCGAGGTGGTCGACGAGGCCGGCGTCGTCCACCTCACCAACGACCCGATGGCAGGAGAAGCGTGGCTCGGCGGGCCGGTGGTCCTCTCCTACGAAGACGTCGCACTCGCCGCCGACGAGGCCGAACGGGTGGCGGGCTACAACGTCGTGATCCACGAATTCGCCCACAAGCTCGACATGCGCAACGGCGAGCCGAACGGGTTCCCGCCGCTGCACCCCGCCATGAGCGCGCGCGCCTGGAAAGATGCCTTCGCCACGGCGTACGACGATTTCCGCGCGCGTGTCGATGCGGCCGATCGCCTTCCCGAGGCGCGTGCCGAAGCCGCATTCGATGCGTTGCCGATCGATCCCTACGCCGCGGAAAGCCCGGCGGAGTTCTTCGCCGTCGCGTCGGAAGCTTTTTTCGAGACCCCCGAGCTGCTGCAACCCGCCTATCCCGGGGTCTACGGGCAGCTGAAGCTTTTCTACCGCCAGGACCCCGGCGCCCGACTGGGGAGTTGAAGGCGCGTCAGCAGGCCTCGAGGATCGCGCGGATCGCGGCGGGCAAGCGGTCGCGCAGCGACTTCTCCAGGATCCCGACGGCGCCCGCGGCACGCGCCTGTGCCTCCACTTCCGGATACACGGCCCCGGTCACGATGATGACCCTGAGGGGCGCGCCCTTGCCCGCGGCGATGAAACCCGGCACGTAACCGATGCCGTCGTGGTTGCCGAGCCTTCGATCGAGCAGGACCACGTCGGGCTGCTCGGCTTCGGCCAGGCGCGTGCCCTCGGCGACATCTTCGGCCTCCGTCACCGAGAAACCGTTGCGCCGCAGTTGGCGCGCGAGCAGCAGGCGATCGTCTTCGCTGTCGTCGACGATGAGGGCGCGCAAGGACCGCACCGGCGGCCCTTGCGCCGGATCGGCGGTGGGCGCGGCGCCGGCCGGGGCCGAACCCGGCGGACCGGCCTGCGCAATCGCCTCGCGAAATTCGGCCAGCTCGCGATCGAAGCGCGGCGCCGCATCGGTCACGCGCGCGCCGTCGGCCGCGACGCAGGCGATTTCGATTTCCTGGCAAAGGCTCGCCAGGCGCAACCCACCCAGGTGCGCGGCGCTGGAACGAAACGAATGCATCGCGCTTGCGGCGGCGGCAAAATCGCCGGCGGAAAGCGCGCCCCCCAATGCGATGCGCGCCGATCCGGCCTGCACCCCCAGCTGGCCCAACATGCGCTGCACCAGCCCCGGGCTGCCCTCGCGCTCAACCGCCTGCAGGTCGGCGTACGCGGTCTCGCAGAACACTTTTTCGCCGGCGGGCTTCGCAATCGCCAGCGGCGCGGTGGCGACAACCCCGACCTCGCCGCCGAGGTTGGCCGCCAGCATCGCACGCATCTGCGAGGGCGAAAACGGCTTGGGCATGTAGTCGTCCATGCCGGCGGCCTCACACGCCTCCCGGTCGCCGCTCAACGCGTGCGCCGTCACCGCAACGATGCGCTGGTGGCCGCCCTCGAGGGCTTCGCGCTCGCGCACGCGCCTGGTGACCGTGTAGCCGTCGAGCCCCGGCAACTGGCAGTCCATGAGGACCAGGTCGAAACGCTCCACCTCCAGCCGCGAGAGCGCCTCGAGGCCGTCGGTGGCGACGCTTACGCGGCAGCCCGCGGCCTCGAGCATCGCATTGGCGACAAACACGTTCACCGGGTTGTCCTCGACCAGCAGGACACTTGCGTCGTAGCGCCGGTGCATGTTGCCGTCGGCACGCCGTTCGCCGAAGCTGCTGCGTGAAAGCAGGAAGTTGTAGAGCGCCGAGCTCTTCACGGGCTTCTGGATCTCGATGGCGACGCGCGCACGGGCCTCGCTCCCGGACGTAGTTGATGCGCCCGAGCCGAGCAGCACCACCGGGATTGCGGCAGCCGAGGGCACGGCCGCGAGCTGCATCAACAGCGCGCCCCACCCTTCCGGCAACCGGTCGTCGACGACCAGCACATCGTAGGCGCGATCCGGGCACGCCAGGCGCTCCACCGCGGTCTTCGCCTCGGTCGCGACGTCCACCTCGACCCCCCAGGCGTTCATGCGCTGTATCTCGAGCTGGCGCATCGCCGGCTCCGCGTCCACCAGCAGGGCCCGCAGGCCCAGGCGTTCGCGCGCGGGCGCTGCGACGTCGGTGCGGGACAGCGGAAGCGTGAACCAGAACGTGCTGCCGCGTCCCGCTTCGCTCGAAAGTCCCAGCTTGCCACCCATCATTCCGGTGAGCTGGCGCGAGATGGTCAGCCCGAGGCCGGTGCCCCCGTGCTCGCGCTGGGTCGTGGAGTCGGCCTGGCTGAAGGCATCGAAGATGCGTGCCTGGGCGTCGGGGCTCACGCCCACGCCGGTATCGGTCACCGAGACCCGCAGTTCGAAATCGCCCCCGGGCGAATCGGGATCGCGTGGCCGCGACGTGCTCTCCACCGCCACCGAGCCCGCCGCCGTGAACTTGATCGCGTTGCCGATGAGGTTCGAAAGCACCTGGCGCACCCGCAGCGAATCACCCACCGCCATCGCCGGCACCGAGGCGTCGAAACGCAGCCTGAGCGCGAGGCCCTTGGCACGCGCCTCGGCCGCAAACACCTGCACCACGTCCTCGATGTGGTCCTGCAGCGGAAACGGCGCGCGCACGATCTCAAGGTGCCCGGCCTCGATCTTGGAGAAATCCAGGATGTCGTTGAGGATGCGCAGCAGCGCCTCGCCCGACGAGACGATGGTGGCGAGCGAATGCCGCTGCGCCACGTCGACGGTGGATGCCTGCATGACATACGCCATCCCGAGCACGCCGTTCATGGGCGTGCGGATCTCGTGGCTCATGTTGGCGAGGAACCGCGACTTGGCGAGGTTTGCCGCCTCCGCGGCTTCCTTCGCCTGGCGCAGGTTCGCCTCGGTGCGCTTGCGTTCGGTGATGTCGATGCCGGTCACCACCGTCACGTATGAGGTCGAGTGCGGGGTGGAGCTGCGCGAGGTTCGCCACGCGTATTCGCGCGGCGGGCCCGCCATCGGGCGCAGGGTGGCTTCGAACTCCACGTCGCGTTCGAGCCGCGCCTTGAATCCGGGCGCATCGTCGACGCCCGCGCATTCCCACACCGGCCTGCCGGCGCAAGCGGCGGCCAGGCGCCCGGTCGCGCGCAGGAAGGCGCCGTTGGTTTCGACCACGCGGGATTCGGCATCCACCACCAGCACCACCGCGTCCATGGTGTTGAGGATGGTGTGCACGAGGTCGCGCTCGCGCGCGAGGTAACTGTCGCGCTCCTCGATCTGTCCCAGCATCATGTTGAAGCTTTCGGCCAGGGTGCCGAGTTCGTCGCGGCTTTCAACCGGCGCGCGCACCGAAAAATCGTGGCTGCTGCGCACCTGCGCCACAAGCCCGGCAAGCGATTCGACCGGGCCGGCCACCACCTTTCGCAGCCATGTCGCCAGCGCAAGCGCCGCGGCCAGGGCGCAAGCCGCCGCGATCAGCAGCGCCACGCCGAAACGCGCCAGGATCTCGAGGTATCCGCCGAACCCGGCCTGCAGGCGGATGAATCCGATCGAATCGTCCGAGAACTCGATCGGATGGTCGAGGGATATGCTGCTCAAGGTGATCTGTGGCGGGCGGATCTGCGCCCGGCGCGCGGACGACTCGGTCCCGCCCGGACGCTCGAACGACACGAACAACTCGCCATGTTGGTCATAAACCTGCGCGGCCAGCACGCCGGGGGCGTGGCGCAGGGCGGCAAGCGTTTCCCGGGCGGATTCCACGTCCCGAAATGCCAGCGCCGCCGACAGGCTGATCGCGCTCACCTGGGCGTGGGAACGCAGCACCGAGACCGTATCGTCGCGGTAGCGTTTGAACTCGCTGACCGCCAGCACGGTACCCATCACCAGCAGGACAGCCGAGGTCGTCGCCAGCGAGATGAGCGACAGCTTGGCCTTGATGGACAGGTCGCGAAGGCGGATGCGCAGGCTCATTTGCGCCGCGCCGCAAGCTTGATCAACTGCGAGCTGAGCTGGATGCGCGCCGCGGCAGCCGCGCCGATGTCGACATCGAAAACGATCTGCTGGCCAACAATGCGCAGGTTCACGATCGCACCCTCAACCTGCGCCTGATCGCTGATGGTGAGCGTGGGCCGGTTCGCCACCGCGGTGAGCCAGGCCCCGAGGCGCCGGGCCTCGATGGGTGGGATATAGAGCACGGCGCAATCGGCGGTCTGATCAGGTGTTGCCACCGCCACCACCGACAAGGTGCGATCACGCACAACCTTTCCCGCCAACACCCCGAAAACTTTCGCATCGGCATTGCCCGCGATGCAGATGCGAAGCACTTGCGGCAGGTCGGCGGGCCAGGTGGCCAAAACGACGAAATTGTAGACATAGGCGGCCTTGAGGTCGTTTTCGGCCCCATGGGCGGCGTGGGCCTCAAGGTGGGCGGCGCTCGGCATGAGCATCGCCAGGACCACCAGGCGGCGCGCCAGCCACCCGCCGGGCCGCGATGGCGCCATCAATGGCGCCACTCCATTGCCAGGCGGACGGAACGCCCGGCGCCCGGCACTTGTGCCGGCGCGAAAAATTCGCCCACGGGCGACCGGTTGTCGCGATCGAACAAGTTGTATATCCCGAGGGACAACGAGGCCCCGTGCCACGGCCGCTGCGTCGTGAACACCAGGTTGGTGAGCAGCACTGCGGGGATCTCGCCGCGATCGCGGTCCAGGCGCGGTCCCACCGCGCTCATGCCGAGGGCGCCGCGGATGCCGCTGCCGAAGAGGGGTGCATCCACCGAGGCCGTCGCCGTGTAACGCGGCGAGTTCGTCAAGCGCAGCCCATCGGGGCCGCAGGCATCCACGAAAGACGCCGACGCCCGCGCACGCGCCCCGGTCGGCAGCAACACGTTGGCCGCCACCTCGACACCGCGCGCGCGCACGGAATCCACGTTGCGGAAGACGAATTCCCCACCCTCTTCCACCTGCTCGATGAGGTCGGCGAAGCGGTAGTGGAAGATCGATGCGCGCCAGTGCAGGGTTTCACCCAGCTGCTGCTCGAGCACCGCCTCGGTCGAACGCATGTGCTCGGCGCCGAGCGTCGCATTGGATACGAAGGTGTCGGACTGGTAATAGAGCTCGTACGCGTTAGGGGCGCGGAACGCCTGGCCATAAAGCAGCTTCACGGTGGTTGCCGGGGCAACCCCGCCTATCAGCGCCAGGCGCGGGCTGGTGCTTGATCCCGCCGAGTAGTAGTGATCGTGGCGCAAACCGGCATTGATGAGCCAGCGCCCGTCCAGCCGGATCTCGTCCTGGATGTAGCCCGCCACGCGACGGCCGCTATCGTGGCGGTCGAGATAGGTCACCTCGGCATCGGCGTTGCGCTGGTCGAGGCGATAGTCCTGTTGCACTTCCGCGCCGGCGACGACCTTGTGGCTGTCCCAGTACGTGCTGACCACCCGCAATTCGGCTCCCCGCCAACGCCCCGTTGCATCGTCGCGGGAATCCAGCGCTCCCGTGGCCGCATAGATTCCGGTGAAGTCGTAGCGCCCGGCGTTCACGCGCGCCTCGACCGTCGTCGCCTGCGCGATCATGCGCCGGTAACGAAGCGTTGCGAATCCGAGGCTGTCCACGTTGCGATCCCTGCGCAGGAAGTCGCTGCTGAAATAGATGCTCGGCGAGTCCTTTTCGCGGCGCCCACCCAGCACCTCGAGGTCGAAATCGCCGTAACTCGCCTGCAGGTAGCCGCGCTTGTATCGTTCCCCGTTCGCTCCCGCCGCGACGCCCCCGCCGGTCGAGGCAAAATCGAACTCACGAAAATAGTAGTCCTCGCCCTCACCACGCAGGCCCGACACCGAGGCGAGCACGTCGAGCCCGCTTTCGAAACGCTTCCCGAAGCTCACGGCAAGCTCGCGCTGGTTATTGCTGCCCGCGGCGGTCGCGACGCGCGGGCCTTCCAGCTCCGAAGTGCTGCGCGTGATCACGTTGATGACGCCCAGCATGGCATTGCTGCCATAGATCGACGATCCCGGACCGGGTGCGAACTCGATGCGCTCGATCAGCTCCATGTCGAGCGGGAATTCGGTCCCCAGGTAGGCCATGTCGTACACCGCATCGTTGGTGCGAAGCCCGTTCACCGAAAGCTGGAAGCGGCTGTTGTAGTCTCCAATGCGGTTGAATCCGCGCGATCCGAGGTACCTCCAGGTTTGGTCCGCGGTAACGTAGAGCCCGGGCAACGAAGCGAGGGCGTCGGCGAGGGTGCGATAACCGTGGACGCGGATGTCCTGCGCCGTGATGACCGATACCGCCGAAGGCGCCTCGGCCACGAGCTGCTCGTAACTCGAGGCGGCCACCACCCGCATGTCGAGCAGCTTCTCGAGCGGCAGGGGCGTCAGGTCTGCGGCATTCGCGATGCCCATCTGCACGAGTATCGCCGCGAACGCGATTCGGGGGCGGCGTCCCGTGGACTGGGCGGCGGTCATGGCTCGTGGCTCCTGCCTGGCGCGATACCGCATTATCGGCGCAAAAAAAACGTGCCGCGCTGGCTCAGGGCCGGTGCGGCACGGGTTGTTCGGTAAGGGCATGCAGGCCTGGTGTCAGCCAGGCGTCCCGCCGGTCAGGCGCCGGTGGGTTCGCCGTCCGGTGAAGCGCCCTCGCCCTTCGATTTGCTGCGGCCGATGCGTTCCGCACGCTCCATGTCATCGGCCTCCTTGGCATCGCGCGGCGCGGCGGCGCGCGCGTCCTTCTCGATGTCATGGTTCTCGACGTGTTCCTTGAGCCCCGCGTTGTATTGCCGGGTGGCCTTGTAGTTGCCTTCCCCGTATTCCTGGCCCTCGCCACTTTGTTGCGGCTGCGCTGTGGCCTGGGAACCCTGCTGCTTGTTGTCGGGTTTGGCGCTCATGGTGTTCACTCCTTGCGTTTGTTGGCCTGCTTGCCTTCTTCCGGGGTCTTGGCCATCTCACCGGCCTTCTGGGATGGCTTCGCCGCCAGATTCGAGTGATCGTTGGCCTGGCCCGGCTGGGGCGTGGCCGCCGACTCGACACTTTTCGTGACCTCGGTGGTGTTCGGGCTCACCGGCGTCGTGCCTCGGGGCTCCGCCATGGGCGCGGCGGGCGCGGTGCCCACCACAACGGCCGAGCTGCTTGGAGCCAGGGGCTCGGGCGCCTTGGCCGTGGTATCGGAGATGCGATCGCCGCAGGCAGCCACGCCCGCGAGCACAAACGACGCCGCCAGCACGCGCGCGGCCGCTGAATTCCAGATCTTGTGATTCATTTTCGTATCCTCCGCTTGCCGCCGATAGGGCGGGCATCACGGCCAGCTTAGCGAGCCGGCCGCGGGCGGTTTATCGGACAGGAGCGCGGCGGCGCGTAGGACTACGCCCCGCCGTGGGCGAAATTGCCTAGAGGAACAGGACCGCGGGGAATACGGCGATGGCCAGGACGATCAGGATCCATTCGCAATTCCAGCGTTTCAGGTGCCCGGTGTAATGCAGGATGATCGCGGCGATCGCGAATACATAGAAGGCGGCGAGCAGCATTTCTTGTCTTTCTTCAGGGCGTTGCGTCAAGGATACCGGAAAGCAGCCACCAGTCCTAGACCGCTTCCTCACCCGTTTCACCGGTGCGGATGCGCACCACCTGCCCCACGTCGAAGACGAATATCTTGCCGTCGCCGATCTTGCCGGTGCGCGCCGCCTTGACGATGGCGTCCATTGGCCTTTTCCAGCATCGAATCGGCGATCACGACCTCCACCTTCACCTTCGGCAGGAAATCGACCACGTATTCGGCGCCCCGATAGAGTTCCGTGTGGCCCTTCTGGCGCCCGAAACCCTTCACCTCCGTCACGGTGAGGCCGGTCACGCCGATCTCCGAAAGCGCTTCACGCACCTCGTCCAGCTTGAACGGTTTGACGATCGCTTCGATTTTTTTCATGCGGCGCCTGAAAATTAAGATGGGGCAAGCTTGAAGGGTTTTCAACTGTTCAAAGGCTTCGTCGAGCGGCCGAAGGTCCGCTCCAACGATCCGCTATGTCTTGGGGCGAAACCCTGATGTTATGGGATAACGCCAATCCTTGCCGAAAGCCCGCGGCGTGATGCGCACTCCCGGGGGCGCCTGGCGGCGCTTGTATTCGTTCTGCTGGATGAGGCGCACCACCTGGCGCACCGCCGCGATGTCGTAGCCCATGCCGGCGATCTGTTCCGGCGACATGTCGCGCTCCATGTAGCGCTCGACCACCGCATCGAGCACCTCGTAGGGTGGCAGGCTGTCCTGGTCGGTCTGGTCGGGGCGCAGCTCCGCCGAAGGCGGCCGGTCGATGACCCTCTGCGGGATGACGCGGCCCTGGGTATTGCGCCAGTTCGACAGCCGGTAGGCGAGTGTCTTCACGATGTCCTTGATCACCGCGTAGCCGCCGGCCATGTCGCCGTACAGCGTGCAGTAGCCGGTGGCCATCTCGCTCTTGTTGCCGGTGGTCACGACGATCGAGCCGAACTTGTTGGACAGCGCCATCAGCAGCGTGCCGCGAATGCGCGACTGAAGGTTCTCTTCCGTGGTGTCCTCGGCGCGCCCCTCGAACGACGGCGCAAGCATGCGCCGGAACTCGTCGAAGGCGGGCTTGATGGCGATCTCGGTGTATTTGACCCCGTGGATCTTCGCCATTTCGCGGGCGTCTTCGACGCTGATGGAGGCGGTGTAATCGGACGGCATCATCACGGCGTGGACCCGGTCCGCCCCCAGCGCGTCGACGCAGATCGCCAGTACCAGCGCCGAATCGATGCCGCCGGAAAGGCCCAGCAACACACCGGGGAAGCGGTTCTTGTTGACGTAGTCGCCCACGCCGGTCATCAGCGCGCGGTAGATGGTTTCTTCCTCGGTGAGCGGCTTGGCCATGGTGCCGCGCACCGACTTGCCCTCGAACTCGACGATGTCGATCGCCTCGCGGAAGGTCTCGGCCTGGTAGCCGACCATGCCGTCCGAGTCGAGCGCAAACGAGGCGCCGTCGAAAACGATTTCGTCCTGGCCGCCGGTACCGTGCACGTAGAGCAGCGGCAGCTGGGTCTCCTTCACGCGCGCGCCCATCTTCTGGTAGCGCTCGGCCTGCTGGCTGCGGTTGAAGGGCGAGGCGTTGATCGAAAGCAGCAGCTCCGCCCCCGCCGCCTTCGCCTGCGCCGCCGGCTCCGGGAACCAGAGGTCCTCGCAGATCGTGAGCCCCACCTTGCGCCCCTCGACCTCGAACACGCAGGCGCGGTTGCCGGTTTCGAAAT
>Ga0163150_10010271_pt1 | contig 10165 bp, 19 predicted proteins | sample OliLakLV19P2IB_FD_148628 | JGI IMG/M metagenome (GOLD analysis project Ga0163150, IMG submission 148628) | Freshwater microbial mat bacterial communities from Lake Vanda, McMurdo Dry Valleys, Antarctica - Oligotrophic Lake LV.19.P2.IB | ecosystem: Environmental > Aquatic > Freshwater > Lake >...
ATCGCCGGCGCCTTGTCGGACCTGCGCGATTTCGCCAGCCGTGAGCCGGCGCTGGTCCGCTACCTGCTGGGTCTGGTGGTGACGGTGGCTGCCCGCTACGGGCTGGCATTGGACGCCGAGGTGGTGTGGTCGTATCTGGTGGTGGGTGGCGGGGTGACCGCCGCGACCCGCGGCAAGGTCACGCCCGTCGACTCCTACCAGCGCCTCTACCGTGAGGACACACCGTGATCCGGCACTGGGGCGGCCCGCCCTACCCGCTGTGCGAGTGCGGCCATGACCGGCTCGCCCATCGCGGCCAATACGGCACTGACAACCTGGCTACGTCTGTCTTTGAGACCGGGCGTCGCCGTCTCGGCAGGTGCTCTGCCATCAAGGGCACTGGCTGGTGCGGGTGCTCCCAGTTCGCCGCCGACCAGGGTGTAGCAGCCTGATGCGTCTCCCGTGGCTGGCCGACGAGCTCCGGGCGGCCGGGCTGGCCGTCGTCGAGGTCGGCGGCTGGCAGCACCGCGGCGACGACCTGCGCTCAGTCGAAGGGATCGTCTGGCATCACACCGCCACCGGACCCCGCACGAGCGACCTGAACGTCGCACGTCTCCTCCGCGACGGCCGACCGAACCTGGCGGGCCCGCTCTCCCAGCTGGGCCTCGACCGGGCCGGACGCTACCACGTCGTCGCCGCCGGCAAGGCCAACCACAACGGGTACGGCCTGTGGGGAAACCAGTCGATCGGCATCGAGGCGTACAACGACGGCGTGGGTGAGCCGTGGCCTGACGTGCAGGTCGCCGCCTACATCACCGGCACACGTGCGCTGCTTGGCCGGCTCGGCCTGGGTGTCGACCGGGTGAAGGGCCACAAGGAGACCGACCCTCGCCGGAAGATCGACCCGGCCGGGCTGGACATGGACGAGATGCGGACCCGCATCGCCACCGACCAAGGAGACGTGATGACACCGGACCAGGAAGCGAAGCTCGGCAAGTGGATGCAGGAGCAGCGGGCCATCCTCGAGAAGCACATCGACGGTCAGACCGATCAGGTTGACCGTGGCCTCGTCTGGTCGATGCGCCGCACCCTGAAGGCCGACGGTCTCACCGACAAGCAGGCCGACGCCGAGATCGTCAAGGTGCTCGGCAAGTCGAAGCTGCCTGCCCGCTGACCGACTCGCTCGCTGCGAGTCGGCGGAACACCGTCGACCGCGACAGGCCCGTCACCGTGGCCGCCCCCTCGGCGCCGCCACCGGCGTCGACCCACTCTCGGAGCAGGTCGGCTTGCACTGCTCGGGCGGCCCGTTCGGCTTCCACCGCCGCTTCCCATGTTGCCCGCCACTCATCCTCATCGACGACGCGGGAACGCCCCGCCGGGATGGCGGGGCGCTCCTGGTCTGCTGGGCCGGTCATGCGGTCTGCTCGCCCTCGACGTAGACGCGAGTGGCGACGTACCAGCCGTACCCGCCGCCGCCGTCCACAGCGCCGTCGTCGTCGATGAGGATGATTCCGCCTTGGGCGTCGGCGGCGTCTGAGGCTGCGATCTGCTCGGCGGTGGCTTCCCCGATGATCTCGCCGGTGTCGGCGTGCAGCAGGTTGCGGGTGGTGTCGCCGAGGATGCGAGGGTCCTCGTCGCCGAGGATGCCCGTGATGGTGGCGACCATCTCGGTGTCGCCGCCCGCGCCTGCCTCGACGCGGAGGACCTCGAGCCGGTCCGTGTCGAGGGTGCGCAGGTCGACCTCGACCTGGCCTTCGCCGTCGTCGCTGAGGATGGTTGCGGTGAAGTCGTTCATGTCTGTGCTCCTTGTTGTCGGTGTTGGCGGGCGGGGTGCCCGTCAGTCGTCCTGCTCGTCGATCTCGGCGAGCAGGCTGTCGATCAGGCGGCTGGCGTCGAACCTGGTGAGGCGGCCGAGCATCCCGTCGTGGGTGATGGTCTGGCGCTTCGGGCCGTAGCAGCTGTGCTTGCGGGCCGCTGCGGACGGGTCTGCGTAGCCTGCGTCTGTGGCGAGGCGACGGATGTAGGAGGACTGCTTGGCGGTTACGGCTGGTGTGTTCATGTAGATAGAGTCTCACATCTGACACCCGGTGTCAAGGGTGAGACCGAAAGAATCTGGATCGTTGCGAGAGCACCAGCGTGCACCCGGCCCCCATGCGTCCTCGTTGCGCCGCTGTCGGGGACTAGCGTGGTCGGAACGCTCTCGCCGCCCACTAACGGCAGAGAGCGTTTCCTGTTCCCGACCGAAAGATCGAACCCATCAGGCGTTCCCCGAGTTACCTCGTCCTGTCCTTAGCGCTCGTTGTCGTGTTGTCGGCATGTTCGCCGGCCGAGTGGATGCGGTGGCGTGTCGACCACGGCCGTGCGTTCGCCGGGTCGAACCCTGCCGAGCAGGTGCGGGGGGTGGCGGGCGGCCCGTTGGCCCCGCTCGACTCGTTGTCGCATCCGGTGTGTCATCGGCGTGGCGGTGGCGTGACCGCGAACCCGTGTCCTCGTGGGTCGACGGGTCCGTTGACGGCCGTCCAGGTGCGGCAGGTGTCAGCGGAGGCGCGCACTGTCACCGCCTTCTGGTCGTGGGCCTTCTCAGAGGCGGGCCGCAACGCCCGTGCCGACCATGCTGCCCGCAACACTGGCGCCAGAGGCACCTGCTCCCCGACCGGGATCTTCTACGCCGAAAGCGGCGGCAACTGGACGGCAGCGAACCCGAGCTCAACAGCCAGCGGCGGACTGCAGTTCTTAGACAGCACGTGGGCGCGATACGGCGGCTACGCCCGAGCCATGCACGCTCCACCGTGGGTCCAGTGGGAAGCGTTCCTGCGTCTCTGGGCTGGCGGTGCTGGCCGATCCCACTGGGCCGCCTCGGTCTGCCGGTAGAGTCAGCGGAACCAGCGGTCCGCCGGTAACGGCGACGGACCCGACAAGGAGCGCCCTCGCCTACGTGTGGGGGCGCTCCTTGGGTCTCAGGAGCCTTGGGCCTCCGCATCGCCTGACCTGGGTCTGCCGGTAGGGCCACGTATCATCTGCTAATCAACCCAAGGAGAAGGCACGTGCTGTACCGACTGAGCAAGATCCTCCCCGTCCCGATGCGGTCGAAGTACCGGACCGACGGGCGTGCCGAGCGTGCGACCTGGTGGCAGTGGCGTGGTCACGTCATGCGCCACCGCATCGCCTGACCTGGGTCTGCCGGTAGTCTGGTTCACGGTGCGGAGCCCTTCCAGGCCCACAGGAGCGCCCTCGCCTACGGGTGGGGGCGCTCCTGCGCGCACAACGTCCTGCGTATGTGACATCGGCCATCGACGCTGTGAACGTGGCGCTGCCCGCCTACCAGTCGGAGGACGAGGCGAAGAAGGCCGAACATGCGAAGGCGCAGGCCCACTACCGGGCACAGGTCACCGGCCTCGAAGAGCAGCGGGCCGGGACGCCGTCCGAGTCGCCCCGCTCGTCCGCCGTTGCCGCCATCCTCGCCGAGCAGCGGGCCGAGGCGAAGAAGGCCCAGCAGACGAAGGCGGAGGCCCGCTACCGGGCCTACCGGGCATGGGTCAGCGACCTCGAAGAGCAGCGTGAGGCCCGCCACGCCGCCACCCACGACCGGGACGGCGAAGGCCGATCATGACCGAACCAACCCTGTTCGACGCAGGCCCCCCCGCCTACGCCGTCGACCCCATCGGCGTCGCCTGGTGGGCCATGATGGAAACCCATCCCACTGTCGGCGCCGAGTTCGTTCGCCTCGCCCGCCAGTGGCGTGCAGCCAACCCGACCAAACCTGTCGGCTCGAAAGCCATCCTCGAAGTGCTCCGGTGGAACACAGCCGTCGGTGTCGTCCCCGTCGAGGGGCAGCCGTACCGGGTCAACAACAACTGGTCGGCGCTCATGTCACGGTGGGCGATGGACACATGCCCTGATCTGCGTGGAGCTTTCCGGCTCCGAGAACGCATCTCGACGTAACCCGCCCCGGCCCCGCTGTTCACGGATTCCCGCCCTACCTATGACCCCCAACAGGATTGAGAACCGACATGGTGCCCGATGCGAACGAACGACCAACGTTGACGGTGGACGAGACAGGCGAGGTGCTGGGCATCTCGCGCAACAGCGCCTACAAGGCCGTCCACGACGGCACCATTCCCTCCATCCGGATCGGCAACCGGATCGTGGTGCCCACCGCCGCGCTGCGCCGCATGCTCGGCTTCGACACCGCCTAGCCCCTAACAAACCGGCCCCCACCTAGGCAATGGTACGGTAGACGCATGGCGTACACCGACGACCAAAGAACCGAAGCAGTCGCCGTCTACACCACCGAAGGCATGGCCGCCGCCCACAAAGCCACCGGCATCCCCAAAGGCACCATCAAAGGATGGGCCGACAAAGTCGGAGCGGCCGCCCCCGAACGTTCCAAGGCCAAAACAAAGGCTGCTACCGAAGCCCGCACCGCCCAACTCAACGAACGCAAACTCGAGTTGGCCGAAGGGCTCATGGACGACATCGCCCAGCTCAGAGACCGCATGTTCGCCCCGTGCCAAGAACGCAAAATCGTGACGATCGGCGGAACGAAAGACGACCGAGGGTTCTGGACGGTCGGCGAAGTCAACCGGGACGAACCGACGTTCCAAGAACAAAAGTCGCTGATGACCAGCATCGCCATCGCCGTCGACAAGGTGCAAGTGTTGACGGGCGGCGCGACGCAACGCACCGAACACCGCTACGAGTCGGGTGTCGACGCCGAGATCCGTGACTTGTCGGCGGCTCTGGCCTCCAACGACGGGTGACTGTTCTCACTAGGGGCGAGGCGTTGGAGCGGGTGTCGTTGCTGCCCACCGAAGCGCAGGCACGGGTCCGCTGGAACTTGCAGCGCCGCCCAAGCCAGATCCCACCGGACGGCGACTGGTCAACGTGGCTGATCATGGCCGGCAGAGGCTGGGGAAAGACTCGGGTGGGGGCAGAGTGGCTGGCCGAACAGGCGTACACGTGTGCGGGGACACGGTGGGCGATCGTCGCGGCGACGTTCGCCGACGCACGCGACACCTGCGTGGAAGGCCAGTCGGGGTTGCTGCACGCGTTGGGTGGCGCCGTCGCAGCCTGGAACCGGTCGCTCGGCGAAGTGATCTTGCATAACGGGTCGAGAATCAAACTGTTCTCGGCGGAAGAACCGGAGAGGTTGCGAGGCCCACAGTTCGTGGGGGCGTGGTGCGACGAGCTGGGCGCGTGGAACTATCCGGCTGCGTGGGACCAACTACAGTTCGGTCTTCGGCTCGGCGACCATCCGCGTACGGTGGTGACCACGACGCCTCGTCCCACACCGCTGATGGTGGCGTTAGCGTCGCGGGACGACGGAACCGTAATCCTGACGCGAGGGTCCACGTTCGAGAACGAAAAGAACTTGGCGCCGTCAGCGCTGCGAGAACTCCGGGAACGGTATGAGGGCACCCGGCTGGGGAGACAGGAACTTTACGCCGAACTGTTGACCGATCTTCCCGGCGCTTTGTGGCAGCGCACCTGGTGGGACCAGCCCGGGTTTCGTGTGTCGATGCCATCGGATTTGGAGCGGGTGGTGACAGCGATCGACCCTGCGGTCACGTCGTCGGAAGACGCCGACGACACCGGGATCGTGTCTGCGGGCACGTCGGCTGCCCGATGGTGTCCCGAATGCCAAGAGGTCGACGCCCCCCATTTTTTTGTGGTCGCCGACGACTCGGGCCGCGGGTTGACCCCCGAGCAGTGGTGCCGCCGTGCGGTCGCCGCATACTACGAACATCGCGCCGACCGGGTGGTAGCCGAGGTCAACAACGGCGGCGATCTGGTCGAAGCGGTGCTCCGCCAAGTAGACCGGGATGTGGCGTACCGGAAAGTCAACGCAACACGTGGCAAGGCGGTCCGTGCCGGCCCGGTCGCCGCCCTGTACGAGCAGCGCCGAGTGCACCATGTCGGCGACCTGTCCCGCCTCGAAGATCAGTTGGTGTCGTGGACGCCCGAAGCTCCTGGTTCCCCCGACCGGATGGACGCTTTGGTGTGGGCGCTAACCGATCTGATGGAACGGCCGCGTGGCCGGGGAGAGTTCGCGTCGCCTGTGTCGCACAGCCTCCCGAAGCCGCCCCTACAATCCCGCGGCTTTTAGACGCTGAATGATGCCCGATGCGGGTCGGGCATCATCGTCCGTCTAACCGTGCGCCTTCGAAGGTTCGGGTGTTCCCGGGTTCGTGGTTGTGTCAGCTCGCCCGTGACCATGCCAGGATTTGCCCCCGTTCCTTTTGGTGAGTTCAGAGTCAGGTGTCCCCCCACACAGCAAATCACAGAGGATTAGCCGTGGAGGAGAGCACCTGGCGGGGCTTGTTCCTTTCGGAGCCGTCCGTCGCCTTGGAGCCCACCGTCGGGGATTACTCGACGGTCAGGACCGGGGATAGGCCACGGGCTCACAGCGAGCGTCCTCTACCGGGTCTGCCTTCACAGAGGTGTCCCGTGGTTCGGTGTCGCTGCTGTCACCGGAGCGTTCGGGGTGCCTGAGGGTTCTTGGGCCAGCACCGCCCCATTGGCGCTGTGTCGGGCGCACCCCGTCCCGACGGTTGCGTGTAATACAGCGGTCGGGTAGTCTGAGAGCAGACGGGGGTCTGCCCTGTTTGTCCGATGGTGCCTCCGCTGTAGTGGCGGGGGCATCGTCGCGTCTGGCCGCATGCTCGTGTGGTGCGGCGGTCAGTGTGGGGGACTGTACCTGTGGGTGCGGCGCCGGGTCCACGGCCCGCAGTCAGTTTTGTGACGCAACCCACTTTCGGAACCCAAACCGTCGGACGTAGGTGCTACGGTCGGGGGTATGGTCTCGAAGCGTGCACAGTCCAAAGCCGGCGACAAAGCAGGCGCAGCAGCAAAGGCGCGTCAGGATCTCGAAGAAGCCAGACGTTCCAGTGCCGCGCACGGCCCGCTCGTGTTCAGCTCGGTCCTCTCGCAGCAACGGAAAGCAGACGGGTCCATCGACGTACGGCTAGAAGATCAGGACTGGTACCGGACCTACACCGTGGACGTGAACGTCCCCGACCCGCTGCCCTGGAAGTCAACCATCGCCGTTCTTGCATGGAACGAACCGTTCAACGGTCACCCCGGCGTGCTCACCGGCATCGACTACGACGACGAGAGCAGAGCTTTCGACATGGAAGCAGAAGGGGAAGGCTGGGCTGCGTCGTGGGCGATCCCGCAAGGCCAGTGGATCATTCCCGCCGTCGGCTCTCCCGTGTCGCTTGGCGTCACCCCGAAGCCTGCAGCCTCGCACCGTGAGAAAACCACGAGCCGTGTGACCGACGAAGAGCTGGCTGCGCTCGTGGCGACGATCAGTGTGGAGCAGTCCGAGGCGCAGATCGTGGCTGGGGACCTTGGCGAGCCGATGGCAACGTCGGGCTTCCGGGATCTCGCCGGCAACGTCGCCCGAGACGTGCTTGCCGATGCGCTCGTAGCCGAAGGGTTCTACGACGGCGAGATCGACGCCCCCTACGTCGATGACCTGGCCCCGCTGGCCGCCGTCGACCTCCTCGCCGCCCTTGCTGCGGCCGGTCTGGCAGTCGTGCCGGACGGCCAGGTGCAGCTCGGCGGCCAACGCTTGGAGATCATCGCCAGCGACTACGGCACCCTCGACCGCATCGCAAAGCTCGCCAAGGCTGCCGGGTCCATCACTGTCCGCATGCTGCCCGTGGACGGCCCCAAGTGATCCCCGACGAGACGGCAAAAGTGTGGAAGCGGGAGTTCTGGACGGCCCGGAACCGTGAAGTGCTGTGGCGGGAAGCCGCGCTGATCCCGTCGGCGCTGGTCGCCGCCGTCGCCGCAGGTGAGGACATGTCGGGCGACAGGTGGCAGCGGGTCGCCGCCGACGCTGGACGCGACCTTGCCGTCGCGCAGAAGTACGAGGCCGACCATCCCCACAGCCGCGAGCTGTGCCACACGGAGAAGGTGTGCGACTGGTGCGGTCGACCGAACCCGGTGTGGTCGATCGACAACGAGGGGTGGGCGGCGGCCGGGCTTGTCCACGGCGGGCATCCGTCGGGCGTGCGGTCGTATGTGCTGTGCCCGTCGTGTTGGGCGTGCGCGTGGGCGAAACGCCATCCGGGCGCACTGCTCAACCTCGAGGTGACGCCATGAGCTTGCCTCTGTCGGTGCCGCTGTTCGTCGGCTGCGTCGCGTCCGAGGCGAAGCTGCGGGTGTTCGGCCCGTTCTTCGACCCGCTGCTTGCGGAGCAGGAGGCCACCGGCGGCGGCAAGCGGTGTCCGAACGCCCATCTGATCGGCCGCACAGTCGGCCCGCACACCTTCGTGGAGTGGCCTTCCATCCCACTGTCTGCGCTCGACGGTGAGCACGGCGCCGCCGTCATCGCCTGGCATCTGGAGCGCAGCAAGCAGACGCCCGAGTACCGGCTTGTCCACGCCACCAACCCGAAGGAGACGCCATGAGCGCGATGAGGTGGCCCGTCTACGTGTGGGACTCGTCCTCGCACACCCACCTGTGGACCCGGCGAGACGCCGACCCCAAGGAGTGCCACCCCGACGAGACCGCCGACGTGGAAACCTACTCGGCCGGAATCGCCATCCGCGGCGACATCTTCGATGCTCTTGTCCTGTACCGGCACGCCGAACTGGCCGTTCAGCCCGAGGAGATGAAGCAGGCTCGGAAGGCTGCCAGGCGTCTCCGCGGCAACATCGGCTCGTACGCGTGGTCCGATCAGGAGGGCATCAGGCGCGCCCGCAAGGTGACGCCATGAGCCTCGCTCCTGACGACGCCCGACACGGGACCGCCAACGGCTACCACAACCTTGGCTGCCGATGCGAGCCATGCCGGGCGGCTGGCGCAGTAAGCAACCGGCAGGTCAAGGAGCGTCGCATGGCCCGTGTCGCCGCCGACCCGACGCTGATCCCGCACGGGACCGCGAACGGCGCCCAGAACTACGACTGTCGATGCGAGCCGTGCGTGGAGGCACGCCGCGCCGCTCGACGGGTTGGAACCCCTCGCCTGCGGCCCGCGTGCGGGACTGAGGGCGGCTACCACGCCCACTGGCGGCGAGGCGAGACGACCTGCCAGCCGTGCAGAGACGCACATGCCGCCTACCAGCGGGAACGCGTGGTGACGCCATGAGCGACGAGCTGCTGGTGTTGGCCGCCGTAATCCTGTTGGGCGGGGTGGCTCTTGCGGTCACCGTCCTCACCCTGGCCGCCGTCGTCGTCGGAACGGTCGGCTGATGCGTAATGCTACGGTCACAATGTGATCCCCGACCATCTGATCGTTGACCTGTCCGGCCCTCGGCGCCTCGCCTCGGTTCGAGTGATCGGCGGCACCATCTACGGCGAGACTCGCAGCCACCCTGACGGCGCACCCACCGCCGACGACGCAATCGTGGCACTCGGCGACCTTGGCGGGGCTGCGACGGTCGAGGTGCGCCCGAATCGGCGGTGGACGATCGGCGAGTGGACGGCGACTCGCAGCACCGGCTGCAACTGCGGGGGCAAGCATCGGGCGTTGAGGGCGTGGTCCCCCACCACCTAGCCTGTGGATTACCTGTGGACAAGTGAGGGTGGTGGGGGTATCGTTGCGGATGCAACCTTCCGAGAGGATGCTGACGATGCCCCACCCACCGTTGCCGTTGCTGTCGTGCCCGAACTGCACACGGCCCCAACGGGGACGCGACCTCGGCTGTGTGTGCGGCCACCGCTTCCCCACCCCGGACCCGTTGCGCATCGACGACTACACCCGTCTCCTCGGGTTGCGCGAGGTGCGCCGGGCCCGCCGCACACTGGCCGTAGCCCGCGCCATGCACCAACTCGCCAACGCAACCTAAACCGTCGGACGTACATGCTACGGTAGACGGTATGGATAGATGCCGGTGGCTGCGAGTCGATCTCGGTGGGTTCCGCCCCGCCCACCACTGCACCGCCCACGACACGTGGAAACATCCGTGGGCATGCTTCGACGACGACGGCCTCCTCGACTGTGCGTGCAGACTCGACAGTGTCCACCGACCCGCCACCCAAGTCGCCTCGTGACGTTGCCGGGCCCCACCAAAACGGACTGTCCGTGTGGGTGCCCCAAGTTCGGCACGCCCCGCAAGAGCACCGGCCACATACGAGACTGCATTTGCGAGCGTTGCGCCGCCGGGCAGGTCCGCCAGCCGATGTCGAGGACACGTCGCACGTCTACCGGTTGGCAGGCGGCCCGCCGGGAGGCGTTG
>Ga0163150_10010273_pt1 | contig 10164 bp, 11 predicted proteins | sample OliLakLV19P2IB_FD_148628 | JGI IMG/M metagenome (GOLD analysis project Ga0163150, IMG submission 148628) | Freshwater microbial mat bacterial communities from Lake Vanda, McMurdo Dry Valleys, Antarctica - Oligotrophic Lake LV.19.P2.IB | ecosystem: Environmental > Aquatic > Freshwater > Lake >...
GGCTAGTGCTGATGCGACTTGGCCGCCTTCACATCCGTCCGAACGCGCCAGCGTCTGTTCCAGCGCGGCGACAACGGCTTGCGCGTTGGAGATCCGTATCACCTGTTCTGCGTAAGCAGACCAATGTTTACAGGTGTACGAGTCATCGCTGCACTCCCACCATACAGGTTCGTCGTATCTCCGAAGTAAGCTCACAACGGCAACCGCCGTCATTGGTGCGCTGATGTCGTCGCTCATGCGTCCTCCAATCTCGTAACGGTTACGACGTTCAGGAGGTAGGGGCGCGGGAAGCGACATTTCTGCCATGTCTCATGTCGTTCCCAATAGCAGTCCGGACACGTCTCTCCAAGTGTTGCGATCTGTTCGGCGGTCATGTTGCCTCCGCCAATACCGCCGTGACGATCTCCGCAAGCTCGGCTGCGGCGAGGTGCTTCGGGCACCGGAACGGAACGCGGGGAATCATCCACTCAACGCAGTAACAGTCCGTCTGCTGCGCCAGCGCGACAAGCTGCGAGAACTCGATCAGCTGGTCGAGCGTCGTTTGGATTGACTCGTACTCAGAAGCAGGGCAGATTGACAAGTGACTCGACCGGCCACAAGTACAAGAATCGAACGCATCCCATACGGCTTCCGTGAGCCGCTCGCGGCATTTTTCGATCTGTTCGTCATTCATGGCTTCACCTCCGCAGTAGTCTTTTCATACAAAGCCAGCAACATTTTATCATCGTACAAAGGGCTCTGCCATTCGCGTGAGCCCGGATAGATACTGCAACCCGTCGTGTCCTCTGCGCCTCTATACGTGCAGACGCCCTTGACTTCGCAACTGATCTTTGCCTGCTCGGCTATCTTTGGAGACTTCTTTGCAAGTTCTTCCTTCATGCGCCTGAATACATACTGCATTTCTGGATAGAACATTTCACAAGATCTGTACGCATAGGTCTCAAGCCACGTACGCAGCGGCATGCCTGCGATAATCCATGTTTCTGTGGCCAGCGGCAGGACAGTACGAGCGTCTTCATATGGAATGTCTTGTTCTATAAGGTCCTCATAGTTTCCCCTAGAAGCTTCTACCGAGGCGACCCATTCGTCCCTAGTGAAGACGTCCGTATGCACGATGCTTTCAGGCATACGCATATTCGCATTTCCCATGTCGGTGTGCCTCATGGTCTGTTGCAGATACCAAGCGCCTTTACGAGTGCGCACCATCTCATGCGTGAAGGCTCTGGTGCAGCCATAGATTAGGAAACAGACATTTTCCATTTCAAGAATCTGCTGCAAGCCTACCTGACCGATATTAAGAGCGGCAACTTCTTCTATCTTTCCCTCTTGAATAAACTCCAATACCTGTCCGAATGCCCCAGCATGACCGGCAGCGGCCAGCGTCCCTACCAAGTCAAGTCTTTTTTCGTCTGGCGCTTGGAGACAGATGACCTCTAGATTCTCATATCCTCTGTCTATGCGGCCATTGCCAAGCGGGGATTTGAACACTTCCATTGGGTCTAGGCTTTTCCTCATGGCGGCGTTATTCATGCAAGTCCTCCCTTGACTTTCTTGAAACTGGTGATATTGATCTTCTTGTAGTTATGCGCCTTATCTCCCGTAATGCTTACGAGGTCTCCGTCGGAGAGATTCCATACCTTGTCGCGCATCTTTGGATACGTCCAACGATTTATGCCACATATGATTGCGCCTGTCTCGTCCTCAATTGTCATGTTCACCCACTCCTCAAGATGCGGGTCTTTTACTGGCTGTACCTCCATCTCGTTCGTAAGTGGGTTGAATTTCAAGCGCTTGGCGGCGTTGCCTGATTCAAATATGTTCTTCAAGTTACGCTCTTTCAAGCGCCCCACGACCGTGATGTTCTTCAGCATTGGACCGAAGTCCATCTCTATAATCTTGTGTGTTCTGTCCTGCCTAGCAAAAGCTTCGCCTTCGGCCCTGATGCCTAAAAAGTCTTCGTCACTACTAATAGTATCAACGTATACATTGGCTGTGTCGAGAGCCGCGCGTTTGGCTACGTTGACAATGCGCTTATTGACACGCGCTTCCATGTCCTCCATGCTCTGGTATGGTTGACAGCGCACTAATTCTTCTGCGCATTTTTCTCCTATGCCGTCAATGCTCAAGAAGCCAGCCAGTAGACCGCCATACTTTCCTGAAAGAGCCCAGTCTTTTTCGCTGTCGTTAATACGTGGGCCAGTTACGATGCCCCCGCGTCCTAGGTACTCGCGAAGGTACTGTCGCTGGCGAAGTTCTTCGTGCTCTTTCTTAACCATAGACCAGTAGAACATATGTGGATGATGCTGCTTGAACCACATCATCCAGTAGCCAACAAGTGCATAGCTAACAGAATGAGATCTATTAAATGCCCATGCTCCAAAGGATTCCATCATGTCATAAATCTCCATGCCCTGTTGCTTGGAGACTCCGTGTAATCTAATAGCCCCTTCGGAAAAGGCTTCGCGGTACTTATTGAAGAATTCAAGTCCTAAAGACCGTGACATGGCCTTACGGAGATCGCTGGTGTCCTTCCAAGACAGATCTCCTACTTCGCGACAGATCTTTAGAATCTGCTCTTGATACAGGATCTGGTACTGCGTGTCAAACGTGTAGGCGTCCAATAATGGATGCTGTCGCTTCTTGTCCTCTTCGGCTAGTCGTCTGTTTGAAATATAGAAGCTGGTGCTGCCGCCGTACAGTGGTCCCGGCCTGCTCAGGGCGTTTACGTCTGCTAACTCATTGAAGCCCGTGATGTCTGCCATCTGTTGTAAGACGGAATACGTAGAGTCGCCCTCGAATTGAAAGATGCCAAGGAGATCCATATCTCTGAATCCGCCAAGAGTTAGCTCGTCATCTAGCGGCAGCGCATAGAGGTCTTCCGCAGACATATCTAATTTTTCAAGCATCATGCGAATTCTAGTCAAGGCCGTTAGGCCCAGGATATCTACTTTCACAAGGCCCATGTATGTGCAGCCGTCATAGTCATAGCCCGCTAGGGCTTCGCCATCGCGCCAGTACAGCGGGATATGCGCGTCCAGCGGCTCATTGCTGATGACCACGCCTGCGGCGTGTGTGGACATGTTCTTGTACTGTCCTTCAAGTAGTACGGCTTTCCTAATGTCCGGATATCGTTCGGCAACATCTTTAGCCTGCGGGAACATCTCCAGCGTATCTTCAATAGTTGCATCAGCTCGCGCATCTGCGCTGGCACGGGTAAGCAAAAGCCCCTTTACGACGGCTACGTCTCCAGCGGGAATGCCATAGCTCTTGCCTGTTTCGTCTAAACTGTTCTTGCCCTTGAACGTCGTAAATGTAGAAAGCGTGGCCACATGGTCTTGGCCGTATTTATCGCGCAAATATTCTTTAACCAGATGTCGTTTCTCGTCCTCAAAATCTATATCTATATCTGGGAGATCCATACGGGAAATGTCAATAAAGCGTTCAAAGATCAGGCCGTATTGCAGTGGATCCACTTCTGTGATGCGCAGACAGTAGCAAATCAGGCTTCCTGCGCTGCTTCCGCGAGCAGGTCCAACAAGGATGCCGTTACTTTTTGCCCAGAGAACCATGTCGGAGATGATTAGGAAGTAATCGGAGTAGCTCTTTTCCTGAATTAGCCCAAACTCGTACTGTGCTCGTTCTTTATATTCTTCCTTGTCTAGGAGGCCGCGATAGCGTAAACCTTCTAGGATCAAGTGCTTGAGATAGTCTTCCTTGTCGCTCCATTCTTCTGGAAGCGGAAACTGTAGCAGGCTGGCTTTTTGGAGCGTTACATTGCACTTGTCTGCAATGCGCAGCGTATTTTCTGCTGCCTCCTTGATCACGTCTTCTATCTGTCCAAGTTCAGCGCAAGAGAGAAGCTGTTCGTAGCTGAGCTGAAAATGCGTATCCGACATTTCGTCTATCTCTGAGACACGCTTCCTGTCGCGTATGCTCCACAGGAGCTTGCGAATATCATGCTGGCCCTGCATAGGGTAATGAACATCGTTCGTTACTACTAATGGCATCTTATTTTTCTTGGCGATCTTTTTTAGTGCTGTGTTTACCGTCTGGCAGTCTACGAAATCAGTAGGCTGTACTTCAAGATAGAAGTCGTCGCCCCATTGAGCACGCATGGCTTTCAAAGAAGATTCTGCCTCGTCATGCTCGCCAGCAAGAATCATCTTGGACGTGGGAGAGAGCGTGCAGCCGCTCATAATAATCAAGCCCTCGCCATACTGCTTGAGGAGGGCTCCATCTATCGTGGGCTTGTAGTAGAAGCCAAGGCGATAGCTTTCACTGGCCAACTTGACAAGATTGCTATAGCCCTTTTGATTCTTGGCCAGTACAGTGAGATGCGATTTCTTTTGTGTGTTTTCTTCTATGTCACTACAGACATAGAATTCCTCCCCGAATATGGGCTTTATGCCAGCGGCAAGTGCAGCGCGCTCGAATGACGGATGTCCCGTCATGCTGCCGTGGTCGGTAATGGCCATCGCGGTGCGCCCTAGCTGCTTAGCGCGCTCTATCACTTGCTCGCTTAGGCCATAGCCGTCCAGCATAGAAAAAGTTGTATGGGCGTGAAGATCTGTCCAGTTATTTTGGGACATAGTTTTTATCCCTTCTCATTGCTCTCATTGTTCCGTCTTTGTTGTATACGGGCTTCATGAGTCCAGGATATTTCTTCTCAAATAGCGCGTATGTAATCTCTAGCCCATAGAGACTTTCATCTAGCCCTCCCGGCTGATGGCGAGTATGCTGTATTACCCAAGAAGTGTCACTAAACGGAGAGACGCCTGCCCATCGCGCCCTTAATTGAAATTCTCTGTCTTCAAACGCGATGAAGTCTTTGTCAAAGTTTCCAATCTCATGCGGCAAGTATTCTGGGAAGCCCCAAAGAACTCCAAGATTGTCTCGTTCTATGAGGCCGATGTTCTTTCGGTCAAAGTTCCATTTTGGCCCGACAATGATATTCTTCTGTATGATCGTAGTCGCTACTCTGTCAAGATCTCCTAGCTTAGATTTAGCGTCGTCATCTCCCACAAAGATAGCGTCATATTCTCCCCTTGTCTTCATGACGTGAGCAAGTCCTACGGTGCGCGGTCCGCCAGCGCCTCTATATCCTTTGTCATGAATGACTTTCCAGTCTGAAGACATCTTCTTAAGTGTTGGAATGTCCTCCGTTGGGGCGACTAAAATTATAGGAACGTTTTCTGCATGCGGAAGCCAGTTCTTACGAAGCATCTCGTGCCTATGGTATGTGGGGATGACTACTACTATTCTATTTCTTGGCATGAATAATCACTTGGCTGAAATTTCTCACCGGATGATATTCCGTTTTGAATCCATTCTTTTCAAGAAGAGCGAGGACATGCCGGAACATAGATAGGTCTTTGTCGTGCAGTTGTTCTGGATGAAATTCCATAATAATTTCATCTATGTGCTTCCACATCTTTGTGGCATATAGCAGTTCGTATTCCGCCCCCTCTATGTCCATCTTTATCTTGTTCGCTCCATGTTCCCTGAGCATGGCGTCAAAGTTGACACATCTCACGGCATTGGCATAGCGCCCGCGAATAGGCATAAATGAGTGAGAGCCTGTGTTCTTGCCCTCGTGACTAAAGATGTCCCGCGTGATGTCGTTATTTCCGACAAGGGCTGCGTTAATGACAGTGACGTTCTTGAGCTTATTGATGCGAATGTTCTTCTTAAGAAGACCAAAGTTATCTCTACGCGGCTCAAAGCAAACGATCTTGTTAACTACTTCAGCAATAGAGACGGCGAATGCCCCTATGTGTGCGCCTGCATCTATCCATACATCCTCTGCATCAAGATGATGCCCAATATATTTCAGATACTGCTTAGATCCGAAATTCTCGCGAATGACAAAATGATCCAATGTATCAGGTCTTGTATGAAACACATAGGGGCCAGCTTTTTCCATCACAATGTCTTCTAGCATTGGTATGTGTCTTTCGCGTCGTTCTTCTCGAGGAGTTCTTTAAGAAGAATAATCATGAAGGCGTTATAGACGATGTTGTCTCTGGCGCTATCTATGGCCGCACGTAAATCCGGCGGCGTGTCGTTGCGGTTCCATACCTGTTCAAAGAGTCGGTCTGTCTTGCTTTCTATCTGAGCGAAGACTCCTTTAATGCCAGTACGACCACGCCAACTATCGTGGTAGCCCTTGCCATTGCGGTCTTCAAATAATACTAGGCACTGGTTGAAGATCTCCTTGATCTGTTGCCCAGTCGACAACTTCGGAGATGTCGTCGATATAATGGACTCTTTCATGCACGGCCTCCTTGTTGCGCAACAATAGAACTTCTATTCCAGACTTAGCAATGTCTAGCGCGTGCTTTGCCATGTCCTCAACAAAGAAGCTCAGGCGAATCTTGCTTTTGGCAAGCACTTCTTCCTTGTCATAGCCAAAGAGAATTAGATCATACGGGATGCTGTGCTCTTTCAGCCATTGGTGAGTTTCCCATTCTAGGCGGGCGTGCCTAGTGACCTTGCGGGCCGTTACCAGCACAATGCTCCACTCAGCGGCTTTAAGGGTCGCCAGCGTGTCCCTAGCGCCCGCAAATGGCTCTAAACGCAGTGCTCCGCCCGACTCATAAAAGGCTTCGGGGTCTGTTTCGTAGTCCTCTCCGCCCTGTGCCAATACGCCGTCTATGTCGAAGCCGCAAACACGCTGCGCTACGAGCTTGCGCCTGTGGCGTTCTTCTACCACTTCTGTCTTCTGTAAAAACAGGCGTTCTATTTCCGCAGGCTGCACATCCTCAAGCCACATGAGCGACATAAGATACTTGAACACGTCTATAAGTTCAAGTATGCGTGTTTCACGAGGGGCCTCGTCAAGCGGAAGAAAATGCTTGAAGCTCATGGCGTCTAAATACTCATAGACTTCACGAATCAAGTAGTGCGCGAACTTTCTCGCCAGTTCGCGTTGCTCAGCACGGCCTTCTGGACGCGGCCCTATGATGCTGTGCTGCTGTAGATATTGCTTATGGAGCATCTCCTGAAAGGACATCATGGGATCTTCCCCAACCATTTCAATGTGTCATAGTAAGCATGATGGCTTAGCTTGCGCTTATCCCAAGCGCCGAATCTTCCAGTTAATAGAATGTTTGGCTTAGGCTTTGGCATGGAGTTTGGCGAGTTGATCACCTTGCGCACTTTTTGATAGCCCTCCATCTCACGCACGTATTCCATCGTGAATACTCCAAAGAGTGCGCTGGCCCTGTACCAGCGAATGTTCGAATTAGCGTGATAGAGCATGTAGCTTTCGTCTTCAGGGGCAATGCCGCGATAGATACTTGCGGCCTTAGACCTCCATGAGCGATCTGGATAAAGAATATTCAATGGAACAGTATTGACTATGTAGTCGACTTTATTGTTTTCCAGCCAGGACGACGACACTTCCACCTGCTTGACGAATGGATGCACGATATCCCATGCCATAGCAAGCGCTTGCATGCCGTCATATGCTCGTTCTGTATGTCTGTTAGAGGGGAAACTTACTTGCTGTGTTCTGTCCATGTAGACTTTAGCGCCATAGTCTTGCCAGTCTCCTCCAAGAGGAATGATGTCTACGTCACGATGGCGCAAAGGCAGGTCACAATCGTCATGCAGGAAATACACGCCCGCATTGCTGGCGTCTGGCTTGCGCGGATTGCGCTCACATACGGTCAGACTATGACCGGCGTTCAGCACGGCAAGGGAAGCAAAGAGGCCGGACGGACCGGCCCCTAATACTGTCACTTTCATTTAGCCAACGCTTCTTCCATCTTGCCTGCAAGTACTTCGTCCGTCCAGTTCATTAACTGATGGGCCGTCAGATGCACTTTCTCGAGTTGCGTATTGAAGTCTACTTCGGTGTCGATGTCTTTGACTTCAAGCGTTAATTTTACATATTCGTTGTTGGAGGGACTTCCAATATGCATAGTAAGACCAGCACTATATGAAATAAATGGCATTACGCAGCCTCCCCGTCTTGTACGGTAATTGGGAAATTCCATATTGACCTCATCTTAGAATAAGTCCTTTTTCTTGCCCTTGCTGGCTGCTGTGGAAATCGGCGTCGGTGCTACTGGCTCGCCCACGGCTACCGGGCCTTTCGCCTTGCCAATGTTCAGGGCCGGGACGCTGCTAGTGCCTCCGGACGGAACAAAGGGCGGGATAGAGGCTCCTCCGGGTCCCGGCACTGCCGCCTGTGACATTGCTTGTGGATTCTGCACGGTAGGCACGGTCACAAGCTGGTCACGCAATACTTCTACAACGGGCCGGATAAGTTGCTTGTCGGCTTCGTATGTTTCCGGATCAAAAGGCTCGCTTCCTGGCTCCATGTAGAGCTTGAACCGCTTGCTCAGACCTTCTCCGCTGCACACAAGATTGATCCTTGTCTTGTGCAGGCTTCCAAGTTGCGCGCCCAGCATGAGGATGTCATCGATCGCACTTTCGCGCCATGCGCTCGTGTCCCAAACCTTGGGGGCATTTACTTCACGGTTGAAATAGACCTTGTTGCTCCATGAGACCTGCGGAAAAGATTCGGTTCCCTTGAGATTGGCGTGGAGGATATTATAGACGTGAAACCACATGATCATGCGGTCTTTGGTCTTGATGCCTTCGCGACAGCCCTCACAAGGATAGTTCTCATCATGGCCACTTTCTACTGGGCAATACTTCAGCGTGGAGTACTTGCCCTGACCAGACGCCGGATATTCATGGGCAACGTATGTGTCAAAATACGGATCGCCTTCTCCTCCGGTACAAATAAAATGGACGATCGCGAGGTCATCCTTGCGGAGCCAAAAATCGGTGCCGCTTCCCTGTGTTGCCTGCTGGCTTCGGCGTTCTTCGATCTTCCTGCGTGCTTCTTCAAGACTACCCAACTGGATTCCTCGCAATTCCGGCGTTTGCCCACATCAGTACTTCTTCTAACTTGGTCAGGGCTAAACTAAGTTCGCGCCCGTCGGGGACGTTAGTGACCAAGAAACCAGCTAGATTGTAGCAGTGTGCTCTAACTTCTGCGTGCTGTCTGCCTCTGAACTCGTTTGCGGGATGGAACTTAAAGTCGTTCTCTATACGCTGTCGTACGTCTGGCATTACACTACCTCTCTATCTTTAAGAGCCTGCTCTAATTCTAGAGCAGTACTCTCTCCTACGTCTTTACGGTGCGCCGGTAATCTTAGGCGCGTCACTTGGCTCGATATCCTGCCACTCTTCATTAGGCGGGTAGCTATTTCTTGCGTAGCCACTTCACCATGATTAACCTTATCCTTATAGTCATTATCTAGCGCCAAGCATATTTCGTCAAACCCATGCAGTAGGCGTATGTGCTCTTCGCTCATATTTAGGCCCAACAATGCGGCGCTAGGTGCGATCTTATTTTGTTGAAGCCAGAGATGATCAAGTGGACCCTCAGTAAGTATCAATAGGGGGCCGTGCTGTGCGGTAAGGCCATATAGATATTTGCTTCGGGGAAGGCCGGGAGAGTTCACATACTTAGGGCCATTCTTTAGATTTCGCGTAATCGTGCCTAACAAAAGTTGTTCGTCTTGAATGTCTGGATATTTATAGAATGGAATTATAAGCTGTCCATGTTCGCCATTCCAACGAATGTCCCATGTATTTGTCGTCTCCCACGTGAAGCCCCTGTCGAACCACCATTGAGGCATCTCATCTCTATTGACGGAATTAAACAGGCTGGCCCAGCGCATGTCGGGAAGAAGTTCTACAGGCGGATTAGCGTCAGGGTTCTTTACCGGCATTAGCGCGGCGGCGTTGAGCATCCAGTCATGGGCAGCGACAATAGAGCAGGAATTCACCCTCATTACAAGCCTATGAAAGCCGCCTTGACCGCAGCCCGCGAAACAGGTCCATGCGCCGTGTTTCAAGTTCAATGAAAAGCTAGGATTACGTTCCTGATGCAATGGGCAGCGGGCAATCAACTGCTCGCCACTTCTGCGACCTATGATGCCTAACTGGCTGGCGAGCTCTGCGTAATTGTACTCAGCCAATTCTAAATGCTCCGCCTACGCTAGCGTCTTCGATTTCATTCCTGCGCCGCCTTCAGTGCGTCGTAGAGGCGGTCGGTGCGCCGTAGCAGCGGCACGTCCGCCGCTACCGCTGCCGCGAGCTCCCGCAAGATGGCGTCCTGCTGGCGGGCGAAAGCAACGCTCT
>Ga0163150_10010274_pt1 | contig 10164 bp, 9 predicted proteins | sample OliLakLV19P2IB_FD_148628 | JGI IMG/M metagenome (GOLD analysis project Ga0163150, IMG submission 148628) | Freshwater microbial mat bacterial communities from Lake Vanda, McMurdo Dry Valleys, Antarctica - Oligotrophic Lake LV.19.P2.IB | ecosystem: Environmental > Aquatic > Freshwater > Lake >...
ATGTTTTCCAGCTCTGCAGGATAGATATTCTCACCGCCGGAGATGATCATATCCTTCATACGGTCGCAGATCGTGACGAAGCCCTCGCTGTCCCAGGTACAAATGTCTCCGGTATGCAGCCAGCCGTCCTTCAATGTCTCAGCAGTGGCCTTGGGATTATTCCAGTATTCTTTCATCAGGTGCCTGCCGCCCACCAGCAATTCACCGGCCTGCTCTGAGCCCATGGGAATAGTGAGGCCAGCGCTGTCGACAATTTTTACCTCGGTGTGCATCTGCGGGCGTCCGCAGGAACCCACCTTGGATGCACCGTCCTCATGCAGTAGCAGGGTGCCCGGGCCGCAGGATTCGGTCAGTCCGTAGGCCTGGAAGATGCGAATGCCCAATGCCTCGTACTCGTGCAGCAGCGAGACCGGCACCGGCGCTGCCCCGGTGGCGATCCAGCGCACTGAGGAGATATCATTCTGTTCCCGCTCCGGCGTCATCAGCATGAATTGCAACAGGGCTGGCACCGCCATAAAGATGGTGACCTTCTCCTGCGCGATACAGCGGAACATCGCACCGATGTCCAGTTCGCGCATGATGACCCCGCAGCCGCCGCGGTGCACCAGCAGCGAGGTTGGGCTTAAGCAGCCCACGTGAAACATGGGCAGTGCCAGCAGCCAGCGGTCGCCGTCACGCATATCCGACGTGGACATGCTGGTCAGCTGTGACCACAGCATGCCGTCATGGCTGTGCACTGCACCCTTGGGCCGTCCGGTGGTGCCCGAGGTGTACATAATAAACAGGTTATCGTCGTCCCACGCGCCCACCGGTGGTTCCTGTGTGTCGGAGGCGGCCAGGAACTGATCGTAATCCAGTGCCCAGTGCGGGGTGCCCGCGGTGCCGTTTTCACGGCGAATCCACTGCTGTACCGCAAGCTCACCCTGCGCACCGCCTTGCAGGGGTTGAACGGCGTCGTCAAAATCCGAGTCGTACACCAGTGCCCTGGCGCCTGAGTCCTGCAGAATGTAGGCGATTTCACCCGCCACCAGGCGCCAGTTGACCGGCACCATCACCGCGCCGAGCTTGGCCACGGCGAAGTAGGTTTCCACAAATTCGATACCGTTCTTGAGCAGGGTGGCTACGCGGTCGCCCGGACCGATACCTCTGGCCAGCAGGCCGTTGGCCACGCGATTTGCGCGGGCATTGAGCTGCGCAAAGGTGAAACGGCGGTTGCGCTCAAATTCCACGAAAGCTTCGCGCTGGGGGCATATCTCTGCGCGCTTCTTAAGTAACAGTCCAATATTTGTTTTCATGCGATGTGTTGCCGACAGTTGAGTGACTTTCGGCGCGTAGTCTAGCAAATCCCTGCCGTGATTACGGCCGGTTGGTGGGAAAGGCTCTGCTGTGACTCACATAGTAAACCGCAGGCAACTTCCTCCAGCGGACGTAAGGGCCAGAATCCGGTGGATTGCAGCTCTAACGCCAAAAGCAAGCGCGGTTACGCGTCGCTTTGCCTTTTCTTGTTAGCTGCGATATCGCGCAATGAACCGGATACGTATTTGTGGATAATGCTTGAAACCAGCGTCTGATACGGGATGCCCTCCTCAGACGCTCTTGACTGAACCGCGATAAGATCGCGATTCGATATCCGAATATTGATACGTTTGTCTTTCCTGAAGGTATTAGTGGCGGCAGCCTCCAATTCCTTTCTCCGGGCCTCAGTCAATGTTGATTCGTATTCCCCCGACTCAACAGAATCAAGGAGATCTTTTTCCTCTTTAGAAAGTTTTACCTTACTCATGAGTCACCTCTCAGATACAGCTTCGTGAATTTTCGACTCGGTATCACAGTCTTCAGAAAAATCTCATCCTCCATTTCGACATACGGTACCAGGTGAGCACAATTATCGATTGCCACGACAAACATCCTCTGATGGGGGTAATCCGTGGCGTTGGGATGGCAAATATCATCGAGGAGCCCCCCGTTTTCAATATGAAAGATGGCTTCTTCAAAGGATTTGCCACGCTCCTCGATAAGTTGGTGATTCTTTTCGGAATTCCAGTTGAAAACTTTCATGCGATGCAGACTAGCACAATTGTGTGCATTTTGTCATCAGATGTTGAGGCTGTTGGAGGGGACAACGCATGTGTTTATTAGGTGTCATGAAGTGGTCTGCTTTAGGGAATGTAAGTTCTGAGCTCAGGGCCGTCGACGAAGACCTTCTTGTCGCCCGCCCAGTGCCACACTAACAAACTGATTTCGCCTCTTCCGACCTACCAAGCTGCGAATTCAACCGAGCTAGCCCCAAATATGGACCTAATGCTAGGAAAGACTCTTCGAACCACTCTTCATCCCCTGAAGCACCACGCCCACGGTATATCTTCATCGATTGACAGTCTTCGCCTAATAGCGTTTTAAGAAGTAAATCATTTGCTAGCGAATTTTTCTCCACACTTGATTTTTCGCTGAAAGGATTCCATCCGGAAATATACACGCCGGACGAGCACTTGGTTTCAATAAGTGCGTTTTTGCGCCATTCAGAGCTCTCGCCGAGCTTCAGCACGACTGTTCGCGCGGAGTGATCGCCAGTGTCCAAATAAACTTCATATCTGTCATTTTCATACACCACGATTAAGTCCACTGGCATTTTTCCAAATGCTTTTTGAGACTCTTCGTCATCTATGACATAGCGAAGCATCTTTGCCTGCAGGTTGGCGAAGTGCTGGCCGCGCTCTGCGGCTAATTTGGAGCGCAGCGTAAAATTTATCCGACAGCAGCAACTTGTTATGTGCTTTTCCCATGAGTTACTCGGGAAGAGGGATCTCAACCCAACTCAGATTCGGGGAAGTTACTGGAGTGACACGCAAGGAAGGCCAGTCAATACCCGAGAAAACTAGGGTCTCTTGATTATGGTCGAGGTAAACCATAACAGGATCGACATCCCCAGCGTCCGTTCTGACCCAGTAGCAACCGGTACTTTCAGGTGACGCCGTGTTCCCCTTCAGCATCCGGATAAACATGCCGCTCTAATTTTCCAAGTGCTGGCTCATCTTCTCCCCAGATATTCGGCTCAACCCAGCAACACTACGGCGCGGACAATCCACCCCTCTCGTTTTCAACAGCTTAGCATCTCATCTTGTTATCCGGTCAGGATAGCTGACTCGCGCCGTAGAACACCTTTTATCATCCCGGCGCGAAATTCCTCAGATTCAGCTCTTGGTGGCGCAGGTGCGTGTTATTACACGTTAGGACCATGCAACCCCAGCGCTATAGTTCAACCGTCACCGCAGCAGCACAAGCGTTAGCGATTTTCCGCGCATTTTCAATTGTATCAGCCACGGCTAACGCCACGCCCATCCGGCGTGACCCGGACACCTCCGGTTTGCCGAACAGGCGCAACTGGGTGTCGGCCATCGCCAGGGCCTTGTCCAAATTGCCAAACTGGACGTTCCGGCTTTCTCCCGAGACCAGGATGACGCTCGATGCACTCGGGCCACGTTGGCGGATCGCCGGAATGGGTAGATCCAGAATAGCCCGCGCGTGCAGGGCAAACTCTGACAGGTCCTGCGAGACCAGCGTCACCAGCCCGGTATCGTGCGGGCGCGGCGAGACTTCGCTGAATATCACCTCATCGCCCTTGATAAAGAGTTCCACGCCGAACAGACCCTTGCCGCCCAGGGCCGAGGTCACTTTCTGTGCCATCTCCTGTGCGGCGAACAGGGCTGTTGCCGTCATCGGCTGCGGCTGCCACGATTCCTGATAGTCGCCGCCTTCCTGGCGATGTCCGATGGGTGCGCAAAACGACGTGCCATCGCGGTGGCGAATGGTGAGCAGGGTGATTTCAAAATCGAATTCCACAAAGCCCTCGATGATGACCTTACCCTTGCCGGCGCGACCACCCGCCTGTGCATAGTCCCAGGCTGCGTCGATCTCGCTCGCATGGCGCAGCAGTGACTGTCCTTTGCCGGAGGAACTCATTATGGGTTTGATCACACACGGCAGGCCTATGTCTTTTACTGCGCTTAAGTATTCTTCTTTCGATTGCGCGAATTGATACGCACTGGTTTTCAGGCCCAGTTCTTCCGCCGCCAGGCGACGAATCCCCTCACGGTTCATGGTCAGTTGCGCAGCCTTTGCGGTAGGAATGACGGTAAAGCCCTCGTCTTCCAACTCGGCCAGCGTAGCAGTAGCAATGGCTTCGATTTCGGGCACGATTAAATCGGGCTGTTCCAGTTCGATGACGGCGCGCAACGCCGGGCCGTCGAGCATGTTGATGACATGGGAGCGATGGGCCACCTGCATGGCGGGGGCATTGGCATAGCGGTCCACCGCGATCACTTCGACACCCAGGCGTTGCAGCTCGATGGTGACTTCCTTGCCCAGCTCACCTGCACCGCACAACAGTACCTTGAGGGCACACGGACTCAGGGGAGTTCCGATCGTCACTGACATAGGCTGCGTTCTCTGGTTTCTGCGGTAAGCTCGGCGACTATTTCTGCGCCTTCACGGCATTTAGGGGGACAGTTTACCTAATTCGATGCAAGCGCTGACTGGCAGGATTTTGATCAGGAGAAAGCCGGCACCCCAAAACGTGCATTGAGTAAACTGTCCCCCTAATTGCTAATAATAGTAGAAGGCGGAATAGGGTGCCACTGTATTTCTTTGCAGCACTTATTTTCTGCGCCAGCGGTAGGCGATATAGAACGGTACCAGGGTGATAAATGACAGCAAGCCCAGCAGGATTTGCGCGCCGAAACGGTCCAGCACGCCATTGAATATGCCCTGCGCGGTCGCGTTGTAGTTCGCGGGAATGGGCAACACACCGTTAGCCGCCGCGTAGGCCTGATAATAGCCAAGCATCTGCTGCAAGCGCTCTGGCATCTGCTCGCGCAGGTCCTCGGTTTCACCGGGGGCTAATTGGGGGGACAGTTTACCCAATTCGCTGTAAGCGCTGACTGGCAGGATTTTGACCAGGAGAAAGCCGGCGCCCCAAAACGTGCATTGAGTAAACTGTCCCCGAATTCTACACTCGTTGCATCAATTTCCGCGAGCACTGGACCGGGCACTTGTGGCAGGAACGATTCCACTCGTTTGTAATGGATGAGTCCCATTTACTGGCAGCTGTTCGATATACCGAGCTAAACCCCGTCAGGGCCAGGTTGTGTGACTATCCTGAAGACTGGCCGTGGTCCAGCGTGCATGCGCATCTGGCCAAAGCCGATGATGCGGTTGTTACAGTTCAGCCGATGCTCCAGAGAACTGCTGACTGGTCGTCATACCTTTTGGACGATGTTAGCGAAGTTGATCTATTAAAAATGCGTACACATGGAAGAACCGGGAGGCCCGCTGGCAGCGAGCGGTTTTTAGATCAGCTGCAAGCGCTAACTGGCAAGAGTTTTATCAGGAGAAAACCGGGGCCGCATGCACGTGATAAGTAAACTGTCCCCGCAAAGCAGCTCCTAACAATTCGCACCATCGCTCCGGGACTTGCGTAGCTGGCACTGCGAAATCTGTTTTGCCGAGCGCCTGAGTCGCCTGTGTCATCAATGCCTGAATCTGCCTGTCATCCCATTGCTGCGCCGCTGCGTCATATCCCGGCACACCCTGCTGCGCGGCACTGCGCGCTTCTATAGCAGCGGCTGCACAACTTGCTTCGCGCGCCAGGCGTGCATAGTTGCTGGGCCTGTAGCGGCTGATGCCGCCGAGAATCGGTGAGATCGCGTCGCCGAATATCGCCTTGCTGCCCAGTCTCCTCACCGGTGAATGAGCGATGGTGAAGCCGCCATCAGCGGCCACCACGGTGACGGCGATACCTTCCTCCACGCCCTGCACGAAGCCCCGCACTTTGCCGCTGTCGCGGTCAAGCAATCCAAAGCCGGCTTCCATCAGGAGCGAGTTGCCGGCCAGTTCCCGGCTGGCACCAATGGACACCGCGATACCGTTGGCGGTAATAGTGGGTGTCAGTGCGTTCACATTCGTGTGGTCCGGGAAGACGTCGAGTTGGGCCTTCCAGGCATGCTCGGCATGATCGCCCCTGTCCCACAGTTTGAACACGTCTCTACCCGTCACCACGTATAGCTCGTGATTGTCCGCCGATACTGCGACTGATGCGGCTACCTGGTCGCCGACATTGATGCGCCAGATTTCCTTCAGCTCGCGATCCAGCGCCATGACGTTGCCATTCTCGTCCGTAATGTAGAGGCGCTGGCCATCATTGCTCACCGTGGGTGTGGAGCCGGTGCCGCCGTCGAAGTCATAGCGGGCGGCAATCACCATTGCCAGCTTGTCTGCGCTGGGGACAAGGTCCAGTGCATAGATTGCACCATTGGCGGAGACGCCATCCTCGCTGCCGTCAACATTGTCTGGCGCGGTGGCAGCGACAAACAGCCTGCCGCTGTTGGGGTCAACGGCATAAAAGTTGGACACCTCTGACCCCGCGCCAAAAATAATGCGCACCATGGCGGAAAATAAGCCATCGGGCAGGGGCATTTTTCCGAAGCGCTCCTCCGCCAGCCGGTCGCCGCGTTTGAGAATCCACTTCGAGGGCATTTTCCTGGTCGTTGCTGCTGCGCTCATGCCGGGCAGTTCAAAGGGTGCGGCCAATAGCGATTCGCCGGTGGTGCGTGCCAGCACCGCGATTTCGCCGTTACCGGTCACCACCGTCAGCGCATCAGTTTGAGGTATGTAATTGACGCCCCAGGCATGCGGCACTTCCGCGCCTTGATAACTCAGGCCAGTGGGTTTATGCCACAGCACCTTGCCCTGCGGCGTTACCGCCCAGGCCCAGTGATAGGTCGCGTGATAAATGGTCTGCGGGCTCGCCTCGTTAGGTGTATCGAGAATCAGTGGTGCACCCGCGCCCTGGCGATCGCCCTTGTTGGGCAGCGTCCACAGGCGTTTACCGTTGGCAGGATCCAATACCACCAGGCTCACATCTTCCTGCGGATACAGGGGGCTGAAGTAGATCTGCTCCAGGTTATCCATGGTGGGGCCTTCGGGAATGAACATATCCTGTTCCGCCACCCAGTCCAGTGCCTGTTCCGGTGCAGTCGCAATCCACAGCTGGTCGCTGTTGTTCAGGCCAACGTGCATGGTGCGAAAGGTGATTGGCGAGGCCATGTGCTGGTCAAACAACCCCACGACGGGGTTGCCCTGTGGACGCCACTGCGTGCCGCCATCGTCGGGCACTACTCTGGCCACGGGCGCTGCGCTAAACTGTTTCCAGCCAATGAATGCAGCAACCGCGATGATCGCAATAGCGATGGCCAGCTTTCTCATGTTCAGGTGCTCAACAGTTGGGGTTCCGCGGCCCATTGTACAAGCAATTCGCGGGTATCCTGCTGCCAGGGATGAAAACCCCGGGTATAGAATGCCTTATAGGGCGCCCACCCGCCGCTGAAGGCGCCATGTTTACCGAATAATCCCGCCAGGCCTGTACGCCAGAGCTTCAGGTTGAAGAGCTGTCCGTCTTTTTTAAGGATGTAGAACAGCGCCCTGGTGAGCTCCACGCTCATCAGCACCGACACGCGCCGCATGACACCCAGGCGCAACTCCTCGCTACCGCCAACCGCCCGGTAAACATCAAACGCCACCGCTTTGTGTTCCATTTCTTCAGCGGCATGCCAGCGCCATAGCGCGCGCATCGAAGGCTCGGCCCTGTCCATTATGGATGCGGGACTCAAAAGCAGTTCCGCCAGCACGCCAGTGAAATGTTCAATCGCCACGGTAATGGCGAGATTGGTGATCGGTGGGAGATTTTCCTGTGCCCAGTTAAGGCGTCGTGTGAGTGTGCCCTCGAGTTTTTCAAGGTCGTAGCCGCGCGCAGCGCACAGTGTCTCGTTGTAGCGCTGGTGCTCGCGGCGATGAAAGCCCTCCTGGCCACAGAAGCCCTTGATATTCTCTTTCAGGACCGGATCTGTTACCTGCTCGGCGTAGTGACGCACGCTGTCGATAAAGAACTTTTCGCCAACCGGGAAAGCGATCGACATGCCGTTAAAGAACGCTGTGAGAAAGGCGTTGTTATCAAGCCACTCGCCTTGCAGTGCGGCAGTGATATCGTGGGAACGATTGCGTGGTTTGATCTGCACGTCGCCGGGCGTGCCTGATTGCGTGGCTGCTGCGGTGACTGCTGCCGTCGCCGGGTGTGCGATTGGTGATCCCATATTTGCTCTCCAACACAGTGAGTGGGTGACTGATGGCGTCATCGTATTTGACAATTCACGATCTAAGCGGGTTAAATACCATCAAATACCGGGTTAAAAACAATCAGTTTTAGGGTTAAATACCATCACCATGCATGCCTACTATTTATCTACCATGGCTGACTTGCTGGCGGGGCAGGGCGTACGCGTGGACCAGCTGCTGCAGGGTACCGGCCTGGAAACCATCACTACCCAGGAGGAGTTCCGCATCAGCGCCGGGCAAATGGACAGCGTATGCATGAATGCCCTGGCGTTGTCCCAGGACCAACAGTTTGGACTGCGCCTGGGCTCGCACATCAATATCTCCTCCCAGGGGATATTTGGTTACGCCCTGATGACCAGTGCCACAGTAGGGGATGCGCTCAAACTATTGATCCGCTACAGCCGCGCGATTCTGCCCAGTATCCATATAGAGGTACAGCAACATGACGGCCGGGTCGATGTGTTGGTCGAGGCCAGGCAACTGCCTCTGGAACTGGAGCGGTTTTATTGTGAGGTACTGTTTGCAGCCATCATCCATAGCGGCAGCTTGCTCATCGGCGACAGGGTGGTGGTGACCAGCCTGGAACTGGACTACCTCGCACCCTGCGATGCGCAGCAGTATTTGCAGTTGTTCGGGCCCGACGTCCAGTTTGCCAGAGCGCGTTGCGCCTTGAGTTTCGACGAGGCCAGCCTGGGCATTGCTATCTCCACTGCCAACCCGGTGGCGCAGGACATCTTTCGCCGGGAGTGTGACCGCCTGTCAGCGCTGGACAGCCGACGCGGCCGGGTGAGCGAGCGTGTGCAGCAGGTGTTACTGCAGGCAGGATCGGAATTTCCCACCGCCGCCGCCGTCGCGGTACAGTTGCACATGAGTGAGAGTACGCTGCAGCGCCGTCTGGCGGCGGAAGGCTGTCGCTATCAACAGCTGCTGGACCAGGTGCGTTACCGCCTCGCCAAGGAGTATCTGGTAGGGACAACCTTGCCGGTTGCTGAAATTGCCTGTTTGCTCGGTTTTAGTGATACCACCAACTTTCGCCGCGCGTTCAAGCGCTGGTCGGACACCACGCCATCGCTTATTCGCAGTGCCGCGAGCCTCAACACCCCGATCAGGCGTGCGCACAATTTTACAAATGGGGATACCACCGCATGAACGAGTCTGAGCCAGTACAAAGTGTCAGGGCGCAACTATCACGGCATTCCGTCGCCATCATCAGCTTGACCATTGCCATTGCCAGCCTGTCGTACAACACGTGGCGTAACGAGCGCAACGAAGTGAACAACAATATGCGTGTGGCGGCGTTTGAATTGCTCGCCACACTGAGCGCATTAAAGGAGTTGGTGTATCTGGGGCATTATGATCATGACCAACAAAGAGGTAACCCGCGTATTGGCTGGACCTATGTGATTACCCTGGGTGATCTGGGTGAACTGCTACCTGAGCCTTTGCCGCAAAAAGTCCGGCAATTAAATCAGGTATGGAGTGATAACTGGGAAGGGGTAGGGAGCAGTCAGTCCAGTGTGGATAAAATTGACGCTGCTATCGATGAATTGCGCATAACTACGTTACAGGTGATCAAATCAATCGATTAGATAGATTTGATAGAAATTCGTGATAGCCTGAAGGGCATTGCCACTTCAGCGCCCTGAATGATCGACTGGTACACCAGCGCTGGATTCTCGGCAAGAGCTCCATCATGATGGTTCTGATCCCCATCATTCTTCCCATGCTGGTGGTCATCTCACGTGAAATTCCACTGCGGGAACTATTGCTCAAACTGCTCAAGACAGTGGTCTGGCTGTTACCGAGGGCAAGCCGGGTGGCATTGATTAACCTGCATGCGCGGCCGCCCACGACTTCAGCGAGTGCCATCAGCGTCTTCTCATGGAATTGCGCGACGCGTAATGCCTTGTCCGGAACGACGAGCGCGCGCTGCCGGTCCTGATCCTGCGTGGCGACACCCGTGGGGCAGCGGTCGGTGTGACAGGTCTGGCTCTGTAT
>Ga0163150_10010276_pt1 | contig 10162 bp, 6 predicted proteins | sample OliLakLV19P2IB_FD_148628 | JGI IMG/M metagenome (GOLD analysis project Ga0163150, IMG submission 148628) | Freshwater microbial mat bacterial communities from Lake Vanda, McMurdo Dry Valleys, Antarctica - Oligotrophic Lake LV.19.P2.IB | ecosystem: Environmental > Aquatic > Freshwater > Lake >...
CCTAAGAGGGAGGGGAGTGGCAACACCATCATCGTCCCCCCAACTCACCCCGCCGCAACTCGCCGGCCGTCCCCCTTCCGCGTAGCCGAGCTCTGGCAAATCGACGATGAGCAGGTCTTCCTCGAACCCTTTCGCCTGTGCGACGAGATTGCCCGCGGCATCGAACGCACAGGAGCAGCCATCGAAGATCAGCTCGTCATTACCGCCCACCTGATTGCAATAGAGCACTGGCAGCCGGTAGCGCTTCGCGGCGTGCGACATAAGCTTGATGCGGAAATCGTGCTTGCCGACGACGAACGGCGAGGCCGAGGAGTTGATGAAGAGCTGCGCCCCGAGCGCGGCGAGCTCGTCGATCGGGTTGTCGTGATAGAGCTGCCGGGCGACGACGTCGCGGTCGTTCCACATGTCCTCGCACACGCTGATGCCGAGCTTCGCACCCTGGAACTCCGTCAGGTCAACGCGCGGGCCGGGCTCGAAGTATCGTCGCTCGTCGAACACGTCGTACGTCGGCAACAGGTTCTTGATATGGCGATGCACGATCGCGCCGCCCTGACAGAACGCCGCCGCGTTGAACAGGCTGCGGCCGGCCGGCCTGTCGGACGGGCACGGGTAGCCGATGATCGCGCTGATCTTCGTGCACTCGGCGGCCAGCTCGTTCACGGCTTGACCACACTGCTCAACGACCGCCGGCTTCAGCAGCAAATCCTTCGGCGGGTATCCGATGATCGACAGTTCGGGGAACACGACCATGTCGGCCTCGCGCGCGGTTGCCTCGGCGATGGCGCGGCGGATCACCGCGCTGTTGCCGGCGATGTCGCCGATGGTCGGATTGATCTGGGCAAGGGCGATTTTCATGGCACATCCACGGAGAACAGAGGTGGATTGTAGTGCATGAAAGATGATGAAGCGGTCAAGGCCCCGCCGGCTACGGACCCACCACCGATTTCGGCTCGACCCAGAAGCGGCGGTACTCCTCCGGCAATTCCTTGCCGCGATCGGAATGCATCCCTGCGTAATATGGCTCGTCCTCGACGTGCCAGTAAAACATGTCGCCGACCTTCCACATCACGATCGCGAGTCGCTGGCGACCGAAGCCAAAAATGCCGCGGTTGTAGATCGAGCGTTCATCGTCCGGCGTCGCGGGCTTCGGGTAAAGCGGCAGGTTCGCCCGCAGCGTGTCAAGCGGACTCCCCGGCGTGTTCGGGTCGTCCGGCGGCAGGTGCGGCAGGATTTCGCCCCACATCCGCTGCTCCATCCGATCGAGTTCCTGAGGGAACGGCTCGATCACGACATCCTGACCTTTCTCCTGCATCGTGCGCGTGGTGTGCCGCGCCTCCATGTCGCGGTAGATGTGGAAATACCGCTGGAGCATCTCGTCGACCTTCTCGCGCTGCTGCGGCGAAAGGTCCAGCGACTTGACGAACCATTCGTTGAGCACGGGTCCCTGCTCGGCCATGCTCCAATAGCTGTTGGCGGAGTTGGCGGCAATGGCTTGCGGCATGGTCTTCGACCCAGGCAGAGTCGTGGAGCGCGCGACGATCGCGCCGAGCATGAGCACCATCGCCATCGCCCCCGCCATGCGGCCCAGGTTCCCGCTCGCGACGCCCAATAGACCGGCCAAGGCCATCAGACCCACGAAGAGCGAGAAGACGGCGGGGTGATAAATGTCCTTGGTCGCGGCGTAAATAGACGCGGGTGCGACGAGGCCGAGCAGGAGACAGACGCAGGAAAGGATGGAGCAGGCGAAAGCGCCGCTGCCGCGGGCGCCGCCGCCGTCCGTTCGGGGTGGGCTTGTTGCCCCGCCGGACCACCGGACCGCGAAGGCGTCGCGCACGTCGCGCCGGCCCAGCACCGCCAAGGCCCAGATGCCGATGGGCAACGTGAGAAAACCCGCGAGCACTGCCGGACCATGGCGCGTGAGTGAGAACATGTGCCACGCGCCGCGCACGACCAGGGCGAAGACGAGCAGGCTCGCGGCGCCGAGAGCGATGAGCAGATAGCCCTGGACCACGGGCGTCGCGTCGTTGCCGTCGGCGATGTCGATGCCGTTGAAGCCGAGGAGTACCGCGAGGAAAAGGAAGAGCGGCGAGACCAGGCAGGTGGCGACGGCGGGCAGCATGAGTTGCCGGCGGATCGCGGCGGACTGATCGGCGGGCGATACGGCCTCGCGCTTACCTCCGGCCTCTGCCCGCTCATTACCGCGGCCGCCTCGTGAATCACCGCCCGATTTCCCGCGGCCGTTCGCCACCTTCTGCGTCCGGAGAACCATCCAGACGAACAGGAACACGAACAGGCCCAGCAGCGGCATGGCGATGCTCAATATGGTGAGCCAGCGCATCCACTGGTTACTGCGCGGATCGACGAGGCCTGTCATCCAGGCTGGCGGATCAGAACGGTTGAGGTCGTGGATGCCGAAGCTGGCACCCCCCCAGGTGTAGTAGCCGACCGCGCAGCCGCCGAGTGCGACGCCGCCAATGGCCAGACCGCCGAACGCGAGCGTGCCGATGGCGACGCCGCCGATGGCAAGCAGCAGCGCGACGGCGACGCCGCTGATGCTGATAAGCCCGATGCCGACGCCGCCGAACGCGAGCCCACCGAACGCCGCGCCGCCGAACGCGAAGACGCCAACCGCGACATCGCCGATGGCGACGATGCCGCGGGCCACGCGCTTGCGGCCGGTCTTGGGATCCAGGCCGTAGGCAATGTGCAGGAGCGGGATACCAAGAACAGTCGCCTTCGATTTGTACTCGCTGCCGAAGGCGCGCTCGACCGCGGCCGCCGACATCCCGCGCAGGCCGTCCACCTGCGTCTTCATCTCGCTGGCGTGCTGATACCGCAGCTCCGGCTCTTTCTCCAAGGAGCGAAGCACGATCTCGTCGAGGCGGACATCGATCTTCACGCGCTTCGATGGGGCCGCGAAGCGCCCCAGCGGCAGCTCGCCGGTGAGCATCTCGTAGAACACGACGCCGAGGGAGTAAATGTCGGCGCGGTGGTCGACCCCGTGGGCCCCTTCGATCTGCTCGGGGGCCATGTAGTGCGGCGTGCCCATGGTGCCGCCTTCGCGGGTCAGCGTGACGTCATCGGCCGCATGCGCGATGAGCTTGGCGAGACCGAAGTCGGCGATCTTCACCTTGCCGCGCCTGTCGAGGAGGATGTTCTCGGGCTTGATGTCGCGGTGGACGATGCCCTCATCGTGCGCGAACTGAAGCGCCTCGCAAATCTGGGGCACGATGGCGAGCGCTTCGGCCGGTGACAGTTTGTTGGCTCGCATCGCCTGCCGGAGGTTCACGCCGTCGACGAACTCCATCACGAGGAAATAGAGTCCTGTTTCACTCCCCTCCCTCTTAGGGAGGGGCTGGGGGAGGGTCGGGCCACCGCCATCGCCATGCGTCCGCCCAAAGTCGTACACACTGACGATGTTCGGATGATTCAGCCGGGCCAGCGCCCTCGCCTCGCGCGTGAACCGATCGGCGAAGCCGGGGATGTCGCCCAGGTCCGGCGGCAGAATCTTCACCGCCACCAGCCGGTCGAGGCCGCGCTGTTTCGCCTTGTACACCGCGCCCATCCCGCCCTGCCCGAGCAGCTCGAGCACCTCAAGATGTGGAAAGAGCGGCGACAACTGCTCGACCGACGGCGCGATGAATCGGCCGCCGCTGGCGCGGTAGGAACCCTGGCCGGAGGTTCGAGCGTGCTGGCCGTAGGTGGGCGTGGTGTTCGCCTGCGACCCCGATGCGCCGCCGGAAAGCATGGCGTTCTGCAGCAGGCAGCGGGGGCAAAGCCCCTGCGGCGCATCGCCGGGGAGCGCCGCCCCGCACTGCGGGCACTGCCGGGTTGTCGCGTCATCAGCCATGGTTCAAGCTCCTGTAAACCGACTTCACTGCTTACAGAAGCAATCTGAGGGAAAGGTGACAGCAATTCCTTTGCCATCCGTTAATTCGCCAGCGCCGCAAACAACTCGCGGACCTCCTCATCCACCTCGGCCGGCGTCGCGACCGTCTGGGCGATCTGCTCGCGCAGCAATTCCCGGTACCGCCCGCGCAGCCGCTGCACCGCCTTCTTCACCGCCGCTTCGGTCATGCCCAGTTCCGTCGCGACCGCCGAGTAAGCCGCGGCGTCCGGCGCGCCGGTGAGATAGACCTTCAGTCGATCGAAGAGGTCGCCGCGCCCCTTGGCGACATGCTCCGCCTGGAGCGCCGCCAGTGTTTCATCGAGCAGCGTCATGGCCCAGCGCCGCTCGAAGAAGCGCTCCGGCGTCAGACGGTCGACCGGTTCGTGCGCGTAGCGATCCTCGGCGGCCGCCGCGTCGATGGAGATCGGAGCCTTGCCGCCGCCGCGCTTGATGGCGCGCTCGCGGTCGCGCTCGTTGGAGAGAAAGTGTTTGAGGCACGCGAGCAGAAACGAGCGGAACTTGCCGCGGCTGGGGTCAACGGAGTCAAGGTAGTCCTTCTCGAGCAGCCGCGCGAAAAACGCCTGCGTTAAGTCCTGGGCCGCGTGCGGGTCGCTGCCCTGCCGGCGGACGAAGGCGTACAGCGGATACCAATACGTCTCGCACAGTTTCGCCAGCGCCGCCTGGGCATCGCGCGAAGTGCGACCGGCGGCGGCGAGCACCATGCTCCAGCGCGTGGCGAGAAACGGTGCGCGCGATGACGAATGCGAAACCCCGTGGGACATGCGAGGCATTGTACGAGAGGCATCGAAAGGAGCACCATCCCGCCGGAGCACCGTCCCGGCAGGGTGGTGCCGCCAGTGAGTTCTTAGATTCACATCGCCGGAAGGCGCGGCCCCCTCCAGTCATTCACCTCTCGCGCCGCTTCGACCAGCACCAGCCTTCCGGCATGGTGCTCCCGGACAATTCATTTCTTCAAGTGCTCATCGAAGAACCGTAGCGTCTCCTCCAGCGTCCGCTCCATCTCCTTGCCGCCCCAGCCGTGGCCGCCGCCGAGGATCATCTCGACACGGCCTTTCACGCCCGCCTTCGACATCGCTTCGGTCATGCGGTACGCCTGCGTGTTGGGGATCAGCGGGTCGACAGTGCCCTGGAAGAGCAGCATGGGCGCGTCGCCCTTGTTGACATAGGTGACGGGCGATGCCTTCTTCGCTTCCGCCGCCTTCTCTTTCAGGTCGCCGCCCAGCCAGTTTTTGACGATGTTCCGGCTCGCGTCCGGCAGGTCGTCCACCGTGAAATCCGTCGGCCCGACGAACGACACCGCGGCCTGCACCTTGCTCGGCTGATCGCCGTGCCCGCCGTCGCCTTCCATGCCGTCCTCCTTGTCGAGCGTGGCGAGCATCATCGAGAGATGAGCCCCCGCGCTAAGGCCGACAGCGCCGATGCGTTCGGGATTGAGGTTGTACTTCTTCGCGCTCGCACGGAGGAATCGCACCGCGCATTTGGAGTCTTCGATCTGGGCGGGGAACAGGTGCTTCGGTGCAAGCCGGTAGCTGATCGTCACGGCGACGAAGCCGCGCTGGGCGAGCTTGATGGCGAGGTCATTGCCATGATCGCGGTGCCCCGCCGCCCAGCCGCCGCCGTGGATGACGAGGACCGCGGGGGCCGCCGCACTGTTGTCGTCGTGCTTCGCGGGCTTCGCGAGGTTGAGCTGAAGCTCGACGTCACCGGCCTTGCCGTAGACGATGCCGCGTTCGAAGGTGACGTCGGCGGGCACATTCGGCTGTGCGAAAGCCGAACAGCCCAGTGCGAGACACACGATGACGGCCCAGAACGCGGAGCAGGCGATTCGCATGGTGTCATTCCTTGGAAAGCGAGATGCATTCAACTTACCGCGACAACGCCGGCATGTTGCAGTCGTCCCGGTCGTCGGTCGAGTACTCAATTGAGCTACTTCAATTCCACATACCAGGCCTTCACCGCGTCGTGCGTGATCTTGCCATCGTGCATGTTGAGCGCCGTCGCGAAGGCGCGATCCCGTCCACACAGCGACTCAATGCTCTCGCTCTTGAGCGCGTTGGCAAGCTTGATCGCGTAGGGCTGCGTCGCGTGGCACAGGGCCTGCGTGCTTGTCCGCCCCACCGCGCCCGGCATGTTGGTCACGCCGTAGTGAACGACGCCGTCGATGACATACGTCGGCTCCGCGTGCGTCGTCGGGCGGATCGTTTCGACGCAGCCGCCCTGGTCAATGCCGACGTCGACGATCACGCTGCCGTTCTTCATCGCCTTGAGCATCTCGCGCTTGATGAGCACCGGGCACCGGCCGCCGGGGATCAGCACCGCGCCGATGATGAGGTCCGCCTGGAGCGCGTACTCGCGCACGGCGTGCGGGTCGCTGTACACCTCCGTCACGTTCGGCGGCATCACATCGTCGAGGTAACGCAGCCGGTCGAGGTTCACGTCCATCACGGTGACGTTCGCGCCGAGCCCGGCCGCAACCTTCGCGGCATTGAAGCCGACGACGCCGGCGCCGAGGATCAGCACGTTGCCCGGCTCGACGCCCGTCACGCCGCCGAGCAGGATGCCGCGCCCGCGCATCGGCTTCTCCAGATACTTCGCGCCTTCCTGGATGCTCATGCGCCCCGCGACTTCGCTCATCGGTGTCAGCAGCGGCAACCGTCCTTGTGAATCGGTGAGCGTCTCGTACGCCAGCGCGGTGATGCGGGCCTTTAAGCACGCATCCGTCAGCTCGCGACTCGCCGCGAAGTGAAAGAATGTGAACACCACCTGCCCCGGCCGCAGCATCGACAGCTCCGGCCCCAGCGGCTCCTTCACCTTCACGATCATCTCTGCTTTCTCAAACACCTTCGCGTGGTCGTCGATCATCGTCGCCCCCGCCGCCTCGTACTGCGAATCTTCGTACCCGCTGCCGACGCCCGCCCCGCGCTCGACGAGCACCTGATGCCCCGACTCCCGCAGCATGTCCACCCCGACCGGCAGCATCGCCACGCGGTACTCATCCGACTTAATCTCACGCGGCAGACCGATGATCATGAACGCACTCCTGAGATGAATGAATGACTGACAGCGCCGGCGACCATTGAACCACAGTCGCCGCGGTTCTGCACGGAAGAGAGACCCGCGCCTTTCCGGTCCCGTGCTTGCTACCAGCGGGCCGGTTCATTCTTCGCCCGTCGCAAACGGGTCGTATTCCAACTCGATCCGCGGCGCCTTCGCCAAGTCCACCGGCATCGTCTGTCCGCGGCCCGCTTCCGCCGCGAACCGTTCGGCCGGCAGCGCGAGCACCGGGGCAATGAACGCCGCCAGCGACTCGAGCAGACGGGGGATATGGATGCCCATGAAAACGGGCGGCAACCCCTCGAACTTCGTCAGGCAGGTCTCGTACACGCTCCGCATCCCGCGCGGGTTGCCCCGGCGGATGTGCTCGATCACCACCGCCACCTGGATCAACCCCTGATAAAACGCCTTCCACTGCCCGGATGCGGGACGCCAGATGTCCTCCCACGCCTCGTGAGCCTCGAACCACTCACCCGTGTTGTAGAGGTGCAGCCCGTGGTGAAAGCACGCCGGCTCATCCACGGGCTCGCTGCTGTGGTGCGACATGCGGGCATGATAGAAGGAGGAACTCGACGGGTGGCGCCGTGGGTGCGCCGCGGGTGGCACTGACAAGGCCTGCTCGGAGGCCTTGTCAGTGTCGGACGACGGGGGACCACCGACACTGACAAACTCCGCGGACTCCGCTTGTCAGTGCCACCCCGAGCTTGTCAGTGCCACCCGAATGCTTGTTTGTGCCATCCTCCGCCTCGCCCCGTTATCATCGTTGCCATTACCGAAAGGCCAAGCTCATGCGTTTCGCCCTCATTGCCGCCCTGCTTCTCGCCGCCGCCACCACACCTTCGTTCGCGCAGGAATCGATCCGGCCGTCGGTCGTGAAGATTCACACCACCAAGCGATTCCCGAACCCCTACCGCCCGTGGACCAAGGAAGCCCCCAAGACCGTCTCCGGCTCCGGCGTCGTCATCGATGTCTCCGGCAAGCTCCGCGTCCTGACCAACGCCCACGTCGTCTCCTACTCGCGGGAGATTTACGTGCAGGGCTACCAGTCGGCCGACAAGATCGAAGCCAAGCTGCTCGCCATCGCGCCGGGCATGGACCTGGCGCTCCTCGAAGTGGATGACGCCTTCTTCAAAAGCCGTCCCGCCCTGCCGCTCGCCGACGGGCTGCCGAAGATCAAGGACGCGGTCAACGCGTACGGCTACCCGACCGGCGGCGAAGAGCTGAGCGTCACCGAGGGCATCATCTCCCGCATCGAGGTCGCCGGGTACAACTATGGCGTCGTCGGCCTGCGCATCCAGGTCGATGCCGCCCTCAACCCCGGCAACTCCGGCGGCCCCACCCTCAGCGACGGGAAGGTCGCCGGCATCGTCTTCTCCGGCATCCCCTCGGCCGACAACATCGGCTACCTCATCCCCGCCGACGAGGTCCGCACCTTCCTCGCCGATGTCGCCGACGGGACGTACGACGGCAAGCCGAACCTTTCCGTCGGCATGCAGACCAGCGAGAACGAGGCCATGCGCGAGATGCTCAAGCTCGACGCCAAGACCACCGGCGTCGTCGTCAGCCGGCCGGAAGCTGGGGAGGACTACCCGCTGAAAGAGTGGGACCTCATCACCCACATCGGCGAGCACGCCATCGACAACGACGGCCGGGTGCAGGTCCGCGACGACCTGCGCGTCAGCTTCCGCTACTACGTGCCCAAACTCGCCAAGGACGGCACTGTCGAGATGACCATCGTCCGCAAGAACGAAGTGAAGAAGGTGAACGTGCCGGTCCCGGCCGAGCGCGACCTGCTGGTGCCCCCGCTGAAGAACGATTACCCGCGCTACTTCATGCTCGGCCCGCTGGTGTTCACCGCCGCCACGCGCGAACTGGTCGTCGCCGGCGGCGACCGCATGGCCGCCACGCTCTCGCAGTTCGAGAGCCCGCTGCTCACCCGCCTCTCCGACGTCAAGGCGTTCAAGGATGAAGAGCTCGTCGCCATCGCCTCGCCCATGTTCTCCCACAAGATCACCAAGGGCTACAACAACCCGATTCTCGCGGTGGTCAGCGAAGTCAACGGCGTCAAGATTAAGAACCTTCGCCACCTCGTCGAGACGCTGCGCGACTCGAAGGACGATTTCGTCGTCTTCAAGTTCGACGACAAGCGCGGCGAGTCGATCGTCTTCAAGCGCAAGGAAATGATGGCCGCCACGGATGACATCCTGAGTGACAACGGCATCCGCGAGTCGTATTCGAAGGATTTGAGGGACGCGTGGGAGAAGGAGTAAGGGGCGGAAGGAGGCAGTCGGCAGGAGGCAGGGAGGCAGGAGGCAGTAGGCAGTAGGCAGGACGAGCGCAGACAAGGCCGCGATAACCCTCCAGATTTCACCTTGGCATGTTGATTTTTTTGCTTTTGCAACTGCCGACTGCCGACTGCCGACTTCTTCCTCCGATGCCTCACCCCGCCCGCCAACTCGATTGGTCCTTCGACCCGCTCGAGGCGCTGCGGCGTTGGCCGATCAACGAGCGCGTGTTGATGCTGCACTCCGGCCGGCACCACCCGCGCTGGGCGCGGCGGTCCATCATGGCGTCGCCGGTGGGCACCTATCGCTACGCCGCGGGCCATGGCGGCCGGCATCACGGGCAGTGGATCGGCCCGCCCGTCGGCCAGTTGGGCAACGACGTCTTCAGCCGCCGGCCGTTCCGCGACCTGCGCACGCTGATGAAGCTCGCGGGTCAGGGGCTGTGGATCGGCTACCTGAGCTACGACCTCGGCCGGTGGGTTGAGAAGCTGCCCGAGCGTGCGATCGATGACCGCGGCTGGCCGATTGTCGAGTTCGCCTATTGCCCCGGCTACCTCGTTCACGACAGCGCGACCGGCCGCTGGTCATCGCACGGCACCTGGAGCGACAAGCTCCCCTTCAACCTCGCCGCCCTGCCGCCGCGCACCGCCGACTTCCACGCCAGCGAACCCGCCAGCATTTTCTCGCGAGCCCAGCACGAGGCGGCCGTATCTCGGGCCATCGAGTACATCTCCGCCGGCGATATTTTTCAGGTCAATCTCGCCCAGCGCTTCACCGCGCAGTTCGACGGCGAATACCCGCTCGCGCACCGCTCGATGTATCAACGCCTCGCGGAGGTCTCGCCCGCCTGGTACGGGGCCTATCTCGAAATGGATGCGTCTTACTCCCCTCCCTCCCAGGGAGGGGTTAGGGG
>Ga0163150_10010278_pt1 | contig 10161 bp, 6 predicted proteins | sample OliLakLV19P2IB_FD_148628 | JGI IMG/M metagenome (GOLD analysis project Ga0163150, IMG submission 148628) | Freshwater microbial mat bacterial communities from Lake Vanda, McMurdo Dry Valleys, Antarctica - Oligotrophic Lake LV.19.P2.IB | ecosystem: Environmental > Aquatic > Freshwater > Lake >...
CCCCAAAGGCCCCACCCCCGCTGAAGCCGCGCTCGAAGCTCTCCACCCTCGCCTCGCCAACCGAGGCCCCGGAAGCGCACCCACCGGCAGCATTCTCTGCCCCGGCGAATACGTCCCCGCTGATGGGATCCTGCTCTCCTACCACACGCTCTACGACGCGAGCATCCTCGCCATCGTCCGCCAGATGGCCGTGCAGATCACCACTGTCGGCCAGGCTCGCGCGTACATCGTCTTCCTTTCGCTCGCGACGCGCAACGCCGCGCTGGCCGCGCTTCAGAGTGAGGGCGCCGACATGTCCCGCGTCGTGCCGGTTCTCTCGCCCCTCGACAGCATATGGATGCGCGACTACGGCCCGAGGTACATCTACCAGGGCGGCGATGCGGAAGGAGACGGCGGCTGCCGCGCCATCGTCGATCATACCTACAACCGCATGGTCCGCGCCACCGACAACAACTTCCCCATCGCCTTCTCCAACCTGCGCCGCCACGCGCTCTACACCCTTCCGCTCATCCATGGCGGCGGCAACTATCACCTCGACTCCCTCGGCCGCTCGCACGCCACGCGCCTCATCGTCAACGAGAACCCGACGCTCACCGCCGACCAGATCGTCGAACTCTGGCGGCAATACCAGAACGTCCAGACCACGCTCTACGCGCCCTTCCCCACCTCCGTCGATCTCACCCAGCATATCGATATGTGGGCGCAGGTCGTCGCCGATGACAGAATCGTGGTCAGCGACTGGGCCGCCAATTCCGGCAGCGTGCAGGACAACATCTGCGACGCGGCCGCGCTCAGCACCGCCGCCCAGGGCTACGGCGTAACCCGCGTCCCCGCCCGCGCCCTCAGCGGCATCCACTACACCTACACCAACGTCGTCATGTGCAACGACCTGGTGCTGGTGCCTTCGTATTCCAACCCGAGCATCGCGCCGCTCAATGCCCAGGGGGTCGCGGCCTTCGCGGCCGCGCTCCCCGGCAAGACCATCGTCCCCATCAACTGCGAAGCCATCGTCGGCCTCGCCGGCGTGATGCACTGCATCTGCATGCATGTACCCAGACACAAGGGCGTGCCCGACGGGGTCGGATCCGGCATCGCGCCCACCGCCTACCTGCGAGTACCCAACGGCGGCGCTCAAATCACCTTCGCCCCCGGCCAGAACGCCGACCTCCGCTGGATATCCGACGACGACAACGCCGTCGCCAGCGTCGATCTTCAGTTGAGTTTCGATTCCGGCGCAACCTGGCCCGTCACCATCGCCGCGGGCGGCCCCGACGACGGCCAGCACACCTGGCTGGTTCCCAACTACTTCTCCCGCACCGCCCGCATCCGCGTGCTGGCCCGCGACGCCGAAGGGCGCACCGGCGGCGATGCCTCCGATCTCGACTTCGCCCTCGCGGGAACCTGCCGCGCCGACTTCAACAACTCACTCGGCGTTTCGATCCAGGACATCTTCGACTTCCTCGCCGCCTACTTCGCCGGCGATCCGCGGGCCGATTTCAATGACATGGGCGGCGTGTCGGTGCAGGATCTGTTCGATTTCATCGCGGGCTACTTCACCGGCTGTTGAATCGTGGCGCTCGCGTCAACGGCGCGCTCTCGGCGATTCATCCCGGCAATACCACCGCCCGGGCGGATGCGCCGCGGGCGGTGGCGATCGGCGTTTCTGCCGCTGCGCCGTGGCAAGCCCAGTCTCACCCCGCAAAGTACGCCGCCAGAAAATCGAAGATGTCCTGCACCGTGATCGCGCCCGAGCCGTTGAAATCCGCGCACGGATCGGACCCGAAGTACGCCGCCAGAAAATCGAAGATGTCCTGCACCGTGATCGACCCCGACCCGTTGAAGTCCGCCGTCGCCACGCTCGCCAGCCGGGCCCACATCGGCGAGATCGTGCCATTCACCGTCCCGATGTTCCCCGACACGATGATCTCTTGGTTGCGGAACAGGATCTCGTCGGCCAGGCCGCCGGTAAACGCGCCCAGAACATTCCACTGGTTCCCATCGAGCCGCGCCAGCGCATTCGACACCAGCGCGTGCAGCACGCCGCCGCGCTCCGCCAGCGCCGCCACCGCATTCCCCGTCGAGGCGGACAGCAGCGTCTCCGTCCCAGGCTCCAGCCACCGATAGATCGGACCGCCTTGATCGCTCGCGCCGCCGACCAGGCTCCCGTTCAGATTGATCCAGTGCTGCAGTTGCACCGCCGGCAATCCGGGCACGGGCACCCAGGCCGAGCCTTGCAGGCTGCACAGCACACCGGCGGCCGCGGCGTACAGCACCCCCGCCTTCGACACGATGCTCGTGACCGTCTCCGGGAATCCGAACATGTGCAGACGAACCGCGTTCGGAGACATCGACTGCCATCCCAGCCCGTTCCAGCGATACACCAATCCGCTCGCGGCCGCGTACAGCGAGCCATCGACGATCCGCAGCAGGTCCACCTGAGTTCCAGTCAGCGTACCCATCGTCGACCACGACACCCCATCCCAGCGCGACACGCGCGCGAGCTGCGAAGTGGTACCGGTGAATCCCCCGACGACCAGTTGCCCGTTGAACACCGCGGCCGTCTCCACCCTCGTCATCCCCGGCCCCGCGCCCAGCGCATTCCACTGCGTTCCATCGAACCGCGCCACGCCGTTGGCGATCTGCTGGTCGGCGAAGGTGAATGTTCCCGCCGCGTACAGATCGCTCCCGATCGACACCATTGTCTTGATCGGCCCGTTCAACCCGTTGCCCAGCGGCTTCCAATCGGCACCGATCAGCTCCGAGACGCCGTTCACGCCGCCCAGCAGGTAGCCGTTCAGCGAGAAGTTATAAAAGCTGGCATTCTCCGGCGAGAGCAGGTTCCAGACCCCCGTGTTCGAGACGTAGCGATAAGTCCCCCCGCCCTGGTTGTTGAGATATGAGCGGCTGACGGTCAGACTGTGCAAACCACCGAACTGAAACACCAACATCTGGAGGCAGGTCGCCCCCAACCCGCCGCCGACACCCGTCCACGCGCCCGTCAGTGTGTTGTACCTGGCGATATTCTGTGCGGCCGCGCCCCCGACGGTGCTGAACGAGCCACCGATGTACAAGTTCTCGCCCTGACCCACGACGAAACTTGTCGCGCCCAGGCAGTAAACGTAATTGCCAAAGCTGCTGTCTGGGAATGCCCCCAGTGACGACCACGCCGAACCGTTCCACTGCGCCAGAGCCCGCGTGTTGGTGATGCTCCCGGCATACAAAAAGTCGCCGCCGACCGTGAGCTTTCCCGCGAAGACCACCATGCTGTACACCGTGCGGTCGGGTTCGATGCCAGATCCGGCCGGGCCGAGACTGCGCCACACCGAGCCGTCCCAGCTCGCGATCGACTTCACCGACACTCCGCCCGCATTGCTGAACCGGCCCGCGGCATACAGCTGCCCGTTGTAAACCGTCAGACAGTTCACCTGGTCGAACGTTGCGCCGGTCAGCCCCGTTCCGAGCGGCTGCCACGCCGTCCCCGTCCACCGCGCGATCCGGTTGCACGAGGTCGCTCCCGATGCCGTGAAGCGCCCGGCCGCGATGAGCTGCCCGTTGTACAACCCCAGCGCCCGCACCTCGCCGTTGAAGCCGCTGCCCATCGGTGCCCAACTGGTTCCATCCCACACGGCGATGTTGTTGACCAGCGAAACCCCCGCGACCGAGAACGACCCGCCCACCACCAGCACGTTGCCCAACGGCCCCGCGCCATCCGGATCCCACTGAATCGCTGCGCTCGTCGATCCATTCGGCCCCGCTGACCGCTGCCCGGGGCCGACGACCCACTGGCTGCAATCGGCAAACGTCGATCCCGGACACCACGCGGCCATAAACACCGCCGCCACAACGAGCATCCAACGGTACAGGATGAGCTTCATAACCAATCTCCAGGAAAGCCTTGCGTGCCCGCCGCCGCCGCCGTGATATGCCCAAAGCGCTAAAAGCGCGCCGACAACGCACCTATTTCACCCTACTCCGAATTCCACCCCGTGCCACCACCTGCTTCCCCAGCCGGGAATGCCCATCTCCCCCATAACCACGCTTTCTTCACCACAAACTCGAGAGTTCAACGAAAAGACCGTTCGATTGGATCTCGATCGGGTCTCTGGTACTGAGAGAGAGGAGCGAGCGAGACGCCAGTAGAACTCTTCCTCGCCGGAATGAGGGGGTGGGACGGGGCAAGCCGTGCGATCGTGGCGTCGTTTGCATGGAGCGGTCCGGTACATTCAACGGATGATCGTGCTGCTTGCTCTCATTCGGGGATCGTTCCGAACCCATGCGACTCTCGCGGCGGAGAACGCCCTGCTGCGTCACCAGCTGGCCGTACTGCAACACTCGGTCAAGCGGCCGCGGTTGATGTGGCGGGACCGGCTGGTCTGGATCGGGGGCCCGGCAGGTGCTGCGGCGGTGGCGGGAGTGCCTGGTTATTGTCAAGTCGGCGACGGTGGTCGGTTGGCACCGGGCCGGGTTCAAGTTGTTCTGGCCGTGGAAGTCGCGGGGAGGGCGGCCGCTGATTCGGGTTGACCTCCGGGCGCTCATCAAGCGCACCGCAGCGGAGAACCCTCTCTGGGGCACGCCGCGGATACAGGCGGAACCGGCCATGCTTGGGCACAGGGTGGCGCGGGCCACAATCTCGAAGTACCTGGGGCGTGAGCGAGAAAGCGGGCCGCGATCTTCGACCTGGCGGGTGTTCATCCGCAACCACATGGATTGCACGGCCGTGATGGACTTCTTCACGGTCCCGACGATCACGGGGCGAGTGTTGTACGTCTTCGTCATCTTGCACCATGCACGGCGGCGAATCGTCCAGTTCAACGTCACGGCGCGCCCGAGCGCGGAATGGATGGTTTGACAACTGCGGGAAGCCTTCCCGTTCGACACGGCGCCGAGGTTCCTGATCCATGACAATGACTCGATTTTCGGAGAAACTGTTGCACGGTGCATTCGGGGAAGGGCATCACCCAAGTGCTGACCTTCTTGGGATCGCCGTGGCAGAATGCTTTTGCCGAGCGCGTCATTGGGACGATGCGGCGGGAATATCTGGACCACGTCATCGCCTTGAGTAAGTCCCACCTGGTCCGGGTGGCAGATGAGTTCATGAACTATTACCATGACGCGAGATGTCATCAATCGCTCAGGCGGGATTCGCCTTGCGGGCGCAGGCCCGAACCTCCCGGTGACCGACCGATCATCTCGGACGCGTTGGTTGGGGGACTTCACCATCGGTACCGAAGGGCGGCGTAAGCGGCTTGGGGACATGCGATGGGGTTTCTGACACGCACAGCTATCCTAGGATTGGGATTTCGAGGAGCACGTTCGTCTGGGTTACCTGGATTTCGAGGATTGCATCCCGCTTAGAACGAGCAAACGCTGATATCAAGCACGCTGTTACCAATCGTCGGATCGGAACCTATTGCAAGAATAAACTCTTGACATGGTTGGACACAATTATTGCCTTGCGGCTGGTGGTCCGGAGCTTTCATCATCGATAATCAAGGGTGGCATTATCCGTTCGGACGGTGCAACGGGATGCTTGTCAGGGGCAGACTTCGCATTCTCAACAACATCGGCGACGTCAACATCGCGCAGAACAAACGCCGCACGTGCGCCTGGCGACTCGTCCTCGTCGATGCCGATCCAAAGATCCTTTCCGAGTGTCTGGTCGAGGATTGGTCGATGAAATAGAGGAGTAAAACGCACTGATTCTCCAGACTTGAGCATAACGACGAGCGTCGCTTGTTGACGCCGCGCCTGGTGAAAAAGCGCACTAATCTCGCTAGGGCTCTTCATACCCAGGTTCTCCGGGCAGTGGTTTCTCGCCGACTCCTGTGCCACCAGGTGCAGTAGTAGACTTGCATCGGCATGCTTCCATGTTCTTTTTACCATCTGCGACAAACTTGTCAAGCTTGTTCTGCACGCTATCGGTCACGGACTTGACCAAATCAACGGGCACGATGGTATCGACGCAAGCATACGCGACACCGTGTTCAGACGCGGTCTTGATGAAGAGAAACACCAAAACAGGCGGAAGAACTCTCCCGAGAATTTTCTTACCTCCACCAGCATACCTCTTGATGAACTGAGCAGCCGAGAGTTTCTCTTTAGCCGCGGCTTCCGCGAGCTCTTTGGCTACGAGCTTCGCTTCCTCTAGCGACTTTTCAACAATCTCCTTGAGCTCCTTCTTGCTGAGGCAACCCGCACCGGCTTTCGCCTTTTCCAGAGCTACCTTCTCCAGCGCTTCCTGAAGCGTGCGCGATATCGCGCTATCGGGAAACTCTTTGAGCATCTTATCGCCGTATTGCTCTATTAGCTCATACAACTCGCGTTCAGTAAGCGCTTCCGTAGTTCCGGGAATCGGTGTGAGACGAAGTGCACAATATCGCCGTTTGCCCTTTTGAAAGTGCGGAGCGCCATGGTCGTGGAGATCTAACCTCCAGCCGTCTTCAGAACTTCCGTCCAAACCAAACGCGTCCGTGGAAATAGGAGTCCTGCCGCAGGCATACTCGTAAAGCGTAGCTCCATCGATGTCCCCCGCGGGATCCCTCTCCAGCCACCTGCCCAACCCCGGCGAATAGTGCCTGAACCGCACCGTGTAGTCCGCGGTCTCGTGGTTGAACACATACCCGCAGTACCCCACCACGCTGTCGCTGCCGCCGCCGGCAAGGTCCGGGCTGGACACCCATCCGTCCGGCGCCACCGGCACGCCCGAGGAGTACGCCGCGATGAACGCCGCCAGGTCGTCCACGCCCACTGTGCCCGAGCGGTTGAAGTCCGCCACCAAGGGCTTGGGAGTGGCCGCCACATACGCGGCGATGTAGTCGGTCAAGTCCGTAACGCCAACGGTTCCGCTTCCATTGAAGTCCCCCTCGACCAGTTGCCGGGCCTCGCCGTAGGGCGTGTATCGCACCCGCTCGATCAATCCCGCGGCGTTGTCCACCAGCCCCACCACGCTGAACTGGGCGTCGGTGAGGTACCACTGCGGACCCTCTTCGGCCCATTCCACCGAGATCGTCTCCCCCGAGCCGTCGAAGCTCTTGCTGAGCTTGCGGGCCACGATGTCGTCGATGTACCTGGCTCCCCAGAACAGCTCCTCGGCCCGCTCGGCCTTCCAGGTGGAATAGCTCGTCTCGGCGGGGTCGAAGCCGTCGAACACCTCGCGCTGGATCAGCCGCCACGAGGCGTCGTAGACCATGGCCTCCATGCGGTCGGTGGCGTCCAGCCCCGAGGCGGGAACGGCGGGGTTGAGGTCGGCCCACTTGAGCACCCGCCAGTGCAGGCCGTTGTAGGCATAGCGGGCGATGATGGGGTCGTCTCCAAGGTCCGTCGGCGTCCCGTTGTCGCTGCCGACCTCGACCAGGCGGTTCCAGGCGTCATGGATGTACGAGCGGACCACACCCGAAGATTCGAGGGTGGCGCTTCGGAGGTTCCCGGCGTCGTCATAGACAAACGGGATGCTCCCGCGGAGCGTGGTCTGGGTAATCTCGTTGCCCAGGTTGTGGGCGCGGGCGTCCTTGAGGTCGGCCGTGTCGGTGAAGACGCCATTGCCGTTGAAGTCGCGGACGTAGCCCGGGGCGGGTGTTGATGACGACTTGTCCTCCCAGTTTCCCAGCATGTCGAGCACCCACTTCTGGCTGGAGTCTAGTGTGCCCGCCGCCGGCGTGATGGTCCCGCCGCTGCCGCGCTTGCCGCGGGTGGCCAGGTTCAGGCGGTCCAAGAGGTCGTAGGCGTAGTCGGAGTCTTGGCTGGCCCAAGCCAGGCCGTCGCGGATCTCGTCCTTCTTGGTGCGGTTGATGGATCTGCTGGCCCCAGCCCGTCGCGATTGCGACAGCGTGTAGAGACGATGTGTAGAATTGTGTGGGGTGGGGTGTGATTGGGGGCCATTACCATGAAGCGGTTCATCGCGTGGGCACGGGTCAGTTCCGTGCGTCAAAAAAAAGAGGGCTTTAGTCTCGAAGATCAGGAAGCCCGGCTGACCGAGTTCGCTCAGCGTCTCGGCGGCACGATTATTAAGCTCTTCAAGATCGCGGAGACCGCCAGCAAACGCGACGAGCGGGCCACCTTCCGCGAGTTCACAGCCTTCGTGAAGAAGCAGGCGCGAACAGTGGATGGGATGTTGTTCGTTAAGGTGGACCGCGCCGCCCGGAATATCCGGGACTGGGCCGATCTGGAAGAACTCTCCGAACAGTCGCGCGTCCCGCTGTACTTTCCTGACCAACCCAGCGCCGAAACCGCGGCGGGCCGGATGCAACGCCGGATGTCCGCCGTGTTCGCTTCCTACCAAACCGACCAGCAATCCTCCGACATTCGCGGCGGCCTCAAGCGCCGAATTGAGAACGGACTTCCCCTCGGCCGCAACTTCGGCCTGCGGAGTGTCCGCATCAACGGCCGCAGCATGGTCGAGCATGACCCGATCAACGGTCCCAAGGTCCGCCGGGTCTTCGAGCTCTTTGCGTACCACGGCCACACACTGGATTCGCTCACCGAAGCCCTGGCCCGTCAGGGCGTGGTCTACAGCGACCGCAAGCCCCGGTTCTGGCGGGCCACCCTGTACCGGATGCTCACCAACCGTCACTACATCGGTGACGTGCGGTTCAAGGGCGTCTGGTACCCCGGCAAGATCGAACCGCTGATCGATCTGGGCACGTTCCAAGCGGCTCAAGACCGCTTCGCAGGAAGGGTCTACAAAAAGCCGCAGATCACCTTTGCCGGACAACTTATGCGGTGCGGCCACTGCGGCCACTTCATCACCGGCGAGAAGAAGCTGAAGACGTCCCGGGATGGGACGGTCCGGGAGTACAGCTACTACCGCTGCACCCACTACAGCAGCAAGGGCCATCCCCGCATCCGGGTGAGCGAGGCGGTGGTGGAGCAGCAGTTCCTCGCCCTGTTCGCCCAGATGAAGATCGACCTGCCCGGCATCCGGGATTGGTTCGTCGAAGTCATCAAGGCTCGCACCCAGTCGTCCCACCGGGACAGCATCGAGCACCGAAAGGAACTTGAGCGGCAGCGGACGCTGGTGGATTCCAAGCTGAGCGCCCTGATCGAAATGCGGATGGGCGGCGAACTGAGCCCCGAAGAGTTCACGACCAAGCGGCAGGAACTCCATGAGCGGCAGGCCGGGATCCGGCTGCAACTGGAGACCACGGACCAAGACGACCGCGAGATCGGCGATCTGGCGATCAAGGCGTTTGAACTCTCACAAAGCCTTGAATCCCGGTGGGTTACGGCCGACTACATCGCCAAACGCACCATCCTGGAGATCCTCTGCGAAAAGGTGCTGTTGAACTCCGAGAAACTCGATATTTACCCGAGAAAACCGTTCGATTTGATCTCGAACGGGTCTCTCGTATCGGAAAGTGGAGCGGAGGAGATTCGAACTCCCGACATCTAGCTTGCAAAGCTAGCGCTCTACCAACTGAGCTACCGCCCCGCGATCGGGCCGGTCCGGGCATCCGATTCTGACGACCATCTCGCCACTCGCCCGGCCGGCCGCCGCAGAAGCGGAGAGGGGGGGATTCGAACCCCCGATACAGAGTGATACTCCGTATAACGGTTTAGCAAACCGTCGCCTTCAGCCGCTCGGCCACCTCTCCGAATTGTCAGGCCCAAATATAGCGGCCATGGTCGGGCCGGGCGATTATTCCCACAAACCGCAAAACGGCCAACCGGTCGGCGCGAGCGCCGACCGATTTTGCCGGTGTGTGTGAAGCAGGAGAAATCTGAAAGTTGACTATCTATGGCCGCTCCGGTGCCGGCCCCTCATCCGGCCGCTCGTGCCGGTCGCCCCGGTCCTGCCGGTCGTGCGAGCGCGAATCCAGCAGCTTGCGCAGGTACTGGTTCTCGCGGCGCGTCGCCTCCAGATCGAACACCAGGTACTTGATGCTCAGACGCAGATAGTCCAGCGAATCCTGCAGTTCGCCCACCGTCTTCTTCATGCGCTTCTGCCGATCCTGGGTGTCGTGTGCGAGCGCCTGCAATTGCTCTCGCGCCGGTGCCGGGAGCGAATCGAGCTGCTGCATCAGGTCCGACAACTTGGCCTGAAAGTCCTGCTCGTTCATGGAACACATACTCCGATTTTGAGATTGTCTCACGAACCCGCGTCCGCGCCAAATCCACAAGGCAACTTTCGTGCTTTGTCGATCCGGTTTTTCCGCCCACCCACCC
>Ga0163150_10010279_pt1 | contig 10160 bp, 4 predicted proteins | sample OliLakLV19P2IB_FD_148628 | JGI IMG/M metagenome (GOLD analysis project Ga0163150, IMG submission 148628) | Freshwater microbial mat bacterial communities from Lake Vanda, McMurdo Dry Valleys, Antarctica - Oligotrophic Lake LV.19.P2.IB | ecosystem: Environmental > Aquatic > Freshwater > Lake >...
CCAGCCCCCCTCGCCGATCACGATGCCGGGCCAACCCGCATCGAGCGCCACCCGCGGCGCGACCAGGCTGAATCAGCCCGCGAAGAACGGCGTGCAGCCCGCTCCGGCCGGAATGCCCGGCGCAGGCACACCCGGCGCAAACGGAGCAGAGAACGCCGACCCCACCGAGATCCCGGGATCGACCGAGATCGACGAGGAAGCCCAGACCTTCACGTTCGACTTTCCCGAACCGGTCGATTTGAAGTGGATTATCAAGGCCGTGCAGGAGGATCTCGGGCTTCAGATGATGGTGCAGGATGCCGGCGCGCTCGAGGGACAGAAGATCGAGTTGATGACGCCGATCACGGTCCCCGTCTCGCAAGTCATCCCGTTCGTCACGATGCTCCTCGAAGCCCGCGACTACACCATCGTCCGCAACGAGATGGGCATCTACATGGTGGTCCCCAAGAACGCGATCGGTGTCACCATCGGCACCGACCCCAACAACACCGTCCGCGTCATCCCAACGCCCGGCATCAAGCCCTCCGCGCTCACCAACGGCATCGCGGCACTCATCGCCGCCAACCGCGGCGGTGCCGGTGCCTCACAGCCCGCCTACCTCGACGACCTCGGCGTCATCGTCATCACCGACACCCCGCGCGTCACCCGCGTCGTAGAGCAGTTCGTCCAGTTGATGGTCGATGAGCAGCTCAAGGTCGGCTATACCCGCTTCCCCATCAACCAGGTCGCGGCCGCCTCCGCCCGCGACCGCATCCTCGAGTTGCTCGGTGCTGGCGGCGGAGGCGGGTTTCGCGGCATTCCCGGTGTGCCCGTCCAGGGCGGCGGCGGAGGATTCAGCCAGACCCTCACCAACCTCCCCGACCGCCTCACCATCGACCCCACCACCAACTCCCTTCTCTTCAAAGGCCGTTCCGACGAAACCTCTTTGCTGCTGAGCCTGCTCCCCCTCGTCGATGCCCCAAGCCAGATGACCCCGCGCTGGTACCCCATCGGCAACCGTGCGGCCGAAACCGTCGCCGACGAGGCCCAGCGCCAGGCGCTCGGCGATGTCACCTACTTTGAGAGCAGCGAGGGCGGCAACCGCAGCGGCGGCGGCGGAGGTGGACTCGTCTCCCCGCGCGGCAATCGCGCCGCCGGAGGCATCCCCCAGCCCGGCGGCATCCAGGGCGGCTTCGGCGGCCAACCCACCCAAGCCAGCGGCGCAGGCTTCGTCATCTACCCCGAGGCCGGCGGCTTCATGTACCGCGGCACCAGCCAGCAGCACACCAAGGTCGAAGAACTTATCAAGTCGCTCGGCCCGCTCAGCGATTTCAACGACGAGATCGTCTACGAGTTTTACAAGCTCAAGCACTCCAAGGCCGCCGACGTCACCGATGTCGTCACCAGCCTCATCAACAACCAGTCCGCCAGCGGCAACCGCGGCGGCCTCTTCGGCCAGAACCTCGGTGGCGGCACTTCCCGCCGGCAGCAGCGTGAGTCCTCCGCCACCGATCGCACCCGCGCCAACGAGCGAAGGCTCGCCGGTGAGCGCGACCCCAACCCCAACCAGCCCCCGGGCGGCCTCGGCGACTCCGGCATCGGAGAAATCGCCGGCGACGATGTCTCCGTCACCGCCGATGAGAACAACAACCAGATCGTGGTCAAAGCCCCCAAGCGCGTCCAGACCAAGATCAAGCACCTGATCGACCGCCTCGATCTGCGCCGGCCGCAGGTCTTCGTCGAAGTAAAGGTGGTTTCCATCACGCAGGGCGACGATCTGCGCCTCGGTGTCGAGGTCCAGCAGATCATCGGTCAATACGCACTCACCACCAACTTCGGCCTCAGCTCCCTCGGCGATGCCGGTGACATCCTCACCCGCAAGACCGTCCCGCCCGGCACCGGGTTCACCAGTGCGCTCATCCGCAGCAAGGATGTGCCGTTCATCATCAACGCCCTGGCCCGCAACACCGATGCCCGCGTCATCGCCTCGCCACAGTTGCTCGTCGACGACAATCAGGAAGCCGAGATCGAGAGCAAGGATGCCCAACCGACCCTCACCACCAGCATCGGGAGCGCCGGCCAGCAGAATACCCAGAGCTTCGGCGGCTTCGAGGAGGCCGGTCCGCGCCTCCGAATCAAGCCCCAGATCTCCGAGGGCGGCTACCTCCGCCTCGAGTACGAGGTCGAGCTTTCCAGCTTCACCGGCGAATCCGCCAACGGCGTCCCGCCCCCCAAGCAGACCAACTCGCTCACCAGCGAGTCGGTCACCGTCCCCGGCGACACCACCATCGTCGTCGGCGGCCTGGCGCAGGAGTTCCAATCCAAGAACGTCTCCGGCGTCCCGCTGCTCAAGGACATCCCCATCATCGGCGAGCTCTTCAAGGACACCCGCATCCAGAAGCGCAACGTCACGCTCTATGTCTTCATCACCCCCAAGATCATGCGCGACCCGAGCTTCGCCGATCTGCGCCTCATCACCAGAAAACCCATGCGCGATGCCGGCTTGGATTCCGAGCTTCCCCCCCCCGTCGCCGAGCGCATCGACATGGTCGATGCCGCGCGGGTCGACACCGAGAACCGCATGGAAGAGGCGATCAAAGATCAGAAAATGAAGTACGACCCGGAACCCGTCGCCAAGAAGAAGTACAAGCGCCGCAACCAGGGCATGGGCGACTGAGTTATGTTGTGCCATCCAGTCGCGGTGTTTCGCTAACCGTCACCATGAGCATGTGTCGGCATTCGACCCGCTCTCTTCCGTTTGATCCGCATCCCTCCGCGTTCAACCGCCGCCGATCCCGTCTTTCTCCTCGTCTCCGTATCTCCGTGGTTTGATTGTCCCATGGCCAAGAACCTTCCATTTTCGCGCTCATCCAACGGCAACGGTCGGGGCGGAGGGGGGCGCGCACCCGCCGCGCCCGCCCCTTCCAAAGACCTCGTCGCCGCGGCCGCCACCGACTGGCCCCGCATCGCCGCCCAGTTCGCCGGCGAAGCGGGGGCCGCGGGCCTTCAGCTCAAGCCCGATCAGCTTCGCTCATTCAGCCAGCTTCCCGGCAGCGACGACGAGCCGTGGGATGTCCTGCTCTCGATGCTCGCCATCGACGAGCACACCGCCCTCGAAAAGCTCGCCCTGCGCACCGGCCTTCGCCTCGACCTCGAGCCGCGCTTCCACGAGTCCAGCGTCCGCTACTACGAGCTCATCCCGCCCAACCTCGCCCGTGAGCGCCTCGTCGCCGGGCTCGAGTCCGACGGCCACGTCATGACCTGCGTCACCGCCCAGCCCATGCAGCCCGCGCTCTTCAGCGTCCTCGAAGAGCGCCTCGGCATGCCCGTTCGCCTCGTCCTCTCGCCGCGCTCCGCCGTCGTCAACCTCATCAACCGCGGCTACGAGCAGAAGCAGGATCTCGTCACCGAGATTGTCGAGGAGATGCCGCTTGATGAGCGGGCGATCGAGTCGGCCGCGGGCAGCGTCCGCAACTCGACCGATCTCCTCCAGCTCGCCCGCCAGACGCCCGTCATCCGTCTGGTCAACATGATCCTCTTCGAGGCCCTCCGCCGCCGCGCCAGCGACATCCACGTCCACCCGATGGAGCAGCGCCTCGTCATCCGCTACCGCGTCGACGGCATGTTGGCCGACGCCTTCACACCCCCGCTCTCGCTCGCGCCCGCCATCAGCTCGCGCCTCAAGGTCATGACCGAGCTCGACATCGCCAACCGCCACAGCCCGCAGGATGGCCACAGCTCCGTCCGCGTCGGCAACCGCAAGATCGATATCCGACTCTCCGTCATCCCCACCGTCTACGGCGAGCGCGTCGTGCTGCGCTTGCTCGACCAGAGCCAGACCCAGCTCTCCCTCGACGATGTCGGCATGACGCCCACCATGCAGAACGAGCTGCTCGAGCTCGTCCGCAAGTCCAACGGCATCATCCTCGTCACCGGCCCCACCGGCAGCGGCAAGACCACCACCCTCTACGGCGGACTCGGCAAGGTCGATCGCACCAGCCGCAACGTCATGACCATCGAAGACCCCGTCGAGTATCACCTCGAAGGCATCAGCCAGACCCAGGTCAACGTCAAGCGCGGCGTCACCTTTGCCGCGGGCCTCCGTTCCCTCTTGCGCCAGGATCCCGACGTCATCCTCGTCGGCGAAATCCGCGACAAGGAGACCGCCCAGCTCGCCGTCCAGGCCAGTCTCACCGGCCACTTGGTGCTCAGCACGCTTCACACCAACGACGCCCCAAGCTCCATCGCGCGCCTCCAGGACATCGGCGTCGAGACTTATCTCATCACCTCCACGCTCCTCGGCGTCCTCGGCCAGCGACTGCTCCGCCGCACCTGCCAGACCTGCAAAGGCAAAGGCACCGGCTCCGGCCTCCGCGGCCGCTGCGAAAAGTGCCTCGGTAGCGGCTACTACGGGCGAATCGCCGTCTACGAACTCATGAAGATGAACGACACCCTCCGCAAGCTCATCGCCCAGGGCGGCGACGCCATCACCCTCGCCGAAACCGCCCGCTCGCTGGGATTCAAGACCATGGTCGAAGACGCAATGGAGAAAGTCGCCCTCGGCCTCACCGACAAAAGCGAAGTCGAGCGAGTCCTGTATTGACCGTGGCTTCGGCATCCCTGCCGAAGTGGGCCGCCTCCGCGGCCGACCGCCCCGCACTCAGGCCCGTTCTGGTATCCTTTCCGATTGCATGTCCGACCTGCCCCCCGAATCCGCCACCATCAGTTGGCTCGCGGCCACCGCCGTCGGTACGCAGATCCACACCCTCGACATCCCTATCGAACTCGGACCCGTCCGTCTCATCAAGCCCCTCGGCGCGGGAGGCATGGGTGTCGTCTGGCGAGCCCGCCACACGCTGCTCAATCGCGATGTCGCCGTCAAGTTCGTACTCTCGCGCGGCGGCCCGCCCAGTCAGGAGCACATCGACATCTTCCTCGATGGCGCTCGCGCCGCCGCCCAGGTGCGTCATCTCGGCCTCACCGCCGTCCTCAACGCCGATGTCATCCACGGCATTCCTTACCTTGTCATGGAGTTCATCGACGGCGAAACGCTGCACGCGATCCTGCGGCAAGGTCCGCTCACGCCCGCGGCCGCGCTCGCCGTCATCCGCCGAGTCGCCGACGCCCTCGATGCGCTCCACACCGCGGGTGCGCTGCACCGCGACATCAAGCCCGCCAACATCATCGTCGCGACCGATGGCCAGCCTTACCTGACCGACTTCGGCCTCGCCTGCCTCATCAACTCACGCCCGCCCATCGGAGGCACGCCGGGGTACACGGCGCCGGAGTGCTGGACCGGCGAGTGCTCGGTCAAAGCCGAGGTGTTCGCCCTCGCCGTTGTCGCGGCCGAAGCAATGGGCATTCCCCGTCCGGCGTGCGTGCGCGAAATAGGCCCGCGCCGCTCATCCACGCCGAGCGTCCTCATCCAGTTGACCGCTGAAACCTTGGCGGCCGCCGAGGTCACGGATCAGGCAGCGCACGCCGACCTTCTGCAGCGCACTGGCACACCGCGCAAGTTCATCGATGCGCTCACGCTGGCGATCGCGGGCTCGACCTCGCGCGAGGTGTGCTACGAACTGGTCGCGCGGGTCAACGCCGCACGCGTGGCCGGGGGAGGCGCTGAAGCCCCGCCGCCGGCCACGGGTGCGCCCAGGGTCGTAGTCGCTCGCGGCGACGGAGTTTGGGCGGTCGGCCGCGACTGAACGAACGTCACCGGCGGGCCGCTTCGATTTTTGTTACGGCGATCGCGCCGAATCTGTGTCATTGAGCACGCCCCTTCATCCCACTTACTGGCGGTGTCCTGTACGTTTGCAGTACATTCTACGTCGTGACCCAGCCACACACACCTTCCACTCCCCGCCTCTTCCCCATCATCGCCGCCAGCAGCGCCGGCACGCTCATCGAGTGGTACGACTTCTACATCTTCGCCTCGCTCTCGGTCGTCCTCTCCTCGCAGTTCTTCCCTGAGAGCGAGGGGATCGTCGGGTTCATCAAGACGCTCGCCATCATCTGGATCGGCTTCGTCGTGCGTCCGTTCGGCGCGCTGGTCTTCGGGCGGATGGGGGATCTCATCGGGCGGAAGCACACCTTCCTCGTCACGCTCATCATGATGGGCGGAGCGACCTTCGCCATCGGCCTCCTTCCAACCTACAAGCAAGCCGGAATCCTCTCGCCCATCCTGCTCCTCTCGCTGCGCATCCTGCAAGGCCTCGCGCTCGGCGGAGAATACGGCGGCGCCGCCACCTACGTCGCCGAGCACTGCCCCGACCACCGCCGCGGCCTGTACACCAGCTTCATCCAGACCACCGCCACCCTCGGCCTCTTCGCATCGCTCGGCGTCATCCTCTTCTGCCGAACGGTCCTCTTCGACAAGGCCGAGTTCGAGTCGTGGGGATGGCGCGTGCCGTTCTGGCTCTCGCTCGTGCTGGTCATCTTCAGCTTCGTGCTCCGCATGAGGCTGCGGGAGTCACCGCTCTTCGCCAGAATGAAGGCCGAAGGCCGCGGCTCCACCCAGCCGCTCCGCGAGTCGTTCACCAAGTGGCCCAATCTCAAGCTCGTCCTGCTCGCCCTCTTTGGCGCGACGGCCGGGCAGGGTGTGGTCTGGTACACCGGCCAGTTCTACGCGCTCGCGTTCGTCCAGAAAACCATGCTCGTCGAGTTCACGCAGAGCAACATCATCATCGCGGCCGCACTGCTCATCGCGACGCCCTTCTTCGTCTTCTGGGGGTGGCTCAGCGATCTGATCGGTCGCAAGTGGATCATCATCGCTGGGTGCGTCCTCGCGGTTGCGACCTACCTGCCTATCTATCACGCGATGAGCCGGCTCGGCGATCCCACGCTGAAGCAGGAATCGCCCGCGCTGCCGATGCCGAACGCGCGTGCGTACACCGACGGTTCCATCGCCCAGTTCACCGCCGATCCGACACCGAAGCTCGCCCAGATCCACCTCGGCCGCGGCCCGGCGATCCGCCTCTCGCTGCTCATCGCGCTCCAGGTCTTTTACGTCACGATGGTCTATGGCCCCATCGCCGCGTTCCTCGTCGAGCTCTTTCCCACGCGAATCCGCTACACCTCCATGTCCCTGCCCTACCACATCGGCAACGGCGTCTTCGGCGGCATGGTCCCTTTCGCCGCGACGTGGATCGCGGCCCACTACGCCGGGCGCAGCGGTGGTCTCGTCGATGCCGTCGGCGGCGCGAAGTTCCTCGGCCTCATCTACCCGATGACCGTCGCCCTGCTCACCATCGTCGTGGGTGTAGTGCTCGTGCGCGAGCGCCGCAACGTCTCGCTCGGCTCTTCTTCGCCTTGATGCCTCGTGCCTTGATGCCTTCTTCTCTCCTCAAATCCCTCCGCTCCGGCGCTCTCATATCCTGTGACCCGTGAACACCGCCGAGACCATCACGCTCTTCTGGTCGCCGCGCGATGGCGCGCGCGATAACGCGGCGGGCGTTGACAAGGCCGCCGCCGATGCCTCGGCGTGCGAGCAACCCAGCGGCTCGCTGCCGCCCACCGAAGAACTGGTCGTCCCGTAGCGCCTCGGCAGCGTGCGGCTGGTCCGCGAGCTCGGCCGCGGCGGCATGGGGCTGGTCTGGCTCGGCCAACACGAGTTCCTCGACCGCGAGGTCGCGGTCAAGTTCATGCTCGGTGCGGCCGTCGATCGCGACGATCCGCGCTATCAGACCTTTTTGGATGGGGCGCGTGCAGCGTCGCAGGTTCGACACCTGGCGATGACCGCCGTGCTGCACGCCGAACTGATCGAGGGCATCCCCTACATCGTAATGGAGTACGTCTCCGGCCCGACGCTCACCGAGATCGTCGATCGCACCGGCCCCATGCGCCTGCCCGCGGTGATGGCCGTGCTCGACCGCGTCGCCGATGCGCTCGAGGCGCTGCACCTCGCGGGCGTGGTTCACAGGGACATCAAGCCCAGCAACATCCTGATCGACGCAGCGGGACACGCCTTCCTGACCGACTTCGGTTTGGCCTGCCGCGCGGCCGCGGGCAATGCGGGTCGCGCCAGCGGGCGCGTCTGCGGCACGCCGACGTACATGTCGCCCGAGGCGATGGAAGGTGAGGCGACGGCGCGAACCGATGTCTACGCGCTCGCGCTCACCACCTACCACCTGCTCGCGGGCAAGCCGCCATTTGAGGGTTCTGTCGCGGAGCTGAGGCAGAAGCACAAGGCGGGCGATCTGCCGCTGGAGCCGCTGCGCCTGCGCGGTGTGCCTTCGGCCGCAATCGAGGTGTTGCAGCGCGGCGCGGCCCCCGAGCCGATTCACCGCACCAAAAGCGCACGGAAGTTCCTCGAGGCTTTCCGCGAGGCCGCCGGACCATCGGTCGCCGTCGCGGCCGGCGTCGATCAGTTGTCGCGGCTGGTGCCGATCATCCAGGCGCGCGATCAGCAGGGAACCGCGGCCGCGTCGAGCCCGAGCGTCGAGCCGCCGCCGCAGCCGATGCTCGTCGTCTCGGTTCCGTGCGAGCGGTGCGGCTACGACCTCAAAGGTCTGCTCCTCTCGACCGACTGCCCCGAGTGTCAACTGTCGGTCGAGCGCAGCCTGCGCTCCGAGCGGCTCATCTTCGCCGATGCGAGATGGATGGCGCGGGTGCGGCGCGGGATGGCTTGGATGATGGCGGTGATTCTGTTTGTGCCGGTGGCCGCGCTTGCTTCGAGCTGGGCATTGGTGCCTGGTGTGCGCAGTCGGGCGATCGAGCTGCTGGCTCACGGCGCGGTATCCGCACTGGTTACCGCGCCTGTGCTGGCGCTGGCCATCTGGCGGGCAGGCGCGCCCGAGCCGGGGTCGAAGATCCTGCGAAGGTATCGACCGCGAGCTCCGGTGTTCGCGCTGGTGTGCGCGAGCGCGACCATTGTCTGCGCCGCATGGGCGCTTCTTGCACCGCCGCGCGAGACAGCACTCGGTCGCCTGACGCTGCTGTCGGGTGCGATGGTGTATGCATGGGCGATGCTGCTCGCGGTGGCAACACCAAGCCTGGCGATCGCGGCATACAACACGCTCAAGAGGGGACCCCGACATCGTTTGCGCTTGCTTACCGCCATCGCGATCATCGCGGCGAGCATAGCCGGTGCGTCCGTCGTCGTCATGGCAATCGTGCTATCGATGACCGATGATCGGGCCACGACCGCCGGTCCGGCTCGCTGGATAGCGATCATGCTCTGGGGCACGGCCATCTACAGCGTGCTGCCCTGCGCGGTCGCGTTTGCGGGGCTGTTCATCATGTGGCGCGCGGTCGAGCGCCGGCGGGTCGATCATCCGTCGGCCTCGGGCCTGCCGATGTCCGATCCATCGTCGGCGCGGGATGGTTCGGGAAGCTCCAACCACGAGCGGTTGAAGACGCTCATGCAGCGGCGACGGGAAACCACGCCCGAGGCTTGATCAGAGCCGCGCCGACCGCACCAGTCGTCACAGACGGCACCCTGGCACGGCTGTTTGTTGCACTTTGAGAAACCGTTTCGTATGTTGAGAGCATCGGGTTCCTGGTGTTCACGGGTCGTTCCGCCGGAGGCGGGTTTGCTCTGCAATCGTGGTTGGTTATCGGTGGAAGCCGTGGGCCGACGGGTTTGTTTCCCTCCCCGCATCACGAAGGAGTCGCTCCATGCCCGCCACGATGAAACGAATGCCCGGCCGCAGCCGATCCATTCCGAAGCCGTCCGTGCCCGCCGCGCCGGTCGCGCCTCGCACCAGCGAGCAGGCGGCGCTCTGGGCGGCGTACTTCGCTGAGCGCGGCAAGCCGGCATTCGATGCGCTGGCCGGGGCGTACAAGCCGTATGTCGAGACGGTCGCGGCGCGGGTGCTGAAGCGGCTTCCGCCGAGCGTGGACATCGACGACCTCGTCAGCGCGGGCTGCTTCGGGTTGATGGATGCGATCGCGTCGTTCGATCCTCAGAAGGGCGTTCGGTTTCAGACCTTCGGACTGAAGCGAATCATGGGCGCGATGAACGACTCGCTCCGCGCTCAGGACATCGCGCCGCGGCTGGCGCGGCGGCGCGAGGCGCTGGTCAAGCGTGCCCGCGACGACTTTCGCAAAAGCAACGGGCGCTCGCCGACGGAGGAAGAACTGCTGCGGCTGCTGCACAGCGACGCCCAGGAAGCGCAGTCGATCGTGAGTGGTGCGGAGATCCCGTGCATGTTGTCGCTCAGCGGCGGGGCGGATGACGGCAAGAG
>Ga0163150_10010280_pt1 | contig 10158 bp, 6 predicted proteins | sample OliLakLV19P2IB_FD_148628 | JGI IMG/M metagenome (GOLD analysis project Ga0163150, IMG submission 148628) | Freshwater microbial mat bacterial communities from Lake Vanda, McMurdo Dry Valleys, Antarctica - Oligotrophic Lake LV.19.P2.IB | ecosystem: Environmental > Aquatic > Freshwater > Lake >...
GGTCGGCCACGAGGGCCCGCAGCACGGCCACCTCGCCTTCGGGGCCGGTGAGCGCGGCGGGGGCGAAAGCCTTGGCCCAACGCTCGGTGTCGGCCAGGAGGTCCTCCCAGGTCCGGCGCTCGTCGCCGTAGCCCTCCTCCAGCGCTACGCGCGCCTCCGAGGTGAGACTGGCCTGGAGGTGGGAAAAGTCGGCGCGCGGCGTGGGATCGTCCTCGCCGTACTGCTGCGTCATCGGCGGCCGCGTCTCTTCATGCCGCGCGCGGTCGAACATGCGGTGGGCGAGGTCGATCCGCCCCCGGCCCCCGAGGGCGCGCGCCAGGACGGCGATGCGGAAGGCCTGGTTGGGAATCGCCCAACGGTGCGCGCCGAACGGGTCCGACTTGCGAAACCACGGGATCTCGGGGCCCTGCTTCTCGAGCGCGGCCAGGCTCTCCTCCACGAACGTCGCGAGGTCCGTCTGCTCGAAGGCCAGTCGCTTCCAGGGCTTGGTGTCGGCTCCGGTGGCGGTGAGGGTCTGAGTGCGCAGGTCGGTCGTGAAGACGGTGAACGTCGCGCCCTGCTCGGCGACCAGGAAGGCGCCCTCAGCCTCCTGGCTAGGCTCGCCGCTCCCGTACTGGGCCCACTCGCCCGTCCAGACCTTGACGAACGGCAGCGAGGTCACGTCGGGGTAGCCGAGCCGGTCCCACCAGGCGCAGAAGGCTTGCTCCTCAGCGCTCAGGGTGGTCGCGGCCGGAGCCGGAGGATCGGCGCAGACCGCAGCCTTGGCGGTGAGTAGCACGAGTAGAAGCAGCGAAAGGGTGCGCACCACGCGCCGATTGTCGCCTCGCCGGCCCAGGGCGCGCAAGGCCCGGGAGCGCGATGCGCGGGTCGCCGCTACGCTTCCCTGCGGACCCCGGAGGACCGCCGATGCGCCGAACGCCCCTGCTGCTGTCGGCGTGGGTCGCGAGCCTGCTCGTGTTGCCGCACGCCGTGCTTGCCGACGGCGAGACGAAGCCCGCGCCCACGATTGAGCAGTTGCTCGACCGCGTCGTGGCGCCCCCCGGCTTCGGCGACGAGGCCGTGGAGGTGCTCGCCGCGCACCCCGACCACGAAAGCGTCCTCGAGGCCGCCGGCGCGCGACTCCAGAAGGAGGAAGGGTTCCAGCAGCGCCTCGCGCTGGGCTACATCCTGGGAACCCACGGCGAAAGGAAGGGGCTCGAGATCCTGGTCGAGGCGCTGGAGCAGACCGGGCACCTGGGCTACGTCTACCTGCGCCGCCTGGCCGACCGCGACTACGGCTGGAACCAGGACGGCTCGAGCCTCGCAGAGTGGAGGACGTGGCTCGCGGGCTTCACGGCCGAGGAGTACAGGCGTCAGGTGGAGCGCGAACGACTCCCTGCGGCCGTGCGCAGGGCCGGCACGGACGAGTTCGCCGTGGCCGCCCGCCTGCTCGAGTCGGGGGCTGAGCGTGCTGTCGTCGCCGTCAGGTTGCGCGAAGTGGCCGCGCAGTTCCCCCAAGCGGACATCGTGGACCTGTGCCTCGAGCTGGCGGAGCAACTCGATCGGATGGCGCAGGAGGACGCTGCGTGGAAGGAGCCTCCTGCCCCCGCGGCCTTGGCCGGTGAAGCTTGGACCGAGTGGTTGCTGTTCCACCTGCGCGATGCCCGCGCCAAGTCGCCAGGAACGCGGGAGTACCCCAGCGTGCTCGCCGCCGCCCGCGGCGAGGCCGACCCCGCGACCGCGCTCGTCGCCCTGGGCACGGCAGCCGTGCCGCCGCTGCTGCGGATGCTGGAAAACCGGCGCCCGATCCGCGCGTTCCTGCACACCTGGAAGGGGTACTCCGTGCTGCGCCTCCAGGACGCGGCGCTGGAGATCCTCAACGAGATCCTGCCGCGCCCCACCTACGACCGCGGCGCAGCCGCGGCGTACCTCTCGCAGCTGGAGCGCCCCGATCGCAAGGAGTTCATCGAAGAGATCCGCTGGTGGGCGCAGGCCTCCGCCGGCAAGTCCAGGGACGCGCTCGCACTGCTGGGCCTCACGCGCTCCACCACGCGCGAAGCCGTCACCGCGCTCCGCTCGATCGCCGCCGATCCCGCCAAGGTGCCGGCCGTCCTCGAAGTGCTCCGCACCCTCTACGGCGAGCGCTCGTTCGTGATGCGCCCCCTCCTCTGCGAGCTCATGGCCGACCTCGGCGACACCTCCAAGGTCCGCGAGGTCCTCGCCGCCCTGGATGCCGGCGAGTACTCCTCCCATGGCATGCTCGTCGAGGGCGACAGTGCCGCCGGCATCAACGCCGAGCTCACCGCCCAGCGCATCCGCACGCGCTACGGCAAAGCGGTTCCCCCGGGCGAGGCGACGCCGAAGTAGGCGTCCAGGCACCCTGGACCCTCCCCGGAACCGGGGGACCCCTGTGCAGTTCCGTGCGCTCAGCCCACCGGGCGCACCAGCGGTACGCGAGCCAGGACCGGTCGCTTGTAGGTATCGAACTGGCTCGCCCCGACCAGTTTCCCCCACGAGCGCTGGTGGCCGCAGGCCACCAGCGCTCGTTTCGTTTGCCGTCCGCAGCGACTGGATTCGAACCAGCGACCGGGTTGGGGGGGAGGCTGCCGCTGAAGCGCAGCGCAAGCGGCATCCGTGGCGGGGGGCCTACAGAGGGTACCAACATCGCAGACGCACCACGCCTGCCGGGCGCCCCAGGAGCGGAATCTCCAGCGCCACCCCCGTGTCAGGGGCGGTGCATGAACCGACCCATTACGACTTCGGAGGAGGCGGTTCGACAGGCGGGGCTTGAGGCGATGCGAGCGACGTTCTGGCTCGACGACTCGATGCCACTGAGCGAACCACACGCTGTAGCAGACCGAGTGATTCGTCGTCTGCTTGCCTTGACGACCCAGCGAGTGGGACGGAAGGACGGATGACCACCATCCTTTGTTAACTTGGCGGCGATGCCACTAACGCTTAGATGTGCGGTTGACACGTTCCCATGGCACCTTGCTATCCTGCGGCTGCAGGACGTGGGTGTACTCGGATCGAGCTTCCAGGAGAGAGCGCGCGGCTTCATAGTCCTCGGACCAAACGCTGATCACCATGCCCCCGTGACTGTACGAACTGGTGACGTCGAATCCCTTCTCGTTGAGGAAGGAAAGCGCGCCCATGATCAAATCGCCTGCGCAATCTGTGCTGAGCACAGCCCACCGCTCTATGGGCTTCTCGGGCGTACCGGCCGCCGGGCGAAGCCGATCTGGCGGAGGCGGACTCGACTCTGATGGCCGCGCGACTCCGACGTCGCATGTGTCAAGAGGCACACGAGCTGTCGGGGGCGCGCCCCGCCGAAACTGGTTCCTCTGTCCGCAGCCGCCAAGCACGCCGCACAAACAAAGCAGCACCACAACGCGAAGGTGGCTGCGGTCGCACTGAGAGCATCTGCCACTCACTTCCTCTCCTTCGCCAACTTAGTGAACCTCGCCTGTTGCTCGGCACGCCACCTGTCGTGTGCGTCACCAAGGGGGACGTTATCTGCTGTCGGCGACGGCCGGCCCTTGGCCGCCCGCGCTCGTTTCGTACACCGTCCGCAGCGACTGAACCTGAAGGAGAGACCGGGTTCGGGGGACAGTGAGGGGTGCAAGGCCGCGCGCCCTGTCTTCTTGCTCCGTGCGACTTCCCCGCCGGCTCGGACCGCCCCTGTCACTTCTTGCTGATCTGCTCGATGGCCTGGGATGCATCTCTGCGCACGTCCACGTCCTCGATCCGCTCCTTGAGCGCGGCGCGAGGCCCCCTGCCGCATCGGCCGCGTCGTCAACCGATACGTGTTCTACTGGCACGGCTGACGGCGGCCCCACGCCTGGAGGACTTCATGCAACTCGTCCCGCGCCTTCTCGCCCTCGCCCTCGTGCTTCCCTTCGCGCTCGCCGGATCTGCGAGGGCAGAGGATCCCGCGCCGGCGCCCGCTCCGGAGCCGGCGGGGGTGAAGCCGGCGCCTTACCTGTGGGTGATCGAGGGCCCGCCCCGCATCTACCTCTTCGGGACGATCCACGTGCCCGATCCGCGGGTGATGGACTTCCCTGCCGTTGTCTGGGACGCCCACGCCGCCGCCGATGTGGTGTGGGGCGAGCTGTCGCTTGAAGACCAGAACTCTCCGAAGGTCCAGCAGGCCGTTCTCCTCCCCGAGGGAAAGACGCTCAAGGAGGTGCTGCCCGCTGCGACGTACGACAAGCTGCAGGCGCACCTGGCGGCGCGCGGGAGCTCTCCCATGATCTTCGCCCGCATGAAACCGATCTGGGCGTCGGTGATCCTCGGTCTGCTCGACGCGCTGCCGCTCTTGTCCCAGGCGGAGCCGATGGACGACCTCCTGCTCAAGCAGGCGAAAGCGGCGGGGAAGGTCACGGGTGGGCTCGAGACGATCGAGGAGCAGCTGCAGGTCTTCGAGTCCGTCCCTGCGGAGGCGCAGGCTCGCATCCTCGATGAAGCGGTCGTGGAGCTCGAGAAGGCGCGCTCCGAGGGGAAGCAGCCGATCGAGGAGCTGATCGTCGCGTACGCATGCGGCAACTTGCAGGCGCTCCACGACGAGACGGCCAAGATGGCTGCCTCGGAGGACGTCGAGGTGAAGGCCTTGGCCAAGCGTCTGCTCGACGACCGCAACCTCAAGATGGTGGAACGGCTTCTGGAGCGCACTGCGAAGGCCCCGACCAAGACCTACTTCGTGCTCGTAGGCGCCGGCCATTTCCCCGGCCCCGAGGGGTTCCTCGCGTTGCTCGAGAAGAAGGGGCTCCCCGCCCGCCGTCTCGCGGCCGACGAGAAGCTCCCGGCGCAGGCTCTGGTGCCGACGCCGGCGACCAAGTAGTCCCGTACGGGCTCAAGGAAGGGCTGCTAGGCCGCTTTCCGCCCCCACGCGTGCCCCCTGCACGGGACCTACGCGGCGTCGCCCGGACGGGGAGCGTCGAGGGCGCGGCGCACCGCCCCGGAGAGCAGCGTGAGGTCGAAGGGCTTGGCGAGGAAGCCCGCCGTGCCCGGGGGGTGCTCGTCCTCCGCGGCGGCATGTCCTGAGCCGCTCATGAGCAGGACGGGCACGCGCGGCGCATGCGCGCGCAGCCAGGCGAGCACGCCAGGTCCCGAGAGCCGCGGCATGGAGAGGTCGAGCAGGACCAGGTCGAAGGGCAGCTCGACGAGCAGGCGCAGGGCCTCCTCACCGTCGGCGGCACAACGCACGCGGTAGCCGTCGCGCACGAGCCAGGCCTGGGTCACCTCACGCAACATGTCTTCGTCGTCCACCACGAGCACGCGCTCGCCAGCGCCGGCTCCCACGCCGACCTGCGCGTCGGCGCGCTCTGCGCACGGCTCGGGCGCGGCGGCGACGCGCGGCAGCAGCACGACGAACTGCGTGCCGCGTCCTCGCTCCGAGGTCCAGTCGAGCGTGCCGCCCAGACCGCGCACGATCGAGGCCACGGTGCACAAGCCCAGACCGTGACCGTGCCCCGCAGGTTTGGTGGTGTAGCCCGGATCGAAGAGGTGCGCGCGTGCCTCCGGCGTGAGACCCGCCCCCGAGTCGCGCACGGCGACACGTACGCGTCCGAGGTCGCCCGCCGCGGCCCCCGGTGCAGGCGGGAGCAGCGAGGTGCTGAGCGTGAGACGGCCGCCCTCCGGCATCGCGTCGCGCGCGTTGAGGGCCAAGTTCATCAGCACCTCGCTCAAGCGCGCCGGGTCCGCGAGGGCCGCGCACGGCCCGTACGTGGCACGCACTTCCACCACGATGCGAGGATCGAGCAGCCGACGCAGCAGGCGCACGGTTTCCTCGAGCACCGCGTTGACGTCGACGACGTGAAGGCGCGGGGGGTCGCGACGCACCAGGGCGAGCAATCCGCGACACAGCTCACCCGCACGACGCGCGGCGCACGCCGCGTCCTCGACCTGCCGCGAACCGGGCGAGCTGCTGGGCTCAGCCTGGCGCAGGAGGTCCAGGTTCGCCAGCACGACCGTGAGCAGGTTGTTCACGTCGTGGGCCACGCCCCCCGTGAGGCGGCCCAGCATGCGCAGGCGTGCGCCCGCGCGCGGGAGAGCGTGCGGCGCGGGCAACGAAGGCCCCGCAGGCACGACCGCAGGCAGACCGGTGGCGCGCGCGGACAGCTCCGCAGGCCGCGCCGCCGATCGAAGATCGGCGTCGAGCGTCATGTAGTACCTTCCCTCACCTGTACGCCGCGCGGGCCTGCGGGAACGCGCGGAAGCACCTGCGAACCGGGGGCAGCCACCCTCGGCACACCAGGAGTCTAACCCAGGTTGAGCCGAATGGGACAGGGCCAGCGCCTTTCGCCGGCAAGCCCAGCCTCTCGGCCCGCGGCGTACGCGCGCAAGCGCTGCGCCACAGCGCACCTACGTCCGCGCCACACGTCTGCGGATGCGCTGAGGACGCGCGCGGTCGTCTCCGCGGGCGCGGCACGCGCGCGAGCGCGCGCTACTTCGGCTCAGCCACAGGGGGCGCGGGGGCGCCTGGCGGAAACGTTGCGTCGAGCCACAGCGCGAACTCCTTGTCGAGGGAGTGCCAGTCGTCGTCATCGCGAATGCGCAGCACGCTGCGGATGTCGCTCGGAGAGAGTCTCCCGTCGAGTCGCCGCGCGACAAGCTGCTCCCACTGCGCACGCCGCTCGAGATCGGCGTGCGTCACGAGAAACTGCGAGAAAGCCCACGCCTGAGCCTTCGCCAGCTCACCGCCGACCCGAGGATCGAACCCCAAGTCTGCAGCGGCCTGCATGGCGTCGTTCCCGCTCTCGAACGCAAGCAGCCGCTCGAGCGCAAACCAAGGGCGCACGCCTCGCCGCCAGGCTGCGCTCGCCAGCTCGCGCCAGACAAGCCTCTTCCACGGCCCCGTGGCGCGCGCCAGCCGGCCCGACTCCACGCGCTCCCAGGAGCCCCACTGACAGATGATCGCTCGACGCAGCGAGTCGTCATCTCCCACGGCGTTCCTCCAGCTGCGCCGCTGCCGCTCGAACGCGTGCTCGAGCGCCGCGGCGACGGACCAGGCCACGAGGCCTGCCGCGTTGGGCCCGCGGGTCGCCTGGATCTCGTCCGCAACCACGCTGGCGCGACCGGAGCCGTCGTGGTCAAACCAAGCGCGCACGTGCTCGGGCATCTCGCGGCCCGCGAGCCAGAAGTCGCGCGGTGCGGATCTCGCGAGACGCTGCCTGACGCCGGGGCCGACGAAGATCCAGATCGGGATCGGGTAGCCATCGGCGAACGAGCGGCTGTGGATCGGAAGATCGGGACGCCCACCGTAGGGGCTTTCGAGCGGGCGAAGCTCCAGCGCGGCTCCATGGCGTGCGAGCACATCGCGGTACACGGCCTGACAAACTTCTGCCGAGCCTTCGAGCAGTGCGTTGAAACGCGGCGCGCGTTCGATGAGCGCACGCAGTGATTGCGGCTCCTCTGCGCTCGAGGCCGCGTCCTCGACGGACGCCTCCGGCTTGCGCTCGCCCAGTGCGATGAGCAGGAAGGGGGGAGACCAGATCGTCTCGCTCTCGAGCCAGGGAAGGCTCGGCAGACTGCCGACGACGTTGGCACCGATCTGCTCACCGAGCCGGAACAGTCGGTCGGCTTCGATCCGAGCAGCGTGCCGTCGGGCCTCCTGACGACAGCGGTCCAGCAGCGCCAACTCGTCGGCGTGCACGAAGCCCTGCACGGAAGCCTGCGCAAGCGCCCTCAGGCAGGGCGTGCTGGCAAACGTGATCGCCTCCGGCAATTCGGCGTCCACGGGCACCCAGGGGCCGATCGCCGGGAGGGCCAGCTCGATGGCACGGTCCAGCAACGCGCCGCCCGTGCGGTAGGCCCGCAGCAGCGGGACCTCTGCCTCGCGGGCCAGCGGGCCGATCTTCCCGAGCGCCTCCGCGGCCAGCCGTCTGGCGACCGGGTGCGGTCCCTCGAGGTGACGCACGATCAGGGGCACGAGGGGGTGAGCCCGTTCCCCCGCCTCCCCCGCCTCCCACAGAGCCCGCCAGGCCCAGAGCGGCTCGCCGAGCCGCTGCTCGAGGGACTTGAGGTCCACGGGTTGCTCGTCGGCACGTACTTCCGGTGTGCGCACCGGGAGCGCGGCCAGCAACACGCTGAGCATCGCGACCAGAGCGAACTGCGATCGCCGGGGCATGGGAAGCGCCTTCCTTCGTCGGGGCCTCATCGTAGCGCCGGGCCGGCGCCAGCGATCCGCGCGCTACCCCAAGCCCAGCGTCTGGGCTCGCGCGAGGTCGTCGGGGCGGCCGACGTCGATCCAGCGGCACGCGTCGACGCGGTACGGCACGAGCCGCGCGCCCTCGGCGGCCAGGCGCAGATAGGTATCAAGAATCGAGAACCGTCCCTGCTCGGTGATGCGCTCGAGGAGGATCGGCGAGGCCACGTGGATGCCCGCGAAGCCGAGCTCGAGCACGCGGCCGCGCGCCAGCCGCACGCGCAGGTCGAGGCCCTTGCTCTCGTCCACACGCCCGAGCAGACCCACGTCGTCGAACAGCAGGCGGCGCGACGTGGGTCGGTCCATCACGGCCAGGGTCACCAGCGCGTCGGAGTCCGCGTGCTGCGCCACGAGGTCGCTCAGCGGCAGATCGGTGAGCACATCCACGTTGTGCAGCAGGAACGGCGCAGCCGGAGAGAGCAGGGGACGCGCGTGGAGCAGGCCGCCGCCGGTCTCGAGCGGCGCGCCCTGCTCGCGCGAAAGCACGACGGGCACGCCGAGACGACCGTCCGCGACGAAGCGTTCGATCTGCGCGGCGTGCGCACAGACGTTGATCACGAGACGCGTGGTGCCCGCCGCGACCAGGCGCCGCGCCACGATCTCGAGCAGCGGCCGCCCCCCCACCTCCACCAGGGCTTTGGGCACGCGATCCGTCAGGGGCTTCAAGCGCGTGCCCAGCCCCGCCGCGTAGATGAGGCCCTCCACGCGCCCCCGCTCAGCCGCGCGCGCCGTCGGGCACGGGCTTGGCGGAAGAGGGAGCGGGCGGGTTGTGGCGGTCGGCCGTGGCGGGCCAACGCGCGCGCTCGGCGTGCTCGAGGCGCACGCGCACCTCCGGGAAGCGTGCAGCCAGCGCGCTCGCCAGGCGTTCTGCCAGGTAGACCGAACGGTGCTGCCCGCCGGTACAGCCGAACTGCACGCTCAGCGAGGTCCAGCCGCGTTCGAGGTAGGTCCGCACCTGCGCCCCCACCAGCGCCAGCACGTGGGCCAAGAACTCGCGCGCCTCGATCTGGGCCTCCAGGGCGCGGATCACCGGCAGGTCGCGACCGCACAGCCCAGCCAGCTCGACGTGCAGGCCAGGATTCGAGAGGGCGCGGGAGTCGAAGACGAATCCACCACCGTTGCCGCCGGGATCCGCCGGCACGCCGCGCCGGTAGGAGAAGCTGCCCACGTGGACGCTCAAGCCCCCACAGGTGGGCGGCGGCGCCTGGGCCAGGCGCTCGGAGGCGATCATGCGCTCGAAGACCGCACGCAGCTCGGGCATGGGCACGGGCAGCGGCCCGCTGCGCAACAGATGTTCGACGTTGCGCACCGCCGGCGGCACGCTCTGCAGGAAATGGGGCTTCCTCTCGAAGAAGCCCCGGTAGCCGTAGGCCCCCATGGCTTGCATGATGCGGATGAGCGTGAAGCCGCGGAACTCCTGCTCGAAGCGGGCGCGGTCGATGGTCACGTGCGCGCCCAGCACGTCGAGATAGTGCCCGAGGAGCTCTTGGCGCAGGGCGGGCGGGAGCGCGGCCTTGGCGTCGTAGAGCAGCGAGGCCACGTCGTAGGCGAGCGCGCCGCGGCGCCCTCCTTGGTAGTCGATGAACCAGGGCGAAGCGCTCTCGAGCACGGCGCCCAGGCGCGCGGGTGTGGCGGTCTCCGGCGCGGCGCCACGCAGCGTCAGGCCGCCAAGGATCGCGCCCTTCAGCATCACGTTGCGCGACTGGAAGTCGCGGTAGAGGAAGTGGCGCGCGTCGGCCTCGAGCAGGAAGCCGATCAGGCGCTCGAAGTCCTCTTCGAGGCGCCCCTCATGGAAAGCGATCTCGGCGGGCTTCAAGAAGTTGTACTTGAAGTAGTTGAGGTCCCAGGCCATCGAGCGGCGGTCGAAGGCCACGTGCGGATAGGCCAGGCCGAAGTCGATCGCGCGCCCGCCTTCCACCTGGAAACGCGGCAGTGCTGCCAGCACGCGACGGTAGACGGGCACCAGGGAGGGC
>Ga0163150_10010281_pt1 | contig 10158 bp, 12 predicted proteins | sample OliLakLV19P2IB_FD_148628 | JGI IMG/M metagenome (GOLD analysis project Ga0163150, IMG submission 148628) | Freshwater microbial mat bacterial communities from Lake Vanda, McMurdo Dry Valleys, Antarctica - Oligotrophic Lake LV.19.P2.IB | ecosystem: Environmental > Aquatic > Freshwater > Lake >...
GGCGCTCGCCTCCACTTCGCAGGCCGCCCCCATCGTTATTTTCGATCCCTAAACACCCTCACCAAGGGGACATTTCTAATGGTGGCTCAATGGGGTCATTTCTAATGGTGGACAACAGTGAACGCGCTCCCGAGGGACTCTAAGTTGGGGCGTCTGGCGGGTCTGCGTCAATCCGATATAATGACCCTGGCTCTCGGATAAACACCTTCTGTCGAGGCAACGACGCGGAGTAGCCGTCCGTCAACTTATCGGCTAATGGGAGAACGGCAATGATCGTCACGACAAAAGAGCTGTTTCAGCAGGCCTATGGCAAATATGCTGTCGGTGCCTACAACATCAACAACCTCGAGCAGATCGTGGGTTTGTTTCGCGGCAATTTGGGAATCATCAACTCGAACGACGAGCCCGTTGACCCCAAGAAGAGCGCCCCGTTCATCATTCAGCTATCGCGCGGCGCCCGCAGCTACACCGACAAGCGTTTTTTAGAAGCGATGATTCGCACTGCTGAAGAAATTTTTCCCGAGGCCATCTTTGCCGTACACCTCGACCACGGCACCGAAGAGGTTGCCTACGAGTGCATCGACAGTGGATTCTATTCGTCGGTCATGATCGACGCCTCGCACGAAACGTTTGACGAAAACATCGCAACGACTCGGCGGGTCGTCGAACGGGCCCACGAAAAAGGGATCTCGGTCGAAGCCGAGTTGGGAATGCTAGGCGGCGTCGAAGAAGATATTTCCGTCGATGCCGACAACGCCTGCCTGACCGATCCCGAACAGGCCGTCGAGTTCGTCGAACGTAGCGGTTGTGACTCGCTGGCCGTGGCCATCGGCACGTCGCACGGAGCCTATAAGTTCACCGGCAGCCAGGGCCTGCATTTCGATCGCATTGCCGAAATTCAAAAACGGCTGCCCGGCTTTCCGCTGGTGTTGCACGGATCGAGCAGCGTGCCGAGGGCCTGGGTCGATCGGATCAACAAGGCCGGCGGAACCTTGGGCGATGCCAGCGGCGTGAAGGAAGAGCAATATCTGCCAGCCGCGAAGTTGGGCGTCACGAAGGTGAACATCGACACCGATGGCCGGTTGGTCTGGTGCGCGATCTATCGCGAAGTGTTCCGCGACAAGCCGGGCGACTTCGATCCGCGGACCGCGGGCAAGCCGTTCATGGCCGCCTACGCCGAATACATCGCGCACAAGAACAAGATGCTCGGCTCCGCGGGCCAGTTGGAGATCGTTCGCGCGGCCCTGGCCGGCATGCCGGTCTAAGTCGTCGATCGGATTTCAATCGACTTCATCGCTGGAGATTTCTTCCGCTTCCAGAGCGGAAAGATCGAGAAAAGAGCGGTCGGCGCCGGCCTGCGCCAATCGAATGACCCACAGTTTTTGCATCGGCTTTTCGCCGTCTTGCTGCGTGAAAAAGTAGTGGCCAATGCTGCCGGGCTTGTCGTCCTGACAAGTCATGAGCAACATCTGGCCGGCGCTGAGCGTTAGGCTGAGCTTCAGATCCGAGTAGAGTTGCTTCGCGCGCTCCGGTTTCCAGATGAGCATGCCTTCGCTGCCACTACCGGTGATGTGCGTTTTGAGCTCGCCGTGATGAAGCTCGGGTTGCAGCTCAAGGCGGACGCGGCCGTCAGGCTCCGGAAAAACTCGCAGTTGCAGCCGGCCTTCGGCTTTGTGATACGTCTTGCCCTCCACTTGGCCCTCGTGGCAGCGGAGCAGCGAGATTTGTTCGTACGTTGACGAAACCACCAGGTCATTGCGCTTGCCCGGCCGGGGTTGCAAGACCCGCAATTGCGGACCCGGCTCGCCGTCGAGAGGCACTTGCGATCGCTCCTCAGCCGAAACCCGCTCGTCGGTCAGCTTGATTATTTCGCCGAGCGGCCCGGGCACCTGCGGACCCACCACACCGGCGCGCATGCCGTTCTGGCTTAGCTTGCGGCGCAAGTCGACGGAGAGCGGCTGTTCGTCGACTTCCGCCCAGAGCGTCGCCAATTGAGGGTCGCCCACCGCCACCGGCGCCGAGAAGATTTCGAGTGTAATGCCTTCAGCACTTCCGACCAAAGGCATCAGCGGCGAGCGCCCCTTCGGCTGCTGCTCGATCATGCGACAGCCAGTCGCGGCCACGAGGGCACCAAGCACCAGAAATGCGCGCAAGGCGAAATGCATGCAAAAAACAGCCGGGCCAAAGAGGAGCGAAGTGAATGAGAAAACCGCTACCGACGATATGCGGGGCGTAGGGTAACGGCGAAATAGGACCGGTGTCAACGCATGCTCGGGGCGGAGACGACCGGAGTTGTGTTCAACGGCCCGACTCGATGCTAGCTTAGCTGGCGCGGATGAGCTTGGGCGTGGGAATCTTCTGGCCATAGACCGGGCCATGCTGCCGCTCGAGCTCTCGGAAGCTCATCCGCAGAAAACCGTGAGTCTCGGGCGGCGGATCGAGCGACAACCATTTCGTGGCGATCTGGCCCGCCAGTGCGTCGAATTGCCGCTGCGAGTGGCTGTGAGCGTAGCAACGCCCCGGATGCCTGCGCAGATCGCCATCGAACACGGGGCTGATGTGCCACAGCTCGTGAACCACCGTGGTCAACTTTTCTTCGTAGGAACGTTCGAGGAATCTCGGCAGGTAAAAGCTCAGCAGATAGAGCATTTCGCGGCCGGCATCGTCATAGATGCGCTCGACCGTCCAGGTTCGACCCGGCGCTGGCTGTAGAGCTCGCCACGCTCGAAGCGCAGCGGCGTCAGGCTGGCTTGCACTCCGTGGCGCACCGCCTTGCGCGCCTGGCAAAAGCGAATCGCCACGCGCTTCAGATCGATGTGAGCCAGCTCAGGCACGCGAGCCACCAGGTCGGCGCAAAGCCGGCGCATGTGCAGTGTGAAATTGAACCCGGCGGCTGAATTCGTGGCGCTGGACTGCGCGACGGAGTTGTTACGGTCAACAGCAGGAGATTTCGCACGACCGGCCATGGAATCCTCCACGGGGCGGGGTTCGAAGATTCAGCGCCTGGCTGGTCGCTTAGCCGGCGTTTTCAAAGCTGGGTTTCACGGCGCGCTCCGAAACACGGTCGCGAACGCCGACAAACTCCAAAATGGCTCGGGTGCCGGCATCTCCCAAGCGGGGCTTGGCCAATCGCAACACGCGAGTGTAGCCGCCATTGCGGTCGACAAACCTGGGTGCCACTTCGGCGAACAGAATTCGCACGGCCTGCTTGTCGCCCAACAACACCAGTGCGCGGCGGCGCGCAACCACCAGAGGAGAGATCGCCTGGTTCCACTTCTGATACTTGTCGCTCTTGCGCCAGGTCGCCCAGGCCTCGCTTTGGCGCGCGGCAGTCGTGCCGAACTTGTCGGCTTCGGCCTGGGCCGGCAGCGCCTTGCAGGCCAGCGTGATGCACCGCTCGACCAGCGGCCGCACTTCCTTGGCCTTTTGGATCGTCGTGATGATGCGGCCCTTCACCTTGGGCTTGTTGTCATCGTCCTCGGCGTCGCGCTCGGTGAGGAACAAGGCACTGGCGAGATTTCGCAGCAGAGCCCGCTGGTGGGAGGGAGAGCGGCCGAGTGTGCGGCCTTTGCGTCGATGTCGCATGGTAATGTCGCGTTTCTTTTCTAGGAGACTCGGCTTTCGCTCGGCTGTGTTCTAAAGCCGGCACGACAGAGGAGTCCAACTACGATGCAATTTGTACGTTGTCGAAATCTTGAATGGTGAACTAAACGCTCGCCGTCGAAGCCACTCGCATGCCCAGCCGCAGACCCATCTCGGCGAGCTTCTCTTGCACTTCGTTGAGCGTGGTTTCGCCGAAGTTGCGCACTTCGAGCAGTTGATCTTCGTTGCGCCGCACCAGGTCGCGCACCGTGTGGATGTTTTCCGACTCGAGGCAGTTGGTGGCACGCACCGAAAGCTTCAGTTCGGCCAGGCTCATGTTGAGCTTCGACTCGATCGCCGCGTCGCTGCCGGCGCCGGGCAGACCGCGCGAGGCCGCGTGCACGCGCGAGCCCAACTCGCTGTATTGAACGAACGGGTTCAAGTGCTTGCGAAGGATCTTGGCCGATTCGACGAGCGCCATTTCAGGGTGAATCGAGCCGTTGGTCCAAATCTCGAGCGTCAGCTTGTCGTAGTTGGTCTTTTGACCGACGCGTGTCTCTTCGATTTCGTAGCGCACGCGAACCACGGGGCTGTAGACGGCGTCGATCGGCACGATGCCGATTTCCTGCACGTTCGGGCTGTGCTCGGTGGCCGGCACGTAGCCGCGGCCATTCTCGACCACCATTTCAATCACGAACGGCACATCGTCAGTCAGCGTGGCGATGATGTGGTGCTTGTTGATGACTTCGACCGTGTCGTCACTCTGCACGTCGGCACCGGTCACAACGCCGCGGGTGTGTTTTTCGATCCGCACGACCTTGGTCGAATCGGTGTAGTTCTTCACGACCAGGCTCTTGACGTTCAAGACGATGTCGGTCATGTCTTCGACGACGCCCGGCAGCGTGGTGAACTCGTGTTGAGCGCCCTGGACCTTGATCTGGGTGATGGCGCTGCCTTCCAGGCTGGAAAGCAGAATCCGGCGCAACCCGTTGCCGATCGTAACGCCAAACCCGCGCTCGAACGGCTCGGCCACGAACTTGCCGTAGGTGGGCGAGAGGGTCTTCGGATCACTAGTAATCAGACTGGGCAATTCCAGCCCACGCCATCGAATATGCATTTCAAGCCTCCCTAGCAAGTGGCCCGGCAAGTGCCGTGCGGGGCCCAAAGATTGTAATTGTCATTCCGGTCCAGCGTTTCACCGCCCAAAGTCGCGAACCACCGCGAGAGTTGCCTTCCCAGTGCGTACACTCAACTACTGGGAGCAAAGCTCGATGATCAACTGCGTTTGAACGGGGATGGAAATATCATCTGTTTCCGGCAACCGCACGACGCGGCCTTCGGGAATTCCGCCTTCCATCAGCGTGAGAAAATCGGGAACCGTCCGGCGATGTTCGGCCAGGTTAGCCTGCACCAGTTGCAGGCTCTTGGCGCGATTCTTCACCCGAATCACGTCGCCCGGACGCACGATATAGCTGGGCACGTCGACGTGCTGCGCGTTGACCGTGATGTGTCCATGGCAGACCAATTGCCGGGCCTGAGCGCGGCTCAAGCCGAAACCGAGCCGGTGAACCACGTTGTCCAACCGTCGTTCGAGCAGGCTCATCAGCGCGTTGCCGGTATTGCCCTTGGTGCGCGTCGCGCGGCCGAAATAGCCACGGAACTGCTTTTCCAGGACGCCGTAATAGTGCTTGACCTTTTGCTTCTCCCGCAAGTGCAAGCCGTAATCGGTCTGCTTCCCGCGGCGATATTGGTGCATGCCCGGCGCGGTGTCGCGCCGTTCGATGGCACACTTGGGCGTGTCGCAACGAGTGCCTTTGAGAAACAACTTCAGACCGTCGCGACGACAAAGCCGGCAGACAGGTCCAGTAATGCGAGCCATACTTTTCTCTACGTTCTATTTGGATCGTGTGTGGTGCTGAACGGAAGTTATTGCTAAGTGCAGTGCGTCGACGGTTCGTCGAGCCTGCCGGGTGATTCGTTGGGTTACACGCGGCGCTTTTTCGGCGGGCGGCAGCCGTTGTGGGGTAGTGGAGTGACGTCTTCAATCGACTTGATCGTCATGCCGGCGGCCTGCAGAGCGGTGATGGCGCTTTCGCGGCCGCTGCCCGGGCCTTTGACGCGCACATCGAGCTCTCGCACGCCAAACTTCGAGGCCTTCTCGGCGCACTGTTGAGCCGCCATCTGACCGGCAAACGGCGTGCTCTTGCGGCTTCCCTTGAAGCCACTGGTGCCGGCGCTGGCCCAGCACAAAGTGTCGCCCTTGGTGTCGGTGATGGTGACGCTGGTGTTGTTGAACGTCGCTTTGATGTGGGCAACGCCCACGGTCACATTGCGGCGAGCTTTACGTCGCTTACTCTTGGCCACGTGGGATTAAACTCCTCGGTTTTTTTCAAACGCTGACAGTATTCTTCAAAACAATCGACTTCTTCGAACCACCGGAAAAAGCCGCTGGCGGCAACAGGCGTGCGACCGAAGCCGCGCGAGCGCCCATCAAGCCGGCCTACCTCAAATCCTTCACGCCCTTCTTGCCGGCCACGGTCTTCTTCGGACCCTTGCGTGTGCGGGCGTTGGTGCGCGTGCGCTGACCACGAACCGGCAAGCCACGGCGATGGCGGATGCCCCGATAGCAACCAATGTCTCGCAAGCGAGAAATATTCTGCGCCACCTGGCGGCGCAACTGACCCTCGACCGTGTAGTCCTTGTCAAGCAAGGCGGCCAGGCGCGCCACTTCATCCTCGTGCAGATCGCGAGCCTTGGCTTGCGGATCGATGCCGGCCTTATGGCACAACTCGCGCGCCGTCTGCGAACCCACACCGTACAGGTAGGTCAACGAGATGACCGTCGGGCGATCATTGGGAATGTCGACACCCAGCAAACGCGGCATAAAACTCAACTCCTAAAGTCACCAGCAAAGGGCGGCGACCAACACGCTGTTTTGATTCAATGGAACGACGACTTACCTGTACCGAAATTCACTTCACTGCACCTGCAAAGCGACAGTGCAAGCCAATCCATCACTTGGGACGACCAGCGAGCGGCACAAGCTGAAAATCGCAAGCGCCCGGATCACGGATCGACTCTTGGGCCGCGACTGCCCCACAACCGTCGCGTTTAAGCAGCCTTTCGGTGACTCAGCAGTGCTGACCCAGCCGCGCTTGCTAAACCTCAACCCTGACGCTGTTTATGCCGGGGATTGTTGCACACCACGAAGACCACGCCGCGGCGACGGACGATCTTGCAGTTCTCACAGATTCGCTTGACGCTGGCGCGGACTTTCATGGCTCAATACTTACTTGACAGATGGCTAATGGTCCAAAGCGCTTGAATATAAACCGTGAGGGCTAATTCGTACAAGTCCCCTGGGTCGAGATTTTATGGCCTGAAAACCAGGGGGAACCGTCTGGACTACCACTTGATTTCTTCCTTGGGCTCAGGCGGGCCGGTCAGCACCCAAGGTCCCTGCTCGGTCATGGCAATCGTATGCTCAAAATGGGCACTGGGTTGGGCATCCTGCGTGGCTTGGGTCCAGAAGTCGGGCAGGCTCTTGACGTGCTTGCTGCCCATGTTGACCATCGGTTCCACCGCGATCACCAGACCCGGTTCGAGGGCAAAATCTCCATTACGGCGCAACTGGGCGCTGACAAAATTGGGAACCTGGGGATCTTCGTGCATCTCGCGGCCAATTCCGTGTCCCACAAAGCTCTCGACCACCGAAAAACCGGCATCCCGCACATACGTGCCCATTTCGCTGGCCACCTCGCTCCAGCGGCTCCGCTTGCCCATCAGGTCGATCGCCAGCTTGAGCACGCCGTGCGTGATGTCGAGCAGGCGCTGGACTTCCTCGTCGATTTTACCGACCGGATGCGTAATGGCCGAATCACCGCACCAACCCTCGAACTTACAGCCCGTGTCGATGCTGATAATGTCCCCCTCGCGAAGCGCCCGCTTGCCAGGAATTCCGTGCACGACTTCGTCGTTGACCGAAATACAGGTGACCGCCGGGAAGGGCACTTTGCCGGGCACGCCCTTGAACAGCGGGATCGCGTTGTGATCGACGAAAAACTTTTCCACAGCCGCGTCGATCTCGCCCGTCGTTACGCCCGGACGCACCAGCGCCGCTGCCACTTGATGGGCTTGCCAGACCATCAAGCCTGCTTTTCGCATTTGCGCGATTTCTCGCGCGGACCGAAGAATGTGCACGCCGTAAACTCCTGAAAAAATGTCGCTAGTCGTCTGAGCTACTTACCTCGTGTTATTGTAGCTCGGCGCGCTGTTTTTGGGCGATCTGGTCAACGACCGTTCGAATGCGATTGAAAACTTCGTCGGGGGTGCCGCCGCCGTAGAGCGTGTAAAGTTGTCCCGTTCGGCGGTAATAGTCGGAAAGTGGCGAGGTCTGGCGCGCGTACTCTTCGAGCCGCTTGCGGACGATCTCCGGGCGGTCGTCCTCGCGGCCGCGCCCTGCCAATCGTTTGGCCAACTCATCGGTGTCGACTTGCAATTCGATGGCCGCCGTCAATGGACTGCCCCGCTCGGCCAGAAAACGATCGAGCTCTTGGGCCTGGCCCAACGTGCGAGGAAAGCCATCGAGCAAGAACCCCGCCTGGCTATCGGGCTCACCCAGTCGCCGGGCAATTAATTGCAGGACGATCGGATCGGGAACCAGTTTTCCCTGCGTCATGTATTGCTGAGACAATAAGCCCAAGTCGGACTTTTCGTGGCAGGCATGGCGCAGCATGTCGCCGGTGGACAAATGCGGCACGTTCAGATACTTGACCAATCGAGCCGATTGAGTGCCTTTTCCGACGCCAGGCGGACCGATGAAAACTATCCGCATGTTCGTCTCCCCCCGGAAACGGCCGCACTTGCTCCCGGCCCGGGCCTACTCCGTCGAGTCGACCCGAGAGGGATTAGGACTTCTCTAATAGGCCGCGATAATTGCGCATCACCAGATGGCTGTCGATTTTTTGAACGAGATCGAAGGCCACGCTGACCGCAATAAGCAAGCCAGTGCCGCCGAAGAAGCTAGCGACCTGAAAGGGAACGGAAAAAATTCCGGCAATGATCGTGGGAGTAATCGCCACGAGCGCCAGGAAGCCGGCCCCCACATAAGTAATGCGAACCATGACCTTTTCCAAATAGTCGGCCGTGCGCTTGCCCGGCCGATAACCCGGAATGAACGTGCCAAAACTCTTCAGGTTCTCCGCCATATCCTTGGGATTGAAGGTGATGGCCGTCCAGAAATAACAGAAGAAATAAATCAGGATGATGTACAGAATGTTGTACATGAACGACGTGCCGCGCATGAACATTTCGTGCAGCCCGGTCCATAGAGCGTTGGGATAGGCCGAGGCTAGTTGCGTGAAAAGCAGCGACGGAAACATCAGCAGGCTGCTGGCAAAAATAATCGGCATGACGCCGGCCTGATTGACCCGCAGTGGCAGGTACTGGCGCGTTCCGCCGTAAACGCGGCGCCCGCGGACGTGCTTGGCGCTTTGAGTCGGAATGCGGCGCTGGCCCAAGGTGATGAACACCACGCCAGCCACGACGGCGACGAACAAGATCATCAGCAGAATCAGCACTTCCAAACCGAGCTTGCCCGATCCGCTGCCGAGCTCGAAGCTGGCCTGGTTCAGTAGCTCGTACCCGGCTCCTGGCATGCCGGCCAGAATTCCGGCCATGATGATCAAGCTGATGCCGTTGCCGATGCCGAACTCGTCGATTTGTTCGCCCAGCCACATCAGGAACACGGTGCCGGCGGTCATCGACATGACGGTGACCAACTGCCAGCCGAAGCTGAGCGAGCCGTTGACCAGGAACGAATCGAGCACCAGGTTATTCTTGATGAGATAACCCAAATAGGCCCAACTCTGGCCGATGCACAAAATGACGGTGGCGTATCGAGTGTATTCGTTGATTTTCTTGCGGCCGCTCTCGCCTTCTTTCTGGAGCCGCTCGAGCGGTCCCCAAACGCTTCCCAACAGTTGGAAGATAATCGAAGCGGAAATGTAGGGCATGATGCCCAGGCCGAAGATCGTGATCTGGTTCAATTGCGCGGCGCTGAACACGGCCACCTGCTGCAGCAACTGACCCATGCCGCTGCTGCTCTTGGCGAACGCGGTCATTTGGCTCTGATCGATGATCGGCAAGGGGATCTGCCAGCCCACTCGATACACGGCCAACAGACCGAGCGTAAAGAGGATCTTCTTCCGCAATTCCGGAATCGTGAAGACGACGCGTAGTTTTTCCCACATGGCTCGGTTCGTCCTTTGAAAGCGCGGGGCCGCCGGCGTCCGCAAAAATGTGCTTCGCCCTTGTCCGTGAGCGAACGCGTTGGAGTTTTCGAGATTGGGTTGAGTCGAAAATAGCGTTGGACGCCGCCGAACGGCAGGCCGCATAAGGGCCTTGCGACAATGCTCGTTTACTTCGCCTGTTTGCTCGCCCGGCCCTGCTTGGTCTCGCTGGCTTGCTTGCTCACGCCCTTGACCACCGGTTTTTTGCCGGGCAGCACGATTGCCTCGCCGCCGGCCTTGGCGATCTTGTCGAGCGCGGATTGGCTGAAGCGATGAGCCGAGATTT
>Ga0163150_10010285_pt1 | contig 10154 bp, 5 predicted proteins | sample OliLakLV19P2IB_FD_148628 | JGI IMG/M metagenome (GOLD analysis project Ga0163150, IMG submission 148628) | Freshwater microbial mat bacterial communities from Lake Vanda, McMurdo Dry Valleys, Antarctica - Oligotrophic Lake LV.19.P2.IB | ecosystem: Environmental > Aquatic > Freshwater > Lake >...
GTGTTCGTCAGCGCCAGGCCGCGCGCCGCCGCTGCGCTTCTCGGCGCGCGGCCTGGCGCTGACGAACACGCACGCCTGGGCCCTCTCCGGCCGCGGCCTGTTGCGCGCGGCGCGCACGCACACGGGCCTCGCGTCGCTCGTGGGTTTTGGCGGCGTGCAGGGTCCGAGCTTCTACCAGGGCGACCTCGTGACGAGCCCGGCCGGCACGGCCGTGGCGTTCCACGCCGGCAGCGGTTCCGCGGCGCTGCACGCGTTCACGGTCGGCGCGACGGGACCGGCGCGCCGCGCGAGCGTGCAACCGGGTGCGCTCACGGGCGCGGGCACGCTGCCCGAGAGCGTCGACGGTCCGTACCTGGCCGTCTCGGACGACGCGGGCTGGTGTGCGTGGCGCGCGGTGCTGCCGCACGGCGCGGGGCAAACGCGCGAGTGCATGGCCGGTCGCGCCGCCCCGCCGGCGGGCGAAACGCCCGAGATGCTCAGCTCGGACGCGCGCTTCCTCGACACGCTGGACGAGGTCGCGGTGTTCTTCTTCCGAGGCCCCGGCCAGCTCGTGTTCGCGGTGGGCGAGCTCTCGCCCGTGCAGGCGGAAGGCATCGAGAACCTCGACCTGTTCCGCGCGACGCTCTCGCCGGGCGGCACGCCGACGATCGAGAACCTGTCGTTGACGTCGGGCGACTCGACGTTGCCGTTCTACGAGCTGCCCACGCTCTCGCCGACGCGCTACGTGTTGACGCCGGATCGCCAATCGCTGCTCGTGCACGACGGCCAGGGACAAAGCGGGCGGATCGTCGCGCTGAACTCGGGTCAGGCCGGGCTCGTCACGCTGCTGCCGCACGCCAAGTCGATCGACTGGGTCGAGATGGCCGGCAACCACTACGGCATCGGCTTGCAGTACCGGGACGGCGACCTGCAATGGAACGAGGTCCGGTCGATCGCGACGGATTTCACGGGCGGGTTGCAGCTCTGCGCCACGAGCTCCGAGGTCCAGACGACGATGTCGAACAGCAGGCGCCCCGACGGCTTCGTCTCGTGGCTGCGCCAGACCCCGTCGGGTCAGGTCCTGGAGCGACTCCAGTTGCCCGGCACCACGGTGCAGACCTTCGGGCCGCCTTCGAGCTTCGTTCCAGGCGCGACCTGGACGTCGGGCGGCGCGCTGACTTTCGGCACGCCCGGCGCCGTGCACCTATGGAGCCTCTCCGGCGGGTCGACGACGTGGCCGGTCGGAAGCGCGTTCCAGGTCCTGCCCGGCGCGTGAGCGTTCGCAAACTCGCGATGCGCGCGAGAAGGGGCAGCAAAAGGCCCGGAAATGGGCCGGTGCGACCGCCACACGGCGCGGGGCACGGCGCTACTCTAGGTGTGGACCGCTGTACGCGGGCTCACCCTTCTTCGTCGCGAGCAGGCTGCCCGCGGCGCGCTACTCCCCCGACCACCCCCGACAGCTTCGGCTCTCCAGGATCTCCACCATGCGCGTCCCCTTCCTGTCGGCTCTGGCCCTCGTCCTGTGCGCCGCCGGCGCCCGGGCCAGCATCGTCGACGTGACCCAGAGCGGTTTCGGCTGGACCCCGCAGAGCGTCACGATCCAGGTCGGCGACACCGTGCGCTGGAACTGGACGTCGCTGGCCCACACCGTGACCCAGGGCACGGACGGGACGATCGACGGCAACGAGCTGTTCCACTCGAACCTCAACTCCACGACGCCGGTCTTCACGTTCACGTTCAGCGCGGCCTTCGTCGCAGCGAACCCGATGTCGGGCGGCGTCTACGACTACTTCTGCAGCCCGCACTTCGCGTTCGGCATGGTCGGCAGCGTGACGGTCGCGAGCGATCCGGGCGCGGGCACCTGCTTTGGCGACGGCTCGGGCACGGCTTGCCCGTGCGCGAACAACAGCCCGGTCGGCGCGGGCGCGGGCTGCCTGAACTCGCTCGGCTCGGGCGGTCTGCTGGCCGGCACGGGATCGGCCAGCGTGTCGAACGACACGCTCGTGCTGAACGGCACGGCGATGCCGAACAGCTCGGCGCTCTACTTCCAGGGTACGGGCCAGGCCGGGGGCGGCGCGGGTGCGGCGTTCGGCGACGGCCTGCGCTGCGCGTCGGGATCGATCGTCCGCCTGGGCACGAAGACGAACGCGAGCGGCGCTTCGAGCTACCCGGTCGGCGCCGACCTGCCGGTGTCGGTCCGCGGCGGTCTGGTCGCGGGCGACGTGCGCAACTACCAGGTCTGGTACCGCAACGCGGCCGCGTTCTGCAGCGCGTCGACGTTCAACCTGACCAACGGGTATTCGATCGCCTGGGGTGCCTGATCGGGCGCACGTTCCGCGGGACTGCACGCAGGACCGGTCACACGAAGCGCTCGTCGCATCGGTTGCGGCGGGCGCTCGTTTTTCATCGTCGGACGCGCTGAGCGACAGCGCGGAGCGCGAACGAGCATCTGCGGCGTGCGTCGTCGGTCACGCAGCCGGCCTGGCCGTTCGTTGGCAGGACGACGCCCGACAGACCCCCGTGCCCGGGGAGCCGTGCGGAATCGGAGGCGGCATCGGGCTCACGCCGGGCTCATGCGCTGCGTAACCTGACGGAAGTGCGAGACGCCCCCGCCCCGAGAGCCCGGTTGCAGGCCCGCCACGTCCTGCGCGGGACCGCCCTCGCGGGCCTCCTCGCGATCGTGGCGGGTTGTCCATCCCGTCCGCCCCCGCCCAGCGGGCCGAACGTCCTCCTGATCGTCGTCGACACGCTGCGCGCCGACGCGCTCGAGTGCTACGGCGGCCGCGCGAACGTCAGCCCGCGGATCGACGCGCTGGCGCGCCAGGGCGTGCGCTTCGAGGCCGCATTCGCGCACGCGCCCTGGACGCTGCCGTCGTTCGCGGCGCTGTTCACGAGCCTGCCGCCGCAAGCGCACGGCGCGGGCGGCAACGTGCGCGAGGGCTGGCGCGCGCTGGGCGAGGAGCAAACGACGCTGGCCGAGCGCTTCCAGGACGCGGGCTGGTCGACGCACGCCGTCGTGAACGTCGACTTCCTGACCGCGCCGTTCGGCCTGGCGCAGGGCTTCGACGACGTGGACGCGCGCATCTCGAACGACAACCAGAGCGTGCGGCGCGCGGAGCCCACGACGGACGCGGCGCTGGCCTGGATCGACGCGCACAGGATCGACGCGCAGAAGTCGAAGCCGTTCTTCCTGATGGTTCACTACTTCGATCCGCACGCCGAGTACGACCCGCCGCCCGCGTGGCGCGCGCGCTTCGCCGAGGCGGTAGACAAGCAGAGCACCGCGTTCCGCTTCGGCGCGCGCGAGCACGTGGTGCGCCACCGCGGCGGACAGATGCCGCTCGACGCGACGACGCTGGCGCGCGCGCGCGGCTTGTACGACGGCGAGGTGGCCTACACGGACAACGCGATCGGCCGACTGCTCGACGGACTCGCCGCGCGCGGGCTCGACGCCGGCACGATCGTCGTGCTGACCGCCGACCACGGCGAGGAGTTCGGCGAGCACGGATCCTGGGAGCACGGGCACACGCACTACGACGAGCTCCTGCACGTGCCGCTCGTGGTGCGCGCGCCGGGCGTCGCGCCGCGCGTCGTGCACGAGCCGGTCGGGCTCGTCGACGTCGCGCCGACCATCAGCGCGTTGGCCGGCCTCGGGGTCGAGCCCGCGTTCCGTGGCCGCGATCTGGCCGCCGCGCTCCGGACGCAGAGCGCCTTGCCGCCGCTCGAATGCCTCACGGCGTACGGCAACTTCTGGGGCGCGGCGCTCTCGAGCTGGCGCGACACGCAGTGGAAGCTGATCGAGGGCGGGCCTGCGCCGCAACTCTTCGCCTGGACCCGGGACCTGCGCGAGCGCGAGGACCGCGCGTCCGACGCCGCGGTCCTGGCCGGCGCGCGCGCGTCGATGGCCGCGTGCCTGGGCGCGCTCGGCGCGCAGGTCGTGCGCCAGGGCCCGGCCGTCCGCCCGGACGCGGACACGTTGGAGCGGATCCAGAGCATGGGATACACCGACGGCGCCAGCGGGAAATGAGCGTCCGGACGCAGAGCGCTCTGCGCACGCGGGATCCGCTCGACCCGGCCGGCCAGCACGACGTCGCGCCGCGCACGGCGCGCTACGTGCTGATCGCGATCGTCGCGCTCGCGTTCTTCGTGCGCGTCGTCTACGTGCTGCAGTCGCGCGCCAGCCCGCTCTTCGACGCGCCGCAGATGGACGCGCTCTACCACGTCGAGTGGGCGCGAGCGCTGGCGCGCGGCGAGGCGTTCCAGCCCGGACCGTTCTTCCGCGCGCCGGGCTACCCCTGGTTCCTGGCGGCGCTCACGTGGCTCTTCGGCGACGGCCTGCTCGCGCCCAGGCTCGTGCAGGCCGCGATCGGCGCGGCATCGTGCGCGCTCGTCTACCTCGTCGGCGCGCGCGCGTTCGACCGGCGCACGGGTCTCGTCGCGGCGGCGCTGGCGGCCGGGTACTGGATGCTCGTCTACTTCGACGGCGAGCTGCTGCTGCCGGTGCTCGAAGTGCCGACCTGCCTCGTCGCGATCCTGATGGCGCAGCGCTTCGCGGCGCAACCGAGCGCGGCGCGCCTGGCCTGGGCCGGCGCGGCTCTGGGCGTCGCGGCGATCGTGCGGCCGAACGTGCTCCTGTGGGGCGCGTGCGTCGCGCTGTGGCTCGTCGCGCGCGGACACGCCGATCTGCGCCGGCGCGTGCGCGACGCCGTGCTCTACGCGCTGGCCGTCGCCGCGCCGATCCTGCCGGTCACGGCCTACAACTCCTTCGTCGGCCACGACCGCGTGCTGATCAGCACGCAGGGCGGCGTCAATTTCTGGATCGGCAACAACCCGACGTCCGACGGCAGCACCGCGATCGCGCCCGGCACGCGTCCGGATTGGTGGGGCGGCTACCACGACACGGTCCAGCAGGCCGAGGCGGCCGAGGGCCGCACGCTGCGGCCGAGCGAGGTCTCGCGCCACTACGCGCAACGCGCGTGGAGCTGGATGGCGTCCGACCCCTGGGCCGCCGTGAAACACCTGGCCTGGAAGGCGCGCCTCTACTGGACCGACTGGGAGCTCGGCAACAACCAGGACGAGGTGTTCTTCGCGCAGGAGTTCGGCCCGATCGTGCGCTGGCTGCCCTTCACGTTCGGCGTCGTCGCGCCGCTCGGCATCCTGGGCTGGCTCCTGTCGGCGCGCCGCTGGCGCGAGATCGGTCCGCTCTGGCTGTTCGTTCCGGCCTGGAGCGCGAGCGTCATCGCGTTCTTCGTGTGCGCGCGCTTCCGCATCCCGATGATCCCCGTGCTGGGCGTCTTCGCGGCGCACGCGCTCGTCTTCGCAGTCGATCTCTGGCGCCGGCGCAGCTTCGCGTCGCTGGGCGTCTTCGGCGTGGCGATCGCGATCCTCGCGATCCTCGCGCAGGCGGTGCCACGACAAGTCGACCGCACGCCGTCGTTGGGCCTGTGGCAGCTCGGGGTCATGCGCGCGCAGGACGGCGATTTCGAAGAGGCGATCGAGCTCTACCGCCGCGCGATCGAGGCCAACCCTCGCAAGGCGTTCCCGCACCAGGACCTCGGTCTGGCGCTGATCGCGCGCAGCCAGCCAGCCGAGGCTCTCCCGTCCCTGGCGGAAGCATTGCGCCTGTCACCCGGCGCCAGCGGCGCGCTGCAGGGCCGCGTCGATGCGCTGTGGGCGCTCGGCCGCCCCGCGGAGGCGCTCGCCGCGGCGAACGAGCTGGTGCGCGCGGCACCGCTCCTGTCGGGAGCTCATTACACGCTCGCACGCGCGCTGATGTTCGAGGCCGAAGCAGCGCGCCGCGCCGTCCCCACCGCCGCGCGCACGGCGCTCGAGCGCGCGCTCGAGGTGGCGAACACGCCCGACGAAACGTTCAACACGGCCTTCGCGCTGGGCGAGCTCGAGCGCACCACGGGCCGCCCCCGCGAAGCGATCCCGTTCTACGAACGCGCGCTGCGGGCTCGTCCGGAGCCGGACGCGGCCGGTTGGCACGCGCGCTGTCAGGCTGCACTGCGCGAAGCGCAGCGCGCGGCCGGCACGAATCCGAACTAGGGCCCGCAGCCAGCGCGGTCGTCGCGTCGCGCGCCCCGTCACGCGCCCCAGGTGATCTCGATTCCCTGAGTCGAATTGAACGTCGAGGGCGTGCAGAAGGCCGCCGCGTTGCGGTACCAAACCTGGTAGGTGCGAATACTCGGCACCGTGATCTGCCCCCGAACGGAGACGGAAGGGTCCCCCGCTTGCGGGTACTGCGACGCGCCACCGACGTTCCATACGGTCTTGAGGCGTACCGTGGTGCCGCCGGCGCAGCGCTTGCCGTCGCCGAAGACGACGCCCGCCCCGCTGTTCTGCTGCGTCGTGCCCTGGAAGTACAGGGCGCTCGCGTCCGGCATCTGCGTGCCCAACAGGATCAGCGTGTCGTTCGAGATGCTCGGTGTGCCCGAGGCGAACAGCTTGCCACCGATTCCGAGCGAGTGAAGGCAGCCTTCGCCATTCCCCAGTGTGCTGTGGTTGCCGCACGGGCAGGGCGTACCCGTTCCGTCGCCTGGGCAGAACACCACGCCCGGAGGCGTACCGGGGTTGCAGACGTCCGCGTAGAGCTCGAGGTGGAAACTCGACATCGGAACGACCGAGAAGAAGTAGCAGCCAGGAAGCGTCGGGCCGCCTTCGATGCGGAACAGGTTCTGGGTGAACATGCCCGTTCCCGCTTCGGCGTAGTTGACGACCAAGTCCCAGCGCGTGCCGTCGTAACCCAGGCACGAGTTGAAATCGCCGGCGAGGATCGGGCCCGTGTTCACGGTCGTGGCGGCCGACAGGGACGATTTCATCTCCCAGCCGAAGTGGCTCCCGTTGGGCGAAGCCTGCATGACGAAGGCCAGGCTCGTCGACTGCGGCGGGCTGTCGAGGTCGATCGTCGCGATCCAGCACGGCGCCGTGAGCGGCGCAGCGCCCGGCAAGCCCGTGAGCGCGAATCCGGCCGTGGGCGTGACTCCGATGACCGACGCACAGGAGATGTAGATGTCGTAGAAGTTGACCGTGTACGTGCCCATCGAGAGTTGGTCGGTGCAGTACGCGATCTGGAAGCCGTCGACCGTGTACTGCGTGGCGCAGCCCGGCCGCATGTTCAGGTTCGACGGCGTCGACGGGTTCGGCAGCAGGCCCTCGTCGACGAAGCTGCTACCGGACAGGGCGGCGAAGTACCCGCTCGTGCACGTGTTGTTGTAGATGATGTCCGCGCCGACGTGGGCCTGCGACGCCTTGCGCGTCCAGGTGCCCGTTGCGAGGTGGTACGTGCCTGCGTCGCGGACGACGCCGGTGATCGGGTGGACGCGCGAAGTCGGAAGAGGCTGCTGCCGAGCGGAGGCGATGCCGCCGAGCACGAGCAGTCCGGCGAGCGTGAGCGAGGGACGCATGGCGATCTCCTGAGGCGATCGAAAACGAGGGACCTGGATTCCTACTCGTCGCGCGCCCTAGGTTTCGTTGCGGCCTCCCCGTTGTTCAGCCGGGAATGACGGGGGGAGGCCGCGAGAAGACAGCGCCCGGACCTTGGACGCGAACGGTGCGCTGCAGGTTCCCCGCACGATGCGCGCGAGGCGCTCCAGGCGAGACGCGGAATCCTCGCCTTCGCTCGGTCGAGTGCTCGTCCCCGCTCTTCGAGTGCGCCAGTCGATTCCCCCATCCGTGCCGAGCCCGGTTCCAAACGAAAAGGAGCGGGCGACGCCTCGCGGCATCGCCCGCTCCGTTCAGGGATCGAACGCGTCAGCGACGCGCTCGACGATCCCGGGGCAGGATCAGGCGCCCCAGGCGATTTCCAGGCCGTTCGTCAGGTTGAACGTGGCGGCCGTGCAGAAAGCCGCCGCGTTGCGGAACCAGACCTGGTAGGTGCGCGTGCCGGGGACCGTCACGAGACCCTTGACGGAGACCGACGCGTCGCCCGTTTGCGGGTACTGCGAAGCGCCCGCGGCGTTCTGGACCGTCTTGAGACGGACCGTGTTGCCACCGGCGCAGCGCTTGCCGTCGCCGAAGACACCGCCGGCGCCGCCGGCTTGCTGGGTCGTGCCTTGGAAGTACAGGGCGCTCGAGTTCGGCATCAGCGTGCCGAGCAGGGTCACCGTGTCCGCCGAGAGGCTCGCCGCGCCCGTGGCCGCCAGCTTGCCGCCCGTTCCGAGCGAGTGCAGGCAGCCTTGGCCGTTGCCGGGCGTGCTGTTGTTCGCGCACGGGCAGGCCGTGCCGGTGCCGTCACCGAAGCAGAAGGGCGTGCCGACGCTCGCGACGCCGCAAGCGTCCGAGTAGACCTCGAGGTGGAAGCTCGACATCGGAACGTTCGGGTAGTAGTAGCAGCCAGGCGTCGTCGAGCCTTGCTCGATGCGGAACTGGTTCAGCGTGCTCATGCCCGTGCCGGCTTCGGCGTAGTTGACTACCGGGTCCCAACGCGTGCCGTCGTAGCCCAGGCACGTCGCCGCGTCACCCGCGATGATCGGGCCCGTCAGCGTGGCCGAGGAGGCCGGGATCGAGGAGAACGATTCCCAACCGAACAGGTTCGCGTTCGCACCACCGGCGAACGTGCCGTCACCGTCCGCCAGCAGGTTGAAGGCCAGGCTGGCCGTCTGCGGCGGGGCGTCGAGGTCGATCGTCACGATCCAGCACGAGCCGCCGACGGTGGACGCGGGCAGACCGGTGATGCCGAAGCTGCCCGTCGGCGTGACGGAGACGACCGTCGCGCACGCGGCGTACGACTCGTAGAAGTTGATCGTGTACGTGGCCATCGAGACCTGGTCGGTGCAGTACGCGATCTGGAACCCGTCGACGTTGTACGTCGTGTTGCAGCCCGGACGGTTGTTCAGGTTCGAGGGACCCGACGGGCTCGGAATGCGACCTTCGTCGACGAAGTGGTCACCCGACAGGCCGCCGTAGTAGCCGGACGTGCACGTGTTGTCGTAGATGGTGTCCGCGCCGAGGTTGGCCTGGGACGCCTTGCGGGTCCAGGTGCCTGTGGCGAGGTGGTAGGTACCGGCGTCGCGGACCGTGCCCGTGATGGGCAGGACCCTGGACGTCGGAGCGGGCTGCTGCTGAGCAGAGGCCGCCGCGCAGAGCGCGACAAGACCTGCCAGAGTGAGCGAGGAACGAAGCATCACGATCTCCTGATGGTGGTCGGAATCTGTGGAGAGAAACTAGTACTAGCTGTGCGCCGCCCAGCTTCGCGGCGGCCTCCGGACCCGGCGAGCGGGTGCGAAGAGCGGCTGCGGGAGCAACGGCGCCCGGGACGTAGGACGCGAACTCCACGAGGGAGGTTCCGTTCCCGGGCGTTCCTGAGTGTATCACGACCGTTCGGGAGGGGGTCGGATTCGGGCCCCCGAGTTCCGAGTCCGAGGCTTTCACGGCGCGCCTTCGCTTGGAACGCGCTTTGCACCACCGGCGCGCCCGGTCAGCCTTTTCCCCGTCGCGCCGTCGAACAGGTGGACGCTTTCCGGCCGGATCCGAACCTGTCCCGGGTCGCCGACGCGGGGTGCCTCGGAGGGCGGCAAGGCGGCGCGCAGGCGCAGGGCGCCGAGTTCCAGCTCGACCACGCATTCCGTTCCGAGGTGCTCGATCCGCGCGACCACGAAGGTCGGCCCGCCCCCCCCGCCGCGCAGCCAGTCGACGTCGTGGGGGCGGATCCCGGCCTCGATCCCGTCGCGGTCGGCCACCTCCACGCCGGGAATCCGAAGTCTTTCTCCCGGACTCGTCCCGATCTCCAGCGTGCCGGCCCGCACGCGTCCGGGCAGGAGGTTCATCGCCGGGCTGCCCACGAACCCGGCGACGAACGTCGTCGCCGGCTCGCGGAAGACGTCGAGCGGGGCGCCGACCTGGACCACGTGCCCCGACTCGAGCACGGCGATGCGCGTGCCCAGCGTCATCGCCTCGGCCTGGTCGTGCGTCACGTAGAGCGCGGTCACGCCCAGGCGCGCGTGCAGGACCGCGATCTCGCCGCGCAACTCGGCGCGCAGGCGCGCGTCGAGGTTCGACAGCGGCTCGTCGAACAGGAAGAGCCGCGGCCGGCGCACGAGCGCGCGACCGAGCGCGACGCGCTGCATCTGGCCGCCCGAGAGCTGCGCCGGCTTGCGTTCGAGCAGGCCTTCGAGCGCCAACATGTGCACGGATTCGGCGACGCGCGCGGCGCGCTCGGGCGCGTCGCCGAATCC
>Ga0163150_10010286_pt1 | contig 10153 bp, 5 predicted proteins | sample OliLakLV19P2IB_FD_148628 | JGI IMG/M metagenome (GOLD analysis project Ga0163150, IMG submission 148628) | Freshwater microbial mat bacterial communities from Lake Vanda, McMurdo Dry Valleys, Antarctica - Oligotrophic Lake LV.19.P2.IB | ecosystem: Environmental > Aquatic > Freshwater > Lake >...
GTCGTGGACTCCAGCCAGACGCGCGGCCATTCCCACCAGCTGGCACTCGCGAATGCCGCCGTGCCTGGCCAGTTGGTCAACAAGAGGGCGATGACGGAACCGATGGCGGCCAGCGGGACGTTGACCATCACCTGCACGGCGGCCCGCCACGATCCCAGGCACTTGTAGAGCAGCAGGAACACTCCAGCCAATGCAAAGCTGCCCATCACGAGCAACCGCAGGTTGGCTTCCCGCTGGGCTTCAAACTGCCCACCGTACTCGACAAAGTAGCTCTCGTTCGGCAGCTTCCCGGCGTCGATGATGTTCTGCTGAACGGCGTGCTGGACATCTTCGACCACGCTGACCAGATCGCGATCGGCCGTGTTGCACTGCACGACGATGCGCCGGATGACGTTCTCACGGTTGATCGTATTCGGTCCCCGCCGTGCTTCGACCAAGGCGACGGTGCCCAGCTTGATCCGAGCGCCGGTCGGCGTGCTGATCATCGTGTTGCGGATCGCGTCGATATCGCGCCGGCTTTGTTCATCGAACCAGACGACGAGGTCGAACGTCCGCTGACCTTCGAGCACCTGCGAGACGGTTCTCCCCTGGAAGGCGGTTTCCAGTGCTTCCGCCACATCGGCCGGCGGCAGTCCGTAGCGGACTGCCGCATCGCGGAGCACCGTCACCCGAACCTGGTCGATATCCACCTGCTGCTCAACAGACAGGTCAACGACCCCGGGGATGTTCTGCATCAGGTCGCGCGTCTGGGCCGCCAGGTCACGGAGTGTCGCCAGATCTTCGCCATAAATCTTGACGGCCACCTGCGCACGGATGCCGGACATCACATGGTCAAGTCGGTGTGAAATCGGCTGACCAATGTTGAACACGATCGTCCGTGGGAACGACGCCAACCGATCCCGCAGGTCGGACAGCACTTCTTCGCGAGTCCGTACAGTCCGCTCAATCCCGAACTGCTTGAGTCCCGGAATCGCCCTGAGCACCGCGTTGTGAATGCCGGGCTTGGGGCGGGCGAAATCAATGAGTCCGACGTCAATCTCCGAGGCGTTGACGTTTTCTGCATGCTCGTCCATTTCCGCGCGTCCGGTGCGGCGGGAGGTGTGCGTCACTTCTGGGATTTCCAGCATGATTTCCTCGACCCGCTTCGCCAGCCGGTTCGATTCCTCCAGGCTGGTGCCTGCGGGTGCATTCATGCCGATAGTCAGCGTTCCTTCATTGAAGTCTGGCAGGAACTGTCCCCCCATCCAGAACACGCTGGCAACCGACATGCAAACAATCAAGGAGACGACGGCCAGCACGGCGAAACTGTGCCGCAGGACGAACTGCAGCAGCTTCCGATCAATGGCCTTGAGCCAGCGCAGCAGAAACGGATCCTGTTCGTGCTCCAGAAACTTCGCGTTCGGCAGCAGATAGGCCGCGAGCACTGGGGTGACGGTCAGTGACACGACGAGCGATGCCAGCAGTGTCGTCAGATATGAGAGACCGAGCGGTGCAAACATCCGGCCTTCGAGGCCGGCCAGCGAGAACAGCGGCAGCACGACCAGCACGACAATCAGCGTCGCATACACGATGCTGTTCCGGACTTCAGCTGAGGCCAGAAAGATGACCTTCAGCGGATTGTCGGGTTGCGGTTTGTGGCGGTTCTCTTTCAGGCGGCGGTAGATGTTCTCGATATCGACGATCGAGTCGTCCACGAGTTCGCCGACGGCGACCGCCAGGCCCCCCAGTGTCATGGTGTTGATTGAGATGCCAAACCAGCGAAACACGAGGGCCGTAATCAGGATCGATAGCGGAATGGCTGTCAGGGTGATGGTGCTCGTCCGGAAGTTCCACAGGAAGATGAACAGGATGACGACGACCCAGATCGCGCCGTCCCGGATCGCCTCTTCGACGTTGCCGATGGCGACATGGATGAAGTCTGCCTGCCGGAAGATGTCGGTCGCGACCTTGATCCCCGGCTGTTGCCGCTGAATTTCATCGAGCTTCGCCACCAGCTTTTCAGTGAGCTCGATTGTGTCAGCCCCTGGCTGCTTCTGAATGGACAGGATCACGGCCGGTTCGCCGCCAATGCTGCCATCCCCGCGCTTCACCGGGCCCGCGAACTTCACTTCAGCAACCTGCTTTATCGTAATCGGAATCGATTCCCCGACCCGAACCACCGTGTTTTCGATGTCTGCCAGGCTGTTGGCGCGTCCGATGACGCGAATTAGCTTCTCTCGGTCGTGGCTGAGCAGAAACCCGCCACCAGAGACGGCATTCGACTTCTCGACGGCTGCCGTCAGTTCGTCAATCGTGACGTCATAGCGAGCCAGCCGTTCCGGAGATGTCAGCACCTGGTACTGCTTCAGGTCGCCTCCCATCACAGTGACCTGTGCGATGCCGCTGATTCCCAGCAGTCGCGGACGAATCACCCATTCCGCCGTTGTCCGTGCTTCCAGCGGCGTCGTTTCTCCCGTTGGCTGCACGCCAATGAGCATGATCTCGCCCATGATCGAGCTGATGGGCGTCATCTGGGCATCTGTCTCCTCAGGCAGACGTTCGCGAACAAGCTGCAGTTTCTCGGCAACGATCTGCCGCGCTACATAGATGTCCGTATCCCAATCGAACTCCACAAACACAATCGAGATGCCGATTCCGGACGACGAGCGTACGCGCTCGACGCCGGTCGCCCCGTTCATGGCGGACTCGATTGGGAACGTCACGAGCGTCTCGACTTCTTCGGGCGCGAGTCCGTGCGCTTCGGTCATAATCGTGACCGTCGGTCGGTTCAGGTCCGGAAAAACGTCGATGGACAGTTGCGACGCCTGATAGCCGCCGAACAGAACGAGCACGATCATCCCGGCCAGGATGAACAGGCGGTTCTTGAGAGAAAACGCAATGACGTGATTCAGCATGGGTGACCCGCTCGGTGGCGATTGGCTGCCTGGCTACGGTTGTTGAGCACGAGTCACCGTCGGTGCTGGCGCGGCTGAAACTTCAATGCTCACGTGCGCCAGCATTCCGTCCCTCAGTAAGCCGTTGGGATTGCTGAGCTCGATCCAGACCGACAACAGCCGTTCTTGCGACGCAAACGTCGGACCGACATGGATGATGGGACCGGTGAGCCGCAATGTCGGATCAGCGGCAAACGTCGCGATGGCCGCGTTGCCGGACTCGACTCGCGCGGCGTCTTCTTCGAGAAGGAGCGCTTTGACCCAGACAGTATCCGTGTTCTGGATTTCCACGAGCTTGTCATGGGCGTGCACCAGTTCGCCCGGCGCCAGGAATACGTCGGCGACGACGCCGTCAATCGCGGCGCGGATCGTGAGGCGGTCAATGATGGGCGACGAAGCGCGGGACCCGGCTGAACTCGCATCCTGAACGAGCCGATGACTCCGCAACTGCGCGATTTCGTTATCCGCGATGCCCACCAGCGACAGCCGCCTGGTAAGGCTTTCGAGCGTCTGTCGCAGGGTCGTCGAGTCGGTCTGGCGCTGCCAGAATTCATTGAGCGGCACGGACCCCACCTTGGCGAGCGGCTCAAGGCGTTCAACCTCCCGGTCGGCCCATTCCTGCTTCGATCGCGCCTGCAGGAATTCGAGCTGCAGGTTGCGTAGCTCCTGACTCTGGACGATCGCGAGAGCGTCGCCGGCATGCACTGCTTGACCGGGACGTACCAGAATCTCCGCGAGCCGCCCTTCAATAAGCGATGTGGCAATGGCCAGATCGTTCGTCGGCAGAACCACTGTCGCAGCAGCCGCGGTGACAACTTCGGTAGTTCTTTCCGTCGACACGCCGGAAGTCACGTCCTGTTTGCCAGTCGTCGCCGGCTTCTCAACCTGAGCGAGAGAATCGTACATTGTCGCCAGCAGGTGGGTACCGTTGCTGACGACCTGCTGACCGGGAAACAGCCCGGACTGGATGACGATCTCATCACCCGACCGTGCGCCGAGTTTGACCGCTTGACGGGAAAACTTTCGTTCCCCTTCGCGCTTCAGGACGAAGGCGCCCTCTTCCGTCTCCACGATCGCGCTCAGCGGACAGAGAATCTCCTGGGATGCGGCCGCCACTTCGATGTTCATTCGGCCGTACATGCCGGGGCGCAGACGTTCGTGCGGATTGTCGAGGAGGACGACGACATGCAGCGTGCGCTGGGGTTCATGCAGGTGCAGATGCACGTATTGAATGGTGCCGGCGAAAGTCACCTCGGGCAGGCTCGACACCTGCATCTCGACCGGCATCCCCGCCGCGACCCGAGCGGCATCGGATTCTGGCACCTCGCCCACTGCATAGACCTGCGACAACTCCACAATGTCGAAAAGCTGCTCGGTCTCCTGCACGAGCTGCCCGGGACGAATCGCAATCGGTCCCACGATACCGGCGATCGGACTAGGAATATCGAGACTGGCGATGGGCTGCTGTGTGGCGAGGACTTGGTCCACATTGCCCGGAGAGATTCCCCATCCTTCTAATCGCAGTCGGGCGATTTCGTGCTCGGCCGCCTTATGGTCCAGATCAGACTGCGTCTGGAGCAGCAAGCTCAGCGGAATTGTCCCGCGATCCGCGAGGCCGCGTCGCTCCGTTGTCAGCTTCCGCAGCATGTTCAGCTCGGTCGACGTGCGGAGCAGTTCTCCTTGCAGGGTTTCCAGTTCCAGGCTTTCCACGTTCGCGAGGGGTTGCCCGGCCGTGACCCGCTGACCGGGCTGGACCAGGATCGATTCGATCCGCCCGGACATCAGCGTCGCGACTTTCGCCTGTTGATGAAACGGCAGCTCAATCCGGGCATTCACCCGCAGCGAATCCCGGACGTCGCCGAGCTGAATCTTGGCCAGACGCATGTCGATCGCCTTCACGGCCGCTTCGGAGACGAGCAACATTCGACCGTCGAGCGTGGCCCCGTTCGATGGCAGCGGGGCGTGTCCCTCATGCGCCCACCCAGATTGAGTCGGGACGCAAAGAACGGCGGCAGCGAGTACCGCTCGCAACAGACGGTGATCGCAAGGTCGGCTGATGGGGTTGGAACTCATGATCCATCGCTCCGGACATTAGGACATAGAACTCAGAGTCGCGCCGGCCAGCCCGGCATGAGCCGGGCCGGCTGGCGGAGAACTCAATGACGCATTACTGGGCCGGTGCAACGCCTTCGAGTGCAGTCATCGCGGAATCGACATCGACAGCCACCTTCTCGTATTCAGGCGGCTTGCCGGCGTCGATGTTGCCGTGGACCTGGTTGAACGAGTCACGCAGCTTTTGGGCGTTCTCGCCAACTGTCTGCCACTGCTCCTTGGGAACGTTGCTGTTCTGGGCGACTTCAGGCAGCCATTGCAGCACGTAGTCCACGTTGTCGAGGGACCGGTGCGCCTTCTCCGCTTCACCTTTTGTCGTTTCGTCGCGAATCGTGTCGCGATAGGTCGTGATGTGTTCCATCGCCGCGGCATACGTCGTCGTCTCGGCCTTCAGCTTTGCGATCTCCTCTTCTGTCAACGGGATGTCGTGCGGATCGACCGCTTCAGCCGGCGTCTCGGTCGCCGTAGTCGTCGCCGCCGGTGCGTCGGTGGCAGGTATTGCTGCCGGGGTTTCGGCGGGCGTCGTTGCCGGCGATGTGGTTGGAGTCGCGTTGCTACCGCCACATCCGACGAATGTGCTGCAGCTGATGAGTGTCACCAGTGTGATGAATGGATTCACGTTCCGAAGTTGCATGATCTGTGCTCGTGAGAGGTGAAATCGAAGTCAGCGCATGCGCGAAGCGCACGGCGTCCCTGAATTGAAAGCGTAATCCCCGGCGGCCTGTTACGGCCCGGAAACGCGAATCTGCAGCAGAGGGCTGCTAGATCAGCTGCACGCCGGTTCGTTCGCGGCGCGCAGTATCAGACAGAAGGCTGCGGAGCGGCATTGCCAGACCACCGTCGTCCAAGTTCCGCAGTTGGACAGAGTCGTGCAGACGAGGGGCAACTGTCGACAACAGCGGCAGTTTCGCGTCTCGGCCGGATGACGGGCTAACATTGATCGAGACGAGTGACGCCGTCACCGTGGGCGGCAACCGAAATTGTGTGTCGGTCGGATCGCCATTACGCGGGCGACGATCGGGGAAGGAAATGTCGAACCATAGCCAGGTCAAGTGAAAGTGGGACGCGACCGGGTTGTTCTCGCGTGAAGCAGGTTTTTGGGAATGTGTGTGCCGGTGTGGATGCACGTGGCCGTGCTGGTGGACAGTGCGATCGTGAGAATGCCCGCCGGCGAGCAACTGCAGCGGAGCTGCGACGGAGTGAGTGTGCCGAAACGGCGCTGGAGCGATGCTGGCTCCCAGAAAGAGGAGTGCCGTCAGGCTTCCAAGAATTGACCGCACAAGACTCCACATTAACGCCACTCCGCAAAGCGACTGCACATGGAGAATACGTTCGCAGAACGTCAAATGTCAAAGCGGCGCAGAGGGGGTCATGCTGGACTCACTACCGGCTCAACGCGAAGTGGCTTCGAGTTTGCGGGTTGTAGGGCCTGCACAATCTGCCACCAGTAGCGGTTTTGCGGTTGATCCGACTTTGTTCTTTGATGACGGCTCCGATTCGATTCACCGGGATCGTCCGGCTGTGCCGGTCGTACCGATATCGATGCCAGGCAGGATGCCCCGACCCAATGCGTCAGGAGGACGAAGCGTGACTCGCCACCGCTGCGCTGCATGGTCTGCGTGTATTGTCGGTTTGCTGCTGTGCGGCTGCCGGCAGCCCGGGGCGCGCCTCGAAATTTCCGAACTCCGGCCCGAGCCTGCCGTTACCGACGAAGATCCGTACAACGCGCCCATCGTTCGCGCCGTGCCCGAACTCGATGATCGCCGAACAGCCTCCGAAACGCCCCCCCGCCGTTCTCCGCACACCCAAGTGCGGCCTCACGACGTCGAGCAACGAGTGGCCACGATGACTCGGCCTCGCCGCGCCGCGTCAGAGGACAATCCGTCCCGCACGGTCGATCGCCGTACCGCCGATTCACAGCCGCGCCGCTCCTCTTCGCGACAGACAGATGATTCTAAAGATCGCGGCGCCTTCGGCAGCGGGGTCGGAAGTCTGCTCGGACAGCGACGCTCCACGAAACCAGGCCTGCTCGATCAGCGCCGGTCGGACGTCGTTTCGGTCGCGTTCAATGAGCAGGCGGGCGTCGCAACCAACGACGTCGAAACGCGCGGTCTGTTGGACGTCCCTACTGACCTGCCGGGGGCTGCCGCACCAGACCTGCAGTTGCCGCCGTACGATGCGAATCAGCCGCTCGACGAGCGACGCGAGGCGATCCGTGAACTCTATCAGGCGTTGCCGGAACTGCCGCGAGAGCGCGTAGTCGCGGCAGAGTCCGGTGAACGTCCACTCACGCTAATGGATCTGCAGCAGACAGCCTACGGCCGCAGTCCGGTCATCAGCCGGGCCTGGGCTGAGGTCGATGCGGCCCGAGGCCGTGCCCTGCAGGCCGGCCTCTGTCCAAACCCGGTCGTCGGCTACGAAGGAGACACCATCAATACGCTCGACACCGCCGGCTACAACGGCGTGTTTTTCGAGCAGACGTATGTCACCGCCGGAAAACTGGGATTGGCTCAGCAGGCGGCACTGATGGAGGTGCGCGGTCGCGAGTATGCCTATCGTCGCGCACGCGTGGAGGTCGCTACGTCCGTGCGACGTGCCTATTTCGGCGTCCTCGTTGCCGAGGAAAGGGCGCGCCTGGCACGCGCCATGTCAGCACTCACGCAGGACGCGTACAACGCCCAAGTGGACCTCGTTGCCGGCGGGCAGGCCGCGGCCTACGAACCCTTGCAGCTCAAGGTCACCGCACTCAAGGCTCGCAACGACGTCGTGACGGCGGAGAACGCCTATCAGGGTTCATGGCGCGAGCTGGCAGCCGCCATGAACTACCCGAACATGCTTCCCGAGGCGATCGCCGGCTCGGTAGAAAGCCCGCCGGCCGATCTGCAGTTCGACGCCGCCAGGGCCGCTCTGCTGAGTCGCCACACGGACCTGAGCATCGCCCAGGCGGATATTGCCCAGCAGCAATGCAATCTCGAACTCCAGCGCCGGACTCCGATTCCCAATCTCGAACTTTACTCCGCGATTCAGCATGACGACACGAACTCGCGCAACGACGTGTCGTACAACGTGCAGGTTGGATTGCCGCTGCCGATCTTCAATCGCAACCAGGGGAATATCGCGTCGGCGAACGCCGAACTGGTCCGCGCCCAGCACAATCGCGTGGGAACGCAGAACAGCCTCACGGCCAGCTTGGCCGAAGCCTACGCGCGATACGCCACCGCCCGCGAACTGTCGGAGACATACCGCACACAGATCATCCCCAGCCAGGTGCAGACATTCCGAGGCGTCTACACGCAGTTCCGCTCAGCTGGCGGCGATACAGATTTTGCTCAGGTCATTGTTTCGCAACAGACGCTGTCCGAGGTGCTGGGTGAATACCTGGATACCCTGTCGAACGAGTGGGATGCTGCGGTTGACGTCGCGGAGATCCTGCAGGTGGAAGACATCTACAGCATGGATGGAATCGCTTCCCCGCCTCACTTGGGACCAGGGCCTGCCGAATGACGCGTCGCTGGTGCAGCCCCTCGATCTGACGCCAACTCGCGGATAGCCTCTCGCCGTCAAGGGAGCGACCCGTCTCTGGGACGTTCGGTCCCCTTACACAGCGTGGCACGGGGGATTCTGTGAGAACCCGGTGCCCGTCGCTTAGATGCGCAGACGTATTGGGAATATCGCTGTTCGACGCTCCGGTGAAATCGCCCGGGGGTGTTTCAGCGAATTCGAACCTACGTCGGTCCGACATGCCGACGTAGTACGTTCATCCGGTCGATGTGACGAATGGCACTTAAGATTCTGATCAACCCTCGTGCCATCTTGCGTTTGACTTCGGCCCGAGGTCTCGTCAGCCACCCGTAATGATTGCGTCGCTGCTTTTTCACACGAGGTTCGAATCGGTCGGGGCGGCCTGACACCCGGTGGGTCGCAATGGCGTCGATAAGGATCCGGTACAATCGAGCCCGGTGGGACGGGTCTCGATCGGCCTGAAGTTCGATCACCGGCTGAAACGCCCCCAAGATCTGGATGGCGCCCTTGAAGCTGATGGAGCGCGGCAAGATGTCGTGTGTTGTCGCGGCTTGAGCCATGACCGTGCGAATGAGGTTATAGGCCAAGGCGTGCGTCCAGATCTCCTTATGGACCAGCTCCGGCGTCTTGCAGCGCAATTCGTGCATCTGCATCGTCGATTTGATCGAACGCAGATCGAGTTCATTGTTCCAACGCGCGCGATACAGAGTCGCCAGGTCATCCCTCGTGGTTCGCTCAGGGTCCAGCAACGTCGTGACCACAATAACCACCCGGGTCCGGAATCCCGGCTGGGCGACGGCAATCTTTGTTTCTCGAACAATGATGTACTCCGGCAGAGCTCGGTACGTCTCCCAATCCAGTGAATGAATCGACGATGGCTTCCACCAGCGAACAATGTGGTCATGAGGGCCAAGTCGCTGGCCACGCCGGAAATCTGCCTTGCGATTGGCCTTGTTCAGGCGGCCCACCAGGTTGACCCCGCGCTCCTGGAGCAGAAGGATGTTCGTCCAATTGGCCATCAAACGATCGCCCAGCAGAACGTCGCCTGGCTGAAGCATGTCCCACAATCGGCGGAGTAAGCTGACCTCGCCCTGGCCCTTCCCGGCGTACCGGCAGACTCCGAGATTCACGATCGCCCCGCAGGACAATGAGATGAGGGCCCCGACTCGCGCAATCGGGAACCCTGTCCCAGGCTCCTGATTGTAGACCTGCGGGCAATCCGCTTGATTTTCCGCCGTGTCGGGCATGGTCACCGTTGTGCCATCGAACATGTAAACCCGGCGTCCTTTCCACAGCCAACGCTGGTCGGCCGCGGCATCCAGGGCGCGGCCGACCAAACTAGCCCTTAAACCAGCATTCCCCGACGGCCGTTTTGCCGTGAGCGCGTGAAAAACTCGAAATCCTCCAGCGTTTCACGGGGTTCCATGGGTGTTGTAAACCATGACCCGTGTCACCCCGCAAGGATTTCGAGTGCACGCCAGCATCCGCAATCGAATCCAGTCCCGCAAGCGTCGAGTGGCGCGGCGGCTGGACAAGTTCAACTATTCCGACGACCTGTCGTGGCCCATGCTGCGCGGCGGTGCGAT
>Ga0163150_10010287_pt1 | contig 10152 bp, 7 predicted proteins | sample OliLakLV19P2IB_FD_148628 | JGI IMG/M metagenome (GOLD analysis project Ga0163150, IMG submission 148628) | Freshwater microbial mat bacterial communities from Lake Vanda, McMurdo Dry Valleys, Antarctica - Oligotrophic Lake LV.19.P2.IB | ecosystem: Environmental > Aquatic > Freshwater > Lake >...
GGTCGCCAGTGGTCCGATCAAAACTGCACCGCCAGGGATTACGGAGTCCATAGGACCAAATCCGGTCTTCGCCAGGCGTTGCGCCGAAGAAAGGATTCGTGCTGGGCGTATATGGCGCCGCGGCGTCCACGTCAAGCCGGAGTATTTTTCCCAGATTCGTATTGATATCCTGTCCCGCGTCGAGCGGATCGTCGCCGCCGCCGCCGTCGCCCGAAGCGATGTACAGATAGCCGTCATTCGGGCTGAAACCCATCCAGCCTCCATTGTGATTGGTCTCGTATTGATCGAAAGAATGGAAGACAACCGCGCTGCCACTGTTCGCCACGTTTGGATTCCCCGAAACCGTATACCGCGCAATTATGGTGTCGCCGGGGTAAGTGCTTTGGTCGATATAGTTCACATAAAAAAAGCCGTTCACCTGGTAATTGGGATGGAAAGCTAGACCCAGCAGCCCCCGCTCGCCGCCAGTCTGCACAAGCGAGCTCAAATTCAAAAATGGAGTCCCGAGGACAGTGCCGTTTTCGATTACCTTGATTACTCCGCCTTGCTCGACCACGAAAAGCCGCGTCGAGTCTCCGGGTGAATGGGTCACAAATAAGGGGTTCGTAAATCCATCCGCAACGAATTCAGATGCCACGGGAACCGCCGACGCCCACGGAATAAGAAACGCACTGAAAAGGCAAACCGCGACCGTCCGGGAAATATTGTAATGCACTATGCCCACCCTTGTTCAGTGCGAAACCTCGCACCCTGCATCCAAGTTGCTCAACCCACCCGACTGTAGCGGTTAATTTATACCACAGCGTTTTAGAACTTTACCAACTTATACGGGATATTCGTATTTATTTATAGCTCATGGTAAGATATTGCATTGTTTCGACTTGCGACTTTCGTATATTGCTCCTAATACGCAATTGAAGCTGCAATTTACACCCTTAAACAAGGACAATTCCCAAGACATGCCCAAAAGCTATTTAATCGATATGGACGGTGTCCTCGTCAGCGGACGGACCATCATTCCGGGTGCTGATCTTTTCATTAACCGCTTGGCTGACGCCAAAGTAAACTTCCTGGTCCTTACAAATAATCCCCTATTCACTCAACGAGACCTTGCACACCGATTAAAGGTGGGCGGACTCGACATTCCAGCGGAGAATATCTTTACGTCCGCCATGGCAACCGCGCGCTTCCTTCAGTCGCAAAAGGAGCGCGGCAAAGCATTTGTCATTGGTGAAAGCGGGCTGACCGGGCCCATTCACGACATCGGATGGGTAATTACCGACCATGACCCGGAATACGTCGTGCTCGGAGAAACTCTGAACTACAACTTCGAAATGGTGACGAAGGCCATCCGGTTTGTGGCCGCCGGCGCCCATTTCATTGCGACCAACCCCGATCCTTCGGGCCCGAGCGAGACAGGTCTCGTGCCCGCGTGCGGCGCGTTGGCTTCCCTTATTGAAAAGGCCAGCGGGATGATGCCGTTTTTCGTGGGAAAGCCCAACCCATTGATGATGCGAATGGCGTTGAAATACCTGGGCGTGCATACCGAGGACACCATCATGGTTGGCGACCGCATGGACACCGACATTATCGCGGGGGTACAGAGCGGTTTGGAGACTATACTTGTGTTAAGCGGGGTGACAGCGCGAACGGACATTCGCCGTTTCCCGTATCAGCCGACACATATTGTCGCGTCGGTTGCGGACATTCAGCCGTAACAGCATCGAGAGAGTGCAATGAAAGCAGTGAAGTGGTTTGCGCCGCGGGACATGCGCCTTGTCGAGACGCCCAAGCCCACGCCTAAACCATACGAGGCGCTGATTCGAATCGAATCCACCGGCGTGTGCGGATCGGACATGCACTATTACGCCGAGGGGCGCATCGGAAAAACAATCATCACTTCCCCAATTATCCTTGGCCACGAATATGCGGGAATCGTCGAAGACGTCGGCGCGGACGCCAATCGTTCGCTAATCGGAAAGCGCGTCGCCGTCGAGCCGGGCATCCCATGCACCCGCTGCGAGTTTTGCCTGAAAGGCCATTACAACGTCTGCCAAAATCTTCAGTTTCCCGGCGGGCCTCCCTACGATGGCGCATTGTGCGAGTATATCTGCGTACACGCGGCGTTCTGCTTTCCAGTGCCGGATTCGATGAGCGCGGCCGAAGCGGCGATGATCGAACCCCTCGCGGTGGCGCTGCATGCCATCGATCTCGCAAACATGAGACCCGGCGATACCGTCGCGATTTTGGGCTTGGGTCCGATCGGGTTGTTGACCGCGCTTGCCGCGCGCATCGCGGGAGCGGGGCGCATCTACGGATGCGATCTGCTGGATTATCGCGTGGAAGCCGCGCGCGCGCACGGGATAGACCACGCGTTTAACGCGAAGAACGAACCCGAGCCGGACACAATCATGCGCGAGACGAACGGGCGCGGAGTAGATGTGGCTTTCGATTGCGCGCGTTCCATCGACACGCCCGCCGTCGCCTGCCGAATCGCGCGGCCAGCCGGACGCTGTATTCTCGTCGGCATCTCCGGCGAGGAGAATGGCGTCTTTCCCGTCGACATCGCGCGGCGCAAGGAATTAACGCTGACGTGGTGCAGACGCTTCCTCTTTAATTTCCCAACGGCAATCGACCTTGTCGCGACGGGCCGGATTGACGTGAAGTCCATGATCACACATTCTTTTCCACTCGAACAGTCTCTGGAAGCTTTCGAGTTGGTTTCGCATGCCGGGGACGGTGTGTTAAAGGCTTCGATTGATCAGTAGGCAAGGTGCAGGCAGAAAACGTGAAACGGGGGCGGAATGATTAAAAAGATTCTGAAGTGGGCTGCGGTGATATTTTTCGTGTTGCTCGTGCTGTTCGTCATCTTTGTCGGGCCGTGGCCGGCATATGAAGCGAGCGACGTAACGAAAGAAGGCTACTTCCAGGACGCCATCGCGCTCGTGGACAAAAATCTCGCCGAAACAACAATCGGAAAACAATTAGGGGTCTTGAAAGCCGGGTGGGGCAAGGCAACGATCACGCCGCCCATTGGCACACCGCTCTCCGGCTATGGTGATCGAGAAGGAAAACCCTCTACCGGAGTGCATGACGACGTCTTCGTGCGCGCGCTCGCGCTGAGCGACGGCACGGATACCGTGGTCATTGTCGGCTCGGACATGCTCATCGTTCCGGACAACATCGCGAACATCGCGCGGGCGGACGCAGCGGCCCAGACTTCGTTGACGCCCAACGACATCCTGTTCAATGCATCGCATACCCATTGCGGTCCCGGGGCATGGGCGCCGGGACTCGCCGGTACGGCCTTCTCCGGACAGTTCAATGAAGCCATTACGACCGAAATTGGCCACGAGTTCGGTGAGGCCATCATCGCCGCATTCAAAGCCCTCGAACCCGCCGAAATCGCTCACGGTACGCTCGACGTTCCCGACTACATCCGCAACCGCGTCCGCGACGCGGGCACGGACAACCAGCTCAAGTTTCTCCGTGTTAAACAGCAGGACGGCGACGAATGCTACCTATCCTCCTACTCCGCGCATCCCACCGTCCTCGGCGGCGGAACCATGGAATTCTCCGCGGATTATCCCGGCTACCTCTATCGTTATATAGAAGCGCAAACGGGAAAATTTGCAATGTACCTCGGCGGCGCCGTGGGCAGCATGGGTCCGAAAATTTCGGGCCCCGACGGATTCACCAAAGCCCAAATCATGGGCGAAGCACTGGCCACAAAAGTCTTGGACGCGGCTAAGGATGCCAAATTTACGAACAGCGTCGAAATCGCGTCGGTCGGCTTTCCGTTCAAAATCCCATCGATGCAATTCACGCCGATGGGCCGCAGTTGGCGCGTATCGCCCTACCTTGTGCCGATGCTCGGTATCGACAACATCGCGTGGGTCCAGGGCATCCGCGTCGGCGATATGTTCTTCTATGGGACGCCATGCGACATGAGCGGCGAAATAGCCGTGGACATGAAGCAATGGGCGAAAGACAAGAGCGTGGACCTGTGGGTGCTCAGCTTTTGCGGCGACTACATCGGGTATGTCTCTCCACAGAAATACTATGAAACCGCGGATCCGAATGGCGACGAAGCCTACGAAATGTACCTCATGTCCTGGTTCGGCCCAAATCAGGAACCGTTCTTCACCGGAGTCATGGAACATATGATCCAGAAAATGTATGCCGCGCTGTAATGTCCATGGATGAGCAATCGCTCGAAACGTCGATCCTTTCGCCGCCACTCGTCGAGGCGCAACCGCTTCGCCTGCTGGTTCCGGCCCTGCTGGTAATCGCTGGCATGTTGGTCCTTGGCGTCCTCGCCTATCGGGAGCGCGCATGGATCGACACACAGGTTTGGAAAGATGCGCTGATCGTTCGCTCATCGGGTGATATCCCAGATGGAGCTATCGCCGCGCGTATGCGCTTTATTGATGCATCAAACTTTCCAGGCACGCCCGAACTGGAACTGGCAGGCAATTCGCTGTTGCCCAATATCGATTGGAATCCGCGCGAACGATTAACTGCGTTGGACATGCCCGACGGTGTTTGGGCAACCGTGATTGAATCCGGTTCGGTCCCCGCCCCAAATTCCAATGAAGTCATCGCCGGCGCGCTTTGCCGCCTCAATACCTTTTCCGTCGATGGCCAGGTGTTTACCGTGGTGGGCAAACTTCAATCCGGCACTCCGGGGCTGTCATTTTCTTACCTATGTCGCGAAAGCGAAGCAATGATCTTTCTCATGCACGCAGAAGGCGAACCCGGCTGGATCGATCCGCAGGGGCAAACGCGGGCGCACGAAGAATTGGAATCTGAAATCGATGAAAACGCAAGCATCGTTATGCCGTTCGCACCTGTTTCCAAACCGGTGTCGTTTGTCGCTTTGGGGGCGATTGCGCTGATTGTGTGTGGAGCGGGCTTCGCGCAGGTCCGCATTGTTCGTCATCTCGCAAAGCACTTCGAGATCGTCCGTTGGTTTGTCGCCCCGGCAATTGAATATCGCGGATTGTTCATCGCCATGCATGCGCTATGTTACGGCGCATACTTTGTCCCCTCCATTGTGGCCGTCTGGGCGCCAGTACAAAACCTCACCCTGCTCACGATTGTAAGCGGGTTTTTTACCGAGGGAGACCTGAGTCATATCGGCGACGCCTATATCTCGGGAAACGTATTCGCCGCGGCCTGGGCAACGTTCTATAATAATTTTATCGTACAGACGCTCTACCTCAGCATACTCCCTTCTCTGTTGATTCCGTTCATTGGAGTACTCAAGACTGCCTTCAGCCTGTTGATCGCTGGATTCGCACTCTCGCCGATTTGGACAAGTCTCATCGAAAAAATGACTTTCCACTCCGTCACGCTGTCGTTCGAATGCGAAGCCTACATTTTCGCGGCGTTTGCCATGAGCGCATACGTGCTGTACATCGTTCGATGGTTCAATGGAAAGCGCGAAAGTTTCACAAGCGCAATACAGGTAGTGGTTTCAGGAACGCTGCTCTCCGCCGCAATCCTCATAATCGCCGCGCTTTTCGAGGCCGCGACGCTGATTGCGTGGAGTTAGTCGCGCGCGTTACCCGGCAGTGCTACCCGTGCGGTAGCCTGAAAGGTCCAGCGTCACGAATTTGTATCCCGCCGCGGTAACTTCGCGTACGATCGCCTGCCGGATTGCGTCGTCCACCAGTTTTGGTATGTCGTGCGGGTCGATCTCAATCCGGCAAGTGTCCCCATGATGCCGCGCGCGATACTGTTTGAATCCATACCGCTTCAACACTTCTTCCGCGCACTCGACTTTCTTCAGGTCCTCGACGGTAACCCGCGTGCCCACCGGAAACCGCGAAGACAAACATGCGAACGAGGGCTTGTCGTGCGTGGGCAGGTTCCGGTTCACACTTAGCGCGCGAATCTCCGCTTTGGTCAGTCCCGCATCCACCAGTGGCGCGACTACGCGGTATTCCTTCGCGGCCTTCGCGCCGAGACGCGTCGTATCGGTCAGGTCGTCGACGATCTCCCCATAGGCCATAATTGCGATGCCGGTCTTCTCCGCGTATGCGCTCATCGTCGCAAACAACTCCGACCTGCAGTGATAACAGCGCGTGCCATCGTTACTAAGGTAGGCGTCATTGTCGAACTCGCTGGTGTGAATGATCTCGAAGTTCCACCCGCGGAGGTGCGCCAGGTCGGACGCTTCCGCCACTTCGGAGCGCGGTACGCTCGGAGAATCGGCAAGTAAAATGCGCGCGTTGGCCCCGAGCACATCGTTAGCAACATCGGAAAGATACGTCGAATCGACCCCGCCAGAATACGCCACCGCGAGGGCGCCATACTCCGACAAGAGCGCAATCAACTTCGCCTCTTTTGCCGCCAGCACACTGCTGTCTATATCCATCGCGATCATCGGGAAACCAACGCCTCCGATACCAGTGTACCCTCCATCAAGTCGCCGCACAATTGTTCAAGTCGCACTGTTTCAATAATATTTTTCATATCACTTGACGAACGCACGGCAACACGGATGAAATTCCCCGTATACCCGGTCCAATAGCCATTTTCTTCGCACTCGAACAGCACGTCCATCTCGCGGCCGGAAAACTCCTTATAGAACGCTTCGCGTTTACCGGCACTAATGCGCCGGATAATCGCGCTCCGCCGGTTCATGGTCTGGGAATCGACCTTTCCGGCCAATTTGACTGATGCCGTGCCTGCACGTTCGCTGTACGTGAAGGCGTGGGCATACCGGACCGGGTTGTGTTCAAGCAATGCGACAGTCTCCGCAAACGCATCGTCACACTCACCGGGCATGCCAACCATGATGTCCGTGCCGATGCAGAGATCAGGCACGGCGGCTTGCGCATGATTTATGAAATCAACAAACTCTTCACGCGTGTACCGTCGCTTCATCAACCCTAGCACCTTGTTCGATCCCGATTGCATCGGAATATGGAGGTACGGCACAAGCGCGTGCGCCTCGTCGTTCATACGATCAAACACGCCATCCGGAATCGTGGTCGGTTCAATCGAGCTGATGCGAATGCGCTCAATGCCCGGAATTTCGTTCAGCGCGTCGATCACGTCGAGGATACCGTTGCCCGCATAATCGTACGTGCCAACATTCACGCCAGTAAGGACCAATTCTTTCGCGCCGCGACCGGCGAGTTGCCGCGCCTCTTCTAGCAAGTTCGCGAACTCACGGCTTCGCGCCCGGCCTCGCGCAAACGGAATAATGCAGAAACTACACATGAAATCGCAGCCATCCTGAATCTTCAAATTTGCGCGGCGGGACACGGGTGCGTCGCCCACCACTTCGATCGTGAAATCATCGCAGTCAATGCGATCGCGCACTATCACCGGACGATTATTTTTGCCTTGCGCGGCATAGGCCAGGACATTCAGCTTTTCCTGATTACCGACAATCAGGTCCACGCCTTCGATCTCGGAAATAGCCTTGAAACCCATTTGCGCGTAGCAACCAATCACCGCGGTATAGGCATCGGGGTTCTTGCGAACGAATGCTCTCACCAATTGGCGTGATTTCGAATCCGCCTCTCCCGTGACCGTGCATGTGTTGATGATACCGAGATCGGCGGTTTCACCGAACGGCACAAGTTCATACCCTTGCGCCCGCAACTGTTCCGCAATAATCGCGGACTCAGACTGGTTCAACCGGCATCCGAGCGTGTGGACCGATGCGCGCTTTCGCGACGGCGCCGCGCCTGTCGCCTCAGCCGTCACGCGCGCGAATCCGCTTCGGCGCGAATCCATTCCGATAACAAACGCACGCCATAACCGCTTGCGAACTTCGTGTCGAGATAGGAAATACCTTTTGCGCCCCAGGCCGTACCCGCAATATCGAGATGCGCCCACGGCGTGTCACCAACAAATTCCTTCAGAAAGCATCCGCCCTGAATCGCGCTGGCCTGGCGCGATGGTCCGATGTTGCAGAGGTCGGCATGCTCGCCTTCCATCATCGCGCTATAATCTTCCCATAGCGGAAACCGCCACACGCGTTCGCCCGTCACTTTGGACGCTGCTTCGATCTCCGCGTACAACGCATCGTCGGTTGCCATCACCCCCGCCGCGTAATGACCTAGCGCAACGATGACACCTCCCGTCAGCGTAGCAACGTCCACAATCTTATTTGGCGCGTAGTGATCAACAAGGTAGGCCAGTGCATCGCAGAGCACCATTCGGCCTTCCGCGTCGGTATTGTGGACTTCGATCGTTTTTCCATTGTACGCGCGCACAATGTCTCCGGGCTTCTGCGCGTTGCCATCGACGCAGTTCTCCGCGGCCGGCACGACGCAGAGAACATTGATAGTAGGTTTTGTCTGGCCAACGGTCTTCATCGCGCCCAGCACAGCCGCTGCCCCGCACATGTCATATTTCATCTCGTGCATGCTGTCGGACGGCTTGATGCTGATACCGCCTGTGTCAAATGTAATGCCCTTGCCGACCATCGCAAGCGTAGGCGCGTCGTGCGAGGCGTGATGGCTGATGATGATGAGTTTCGGCGGTTCCTTGCTTCCCCGTGCAACACCGAGCAGCGCGTTCATGCCCAACTCCGCCATGCGGCCCGCGTCAAGACAATCGTATTCCAGTTTGTATTTCTCGGCGATGGTTTGCGCCTCAAACGCGAGTTGCGCGGGCGTCATGTCGTTTGATGCGGCATTGCCAAGGTCGCGCGCCCAGTTCGCGTTCGCGCAGACACGCGCGGCATGATTGCATGCACTAACCTCATCAACTAACGCAAAGGCCGATGCGCCGACCAGCACCACGTCGTCGATTTCTTCCGCAAAAGCATCGGGTTTGGGTTTCTTATACCGGTCATACCGGTATTGTCCGAGAACTATACCGTCAATAAAACTTTGCACGGGCCAACGGTGCGATTCGCAATCAATTACCAGGCGCGTGATCCGGTGTGAGCGCAGACAGTCAATTGCCTTGCCCGCGGCGCGCCGGATTTTCTCTTTGTCGGGGTCGGCGTCCGGCCCAAGTCCGATCAGAATAATTGCCCGTGCGCCATCGTCCGCGATGGGCAATGCATACGAATCTCCCGGCTTTCCGCAAAAAACCTTGCGATCGCGGACAGCCCCAACGAGGGCGCGCCCGGCATCAGAAAGCAACGGCGAATTAAGCGCCGAGTCCTCCCGAAGGGGAATAACCAGCGCGGCCGCGGTATCCGCTTTTTTCCAATCCGACGGCGTTGTCGCATGAATTTCCATTGGGAAGCGCCTCTTGGTACTAGCGGCAAATGGTACTGGAATAGGAGGTAAGGGGCAAACGCCGCTGCTAGAACTTGGCCAGGCGCTGGAATTCACCAAACCGGGCGTCGATTTCCGCGCGATCAATTTCCGCGAGCCGGTCTGGCCCAAATTTTTCGCAAGTGAAGGACGCGGCGACGCTCCCGTAGATAACGGCGCGGCGAAGCGCCGCGTTATCAGTCTGGTTTGCGCCCGCAAGATGCCCAAGGAAACCGCCGGCGAACGTATCGCCCGCGCCCGTGGGATCGCACAGGTTTTCGAGGGGATACGCAGGCGCCGAAAATACGTCGTCGTCGCTAAAAAGCATGCAACCATGTTCGCCCTTCTTCATGACAACAATGCGAGGGCCCAGCGCGCGCACGGCTTTAACGCCGCGAATGAGATTGTTTTCCCCGGTGAGCAGTTTCACTTCGGAATCGTTGATGATGATGACATCAACACGGCGCAGCACCTGTTCGAGCTCGTCTCGCGCAATATTGATCCACAAGTTCATCGTGTCCAGGCCAACAAACCTGGGCTTCGCCTGGTCCAGTACTTCAAGTTGCAATGACGGATGAATGTTACCCAGAAAAAGAAATGGCGCTTTTCTTGCCGCGTCGGGAAGCTTGGGATGAAAGTGCTCGAACACGTTGAGCTGCGTCTCGAGCGTGTCGCGGTTGTTCATGTCCTCGTGATACTTGCCGGTCCAACGGAACGTGCGGCCCGGTGCGCGCTCGAGCCCCTCGAGGTTGATGCCTTTGGCCGCAAGCAGTTCAACATGTTGATCAGGAAAATCATCGCCAACCACGCCGACAAGATTCACCTCCGTGAAATTCGCCGCCGCCAACGCGAAATAAGTCGCCGCCCCGCCTAATCCCTCGTCATTTCGTCCCTCGGATGTTTCAACTGTGTCCAGTGC
>Ga0163150_10010289_pt1 | contig 10150 bp, 7 predicted proteins | sample OliLakLV19P2IB_FD_148628 | JGI IMG/M metagenome (GOLD analysis project Ga0163150, IMG submission 148628) | Freshwater microbial mat bacterial communities from Lake Vanda, McMurdo Dry Valleys, Antarctica - Oligotrophic Lake LV.19.P2.IB | ecosystem: Environmental > Aquatic > Freshwater > Lake >...
CTTTGGACATCGGAGCCATCCCTTGTAAATCCATCCGCCAAACTCATTGCACCATCCAAACCATAGCAATTTTTTGGGTAAGCATTTCCGATCAGAAAGCGAACCTTGGTTTTTGCAATCACTCAGTTTCGTGTTTTTCATGGATTTTACTGCTAAAATCGATTGCGGATCACGAAAACCACCCACAGTTTCTGCGGAAGAGCCTAAATTTCAACCGACATGCCCTACCCTTTATTAGCCCTCCAAAGTCGTTCGTAGAGTTGTTCGTACTGCTCGATCATTCGAGGCAGACTGAAATCAGCGATTATTTTTTGATACGAATTGTCTGCTAGTCTTTGGCGAAGTTCTGGGCTTTCAATTAGCCTCGCGGTTGTTTTCATCAGCGTTCCAACGTCGGCAACCGGAAATAGCATACCGGTTTTGTCGTGCTGGATGAGGTCACGATTTCCAGGAATATCGGAAGCAACAACTGGCACCTTCGCTTGCATGGCTTCGAGGATCGAATTCGATTGCCCTTCGTAATGGCTGGCATTCCAGAGCGTATCGAAGTGCGGGAGCAACTGCGCCGTGTCGCTTCGATGGCCGATAAAATGGACTTCTTTGGCCGCCTTTACTTGATCGCGATAATGTTCGAGCCGTTGTCGCTCGGGACCGTCGCCAATAATGATTAGCGATGTTGATTCATGCAGCAACCGCAGCATCTCAGCCGACCAGATCATGTCCTTATGCCCTTTTTGCAGCCACAGTCGACCGATCGTACCAATCCAATAACGGTTTGGATCGACGCCCATTCTCTTGGCGGCTTCTTCCCGAGAGATCGGGTCGACGTTCGGTGGCTCGATGCCGTTTGCGATGACGTGAAAGTTTTCTTTCGGGATCCCTCGCGTTCCGTAAAAATCGACGATTGCTCTGCTATTGGCGATGATGGCCGAAGTGCGTTTTGCTAGATAGCGGTCGACGATCGCATGGCTAGTCCGTTTCCAAGGATCGACGCATCGCTCGCCGGCCAGGATGATCGGAACTTTGGCTCGCAAGGCGGCTAGTCGACCGTAGCTATTGGCGGCATAAAGCCAAGTGTGGACAATATGCGGCGAAAATTTCTGGATGGCTTTGGTTAATCGAAAGAAAGCAAAAGGATCCAACTTTAATCGCTTTTCGATCGCCACGACGGGAATCTGTTTTTTTTCCAACTCGGCCAATCGCGGGCCGTTTCGAGTTAAGGTAATGACAAGCGGTTCGAACCGACTGCGATCGAGTCCGTTGGCTAGCAAGCAGAGTTGTTTTTCGGCCCCACCTTCATCGAGCGTCGGGATAATCCAGCAAACACGTATGGTCATATTCGGTAATAATCGTATGCGTTGCGGTTCATGTCCAGCCTGGATTGGATGTGATCCGACGCGTTGCGGCTTGTTAGCGAGAGATTCGAGTAAATCCCTCGCTAACGCGTCGGGTTACGGAATACAGACTGTTTTTGGAATAGCTTTCGTGAATAGACAGCATTAGGCCGACGACGTTGGCGAATTGCCAAACGATATTTCATTGACGCTCGATAGTCGCTAAAAGATTTATCCAATACGGATCGAGCGAGGTAGTATTTCCAAGGATGGATGTGCGTGGCGCGAATTTTTTGCATAGCGAACCAAAAAGGGGGCGTCGGTAAAACGACCACCGCGGTCAATCTCGCTATGGGGTTCGCACGAGCCGGCCAACGGACGTTGGTGGTTGACCTCGATCCACAGTGCAATGCAACTTCGGGTCTTGGACAAAGACCTGCCGAACGACATCCGCTGTTGATCGACACGCCGCTTCGCGAGAGTATGTTGGCGACGAACCACGAAAACTTGATGCTCATTCCTGGCTGTCGCGCATTCCAAGACGTCGATCGACTTGCCAAAGGCGAATTGAGCGAGGGGATGGTTTTGCGACAGCACATGGAAGCCGGAATGGGGGCCTTTGATAGTGTACTCATCGATTGTCCCCCATCGTTAGGTCCGTTGACTCAAGCCGCACTTGCATCGAGCACCGAAGTCTTAATGCCGATCCAATGCGAATACTACGCGATGGAAGGGCTGACTCAGATGATCACCGTCATTCGCGACTGCATGCATAAGAATCCGGGGCGATTAACCTTCGGCGGTATTCTCTTAACGATGTTCGAACCTTATCTGGATTTGACTCATGAAGTCGACGAAGAGGTCCGCGAATTCTTTGGCGATATCGTTTTCGAAACAGTAATCCCTCGAGACGTTTCCGTTGCCGAATCGCCCAGTCATGGGCTTAGCGTAATCGAATATGCTCCGCGAAGTCGTGGAGCCCGAGCCTATATTGAACTTTGTATGGAGGTATTGGAACGTGACTAAAGATCGAAGATTAGGACGTGGCTTAGCGGCATTGTTGGGAACACCTATCGAAGGCGAAGAGAACGGGCTGCGGATCGCAGCGGAAACGATCGCCATAGAAACCAGTGAAGAACCGACGAAGATCAGGCCAACGTCAAGTCAACGAAGCGAACGCAGTAAATCGTTGGCAGCCATGACCGTTTCGACGAATACCAGTTCGGTTGAAGCTTGCGATTTGGATGTTACGCAGATCGACGCCAATCCATTTCAACCGCGTCGCCAATTCAACGAAGAAGAGATTGCGTCGCTCGCCGAGAGTCTCAAGTTTCACACGCAACTGCAACCGATACTCGTTCGTCGTGTCGGAGGTCGATTCCAGTTGATCAGCGGTGAACGTCGATTGCGGGCGACGATTCATGCAGGGCTTCCGACAATTCGCGTCGAGATTCGCGAGGCCGACGATCGGTTGGTTGCCGAACTTGCGATCATCGAAAACCTACAGCGGAAGGACTTGAATGCCATCGAGAAAGCCATGTCTTTCAAGCGATACATTCACGAACATGGCAGCACTCAAGAGGAGCTAGCCAACCGTTTGAAAATCGATCGTTCGACCGTCGCGAACTTCATGCGCTTGCTCGAGTTGCCGCCGTCGATTCTTGAATCGGTTCAAAAAGATGAGCTTTCGGCCAGTCATGCGAAGGCGATTTTGTCGCTAAGCACCGAAGAACAGCAACTAGATTACGCACGCAATATTCGAATCGAAGGGTGGAGTGTTCGGGAGACCGAGCGCCGAGTCGCCGATCAGGTTGCACGCGAAGAGGCAGAAGAAGATGGCAGTGTCGGCGTGGCGACGCGAGCCAAGAAACGTGCCAAGAGCGAACAGATCGCGGCCCTGGAGCAGTCGCTCAAACGGCAGCTCGGTACGAAAGTAGAGATCAATCAAACGTCGCGAGGGCGAGGAAGAATCGTTATTCATTTTGCCAACGTCCAAGAATTTGAGCGATTGCGAGCCATGATGGAAAGCGGTCGCGAAAACTCGGCGAAATCAGCATGATCTTTCACGACTTACCTTGGGCATGGATTCTTTGGACGCTGGCCGTCGTCATGGCGACAAGCTCGTTGGTAAGTCTCGCGATCAAACGACGCAACGAATTACAGGGCAAGCTCGACGTGTATCTCGAAGAGCAAGTAAAACTCATCTCCAGCAAACGAAAAATTCTGGCCGAGCATCGTCGTCGTGTCGCCTTAGCGAAACAGCTTGCCGAAGCGAATGCTTCGCAAGAAGTTGAAGCTTGAACAGGCGAGTCTAGCTTGCGTTACGATTGGATTTCGCAGGCTGACCAGTCTTGACCGACTTTGATATCGACCTTTAGCGGGACATCTACCGCGACGGCTTCGATCATCTCGGTGCGAACGAGTTCGGCGAGTTCAGAAACGTGCTCGGGTGCAACTTCGAAAACGAGTTCATCGTGGATTTGCAGCAGGAGTTTCGCTTGGAGCGGTACCGCTTGCAGACGGCGATAGACGCGGATCATCGCGATCTTAATCATGTCAGCAGCCGATCCTTGGATGACGGTATTGACTGCCATACGTTCAGGTTCAAGCAACGTTTTTTGTTGTTGTGGATTCAACGACGCAAAATCGCGAATGCCTTTGAGAAAGCGTTTGCGTCCCGAGATTGTCTTGACGTAACCATCTCGACGACAGGCTTCCAAGGTTTCACGCATGAATTCTCGGACACTCTTATAACGATCAAAATAAGTGTCGATAAAGATCGCGGCATCGGCTTTTGAAATGCCGAGTGCTTTGGCCAATCCGAAAGGGCTTTGTCCGTAGAGGATTCCAAAGTTGATAGCTTTGGCACCTCGTCGCATGGCTGAAGTCACGTCCGCGACCGAAACGCCATGCACTTCGGCGGCGACTCGAGCATGGACGTCTTCATCGTTTTCGAATGCGCTTCGCAACGATGCGTCACCGCAGTAATGAGCGAGTACACGCAATTCGATCTGCGAATAGTCGGCGGTCATCAGCAGCCAATTGTCTGGACCCGGACGAAAGGCCGAACGAATCGCCCGACCATCTTCGGTGCGAACGGGAATGTTTTGCAAGTTCGGTTCGGAGCTGCTCAATCGACCCGTAGCGGCAATGTCTTGACGAAACGAAGTATGAATGCGACCGGTCTTGGGTGAAACCAAACGAGGCAAGGCATCGATGTAGGTTCCTTTGAGTTTTGTGGCTTGGCGATATTCGACAATCTTTGCTGGCAACGGATGCTCGGAGGCAAGTTCTAGAAGAACTTCGACATCGGTACTCGGGCCCGTCTTTGTTTTTTTGACGACGCGCAGTCCGAGCTTATTAAAGAGGATATTGGCGAGTTGCTTTGGGCTGTCGGGATTAAAATCCTCGTCGGCCAACTCCATGATTTCGGCTCTTAAAATCGCGATTTTCTCTTCGAATTTTGAACTCAGTTGCGCCAAGCGTTCGGTATTGACGGCGATCCCATTGAACTCCATCTCGGCTAAGACTTCGATCAGTGGTAATTCGATGTCCGTAAAGACGTTTTCTAATTTGGCCGCTTGCAGTTGAGGGAGCAACTTTGGTCGCAAGCGAAAGGGAATATCGACATCTTCGGCCGCGTAGATCGCAACGCGATCGACGTCGACACTCGCCATCGATCGCTGGTCTTTGCCGCTACCGATCAACGTATCGATCGTGATCGTCTCGTGCCCAAGATGGCGTTTGGCCAGTTCGTCGAGGTTATGATTGCGGCCACCTGGTTCGAGCAAATAGTCGGCGACCATCGTATCCATGGCGATACGATCGACTTTAAGATCTTGACCTCTCAAAACAATCAGATCGTATTTGATGTTCTGACCGATTTTTTGAATCGTCGGGTCTTCGAGAAGCTCTCTGAGAAAGTTGTTGACTTCGGACGAATCCAAGAGCCGATCAGTTTGTGGTCCGCGAACGGGAAGGTACGCAGCTTGACCTTGTGCCCAGGAGATCGAATAACCGACCGGTTCGGCATTGCGTGCCGAAAGCGAGGTAGTTTCCGTATCGATCGACAACCACCGTTCGCTTTCGGGAATTTGTCGATAGTGATTCTGAATTTCGACGCGAAGACTTTCCAAAGACTGATAGACAGGTCGAATGGACGTCGCCTCGCGAATCATGATTGCTTGATCGACTTTCGAAGACGCAGCGTCGGTCGAGTCGAAAGAGTTCGGCGTCGCGCATCTATATTGGCTGCGATCGATCAAGTCAGCAGGGGGCTGAACGACCGATGCCGTCGACGTAACCGCGAAGCGTTCGGCGAGGCGACGAAATCCGAATCGGTTAAACATGCTCTCCACTTTGGACGGCGCGGGCGAAGGATTCCCCCAGCGTTGCCAATCCCAGTGGATAGGGACATCGTTTCGCAGTCGCACAAGCTGTTGGCTGAGCAAGGCTTGGTCATGATTGTTTCGCAACGTTTCTTGACGCTTGGCGCCGCCAACATTGTCTAAATTTTTATAGATGGCTTCGAGCGAACCAAATTCAGCGAGAAGTTGCTGGGCGGCCTTTGGACCGATTTGCGGAACTCCGGGAACATTGTCGACGGAATCGCCGACCATCGCTTGAAAGTCGACGACTTGTGAAGGAGTAATCCCCCATACTTCTTGGAGCTGTTCGGCTCCGAAAAGCTCCGACTTGCGAATATTAAGCATCTGCACGCGATCGGTAAGAAGCTGGCGGCAGTCCTTGTCGCTGGTGACGAGAAGGCAGCGACCACCGACGGCGTCGACCGACGCGGCGATGGTTGCCAGAATATCGTCGGCTTCGAAGCCGGAGATTGAAAGCTTGGCGATATCCAAGGTTTCGACAGCTTCGTGAATGATCGGCAATTGCGCCCGCAAGCCTTCGGGCATCGGATCGCGATGGGCTTTGTACTGATCAAATAGTTCGTTGCGAAAGGTGTTTTCTGATTCATCGAACGCGCAGATGAGAAAGTCAGGTTTCCACTTTTCTCGCAAATCAGCCAGGTCGCGCAGGAACCCGTGGACAGCTCCGACATCGATTCCGTCGGGTCCGGTCATCGCAGGCATCGCATGAAATACTTGATAAATTAGGCTGTGCGAATCGACTACCACGACGAGATCGCCAGCTTCAGGTCGAGATTTTGGTAACGAAGGGATTCCCTGCATGGGACTGGCGGCGGCCTTAGCAGACGGCGATCCAACCTCGGAAACCGCCGCAGGCGGATCGTCGAAATCGCTTTCGTCGAAAAGATAGGGCTGGCCAGATGCAACGTGTTTTTTCTTCATCGGGGCATTCTAACGTGAAAAATCGGAATCCTCTGCATATTTGGATCGAAAGTAGAGTATAAGTTTGTACAGAAATGTTTGACGAGAGAACCTGCCCTATCTAGGATGCTATAGCGGAAGACTTTTCGTTATCGCTATCTTTTCACCTCACCTTTAGCTCGTTGAAGGAACCCATTCATGGCCCGTGATCGCAATTTATTTGCATGGCAAGCCTACGTGATCACGATGAGTTTTGTTGTCGTTGGATTGCTCGTTGCACTCGCGTTTTCAATCGCTTCGTCGAGCAACACGAAAAAGTCGATGCAGGACGCTGTCAATCGAGCAAACGAGGCCGCGAAGTCTACCCGAACGCTGACGACAGAACTCCAGTACGTCAAAGCTATGCTCGGTCAGAGTCAATTTACCGAAGCAGAATGGGAAGGGTTGAAAAAATCGGCCACCGACGAGTCGGCCAAAGTTCTTCAGACGCAGTACGATAAAGACATGAGTCTGTTTAGTGCCAGTGAACCGATTCAAAATCGGAACTACCCGAAACTAGTCGAGTACCTCATCCGCGAGTTGCGGGCGAGAAACGCGCAGGTCGATACGGCTGCCAAGACCCAAGCTGATTTGGCCAAGAAGATGGATAGCACTGTTAAAGCAGAAACCGTCGCTCGTGAGACCGCCGAAAAGAAGAGTGCCGACCTCGAAAAGAATCTCGAAGAAGAACGGGCTGATTTTCTGAAGAAACTCGATGAAAGTCAGAAATTAATTACTCAAGTCAACGAAACATTGCAGAAAAACAACAAAGAATATGCGACAAAAAAAGCTGAATTGGAAGCGATTGCAAGTGCCAACCGCAAAAAAGCGACCGACCTTCTGGATCTCAATTCCAGGCTTCGAGAACGCATCCATGTACTCGAAGGGGAAGATTTTCAGTCGGCACAAGGGAAAATTAGTCTAGTCGCCGAAGGTGGAAAAATCGTCTGGCTGAACCTTGGAAAAGCAGATGGCTTGCGTCCTGGCGTTCGTTTTGGAATTGTGAATCCCGACGAGCTCAAATTGAAGGACGCGAAACCGAAGGCGCACGTCCAAATCGTCGAGGTTTTGAGCGACCACGAAGCGCGTGGTGAAGTTGTCTCGGGCTCGATACGAATACCGGTTCTCGCGGGCGACCTTGTTTCTTCCCCTGCATGGCAAAAAGGACGAAAGGTCCAATTTGCTTTGATGGGTAAGCTTGATATCAATGGTGATGGTGCTGACGATCGCGAAGCCCTCAAGGAACTCATTGTTCAAAACGGCGGCGAAGTTGTCGAGGATCTCAACGAAAAAGGCATCAAAACTGGGCCTGGCATGTCAGTCGATACGCGATGGATCGTCGTCGGGACAGGATTCAAACCGGCAACCAATCAAGAACTCGATCCGAATCAAAAAATATTCCAAGATCTGTATTACAAGATGCAGGAGCGGGCTAAGGAACTGGCTGTCAGCCAAATCAATTTAGATAAATTGATGAATTGGATACAAAGTTCCAGCGGTGGCGACCGTTCGATCCCGATGGGGACCGAGACTCGAGGCAGCGATTTTACCGACAAGCGGCGTGTTCCATCCAGCGACGGGGCGGTGTCGGAAATTTATATGAATCGAAGAAAAGCTGGACCGTATACCCCCGCCAGACCGATCGAAGAGGCGGCACCGTAGTAATTTCCGAAAAAAGTAATTTCCCAATAAAAATGGCTCTTCCGCCAAAGCTGTGGGTCAGAATTGACCTATTTATCTTTACGAATAGAAAAACGAAGTTTCAACGGACACCCGTTTCGCATTGGATTTTTGAGGCATCACTCCGATGTCCAAAGTTGAAGAAAAACAACCCACCAGACGATCAGTCCGGCGGGTTGCCGAGCGCCTTTGGCGCATCGGAGCCATCCCTTGTAAATCCATCCGCCTAACTCATCGCACCATCCAAACCATAGCAATTTTTTGGGTAAGCATCTCCGATCAGAAAGCGAACCTTGGTTTTTGTAATCACTCAGTCCAGTGTTTTCCTTGTATTTCACGGCTAAAATCGATTACGGGTCACGAAAACCACCCACAGTTTCTACCGGAAGAGCCATAAAAATCAACATTCAGGTGAGCCGTCGGCGCCAGCCGCGGGCCTCCAAATGCCGCAAGGTAAGGAAAAGCCGTAGTGGAAGTCGCCATCTGCAAGGACTTTGTTTAACAGTCAGCGGCGTACTTCAAAAGCCAAAAGTACGCCGACGGCTGACTGTTAAACGATTAAATCAGCATGACGCGCCTCCGGCTTTCTCCAGAAGCGGCTTGGGGAAATAGGAAAGATTGGGAACAAAACAGGTTGAATTTCTGTCTGCTTGTGTGTATCCTCAAATACATGTACTTCGATGTGGCGTCTCCGAGTGCTTCTATGTAGCTGTCTTTATTAAGGTTTTCAACATGATTCGTAAGCTAGCATTCTCTTTCGCATTAATAGGCGGAGCACTTGGCGTTGCTATCCATTCTGATGCTCGCGGTGAAGATTTTGTCGCTCCATCAGCGGCCATCGCGTCGGAAAAGCCGCTGAACGACCTCTTTTCTCGACAGTGGGTGAAATTAGGCGAAGCAGGTCGCATCGACGGTCAATTGGTCGAACTTGTTATGGATGACAAAAGGCCGCTCCAAGGTCTTCCAGTCGCTTTGGTTCGAGATGGCAAAATTGTTAGCTCGGTGTCTGCGGACAGCAGCGGTAAGTTTTCCTTCACCGGAATTCAACCTGGATTGTATTCGTTGATTAGCCGAACCAATCAGACGATCGCTGCTTTTGCCCTGCAAGTGCTCGACGCGAAAGATGCAGCTCACCTGCCAAGTTCTATCGAAGTTCGCGCGATTCGTTCGGCGGGCGACAATGTCAATAAAATTGTTCGCGCACAAGTTGTTCCAGGCGTTCTTCCTCGCCTTTCATCGGTCGGTGCAGTAGTCGATCCGTTGGCAGCCGAACGACGATTTGCGAATTCGCACGTCATCAAGCTCAACAGCGAAGGAAATCTTCAAGGCCAGTTGGCTAAGTCGGGCTTATCGGCAACGGACAGCAATGTTGAGGGTATGACGGTTTTTGTTCTCAAAGACGGAGTTGAAGTCGCACGTTCCGAAACAGATTCCAAAGGTATGTTTGTTATTAAAGGTCTTCCGCAAGGCGTCTATGGATTTATTGCTGCGGGAGCTAGCGGTTTTGTGGCGACGTCATTTCAGGTTGTCGATATGGCCGTCGCACAGAAAGGTGCTGACGGAAGCAAACTGGTTTCGATGAATTTAGCCGATTGCTGCCCAATCATGAATTGTGAAGTTGTTGAATGCTGTGAAGTAACCGTTTGTGAGCCGATTGTTTGTGAAACAGTAGTAGAAACCCAAGTCATTGAAACTTGCCAACCTGCTGTTTCCGAAGTGGTTGTCGATGATTGTGGTTGCGGTGCAGCACCATCCTGCGGTGGCGGTTGCGGTTGCGGATGGGGAGGCGGTGGTGGCGGATACGGTGGT
>Ga0163150_10010291_pt1 | contig 10149 bp, 11 predicted proteins | sample OliLakLV19P2IB_FD_148628 | JGI IMG/M metagenome (GOLD analysis project Ga0163150, IMG submission 148628) | Freshwater microbial mat bacterial communities from Lake Vanda, McMurdo Dry Valleys, Antarctica - Oligotrophic Lake LV.19.P2.IB | ecosystem: Environmental > Aquatic > Freshwater > Lake >...
GCGTGGGGAAATGTCGAATGACGAATTTCGAATGGACCGGGCAGTCTGCGTTCGGACTTCGCACTTCGGATTTCGCACTTCGCCGGGCCGCCGTGGGATTCGACGAATTTTTCCGACTTCGGAGTTGCTGAAGCGATTCTTCGCGTGGCGCTCCACGGCCTTCGCGTTCTCTGCGGAAGGCGTGCCGTAGAAAAGGTCGAAGCTCAGCGGCCCGTTTTTGAAACCATTCCGCAGCACGTCAATCACCCCGCGCCGCGTGATCTCTCCCTGCAAACGGGCCAGGAACTTCTGCCGCACGACGCCTTCCTTATCCTTGTAGTTCGCGATGCCCAGCTTTGCCGTCTCCTCCGGCTGCGACTGCACCAGGAAAGTGAAAAGCTGTTCCACATCCACGGCAAACTCCCGGTCATACGCTCCGTCGCTCCCAGCCAGCCAGCCAGCCACTGCCGCCTTTCACCAGCGCAGTCTCCGTCATTATTCCTGAAGTAACGGCAGCAAGCCCGTCCGCCCCGGTCAGGTGGCGCATGATCAGAGTTTCGAGGCCTTTCTCGGTGGTATCGGTAGCCATGTGCGATCAGAGAATGTGAATTGCTTTGTAGAAAGACGAAGTCATAGAACTCAGGGCAGGTATCAACGCGCGGTTTGATCACGACATACGCGGAGCTAACGAGCCCATCGGAGGGAGCAACGCCGACGGCTCCTTGCCACATCCGCATCGTGTTATAGGCGAGGTCGCTCTTGCGGAGCAGCTTATATTTCGTCGCGTCTGTGATCAGCCGCTTGGGGCGTCCAAATTGGTCCAACTCTTCGGCCGTGATACCCGAGCGCAGGCTCACTTGAAGCACCGGAAGACCGACAACGCCTGGTTCAACTCGGTGGGAAAATAAAGCCATGTTGCGGACGATTTCCCAATGCATCGGGATGTCGCCGAGCCAGGGGATGCCGGAGGGTTTGAGTTTTTTATCCGCAGATTTCGCAGATGGGCGCAGATTTTTTGAGTCTTCATCTGCGGAAATCTGCGCAATCTGTGGATGATCAACTCCCCGGGTGACGGCGCGGTGGATGATGGCCTGCTTCTGCTCCCCCAGCAGCGCGATCAGCTTCCGCTTCGCTCGGATGAACCTGTCGATCTTCCGGTTCGCATGGTCCAGAAACCGCACGATGACCGCTTGTTCGTCCGGCGGCATGGATGGCGAAGGCATCTGTTTGAACTGGTCCCAGTAGAGTCGATTGCGATCCTTCACGATCCCGCGCGAACAGTTGTCCACTTCAGCCATGTAAGCAGCCGTGCGGAACAGTGTAGCGTAGAAGCGAGAATCGACCTTGGGATAAGGCCGCAGGACGACATACGCCGGACTCACCAGACCATCGACCGGCGACACACCGACCGCACCCTGCCACATCCGCATCGTGTTATAAGTGGCGTCGCCTTTCATCGCGCGTTTGTATTTCCCCAGGTCCGACATGATCTGCTTCCGCGCTGAACTTCCGAAGTCGCGGACGCGGACGCCGGTCCTTAACGAGACCTCCAAGATCGGCAGCTCACCGAAGCCGGTTTGATTTCGTTGGGCAAAGAGATTGCCATTGCGACAAACGCGCCAGTGGCTCGGAACTCGTTCCAGCCAGGACAGCCCCGACTCCTTATACTCCGCATACGGCTTGAGTCCCTCGATCATGGCTGGGCTCCTTTCCGCGCCCCAAAGGGGCAGCCCCATACCAGCCCAGGGCAACGCCCTGGGAACCGATGCATCCCATTTTCCCAAGCCCTGAAGGGGCGACCCAACAGGGTGCGGACACCGTGGACAATGCGGTCCCATTGCTCCGCCCCTTCAGGGCTGGATTCATTGATGACCGTTGACCCAGGGCGATGCCCTGGGCTGGCATGGAACCGCCCCGTTGGGGCTTCGGAACGGGGATTCATGACTGGCCTCCCTTTGGCTTGCAGGGTCGTGGCAGTTTCTTCAATTCCTTCACCGCCTTTTCAAAGTCCGCGTCCACCGCGCGCGGGATGGCGGCCAGCTTGCAGGCGGCTTCCTCGCTCACTGGCTGACGATCCTTGCTGGCGAGCAACCGCTCGTAGTAAAGGGTGCCGATCTGGCGTTCGAGGGCGCGGGTGTTCCAGTTCTGCCCTGCCGCTTCGTCCATATACCAAGTGCGGGTGGCGGCATCGTCCACCCGCAGGAGGTGGCGGTAGTGGGTCCAGCTCAATTCGTGACGCAGTGCGTCACAATTTGGGAACACCTGGTAGAACAGGCGCATGTAGCGAAGGTTCGAGGCATCGAAGCCTTTGCCGAACTCACTCGTGAGCTGCGCGGAGATCGCCGCCAGGAGGCCGCGGCCATAGGCGGCCCTGCTGGCTCCGTCCTGCTCGAATTCGACGAGGTGCCGGCCCACCAGCCAGCAGGTGCGCACCTGAATGACATCCACGGCACGGAGCGCCTGCTGGCGGGCTTGCAAAATTATGGTGCGTAGTTCCCCCACCAACCCCTGCACAGCCCCGGGTTTCCCGACGGGAACCTGCGCCACCTTCTGATCGAGCTTCTCTGCGGTGCGTTTCTTCTTCATGCCGTGGCCCCTTTTGTGATTTCGCTGAGCAATCCCTCAGTTTCCTGTTCCAGCTTCAGGATGTCGGCGCTGATCTCGGCGAGGGTACGAAGCTTCGGCGGCTGGTAGAAGTGGCGGGTGAAGCTGACTTCGTAGCCGATCTTGGTGTCGGCCTCGACGATCCAGGCATCAGGCGTGTAGGGCAGCACTTCGCGGAGGATGAAGGCTTCGATGCCGCCCTCTTCCAGCAGCGGGATTTGCTCGAAGTCGCGCAGCTCGCTGTCCGGCTCGTATTCGACGGTGCAGGTTTTGCCGTCGATTTTTTCCTCGAAGAAACCGCGCAGCGGATCGGGCTTAATGGAAGTGGCCCTGCCACCTTTGCCGGGCAGGTGGACTTTCTTGATGACGCGGGCCGCGTCCTCCACGCGCCAACTGGCGGCGCTGACGATGAGTTTCAAGTCGGCGACGCTGGGCTTGAGGTCGATTTTCTTAAGCGCGGCTTCAACTTGTTTCAGGAAGATGTTGTGGTCTTCGAACAGGCCGTCGCCGAGTTCTTTGCGAAGCTTGTTGGCGACATCCATGAGCATGGCATCACGTTTCCAGGTGGCTTCGCTGAGGAGTTTTTTCTTTTTGCCCTCGGCCAGGGATTTCTTCGCACCGCCGTCATCGACTTCCTCGTCGTCGCCCTCGGTGTCGGCGTCAGCTTTGCCCCAGTCGTTGACTAGCTTTTCCAATTGTGGGCGGACGGAGGCAGGGTCGGCAAAGAGTGGCTCACTCAGTGCCTCGTAAAGGGCGGCGCGGATGGCTTCGTCGCCGGAGGCGTAGCGCAGAGTTTCGATACGCGGGCCGGTGAGCTGGCTGTGGAGGCGGAGCGGGCGTTCGACTTTCACCTTCCAATATCCAAAGGCGGCATTGGGAAAAATTTTCGACTGCGGCGTTTCCTGATGTAAGCTAGTCTGAGCTACCGCGTTAGTTTCCTTCTAAATTTGCGTTCAAGTTTGTGCTTCCAGGGCAGGTGGTTAGGTGAACAGTGGCTTGTGTTGCAATGTTCTGAGTCATGGTAATTGAAAGCAGATAATGGCAGTGGTCTATCAGGGAAAGCATTTTCAGACAACGAGTTTAAAATTCGACGTCTATTTTCCTTTGAACGCCGAATGGAATGAGCGCACCCTGCGCTTGATTAGATGCGCGAGAACTTATTTTATTTGGAGACCAGTGCGCCGAGATCTATTGAACGACCGGATGAAAGCGGTCTGATTGCGGACCTCAAAAATCGGAAAAACGGTTCAGTTTTAACTGGCCAGCGGTTTCGGAGGCCCAGCCGATGCACCATCATTTCGAGGTGATGAACATTCCTTTGGCGAAGCGGAAAATTGTGAGGCAGGGGACCCGCTAAGCCGCCCCTCTATCAAAAGCGGGGTGCCGGGTGCCACCCCCTGGGGACAGTCCAGGAAAAAGGGATTCCTTCTACACGCCGAGTTCGTTTTCCCTCCGCCCTTTTTCAGGTTGGCTACGGCGGATCCAGCTCGGGTTAATGTTGCAGAGGGCTTGCAGCTTTGGTGGGGTGCTAGGTTTGAAATATGGAGTAGACACGGTCGCATTTGTGCCCGGTCCAATTCGTCGTCAAAGGCGTCGCCTCGTCCAGATCTTTTACCAAAGCATTTCTGCAATATAGGCAGAATCCAAGAGGAGGGCATTCAATCTTAGCCACGAATGGAAAACCCAGACCGCCGTACACTGAGACCATGGCATTGTGGGTTTGGAATTCAGGAATTTACCCGCATTTCAATTCTGACTGACCGAGGCTCGGATCTCTACAAAAACAGTTTGGCAAAGCGATCTCCAACGTGGTTGAATTTTGGACCGCAGCGACGATCAGCCTCTCGCCTCCTCTAGGACAACCGGACCAAAGTTTAATCTTGCTCCCTGGGCCTTCGCATGCTCGTTGCTCAAGTGTCCGTAAACTTTGCCGATCAAGATGCCCCCGTCTTTGTGTCCGACCCAACGCGCGATCGTCATGAAATCAATTCCGCTCATGACCGCAAAACTGATGAAATGATGTCGGCAATCATGGAAACCAAATTTTTGCAATCGCTCGGAAAGCGTTTTTTCGAGAATCTCGAAGTCCGTTCTGCGGCATTGAGGGCATTTTTCAGGAATCCGCTCACCATGGTGGAGAGATCGGCAGTTCCGGCATGTAACCCCACCGACCGAACGGGCGAGCAACAAAGTTTCGCGGAATGTTTTTGCCGGTCTATCCACATCCCCGCGTTGCGGGCTGGGAAATAGCCAAAGTGAAAAGGGATCTCTTCGTTCGTGCATTGCCCGAAGGTGACATTCCAGCTGAGGATTGAAATTAACGTGGCGAGCTTCGTGGTTCTTGGTATCCCCTTCGGCCCCGACCGTGACAAACTTTTGGTCAAACTGGACATGCTGCCATTGGATGCGAAGCGCCTCTTGTTCTCTAGCCCCGGAAAAAGCCAGAAAACGCAGATAATCGGTAAATTGAAGCCCGTTTTTGGAAGCAGCCATGGCAGCTAGACAGATTTGATCAATATCGGCGGCGGTGAAAAGTCCGCGGCTTTTTCTTTCGGTTTTGTGCCAGGGCACATCCTCCGTTGGCAAAACCTTCAGGAAACCGTCGCGCTTGGCAGATTTAAAGACGTGGCGCAAGCAGACCAAGGCGAGGTTGCAGGTGCGTGCAGAGCGTTCCTGTCGCATGGTGGTGAGAAGGTCAAGGACGGGGCCTGGGCGAATTTTATCCAGTCGGAGGTGGCCCAGCGCGGCCTTCCATCGGTTGTAGTGGGCTTGTTCAGTCACCAGCGTATCCTTCTTTTTGCCGGAACCCGCCAGGCGAGGCAAATAAGTCGTCTCCAGATATTGTTCAAAGGTAGGGGAACGGCCAATGTGAGGGAGTTGGTTCTGCTCTCGCTCCACCAGGAGCTTGTGAACCTCTTTTTGGGCCTCCGCCGCCGTTGACCCTGCCAACCGAACCCATTGAAGTTTTTTTCCTCCTGTCTGGTCTTCCGTGGTGACCCGGGCGAAATGTGTGCCATTTCTTATCCACAGGTGGCGAATTGGACTCTTGCGGGCATCCAGCACCTTGGTGTATTTGTATCGCGCCTTTGCGGCAGGTTTGCTTTGGGTTTCAATAGGTTTCACGAGGCGTAAGTGTCGCAAAAAGTGTAGCATTCGTCACTCAGGCTGATTGGATGCTATGTAAGCGCCTCATAATCAGGTATGCGCGAGTGGTGAAATGGCAGACACGCCAGACTTAGGATCTGGTCCAGCAATGGGTGGAGGTTCAAGTCCTCTCTCGCGCACCATTCCAATCAATAGGGCAAATTTTTCGAGGAGCGACCACTGATTTAGCGCGGAACCACGGGCTTTCTTGCCGTCGAGGAACAGGTTTGAGCTGAACACTTTCTGTGGGTAAGTTTTTTTCCGTAAGAAAGAACCGGTGTTGTCGATTTCGCCAATGTTTATCGCATCTATTGGCCACTCTCGAAAGGGTTTGAGCCACGTGTTCGGATTGTCTTCTGAATCGTTGATTTTTTCTTGGCTCGTTGTCTTCTTTAGCGACAAGTGGTCCTCTTTCATCAGGGCCATTCGAATACCCCATGCTTTCCTGGATTGAATTTACAACAGGAGTGTTAAATAGTTCATCGAATGGCCACGTTTGAGAATTTAGTGATGGCGATTCTTGCGTTCTGGGCGCTGGGCAGTTTTTGCTACATGCTTGCATCCTTCCACCACCGGCCTGGGGCGTGAAATCCGGGTACTTCGCCGCTTCAGCTCCGAACCGGAATCACCGGATATGGTTCTGACCTTCCCGGATTCTGCTCATGCCAATCGCGACTGATCCCGCTTCATTGCTCGCTTTGTCAGTCCGGATCTGTTGCGCAGGAATTGCGATTGAATCGCTGCAACTGGCTGCAAACTGGCGGGAGATGCGAGGTAATCACCTGCTCGGCTGGCACGGCCAAAAAACCTCGACTAATCCAGTGCGGCAAACGATCTGCGTCTTTCATGGGTATCCTTGGTGCCTCCTGGTCCTGCTGTGGCCATGAACCTTTGTCAACTCGAAGCGAGTTTCCGGAATGCGCCATCTTTCTTGGACATGAGCTCATCCCAGGATCCCGTTTCAACCACCACACCTTTGTCCAACACTATGATTTGTTCTGCTGCGCGGACCGTCGAGAGCCGGTGAGCGATGAGGACGATCGTCAATTTTCCGTGTAGTTTCTCGATGGCTTCCTGGATGAACCGCTCGTTCAATGTGTCCAGTGCGCTCGTGGCTTCATCCAAAACCAGGACCGCAGGCTTCCGCAAAAGCGCCCGTGCCAGGGCCAATCTCTGTCGTTCTCCCCCGGAAAGTTTCACCCCCCGATCACCGATGACCGTGTCCAGCCCATCTGGCAGCCGCCGGACAAATTCTTCCGCAGCCGCAGTTTTGAGAGCATCCCAGAGTTCATCCTCCGTGGCTTCCGCACGAGCCCAAAGCAAATTGGACCGGATCGAGCTATGAAATAAAAACGTCTCCTGCGGTACATATCCCATGGATTGCCGCCATCGTTGATACATCTCACCCTGAAGCGGGACGCCGTCGATGAGGATGCGCCCTGACTGAGGCCGGATCAAACCCAGCACCAAGTCAGCCATCGTGCTTTTTCCGGCACCGGAAGGACCGCAGATGGCGGTCGCGGCCCGCGCCCGGATCACGAGATTTACATGGGAAACCGCCGGGCTGGACTGGCCGGTTTGATAAGAAAAACTCACGTCCTCCAAACGGATTTCACGTTCCGGCTGCAAACCCTCGGGACGAGAGGGGCCGGATGGTTCCGCCGCCGCCAAAAACTGATTCCTCAAATCTTCCGCCGCCTCAAATTGCGGCATGATCTGCATGATCCGTTGCCACGCCGTCTGAATGCCGTTCAACCGGGAGGTCAGTCTCATAAACACAAAGGCGAGCAACATCATTTCTCCCAGCCCCAGCTTCAGCAGGCCGACCGCCGCCAAAGAGAATCCGCACAACCCAACCGCAGATCCAAGCTGGTACCAAATCGTCCGCCGAGCCGCAGAACGCGCGAACAGCACCGAACTGATCGCGATTTGTTTTTGCACCTGTTCGAAAGTTTCAAGATGAGATGCTTCGCGTGCATGGCTCTTGGCTACTTTCATCCCCCCGAGATGTTCCGTCACAATCGACGCGAATTCCGCGCGGTGCCCCCTCTTCACCCTGCCCTGGTCGTGCAGCCGCTCCGCGAGAGGGCGGACCACAAACGCGATCACCGCCCCCACAGCGAGCGAGAATGTGGTCATCGGAACCGAAACGCTGAACGCGAACGCGAGATCAATCAAGACCCCTGAGGCCGCCGTCAAGACTGTGAGCAACTGACCCGCCCCCAAGGCCACCATGAGCAGGTCGGTAGTCATCACGTGAACCACGTCCGAACTCCGCTGCCGGGTGAAGAAAAGCCATTCCGCGCGCATCATCGCTTCATAAAACCGACGGCGAAGATGGCTCGTGTAGTCGGCTTCGATTCGCGCGCTCAGAACGCTGAGGTAGGAATTGACCAGTGCCTTGAAAAGGGCCAGGACCAGAAAAGCCCCAAGCAAAACCGGCAGGGTCAGAGCCAGATTCCAATCCTTGAGCCAGTCGGCGATATCCCGTGACAGATCACCCTGCCGCCCGCCGGGTGTGATGCCCACGACTTTCAACATCGGGGCCAGAAGCAATAAGCCGCTCCCCTCCACCAACCCCAGGGCAATCATCAACCCCAGCGCTCCCCACATCCGCCGGTCACCATAATCTAGCAGCCCGCGAAGGAACCGCCTGAACAACGCCCCTTGACTGCGCCTCCCGTTCGACAAACTCACACAAATCCGTTCATAAGTTGTTTGTTCCCATGCCAATTGGTGACGCCCGGAGCTTCCGGGAGACGTTGGGGCGATTTTAACGACGACGGTCCGGTTGGCCACTTTAAACTACGCAACGATCTTCCGTCATTTTTTTTGCGGTCCTATCCGAACTGGGGACGCGATTAAAAACAGGTGGGGCCGCGGACTGCGGCTGTATCGTCCTCGATCAGCCGCCGGTGACAACTGTCGGGGTTGTGCAAGGTTCCTTGCGTTCAGGTTTTGCACACTGCTGCGGTTCACAGAACCGCGGTCCGTCAGATTGCTCAACCGCTTTTAATCACGCGCCCGAACTGGAGTCATCCAAAGCTTCGCGTTGACGATATTACCGGTAAATTCCATATTCTGAAATCATGGACACATTGAGTAATGCAATCATAGAACGTCGCCCGGAAACGATCTCGTCCGAAATCGATGACGGAGTTATTTTGGTGAGTCTCCTCCTCACTGGCTACACTTTCGTCACTGAAAAAATCTCGCCCAAGGCATGAGCAATGCCACAAAGCACCCAATGACCGAAGCTTCTTTCTTTTTTATCCGCCGACAGGGGATCAACATCCAACCAATCGATGGAATGGCCGTGTTGATGAACGAACAGACAGACGTCTGTTTTGCCGTCAACCGCGTTGGAGCGCGTATTTGGAGTCTGCTGGAGCAACCGAAAAACATGGAAGAGATCGTCCGGATTCTCCGTGCGGAATTTGTCACCACTGAAGAACAATGCCGTTCGGAGACGGACAATTTCCTCCAACATCTCGTCAAGCGTAACCTTGCGGATTGTATTGGCGGAACGGTCGTCGCTAAGGTTAATCCCCCTCTTTCATGAGTTCAAACCCATCCATCGAGCCGGAGTCAACAACAGAAACGTTCGTCGTTCGCCTGGAATCGATCCTGGATCGAATCAATCTGGAGGCGCTGTTTTCCAACTCCCAGGCGCGATTAAAAACGGGTGAGGCCGCGGACGGCGGCTGTATCGTCCTCGATCAGCCGCAGTCGGCGACAACTGTCGGGGTTGTGGAAGGTTCCTTGCGTTCAGGTTTTGCGCACTGCTGCGGTTCACAGAACCGCGCTCCGTCAGAGTACGCACCCGCTTTTAATCACGCCTCCAACTCGCACCCTCTGGAAGTGGAGCTTGGCAGCGGGGACGGATCCTTTCTGGTGAACTACGCGCGGACAAAACCCGGGACAAACTTCCTAGGCGTGGAAAGGCTGTTGGGTCGGCTGCGCAAGATCGACAGGAAATCAAAACGGTTGGGATTGACCAATGTCCGGCTGCTGCGGATCGAAGCTTCCTATCTGCTGGAATTCCTGCTGCCGAAAAAGAGCGTCCAAGCCTTGCACATCTATTTCCCGGATCCCTGGCCGAAACGCAAACATCGGAAAAACAGGCTGATCAATGAGCAGTTCACTTGTCTTGCGGAATCAGTCCTGAAACCTTCCGGGCTGGTTTACCTCAGAACGGATGACCAGGACTACTTCACGCAAATGACACAAGTCTTCGGATCCAGCCCTGTTTTTGAACCGGCGGAAACTCCGGATGGGTTGCAGATGAGCGTCACGGATTTTGAAAGAAACTTTAACGCGCGCAACGTTCCGACACTTCGCGCATCCTACCGCTTGAAGCTCTGAAACAGACCCATACTTCCCCTCGTGTCAAACTCTCACACCCAATCCGCACACAGCAAC
>Ga0163150_10010292_pt1 | contig 10149 bp, 11 predicted proteins | sample OliLakLV19P2IB_FD_148628 | JGI IMG/M metagenome (GOLD analysis project Ga0163150, IMG submission 148628) | Freshwater microbial mat bacterial communities from Lake Vanda, McMurdo Dry Valleys, Antarctica - Oligotrophic Lake LV.19.P2.IB | ecosystem: Environmental > Aquatic > Freshwater > Lake >...
CAGCAGAGACAGCCATAGTGTCCAACCGATCTCTCGGTGGTCGTTGAAGCAATGGTTCTTCGTGGCGAGCTGGTCTATTTTTTTTTCCTTTTCAATGGCTCTGTCTGTCGTCCACGGCGAGTCGTTGTGCTGAAACATCCGCTCTTCGTGCTGGGCATTGAGCTAATGTGATCCGTTTGCCATGAACCAACCAGGCAGCGGTCACCTGTAATGGACAACAAGGCACAGCTGATGGCGCACTCCCCAAGTCTGACAATGACAACGTTTGGCAAAGACAATGTTGGAAGGACGGCGCATCCCTCGGTATTGCCCCACCCCGACCCGTTGTTGGGCACGCAAGGATCGTCGACCCACAACAGCAGCATGTTCGCTCGACGGCTGGCGTTGTCGCGAGATAACGCAGCTGGCGTGGCCGATTTTGTCCACTGCAGATCAGCAATGTCTTGGCTCAACGACAGGATCCTTGAATGGCTCGGCACACTGCGTCTGCCCGAATGGCTGGGCATTGGAGTGATTGTTGCCATGGGCCTACAGCTGGCGCGGTGTTTGATGAACGATCCCGACTGCGGCCTGTGTGGGGGACCAGTGCCACGGAATTGGAACCGGCACGTCATCCGCGTGATGCGCCGAGCCCAGGTGCGCCGGCTCGTGGGCGGCGCGCTGACCTCGCTTGGATCGAATCTGCCCCGTCACGTAGCGGACCTGGTGTTTGGCTACTTTTGGCCGCAGTTGCCGATCGGAGCCCAACTCGACTGGCCTCGGAGCGCGCCTCTGTTGCACGCTCTGTGGACATGGCGGTTTTTCCTGCTGCCGCGTCCGTTTGGTTGTTGCCTTCACGTCATCGATGCCGTTGCTGTGGCGCCTGTCGCAAACTACTGGGCCGAACTACACGCACGATGGCAAATGCGCCCCCACGACCGGGTGTTTTGGGACGAATGCTTTAGCCTTGCCAACGCGCACCGTACGGCGGCTCTGGCTCAGCAGATTGCCCGCTGCACGGGACGAACTATCCCGTTGGCCGCCATGGCTCGCGAACCCACCCGGCAACGTCGCCACACGGCCATGATTTGCTGGCTCTTGGTCACGCTGCGTCGCCAGAGCCAGCGAACCGCTGTGTACACTTCGGCCGTCTATGTGCCCCGGTTGCTTGATCATGACGGTGCCTATCGCCTCGAGCAGACGCAAAAACCGTTTCTATCGTGCCAAGACATTCTCTGCGGCCATCCCTCCCGCAAGCCGATTGACCAGCAACAACGCGGTAACAGCGGTCGGCGCAGCAGAGCTGACCATGGCCGGGTGAGCCCCGTGCAGATTTGCACCGTCATTGGCCTGGCCGCGAATGGAACTCCGGTCATGGGCGGCGCGTCGTGACTGTCTTGTCTGTACCCAGTGACGTTTGAAGAAATCTGGTCCCCACGATCCACGTCCACCTCGTTTGCCGGTGTGTGCTCCATGACGCGTGGTGATATATCTTCAACCGCAGGCGTAAAGCCCAAAGCCATCGGCTCCATTTGCACGACGCAGATTAGGTGCGGAGGCTGACCAAACAGCACACTTGACGAGCATCGACAACAACAACAACAAAAAAAACCCCACCACACAACGTGACAAGAGCCAACCATCCATGAGCCGCGTGCAGCGACTGCGAGTGGCCGCGCTGGCCTTTCATACCGCACGGCGAGCAGGCGGTCACGTCACGTGCCCAGAATGTGGTGCCGATCCAACCATGGCGGCCAGTGTCTGTGTGCGCACGGTCGACGACACCAATACGTGGGAACAGTTTGCCATGGCCCAACGCACGCAAATGGTGCTCACAATTACGCCCCTGCCCACTGTGGTCGTGGAACTGATTGCCAGCTACAGTGCCTGTCCGACCGACCATGGGATGCAGTGTCCGGCTCAGCCGTCAGACAGCGATTGTCGTGGAATCATCGAGATGACCGCCGCAGCGCTCCGCAGATCGATGGACGCGTGCCCGTGGTGCGGGGGCATTCACTTGGATCGGCAATGCCGCACACGCACGTCGCTGACTCGAATGGGTCACCACCCTCACATTGGACTGACAGGTCGCCAACACACGTCAATGGCCACTGGCTCGTCCATCGGCACATTCTGACCCGAACCCGCAATAGATGACTGCAGGCACACGGTATCCTGTCGATCTAGTCCCGTTTAATTGCCAACGGGTGATCATGATGATTTCATCAATGGGCCATGGCAGTCGCAGGCCTCTCAACAATTTTCGACGCACACAACGAGGCGGCGAATACGCTGCACCAACCGGGCACGCAACGTGTGACACGGCGTCGTGCAAATGTCAGGCTGCAAACGGGCCAAGACAATGTCCGCTCCGTTGCCAGCGTCGGCTGATCGCCTGGTCTGGGCCAGCAGCAATATGCTACAGTCGATTTTGGCGTTCCTGGCACTGACCGAGCGGGCCTGCTGCCTCGGCTGCAATCGCGTTTTCCGCGCGATGGGCAGCCAGCCGCGCTTGTGGGCGACGCTTGATCTACGGCCACACAAAACACGGCTGTTCGCGGCCGACATTCGCAGGCTGGTGGCACGCGCGACCGGCAAGCTCGAGGTTCTCCGTGTCCATTTCGGCACCCTGCCGTTGAGCGCGTTCGATGATGTGGCTGGTCACCTGCGGACGCTGACGTTGCTCGACATTGGCATGGCCCCTGATAGCGGGGATGATGTGGTGGCTTTTGTCCTTTGTCTGCTCCGGACCAAGCAGTCCGCTGCGCCGCACAGTCGGCTGCAGGTGCTGCTCGGCCCGTTTGAGCGTGCCAGCGCCGTCCGTCGCCGACTGGCGGCAGCCACGGTCGGGCTGTTGAGCGTGGAAATCCACGTGTCGATGCCGTGCTTTCTGTGCACCGCCTGCCGCAAGACGTTTCGCGCGGCGCGAAACGCATGGGCCACCAAGCACTTGGTCTATTGCAACGCCGACTGGACTGCAGTGGAAGCCTATGGCACAGTGCACCGGGTCCAATGGTTTGACACGGCAGCGAACGCCGAGGCCTTTCGTGTCCGCATCGAGGCGGCGCACCGTCAGCAGCGCCACGACACTGTGGCGGAACTGATCCGTGCTCTGCCCGTCGTCGACTACCACAGTTTGCGAGGAGACACCCATGTCCCTTTCCAATAAGCGGGTATGGTGGGTTATGTGTGTCGCCGAAACTGTCCAGTAGACCTCCGGCACCAAGAGGACATGCAGGGCACTTTATTGTCCCAGGATTGAATAGGCACGACGTCGACCCGAGGCCAGAAACTGGTTGACGCCCTGCGCGGGCCGCTGCAGGCTCTTGCCGCCCCACATGGCGATCAGGATCAGGATGATTGGCAGGAACCACTGCACAAAGGCCACGTTGCGCGTGAACTTGAGTTTGCTCAGCACGTCCTGCTGGGCCGCCGAGTTGCCACACTGGGCCGCTTGGATCGTGTCAATGCTCTGCACCAGCTTTGTAAAGGCCAGGATACTGATGGCCAGCAAGAGAATGCCAATGAGAATCGAGGCCCACCGGACATCGGTGAGGCGCGACATTTTTTTTTGGTGCTGAACGGGCAAGAGTGTATTGCGTGGCCGATTGTTTTCTCTTACTTGTACACTGTGTGTGTGCGCCAGCAGAGAATCCGGAACCAACAGGACCTCACATATCAGTCCCTCGTCAACAAGATTGTGCATACATCTCGCCACACACGAAAACACGCAGAACGACGGCGCAACACACCACGGCGTCGTCGTCGTGGCTGGCTGCAACACCATGCGAGCGCGAGATACGACCGAGGCGGTCACTCTTGATCAGCGGCTTGAGGGCGTGAAAAGACACCGGCCAGATCCTCGCCGGTCGTCGCAGCCAAATAACAAAGTCGAGCGGGCAGTGGAATAATGAGGCCGCAGGATCCGGAAACGCAGAAAGAATAGGCAAGGGGCGAGGCGTCGACAGCTCATTTGGTCTTTTGCTTGGCAGCCGCGTTGGTCACGCAGTTTTGGGCAAAGTCAATGAGGGTGAGCAGCGTGTTGCTGTCAATCCGGTTGATCTCAATGTCGATTTCCGTCTCGTCCTCCTGGGAGCACACGGCGCGCTTCAGGCATGGATGGTTCCAGATCGCACACCACGACTGACAGCTGGACAACCCAATGCAAGATAAACACAGCACAAGCAGCCCACATTTCCCACCTCGTCGAGCGCCTGCGGGCAGTTTCGCTGGATCATGCCAACTAGCTGCTCCAGCTCGTCGCTTGAGAGCTGATTCACCAACTGCGCGAACTTGCGCCGGTCTCTGCATAATTGACCGTCGCTTTTTTTCTCGCTGCCCCTGCAGGCACCAGACCAGCAAGCCAACGCACAAAAAGGTATCATTACATCGCAAATCATCAAGCAGCACTGGCGGGACCAACACAAAGGAAACACCACGTCAAGCGCCGACCTCTTGCTAGGTGCATCAGACGTATTCCCAGGCTTCTTGATCTGGGCAAACTTGCGCTCAAAAAGCTTGCTGAGCTTGTCGGCGGTGATGTAGATATCACTATCGGGCCTGTTGTACGTCATGGCGTTTTTCCACACCAATCGCACGTCCGCGGCGAACTTCTCGGGCGTTGGATACTTGCGATCGTCCATCTTGGTCTGCACACAATGCAAAAGCAATGACGAAAGCACGCACGACGAGGATGAAGCAGCAAGGGCAAGGGACGACCTGAATCGTGCCCAAATCCATCGGGTTCTTGATGATTTCAGGGTAGTCGGTCAACCCATAGAATTCCCTGCAAGCGAATGCGGTAAGCAATGCTGCCCAATCACGCGACAGATGCCAAGAATAGCGTGCAACATCCAGCACCAATCCACAGGAGCTGAGTAGGGCTCCGCTTCGGCCATATCCAGGAGGAATTTCAGAATGACGTTGCATTGCTGCAGGGGTTCACTCAAATGGCGACTGGGTGCGGCGTCGGGCATCTCCTCGTCGTCGCCAGCCAGGGAATTGGTGCCTTTCTGTCGCGCGCTCATTGTCTGGGCAAAATCTGAAGACAGCGCTGATTCGTATTGAAACAGACGGGAATTCGAGCTGATTGGCTGACAGATAGCGGACGAAACGTTCTTTGGAGGGAAAAGCGGTGTTCAACAACCAGCGGATCCCAAACGTGATTTCACCACCTGCTTGCAATTTACACGGCAGTTGCCTCCAAGAGGTTGCACGCGTCGTCTGCGACTGTGTGCAGTGAGATCATAACCATGTGCATGTGAGACCTGCTCGACTTGACGCAAACACCCCACGTTCACCGAACACTCAGTGTGCAAGTAACCAAGGGATGGCTGCAGCACCTGGTCAAGGAGATCAAAAACAGAGTCCAGGAGAGCGAAAGAAGGACAACAACAAGAAGAGCGAGGGTTCTCTCCTCCTATCGTCGACGGCAGCACAACACCGGAAGGCGCAGGAGGCGTTGAGGCAGTCCCTGGTCGAGGAGCACGACAACGTGACCTATGTGGGTTCGCTGATGGAGATAACAGAGGGTCCTGCTGGCGGGCGCGTGGTGTGGCCTGGCGAAGAGCAATTCTCAGTGGGACGATTGGCTCCGGGTGATCTGACATCTGTGACCTACGTCGCCATCTGGACACTGGGTGTTGCCACTTATTTGCCTCGCGCGGACTGGGTCTGTTTTGTGGTCAAGGACGCGGTCAAGGCCGCCAAAGTCCCGTTCGAGCGGCTTTTGGAGGTCCTGGGCAGCCAAGTGGCGACGCGACAAGTCCGCCTGGCCGATGGCAACGCCGTCACGTACTACCGCGTGCCTGCCAACTGGACCGCCGATCAGTTTGAGGCTTTCACGGCGGCGTAGCTTCCGAGCACGTGGCAGACAAGAAGTGTCGCGTGTGGTCGCTGGTGAAACTGGAAAGTTTGCTAGCGGTTGCGATGTTAAAGTCTTTCTTCACGTGGCGACGCGGAGTTGGATCAGCAGATAACGTCACCGACCGCAGTCGATCAGAGGGCAACAATGGATATGGATACTACACGTGACCAGTAACAAACGCCAGCGTCCACGCAGCAACGTCAGCCGTGGCCGCCGGCACGTCCCCAGGCTGGTCTGTCTACGCGTGCTCTTCTTGCAACTGCAGCCGTGACAGCTGGTCTGTCTGTGTGTGTGTGTCTCTTCTTGCAACTGCAGCCGTGACAGCTGGCTCACGTCCCTGACGCTGGTTGGTGTGCGTGCCTCTCCCTCGTAAGCACGGGCGGTGCCGCGCGGCATGGTGTGGCAGCGAGGTCAGCTTAGGCAAACCGAGCACGTGCTGCTTGGCGTGCTGATCGAGCCTGGGTCTCGACGGAAGGAAGAAAAGTTTTTTATTTGCCGGGGTAGACCTTGTGCACGAGTGCGTCGAACTGCGTCCAACAAGAGAAAAAAAGCAAAGACAAGTGCAAACGTTCAGCTTAATCCTCACATCCTCCTCACCAAAGTTACTGTGCACTTCTTTCAAATGACTTGAGTTACACAACAAATTAGGTTCACAACAAGTTTTTTGTCAACCACAGTTTCCTCGACCACGACAATTAAACAACGCAACAACAAGTTGCGATTGTTGCTACGGCACAGTCACTTTTTTGCCGCAAAGGCGAATTGCAGGCCTAAACATGCCCCCGGCATTTGCTCTCACGGGTTGTTGCATATGTCACTGCAAAAGTTATGTCGATGCTTTGACATCCAAGTTACACGCAAACGGTACGAGGAAATGTACCGGTACCAACAAGACATCGATATCACTACGCACACATCAACGCCTGCAAGCGCGCCGACATAGCAGTGCAGCCAGTAGCCAGCTGCAGTTTCGTTTGCCTGTCTTTGTCGGACAGAGTCTTGCTGCACGCCACGTTCTTTGTCAGCTCCGCCATCAAGAGCAAAAAGTCGAAGACGTGCATGCGCGCAGACGGAACCATCAGAAAGTGATCACAGCTGTTCTGCTGTACACGTGGCATAAGCAGTGAAAGTGAATCAGCCAAACGTACATGGGCTTTCGCTGGTACAATGTCGACACCAACCGGAACGAGCAAAACAGACATCACCCTGCGAAGTCAGACCAAACGTTGAAAGGATTTCGGATACTCACTGAGATTGAGCGACAACGGCGGCATCAGTGATGTTCTCGTTCAAGCTGACGCCGCCGGAGCTGCAAAACGAACTTGTAGCGCATTACAGTATTCACATCGAGCCACGACAGCAGCGAACACATACTTCTCATCTACGTGGTAGCATGAGTTGCTTGTGTCAATAACCAAGTCGCGAAACATTGGCATAAAAGACTTGCCTCCTCGAAATACAACCAGCCCTACACAAACGAAGCAATGAATTGTGTTTCGCTGAGCGAACAATAACCGTTGGTTGACTTCGAACTCATCGCTGCCGTCAGACTCGCCAAAGCCTGATCGACGACGGTACTTGTCAAAAAGGGCCGGCCGGCCTTCTTCTCTTCATCCACAGCTGAATTGAAGGCCTTCTTGAACATACCGGAACTTGATGCTGTAACGGGCAGGGCAGCACTGCATCAGCAAAGAGTAAACACCTTGCCAGACCTGAGACCACTCCTGATCCCCGCATCTGCTCGCGGCAAATAGCCGCAATCGAAGCCAACTTATGCAGCACATGAGTGTGATCATATGAGCAGGCACAAACCTCTACGTAGGCGGAGAAAAGACGTGGTTTGTTTTCAGGAGGCGGTGGTTTTATGCCCCCTGACCGCTCCTACATACAAATCTGAGAGTGGTGCCAGTACGAAGACCCACGGCTAGCCAGGGTAGCCATTGCGTAATAGCTTTCAGCGCAATTGCCTCAACATCCTACCAACCTGTTGACGAATTGCGCGGATGAATTCAACCTTATTAGTGCCCTTAAGGCTGCTGACTGTCACCGTCGAATCACTTCCGGCCTGAGACAAAACGTTCTTCAACGGAAACAAAAGCCGAGACGGACCGGGGTGACTGCCAACGTAACGGCGCAGCCTTTCCACTCAATTGTGATGGAATCTGCGAAGTAATTGGATCGAAAAATTGAATGGCAACCTTTAGCTTCGGTGAAAGAGCCGCCGAGCAGTCTTGCGAAAGCCGCGTCTTTCAGCAGCTTCAGAATTGTATTTGGACTTCCAGGAAACTGCACACCTGAACGGTAGCGTGTCAGCATGAAAGTTGACAGCTACTGCATGCCTCTACCACCTCCGCTCATGCCGAATCGATTGATAAGTGCACAAATGTGAATTGTTCTCTGGTTGAAGTTCGAGATTTTTTTTTTAACAAGGCGCTTTCACGTTGATCTCAATCACCTGCATGGCGCATCCGAGTTTGTACCTCTCAGAAGGCCCAGTGCTTTGTGTGTTGCGTCTCGGTCCCGAGAGCACAGACGCGCAGGGTATGATCTTGGGACCGTTTTGAATTCGATCGATACTTCCAGTTGTGTTTGCTGCTTTCTCAAGCATCTCGTTTACTCATTGCGCTTGCCTTGTCTTCTAGAGTACGCACAAGTACGGGCTGCAATGCTCGGTGCCCTTTCGAAAGCGGATTTGAAAACTCCGTCGCCCAAAGGTGATCATGACGGGCAACCTATCCTTTCATTCTCTCACTTCATTCTATCGATAGACAAACAGTCCAGTGTGATGTCTGAGCTTCGCAACATCCAGGTTTCATGCCAGACAGCGCATTGAGATATTGTCAATTGTAGGCGTCCATGCAGCTTCTGCAGCAGGTTTGGAGAAATTTCAACCAGAACCTCCCTTCTATTCTTGTTTGTAGCTGATGGCCGTCGATAGCGCGCAGTCGGTGTGTCGGAAGTGTTGTTGCGTGTGTTCCTCATAAATTTGTGGACGTGTGTTCCAGGACATTACTGGCGGCCAAAGTCGTGAAACCTCGCAACTTCGGTCCCAGCTGTCGCGGGCCACCGTAAGTAATCACTCATTAATGCATAACGTGTAACATTATGTTGCATAGAAGGAAGCAGATGAGCTACGAAAGGAAACTGACCAGCTGCGCAAAGAGAACAAAGCTCTCAAGGTTCAGCTGCGGGAATCCAAAAATAGCTTCGCTCCTTTTCCGGTGACTCACTGACAACCTTGTACAATCTTTGACACTGTTTCTGGTTGACGTGTTATTCCACCGTTCTGACGCGCATGTCCCACCGACAGCCTTCCGACTATGAGTTGTACCAAGGGGCAATCGAGTACTGGATGACGCATCACAGCACAAAAGTACGTTCAAATCTCCCACGCTGCTGTTGAGACTGGTTCTTCTTGTCAAGGACAAGCAAGACGTTCGACAGCTGCTGTCTGAAGCCCTGTCGCAAGGGGACCAGCTTCCCGGTGTGGTTGCCGGCAACGCAGAGCTTGCCGTCCATGCTCAAGCTGCTGTGCACGCTTATGCGCGACATCTCGATCTCACTGCCGAATGGGAACCGCACGAGCAGCAGGCTAAGACTCTGGCGACCAGCAAGGCGCTCTGGGCGCTGTATAACCGCGACGTCTGATTTGGGGTGGCACGAGGCCTGATCAGATCACAAGTCCTTATGTCTTGTCTCCAACGGCCCAATTGTCGTGTCACGAAAAGTTGTCGTCGAGAAAGTTGTTGTCAAAATGGTTTATTGCTGCGGTGACGAATTACCTACTGTGCACTTCTTTCAAATAGCCAAATGTGGCGTCTTGTGACAATTTAATAATTCCACAACCAAAAGGTCAAACGACAACTTTCCCACCACCAACAATTTCAAACCAAAACTTCCTGTTATCGCGGCATACTGTGCAGTAATATGCGTATGTATACATCCGCATCGCGATGCAATTCGTAAGCCGCGATGCAATTCATAGCGATACAATTCATGAGCCATCGCCCAGGCATCAAACGCTTGGGTCTGCGGTTTGACCAACGGCTTCACTTTGGCTGTCCGGGGCAGACGGATCGGAGACTTCAGCTGGTCCGAGTAGAGGAGGCGAGTTGTGACGAACGAAGGCTGTATCAACGTTTCAGAACATCTACAGAGCGGAAGGTACCTTGGACCCGTGATACGGTGAGAATTAACAAGATAATGACGAAAAGGCCGTCCATGCAGACCAGGAAGATAAAGGCCGTACCGATCGACACTCCACCTCCAATATCTTCGCTAGAACCGTCTGGAAACAGTAAAAT